>Ga0315279_10000513_pt1 | contig 76481 bp, 61 predicted proteins | sample YL17G06_20_MG_FD_203694 | JGI IMG/M metagenome (GOLD analysis project Ga0315279, IMG submission 203694) | Sediment microbial communities from Yellowstone Lake, YNP, Wyoming, USA - YL17G06_20 | ecosystem: Environmental > Aquatic > Freshwater > Lake > Sediment | place: USA: Wyoming | collected...
TGATCCGCGGCAAGCGACTCGAGATCGGTTCAGACGGTGCGGTTCTGCGCGCCACGAATTTCACCGCAACACGGCTGCCGTGAGCGTCGTGCGTCGTGTCACGTAGGGTTCCACCGCCGGGCGGGTCAGCGGCGCGGGGTGAAGTTCGCCCTTCTGCCAGGCATCGAAACAGCTCAGACGGAATGAATCGTTCGGATGCTCGGAAAGCCCGATAGGCAGAAGTGTTCGCGCCGAATCGATATCGTGGAGCGGCACCCACTGCGTGTACGATTGGCTCACTTGGGATTTGATGGTGCCTCCGTCGACGCAATCGAGATCGGGGAAAGATAAATCCTGGACCGGATCGAGCGAAGGGAATCCATCGAGGCTTTCGAAGTAGCCCATCTTCCGCGCTCGGAGCGCCTGCGCTGCTGCCGCCTGCCAGCGGGCCGGGTCCGGGCCATAGCTCTGACGCGCGGAGCGCCACGCGGTAACCAGGGCATCCTGGATAAACTTTGCTTCCGGGGCAGACAGCCGGGCGGCCGGATCCACGGCCAGGCGTTGATCCAGCGTTTTCAAAAAGAAACACAGCCCGGCCTCTCCGCCGCCGTAGGTCGGGGTGAGCTCGGTGTTCGAGGCGCGGAAGTTGAGCGGGATGAGCTCGGAGAGTTCCGTGCCGGCGAGCTGCCGGGAAGACCGGCTGCCTGATGTGGTCCAACCCTCGAGGTAATCCAGCGCCTGGAGCATTTCTTCGGGCAGGCTCGCCGCCGATTGCTGGCGAAGCACGCGCCCCCACCGCACGATCTCCCGACGGGCTGCATTGACCGTGTCGTAATGGACGGAAAGCACATCCGCCGGCGTCATGATCGCGATGGATTCGAGCAGCTGACGGAGCCGCCAGGAGCGAACCGTATCGCCGCCGGAACCGGTTCCCGCAAACAGGGGGATCGGGTAGAAGGAGGCGATGGCCCGGTGATTTGCGCTCGCGAGGAAGCCGCGCGCCGGATTCATCACGTGGGGCGCAATGCTGTGGGGGATCATGCCGATCCAGTCGAGTTTGGAGGATGAGCCGTCGTGGGCCGCGTTTCCTCCATCCGGCGCCTGCAGGGAACGGTAGGGAAAAGCGGCAGCAGTCCGGAAGCCGATGTTACCGGCGCGGTCACCGAAGACAATGTTGAGGCTGGGAAAACGCCACTTTTCCAGCGCGGCATCGAATTCCGTCGCATTCTGCGCCCGCATCATCGCCATCGCCGCTTGAATTGTCTCCACATTGGTATCGCAGAAAGGAACGCGCTTCAGGGCGACTTCCTCCCCGGACCGCACATCTTCGGCCAGCGCGGTCACCACGGGACCCAAGTGGGTTTCGCGAAGGACCAGTTCCCGCGATTCTGCTCCCCGCACACGGATCGTTTCCCTTCGAACCTGCATGTCGCGCCACTCGCCGTCATGGAGATATTGATCCGGATGGGCCGGGCTGGTGGTGAGCAGGAAGAGATCCGCCTGGTCGGCGCCTAGAGCCGTGCCACCCCATGCCACGTTCTCGTTGAATCCGATCAGAAGACCGGGACTCCCGGCGACTCCGATCCCGCGCGCATTGAATGTCTGGCCGGAGACGTGGAATTCGTAAAACAGCGACGGATTGCGGACCTGGGTTTGAGGATCGCTTACCAGCACCGCCGATCCTGTCGAGGTTTTCCTTCCTCCCACGACCCATGCATGACTGAAACGGAAGCGATCGTCCGCTATTTCGCGCCTGCGCCTCGGTTCCGCGCGGCCGGCGAACTCATTCAGCTCCCGGATCCAGTCCGCATGCACGTCGCCCTGCTGGATGACTGCCGCCGAATCGTCCACGACCGGGTTTTGCCGCTGCGGTTGCTGCTGCAGGCTGTGGAGGTTTGCCAGGTCGCCGAGGCCGTCTCCCGCGAAAAACTGCCCGAGGTGCCACCATGAGGCGATGCAATCGGCGGGAGTCCATGGCTCGGGTTCGAGACCGGCGCTTTTAAACAGATAAAGAAGATCCGTCCCGTGGGTGGCTATGTAATCGTTGATCCCGGCGCTGTAGGCCTCCAACAGGCTAACCGTGGCGGGATCGAGCCGGGACACCAGGGCGCGAGCGGCGCGGTAGTAACCCATCGTGCGCATCCGGGTGTCACTTGTGAGGGAAGTATCGCGGCCGCTCGTTTGGCGAATGTTGCCGACAAGTTCCGAGAGGCGCCCCTGGATGATGCGAAGGGAAAAGTGCATCTGGAACGCGCGGTCTTCCGCCGTCGCGTACCCGAGCCCGTACATGGCGGCTTCGTCCGTGCCGGCGAAAACATGCGCGATCCCCCACGAGTCGCGGAGGACCTCGACGGAGCTGTATGCGGTGGGAGACAGACGCGTCAGCGCCCGATCCGGCCGACCCGCTCTCAGGTATGCCGCGACCGGAAGGATGACGAGCAGCGCGGCCATCGCCGATTTCGGAAATCGGATCATGGTTTTCCAGCAGCGCCGTGGGGCGGCGCGTTTGCTTTATCGGAGTCACTCGCGTCAACTGCTTTCGGGCGCAAGGATCTCGCGATGAGCCCCAGACCCCCTGCCAGGAGCGCCAGCATGAGCAGCGTATTGTACAGGGAGGTCGTGCGGAAGTAGATGTCCATGTTCATCAGGATGCCGGCCAGGATGATGCCGAATCCAAGCAGCGTGAGGATCCACCCGATGACCGACTTCCCGTTGTAGAAGAGAAAACCGATCCCGACCAGGAGCGGAACGAGGCTCAGCCCGAAGGAGTTAAAGCCCCAGAATGTGCCCCAGAATGTGGTTACCTGGACTTGGTTCAGAATGAGATAGGCCCCGACTCCTGTCATGATAAGTCCCGTGACGAACTGGCCAACACCCCCCGGCGTCCCGCCGGCGCCCCGGATCCTGCCTTGCGTCATTGCCGCCCTCCCTCAAGTTTTCGCGATTCTATCACTTGTCATTTGCCTTGAGGTACTCACGCATCATGGCATTCTGAGTGATGGCGCGGACCGGGCTTCGAATGATGTCTTCAGGTAGTGGGCGCTGCCCGCCGGTTGAGGAGCAGACGAGCGGTCAGATTTGGATCTGGCAGATCTGTCCCGGATGAAACGGCTTCCAGCTCCTCCAGCACCAGTTCCGTCGCTGTTTCCAATCCCTTGGCTGCGGCCGCTGTCAGGCGTTCGCCAAAGGTGAAGGCGTCCTCAGCCTGGATGCCGAAGATCGTTACGCTCCGCGGCATATCGAGGCCAAGCAGGTGGCCCAGCTCGAGGACAGTGGGGAGGTCGATTTCGTGTACCGACCGGATACGCAGTGAGGTGTGGAGGTCTTGCGGATCCAGCTGGACAACGGTGCCGGGTTCTACGCCGGCAAACTGGAGGGAATCGACCAGGATCACCCGTTCCCACCCGGTCATCAGCTCCATCAGGCCGAAGCCGCCTACCTCCGACTCAACGATGTCGGCGGCATTCTCTCGCCCGGTCTCCTCGAGCCGGCGAGCCGCCTCGCGCGCAACGTACACCCCCACCCCATCGTCTGTCAGAAGTGTGTTGCCCAGGCCTATGATCCGGGTCTTCATAGATTCGCCACAGAGCTGCAATAAAAAACGGGGACAGGCACCGAATTTCCGGCGAGCCCCACGATAAAAACTAACACCGAGTGGAAATTCGGAGCCAGTCCCCGTTTTTTCAACGTGACTCCCGATGGATCAGTTTGCCGCGGGAGTTCTTCACCTCGACAACCAGCGGCATTTCGCCCGGCAGGGAATGAGTGGCGCAAGAGAAGCAAGGATCGTACAGCCTGAAGGCCATCTCGATCATGTTCAGCAGCCCCTGGCCGATCTCTTTTCCGGGCTGAATCAGCTTCTGGGCGGCTCGCTTGATCGCCAGCGAAATGGGCGCGTGGTTGTTGGTTGTGCCCACGACCATGTTGGCCTCAGTCACGAGACCGTTTTTATCGGTCTTGTAGTGATGCGTGAGGATCCCGCGCGGTGCCTCCACAATTCCGACCCCTTCCTCCGGAATGGCCGTGGGAAGAGTTCGTATGTTGGGCGAGGCGACCTCGGTATCTTGGGCAAGCTCGTGGAGTCTTTCCGCTGCAAACAAGAGCTCGATGAGGCGCGCCCAGTGGGTGGCCAGTAGCTTCTTGACCGGCTTCCCGCCCAGGGTGTTGAACATCTTCTCGTATTCGGCCTGGGCCAGCGGGGTCGCCATCCCGTCCGCCGCATTCAGCCGCGACAGCGGTGTGGCTTGGTAGACGCCGGACGAGGGGCCGTCAACCAAGCCCTTCCAGCCGATCTTTTTCAGGAAGGGGAACTTCAGGTAGGTGAACGGCTCGACGTGTTCGGCGATGAAGTTCAGGTACTCGTGGTCCTTGTAACGAAAGACCTCTTTTGCGTTCTGGTCCACGACCCTATGGTCACCATGATAGAAGTTTACGTGGTTGTTCTCATCGACAGTCCCGATCCAGTAGGTGTCCATCTCGTAGATGTTGGAGAGGATGATGTCGAGGTAGGTTTTGTTTTGCAGCACCACGTCTTCGAAAAGCTTGAGGGAGAACTTGGCGAACTCAATGCAGGATTTCGCCTTTTCAATGATTTCCTTGCGCTGCTCCTCGGTGATTCCCTTCGACACTCCTCCCGGCAGGGTCCACACCGGATGGGTCGACCTGCCGCCTATCATGATCTGAACGTCCTGGGCGATCGCCCGGTGTTTGAGGACCTCACTCGCTATAGGGATCCCCACCTTTTCGACGATCCCCAGTATGTTGCGCTTCGCCGGGTCGGCATCCGGGCCCACGACGAAGTCGGGGGCTGCCAGGGCATAGAAGTGCGCGATGTGGCTGTGAATGTAGTGGGCGCTGTAGTACAGCTCCCGAAGCTTCTTCGCCGCCGGCGGCGGATCCACTTTGTAAACTGCATCTCCGGCCTTACCCGAGGCCAGGTGGTGTGCGGCCGGTCAAACGCCGCAGATGCGCGACACCACGCGGGGAACTTCCTCCATCGGCATCCCCTCAACGAACTTCTCGAAGCCGCGCAACTCGGGCACCTGGAAGTAGCAGTTGGCTACACTGCCGTCGTCGGCGAGGAAAATCTCTATTTTCCCGTGCCCTTCCAGTCGTGTAATGGGGTCGATCGAAATCCGCTTCATAAAGCTTTCCTCACGAGTAGTGATCCCCCGATCCCGAACCTGTTGAAGCTCCGGAGGGGATCCGGGATTTCTGAGATGATACGTTCAATTTCCGCTGGATCGGTTGCATCAATGACGGAGGCGATTGCCGATATGGCCTTCGCCCCCTGGTCGAGCACGCCCGGCGGCGGGCCGTAGCAGCCGCGGCAGGCAACACCTGAGAGCTGGCAGCGCGTATCGCAGCCGCCCCGCGTGACCGGTCCCAGGCACAGAAAGCCCTGTTCCAGGTAGCAGGTCTCCTGTTCGGGCTGAGCCGTGGCAATCCGCTTGAAACCCGTGATTTTCTTTTCGTGCTTCTGCCGCGGGCACTCATCGCACTGCGTCTTTTCGGAGGCGCCGACGACAGAACCCTTGGGCGGGAGCTGGCCGGAGACGATCGTGGTTACCACGCTCCAGATCTGCTTGGGAGTGGGCGGGCAGCCCGGAACATAGTAGTCCACGTCCACGATGTGGTCGAGCGGCCAGACCGTGTCGTAGAACTGCGGAATGGTGATTTCGCCTTCCGGAACCTTCGTTTTCGGCTGAGGCTCGACGCCGTCGGAGTTCACGGTGGAGGGAGAGTCGTGGTAGACGCGTTTGAAAATACTCTGCTTGTTGAACAGGTTCGCCAGGCTCGGGATTCCGCCGATGTGGGCGCAGGTCCCGAATGCCACGAGAACCTTGGATTTTGCCCGCAGCAGCTTCGCCAGGTGCTCGTTCTCCGAATTGCGCACAGCGCCGTGGAAGAGCGTCACGTCGATGTTGCCGTCCGGCATAGCCTCCACATCCGCGTACTTGAAATCCAACGCGATCGGCCAGAAGACGATGTCGGCAGCAGCAGCCAGGTCAAGAATTTTTTCGTGTATGTCGAGGATGGCCGTGTCGCACCCTCCACAGGCGGCGGCCCAATAAGATGCCAGCTTCAGTTTTGCCATCCATACCTCCCGTTCTGTAGGGGCAACCGGCAGGTCGCCCGGATCATCACGCAGGCGACCTGCCGGCCGCCCCTACATCATTACGCTACCGAAACCTCTGCGCGCCTTTTTGCTTTTGCCCGGAACTTCGCAGGGCCCAGCTTGCGCACATCCTCGGTGATGCGATTCACCACCTCGGCCCAGCGGTCTCCTTCGGACGCCGACACCCATTCCAATCGGAAACGATTGGGCTCGATTCCGTAGTCGGCCAGGAGTTTTTTGAGCAGCGCCATGCGCCGCATGGTCTTGTAGTTTCCGTCGATGTAGTGGCAGTCACCCGGGTGGCACCCGGCGACCAACACACCGTCGGCGCCATCGGCGAAGGCTTTCAGCACGAACGTGGGATCGACCCGTCCGGAGCACATCACGCGGATCACGCGCACGTTGGGCGCGTACTTGATGCGCGCCGTTCCGGCGAGGTCGGCGCCCGTGTACGAACACCAGTTGCAGAGGATACCTATGATCTTAGGCTGGAACGACGTCATACAGCGCTCCTTCTATTTCGGCGAACAACTGCTCATCGGTGAAGTGCCGCGCGGCGATCGCGGCGCTCGGGCACGCGGCGGCGCATGTCCCGCATCCCTTGCACAGAACATCGTTGATGAACGAAACGTTCTTCTCCACGTCGAAGCTGATGGCTCCAAGCGAGCAGAGTGTATTGCAGATCCTGCAGCCGGCGCACTTCTCCGGATCGACGACGCTCGTGGCGGATTCGACTTCGATCTCCCCCTTGGAAAAGAGGACCTGCACCTGGGAGGCAGCCGCCGAGGCCTGCGCCACAGTGTCCGGGATGTCCTTTGGCCCCTGGCACGCGCCCGCGATGAAGATTCCGTCCGTCGGGGTATGCACCGGCGCGAGCTTTGGATGCCGCTCCGTGAAGAACCCGTCGCCGCAGCTTATGTGGAACGTCCGGGCGAGCTTTTGCGCGTCCTCGGCCGGCTCGAGCCCGGTCGCCAAAACCACCATGTCCAGGGGGATTCGGCGGACCTGTCCTATCAGCGTGTCCTCTACCCGGACCACGAGCTTTCCGACCTCTTTGTCGTTGAGCGGGAAGTCGGAAACCGAGGCGGCCCGGCCGCGGATAAACCGCACTTCTTCCTCGAGCAAGCGGTGGTAGAACTCCTCGTAACCCTTCCCGAAACAGCGCATGTCGATGTAGAAGTTGTAGACTTCCGCGCCGGTTTTCTCCTTGATCAGGTGAGCAAACTTCAGGGCGTACATGCAGCAGACGCGCGAGCAGTACTTGCGGAAGCGTGAGTCCCGGCTTCCGACGCAATGGACAATGCCGACCGACTTCGGCTCCTGGCCATTGGCGAGCAGGATCCGGCCCCCGGTCGAGCCCGACGCGCTGTTCATTTTCTCGAACTCCATTCCGGTCAGCACATTCTTGTACTTCCCGTAGCCGTACTCCGGGATCTTATGCGCGTCGAAGGATTTGAATCCGCTCGCGAGGACCACGGCCCCGACCTCGAGCTCCTCAATCCGGTCTTGCTGGGAGTGATCGACCGCCTTTACTTCGCACACCTTTTCGCAGATCTTGCACTCGCCGGTCTTGAAGTGGATGCACGAGTCGCGGTCAATTACCGGCTTGTGCGGAACTGCCTGCATGAATGGGATGCTGATGGGGGTCAGCGGTCCCAGCGGCAGCGCTTCGCGCACCAGCTCTGCGTCGTTCTCGATCTTGATGCACTCCGTCGGGCAGACGTACGCGCACGCCCCGCAGGCGATGCACTTCTCCGAGGTCTCCCCATAGGCCGTCGAGATCTCGCGCGTCGTGCCTCGGCCGGTGAACCCCAGTACGTTCGCCCCCACGATGTCCGAGCAGACGCGGACGCACAGCCCGCACAGGATGCAGTCCTCATCGCCGCGCCCGAAGCGAGGCTCGACCAGACCATACTCCTCCGCCAGCTTTTCCAGGATCGGAACGCGGCCACAGCGCGACAGGAACCATTCGAGGATCATCTTCCGATCGCGCCGGACGCGTTCGGAGTTGGTGAAGACCTCAATGCCGTTCGTGGCGGGGTAGTTGCACGCTGTCACCATGCGGACGCGCTTGCCCGAGCGGACCTCGACAGTGCAGATCCGGCAGACGCCGTACGGCTCGAGAATCGGGTGATGGCACAGGGTCGGGATCTTGATGCCGAGTTTCTCGGCGATGGCCAGGATCGGCGTCCTGTCCACAGCTTCGGTCTCGACTCCATCTATTCTGAGTTTTATGGTTTTCATGCCGCACTGCTCCTGGGTACTTTGAGGATCCCGTTACGCTTGCATACCTCGACGCAAGCGCCGCACTTGATGCACTTCTCCTTGTCGATGAAATGCACTTCCTTGACGTTGCCCACGATCGCGCTGGTCGAGCAGCCGTGGACGCAGGCGTGGCAGCCGTCGCACTTCTCCGGATCGATCATATATTCAATGAGCGCTGTACAGACGCCGGCAGGACACTCGTGTTTCTTGATATGAGCTTCATACTCTTCTTTGAAGTACCGAATGGTCGAGAGCACCGGGTTGGGAGCCGACGTGCCGAGGGCGCACTGGCAGCAGTCCTGCATCACCTCACCCATCTCGCAGAGCAGATCCACGTCTTCCGGCCTGCCCATTCCCTGCGTGATGCGGTTGAGCACGTCGAGCGACGTCCTCAAGCCTTCACGGCAGGGCACGCACTTGCCGCAGGACTCTTCGGTAAGGAATGAGATGAAGTACCGGGCCACGTCGACCATGCAGGTCTGGTCGTCCATGACGATCATCCCGCCCGAGCCCATCATCGATCCCGCCTCGGTCAGGCTGTCGAAGTCAACCGGCATGTCGAGCAGTTCTTCCGGCAGGCAGCCGCCGGAGGGGCCGCCGGTCTGAACCGCCTTGAACTTGTGCCCTTCCGCGATGCCGCCGCCGATGTCGAACACGATCTCGCGCAGCGAGATGCCCATGGGGACTTCGATCAGTCCGGTGTTGTTCACCTTGCCGACGAGGGAGAAGACCTTGGTGCCGCTCGATCCATTCCACGCATTTTCGCTAACGTCGCCGGTGCCCATGGAAGCAAGCCACTCCGCGCCGCGGTTGATGATGAGCGGCACGTTGGCCCAGGTTTCGACGTTGTTCAAGTTGCTGGGCCGGTCCTTGTATCCGTACTCGACTGTGTGGATGTACTTGGCCCGGGGCTCTCCAACCTTTCCCTCAAGCGATGCCATGAGCGCCGTTGACTCGCCGCAGACGAAGGCGCCGGCTCCCTGCACGACCTCGATATCGAAATCCATCCCGGTGCCGAGGATGTCCTTCCCCAGCAGCCCGTAGTCGCGTGCCTGCTCGATGGCCTTCTGCAGGCGCTCGCGCGCGATCGGGTATTCGTGCCGGATGTAGACGAAGCCTTCCCTGCAACCTATGGCGCGCGCGCCGATGATCATCCCTTCGAGGACCGAGTGCGGATCACTCTCGATGATGCTCCGGTCCATGAACGCGCCGGGGTCGCCTTCATCGGCATTGCAAATAACGACCGGCTCAACGCCGCGTTCCCTCGCGACGCGCCGGCAGGTGTCCCACTTGATGCCGGCCGGAAATCCGCCGCCGCCGCGTCCCCGCAGCCCCGAGCGCTTGATCTCCTGGATGATGTGCTCCGGGGTCATCTCGTTCAGCGCCTTGACCAGCGCAGTGTAGCCGTCCACGGCGATGTAGTCGTCGATCTTTTCGGGATCGATGGCGCCGCGGTTGCGCAGCACGACGAGCTTTTGCTTTGCGAAGAACGGGATGTCCTTCAGCGCCGGAATCGCGCTCTTCTCGGCCGGCGGTGTGTACATGAGCTTCTTCACCGGCCTCCCTTTGAGAAAATGCTCCGCGACCAGGAGGGCCGCGTCGTTGGCCCCCACACCGCAGTAGAAGACGCCGTCGGGCTGCACGATGGCGATAGGTCCTTCGGCGCAGAAGCCCTGGCAGCCCGTCCGGATCACCTGGACCTCCTCTTCAAGCCCGCGCTTGAGCAGCTCCATTTCCAGCGCCTTTGCGGTGGCGTACGATTTGTTTGAAACACATCCGGTTCCTGCGCAAACCAACACATGAGTGCGGAATGCCATGATCCTAATTCCTCCCCTGTCGCTTCTCGAAAAGTCGCCTATACAATCCGCCACCGAGAACGCTTGATTTGGGAATGACGAATGACGAATGACGAATGACGAATGACGAATGAAAAAACCAGCGACATCATTCGTATGGCCTCTGGTGATAGATTACGCATCCGGCATTCTCCATATTCTGCCCCGAAGGGTTGGCCACTGGGGAATGACGAATGATGAATGATGAATGAAAAAGCCGGCGACTTCATTCCTACAGCGTCTGGTTTTTCATTGTTCATGCGTCATTCTCCATAATCTGCCCCAGAAGGCTGGCCAGTACGTGATGACAAATAACGTATAAAAAGCGGCGACATTATTCGTGCTGTGCCAGGTTTTTAATTCGTCATTCGTAATTCGTCATTCTTGTTTTCAGCCGGTCGTTTCACAACCGCTCGCCAGGGCGAAGTCGGTCACGATCTTGCCTTCGAGCACGTGCTCGCGGAGTACCCTCAGCATGCGGTCGGGCTTCAGGTCTGCGTACTTCACCGGCGGCTGGCCCGCCAGTTCTACGGTGACCATCGGCTCGCGGCTGCACAGCCCTGCACAGCCGGAGGTGGTTACGATCACGTCGCTCAGTTGTTGCTTTTCGATTTCTTTCAGCAGCGCGCTCATGACGTCGCGGGCGCCCGCGGAGATCCCGCAGGTACCCAGGTGCACCGTGATCTTTGCGCGCGCAGTGCCCGAGCGCAGCGTCATGGTGTGCCGCGCATCGTCGCGAATGCGCTTCAGGTCCTCAATGGACAGTCTTGGCATCGTGCGCCTCCTTTCGATACCTCTTGATCATTCTCGGAACGCCGGACTGCTTCAGCTTGCCGTGCACATCCTGGCCCACCGTGACGACGGGCGCGAGACCGCAGCACCCGACGCAGTTCACGGTGTCGAGGGTGAATTCGAGATCCGGAGTGGTGTCGCCGCGCTTGATCTTCAGCTCCCGCTGCAGGGCCTCCAGCAGCCGGGGCCCGCCCTGGATGTTGCAGGCCGTCCCCAAGCAGACGTGGATTTGGTGCCGGCCGACGGGCCGGAGGCTGAAGGCGCGGAAGAAGGTGGCGATCCGGAGGACCGAGGTGAGCGGCGTGTCGATCTGCCCCGCAAGCTCCTCCAGGACTTCCCGCGGCAAGTAGCGGTACTCTTCCTGGCAGTCCAGGAGAATGGCAATCATGTGCTCTTTCTTCATTCCGTGCCGCTCGACGATTTCCCGGACTTTGCCGACGTCAACCATTTATGCCTCCCAGTTGCATTCTCTGTGTCTCTGTGGTGTCCTCTCAAAGGTCACCACAGAGACACAGAGAATCACGAAGTTCTCATGAGTGCGGCCTCGCCGCGGCGGATGATCTCGCGCAGAGCCGCTAGGCCGTCCGGTGTTGCCGGGTCGATGCCGGCCGTGCGCAGCTCGCGCGAGTCCAGCTCGAAGGTTTCTCCTCCCACGGCGTGCTTGAAACGAATCGCCAGATCGGGCCTGCTGGCCAGCAGGACCATGAGAGTGGTCTCGATGTCGCCGACGGGCGCACGATCTATGTGATGGTGCCGGAAGACCGCGCGGACTCGACTTCCCAGTCCCGGAGCGGACTCGATCTCGAGCCCGCCCCCGGCCGCGCGCGCCGCCTCGGAGAGCAACGGAAGTCCCATCCCCACGCGGCGCGTCTTCCGGGTAGTGAAAAAGGGATCCGTGACGCGGGACAGCGTCTCTCGATCCATCCCGGGGCCGTTGTCTCGGATCTCGATGACCAGACGGTCGGCCGCCGGATCCTCCTGGAGTTCGATCTCGATTTCCGTGGCGCCGACTTCGATGCTGTTCTGTGTGATGTCCAGAATGTGCAGCGCCAGATCCTCCATCGGCCTCCCCCCGCCGAGAATCCGCCGTCCGTTTTGGCCTCGGAAGGCGAGGCCGAGCTCGGCGACCGTCGGCTCTTCGACAAATGCCCAGGTTGCGCCCCTGCCCACATCCTTCGGCTCATGCGCGTCGGAAGAGCAGACGAGCGGAAACTCATCCCGTGGAACAAATCTCTCTCGTGCCTCCGACAGCGGCGTTCGCCACGAGATCTCCAGCGCGTCGAGCGGCAGTCCCGGCGGGATCATTCCAAGCTGGCCGATGATCCCGAATCCTTCGCGATCGACGTGCGACGCCACGGCCAGCCCGTCGGCGTTGTGGATCTCGTCAACCACGCGATCGACCTCGAGCGTTGTCGCTCCGGCAAGCAGGTGCTCGTTGAAGCCGAGAACTTCCGCCTGTTCGTTCACGATCACCTGCATGCCGAAGGCGCGCTCGTCGTTGCGGCCGGGGAGCGCCCGGTAGATGCGCGATTGCAGCGCCAGCGCGGCCTCCATGTCGGGCATCAGTCCCAGGATATGGACTTCTTCCGCGCTCGTAATCTCCATGCCGGGAATCACCGCGAGGCCCGCTGCGCGGCCCGCACGCGCGACGGCGCCCGCGTTCTCAGCCGAGTTGTGATCGCACACGGCCACCGCATCGAGACCGGCCCTAATGGCCGCCTCGACGAGCGCGGAGGGGTGCATGTCCAGCTCCGCGCAGGGCGACAGACATGTGTGCAGGTGAGTGTCGATCACGAACACTTTCAGGCCAACCTCCTTCCGCGAATTCCCAGATCGTGGAGAATGCCGACGACGTCGAACGTCGGGAGTTCCGTGCTGATGATGGGGATGTGCTCCTCCTCGGCCCGGGCCGCAGTGTCCGGCTCCGGCCGGCGGCCGTTGACCAGAACAATCCCGGCGAGCCCGTTGAGCTGGGCGACGGCGACGATGTTTATGTGCTTCTGAAGCGTGACCCACAAATCCCCTTCACGGCTGTTGCCCATGACGTCCGAGAGCAGGTCCGAGGCATATCCGCCGCGCACCTCGCGGGCGGCGGCCTCAGCGGCGCACACCACCACAGTCCCCTCGATCTTCCCGGCCGCCTCTGCCACTGTCATTGGACTCCTCCTTCGTTGGACTTGTGAACTTGAACCAGCCGGGCCAAGTCCTCGATCCGGTTGTCCAGCTCGCGCTGGTAGAAGAAGACGCAGTTACCCTCCTCAGCTCCGCCCAGCACGATGTCTTCGGCAAAGGCGCGACACGTCGGTGCGCCGCAGGCACCGCAGTCGATCCGCGGCAGCCCGGCGAAGATCCGGTCTCTTTCCTTCATCTTTGTGATCGCGCGGGAAATGTCCTCGTCCAGCGGCTGCAGCGGCCGGCTGGCGAGCGGCTCGTCCATTAGGAAGCCTTCATCGCGGTAGCGCCGCTCGATCACACGCCGGTCGACAGCCGGTCCGGCGGGCAGCTTCTGCATGAGCTTGATTGTCTTTGCGCGCGCCACGTAAGGATCCTCTACGGTCAGGGGTCCGCCGACGCATCCCTCGGCGCAGGCATGGCACTCGATGTAGGCGTACTTGCGGAGCCTCCCCTTCTCGACGTCGTCGAGGATGCGAATCAGGTTGGGCAAACCAGCCACCGCCAGCGTATTCTCCGCGGGCAGGAAGCTTGGCAGACCTCCGAGAAAGGCCCACCCCACCCCCGAGGCGGTCTCGCCGGCGTCCAGGTTATCCACGGGTTCGCTGACATGCGCCACCGCCGCGGCAAGAGTCTGGAAGAGGTCGCTGATCGACACCGCTGTGTCCAGGTAGGACCTGCGCATGCCGGGATGCTCCAGGATTGCGACCATCTTGGACGGACAAGGCGCAATGTACACGGCTCCGATCCGCTCGGGGGGCAGGCCGGTTTCCACGGACTTCCGCGCTTTCGCGTCCCGCGCAGCGATCTCGCGCGGCGCCAGGACCGGCATCAGTTGCCCGACCAGCTCGGGGTACTTCACCTGGACCAGGCGAACGACTGTGGGACAAAACGAAGAGATCAGCGGGTACTCCCCTCGGTAATCGTTCAGAAACATCTCCGTCGCTATTTTGGCCACATCACAGGCAGACGATACGCATTCCACGTCCGAAAAGCCGCATTTCTTCAGCGCTGCGGTAATAACTCCGGGAAGCGTCTCGGCGTCAAACTGGGCGTAGAGCGTCGGCGAGGGGACCGCTATTGTGCAGTCGAACTTCGAAAGGTCGGCCAGCTGATCGGTCAGCGGGAGGACGGCGATGCGCGGGCAGACCCGGATGCATTCGCCGCAGTCGATGCACCGGTCCTCCAGCGTAATCGCTCGGCCTTTGCGCACCCGCACAGCCGCCGTCGGACAGGCCCGCAGGCAGGACATGCAACCATCGCACCGGTCGGCGTCAATGCGCAATGAGTGATGGTACTGAGCAGCCATCTGTTTATCTCATGCAGCCTGCTTCACGCGAATGAAGAGCCGCGTTCCCCTTCTGACTTCTGACGTGAGGTCGAACTCGTCGGCGTTTCTGCGGATATTCGGCAGCCCCATGCCGGCGCCGAATCCCATCTCGCGCATCTCCTGCGTGGCGGTCGAGTATCCTTCCTGCATGGCCAACTCAATGTTCTCGATGCCCGGCCCCTCGTCCGCGACTTCGAGGGTGACGTCCTGCGGGCTCACCTGCAGCAGTATTCGTCCACGCGTCGCGTACATGACTACATTCATCTCCGCTTCGTAGGATGCGATCGCCACTCGACGCACCACCGCAGGAGGGACTCCAAGGCGCTTGAGCGTATCCTTGATCGCTGTGGACGCACGTCCTGCGTTGGTGAAGTCCCTTCCTGTGACGTCATAGACACTCTCGAAAAGCTGCGCGGCCATGCCTTACCTGCCGGCGAGAGCCCCATAGACCAATCCTGCCGTGTCGAACATCGTTAGTGGCGTGCGCAGCACGGGGATCTTTGCCTCCCGCGCGAGAGAAAGGATCGAATCCCCGGGTTTTTTCCCCCGGACGAAGACCACGCCACACAGGTCCGCCACGATCGCCGTCCGGATTACCTGTTCGCTGACGAGACCGGTCAGTAGCAACATTCCTGGCGTGCTTAGCGCCAGGACATCGCTCATCAAGTCCGCGGCGCCGACCCGCTCGACCTGCGCAGAAAGGTCGTCGCCGCATAGGACCTCTGCACCGAGCAGGTCGCGTATATCCGCCAGCGTCATTGTCTTCTGATTTGTCAGTGTCGCCATCTCGATGTATTCAGTGACCGGTGATCAGTGGCCAGTGGCCAGAAAATCATGACTACTGAACACTGGCCACTGATCACTGCTCACTGATCACTGTTTGGTACGACCGATCACCAGATCGCCCTTGCGGATGACCCGCACCGAGGGGATCATCCGAGCTGGACATGATTCCCAGCATAGACCGCAGCCGTTGCACTTGTTGTGGTCCACGTAGGTGGCCTTGCGCCGGACTTTTACCTTGAAATTCCCGACGAATCCGCTGACTTCCTCGATTTCGCTCGAGGACATGAGCCGGATGTTCTGATGCTGTCCAACCTGGACCATCTTGGGCGTAAGGATGCACGCGGCGCAGTCGAGCGTAGGGAAGGTCTTGTCGAAACGCGCCATGTGTCCGCCGATCGACGGCTCCTTCTCGATCAGGTACACGGTTCGGCCCGAGTCGGCGATGTCGAGTGCCGCCTGAATGCCCGCGATCCCCCCGCCGACGACAAGCGCGGCAGGGTTCACCGGCACCGTCTTGCGCGGCAGCGCCACCAGCTCCGTCGCCTTAGCCACTGCGGCCGCCATCAGGGCCTTCGCCTTATCGGTCGCGGCGTTAGGGTCAACAGTGACCCACGAACAATGTTCGCGGATGTTCGCCATCTGGAAGAGGTAGCGGTTCAGGTCGGCACGCTCGCAGGCGCCGCGGAAGGTTGGCTCGTGCATGAGTGGCGAGCACGACGCGACCACGACGCGATCCAGCCCCATGGCCTTGATGTCGTCTTGAATGAGGATCTGCCCGGGATCCGAGCACATGAACTTGTAATCGCGGGCGATGGCGACGTTGGGAAGCGTTCGGGCAAACCCGGTCACTTCCGCGACGTTCACCTTTCCCGAGATGTTGGTGCCACAGTGACAGACATAGACGCCGATTTTGATGCTCATGAGTTCACCTCTGCAAATCGGGAGACGACATCGGTCGCCGGTACGATACAGCGCTGCAACCCAAGCTCAACGATCTTCAGGCCGAACGCGAGCCCCATCAACTGGGTGAAGTAGATAATTGGGAAGTGGAAGTCGGTCCCGTAGCTCTTGTTGATGGATATTTGATACGCGTCCAGGTTGATCTGGCAGAGCGGGCAGGTCACGGCGATGCAGTCGGCACCATCCTGCTCGGCGCAGAGCAGGAGGTTTCGGCACAGGCGCAGCGCAACTTCTTCTCGCGTCCCCATCAGCGATCCGCCGCAGCAGACCGTCTTCATTGGATAGTAAGTCGGCGTGGCGCCGAGCGCCCCGAGCAGCTTGTCCAGCATTGTCGGGTTGTCGCTGTCGTCTTCAATGCCGTAAGGCCGCGCGATCTGGCAGCCGTAGTATGGCGCCACGCGTAGACCCGTGAGCGGGCGCTTGACCAGCGACCGGATTTTCTCCAACCCGATGTCCTCCACCACCGCCTGCAACAAATGCTTGGTGACCACGCCGCCGTCATAGCGCATGTTGGCTTCTGCGAGAGCCGTATCCACCTTCTGCTTCATTTCGGGGAACTCGACCAGGTAGACCTCTGTCTTCCGGAGATTGGTGAAGCATGCGCTGCAGGGGGTGACGAGGGTCCCGCTAGTCCGAGCCGCCTGGGAGAGATTGCGGGCACTGAGACAGAACGAGAGGACCTCGTTCACGCTCATGTAGGCGGTCGCCCCGCAGCAGTTCCAGTCGTCAATCTCCTCCAGTTCCATTCCCAGGACGGCAGCGACGGCTTTCACCGACTCGGCGTACGGCCGTGCCGTAGCGTCGAGCGAGCATCCTGGATAGTAGGCGTAGCGCATCATTCACCTCCCAGTTCTTGGGCCTTCCTGACGATTTTCCGAAGTCCTTCAATGTCACGAACGCGCTGCCCTGACAGGGGCAGCCGGCCGTGTGCAAAAAGACTCAATCCGATCGGGGCTGCAGAGAGCGCACCCAACGGATTTGTCGCGAGCACGAATTTTGTCATCAGTGCGGTTTCATGATTCCGACCATACTTGTTGACAATCTCAACAAAACACTCGGACAGGGCGCGGGCATGTTTGCTCCTCTGCCGTTTTTCCCGTATCGCCATCCGCTTGAGCATATACATGATGTCCGTGATCTTGATCTGCTGGGGGCAGCGGCTCGCGCATTGATAGCACGATGCGCAAGTCCATATCGTCAGAGTGTCGAGCACCTGCTCGCGCATCCCGGCACGAATCATGGCAAAGACCTGTCGCGGCGTCTCTTCCATGGCCCAGGACACGGGACACGACCCACTGCACGTTCCGCACTGAATGCAATCTTTGATCTTCTCGCCCCCGGGAATACCGTAGACTTCATCCAGGAAGCGAGGATCCATGGCCTGTTCGTATAAAACCGTCTGCTGTACGGCCTTCATTCGGCTGCCTCCGCTTCTCCCCCCATCACACTTGAAGGGAATGGTTTGCGCTCCAGCCCGGTGCTCATAAGGCGGAAGTCCGCTTGAAACTCGGAGCGATCAACGAATAGGTGCTCCTGAGAATGTTGGATCGAGAAGACAGGGACTGCAGAGTCTTGAAAGCAGCAACCGTGAACCGCTTTTCGACATGGACCCTGTCCAACCTCGAACCAGCAAAGCTCCGGCACTACCTTGAGCTAGGCAAGCACGGTCGCTGCCAAAGGTCCAGCCTGCCAAACCGAAGAGATGCGGATGTATAAGTGCTGCCCAGAGAGTGGATTAGAAGAAGGACAGCGGAACTGCCTAATTAAATCAAACTAAAAGTCAACTTATGTGATATTAAATATGGTTAAATAACGCATCAGCCTGGGTGAATTAACCCGTGTTCATGGTGTCAGTAGACGGAGGGTTGCGGATTATAGTGCCCGCAAGATATGACGAATTCTTCCCGGTATGGCAGACTAGCGAGACCTCTCAGTCTCTGGCTGGTAGGTTGCTTGCCTCGCATACTGGTAGCAGTTGACTCGGTGGGAGGCCATTCCAATGAGTCTCGGAGACGAAACGAGTTTGATCATCGAGTTTCTTGGGAGTGCGCACATTTTTGAGCATGCCGTGGAGCAGGTAATAGAGGAGAAGCTGTGGCGAAAAGCCGCAGGCAAGCAGCTCTCGGTCTCGCAACTGAAGCTACTCAAACTCATAGGCCTCTCCGGCACGACCACAGTCAGCGACGTAGCCCTCTTCCTGGGAATCAGCAACGCCGCCGCAAGCGTGGCCGTGGACAAGCTGGTGCGGCTTGCGCTCATTCGGAGGAGTGAAGGACCGGAAGACCGCAGGGCGATCCATCTTTCGCTTACCGACCTGGGTCGCCGTATGGTGGATGATTACGACGCGGCCTTTCGAGCTAAGCTGGCGGAGGTTTTCGCTCAGTTCTCGCCCGAGGAACTCCGCCGGGTCGTCGATGTGTTGGACACGCTCTCGACACTCATCGTAGACCACCAGGCCAGACGCGATGAGATTTGCGTCCAATGCGGCATCTATTTCCGTGAAAGGTGCTCGCTGAGACAGCGTCTCGGCCGGCGATGCCTTTACCTTCGTCCTAAGGAGCAGCGCGGCGGACAACAGGCAATCTCAGATGGCGGCAAGACAGTGACCAGTGGCCAGTGAACAGTGGCCAGAAAATGTTGATCACTGACAATTGCGGAGAGTGGATGAGGCAAGCAACGGACACATAACTGCGGGTGATCCCATGAATGACAAATTGCAGATGACGAATACTGCGACGCTTTTTTTCATTCGTCATTCGTCATTCGTCATTCGTCATTTTCAAGCTTGATTGGGGACCCTACCCCTTTTTCACAGAGGTCGCGGAGACTATCGGTGGGGCTATGACAAAGTCGAGCATCCGGGCATGGCTGATCAAACGCTTCACGATAGCTATCCTGATACCGTCCCTGGTTACGGCTGCAGTCGGCACCACCGTGATCCGCCGGCAGGTCTACTCGCAAGCGCAAGCCCAAGTCAACTCTGACCTGGAAGGAGCCAAGGAGATTTGGCGGAATTACCTGGAGAGCCTCAAGGACGCCATTCGGATTCACGCCACCCGCATGGTCATCTATCGCTCGCTCGACCAGAGGGATCCCAGCGGTCTTGAGGATGAGATGGAACGGGTGCGCCGAGCTGAAGGCTTGGATATCCTCACGCTGACGGACTCTTCAGGCTGCGTCTTTTATCGGACCCGCAATCCTTCTCTGACGGGAGACAATCAGGCCGAAGATCAGATTGTCCGGACTGCGATGGAGAAGATGGCGCCGGCATCGGGCGCCGAGATCGAAACCGCGGATGAACTGGCTAAGGAATCCCCAGAACTGGCCCGCCGGGCACTGATGGAGATCACTGCCACGCCGAAGTCCGGACCTTCCGCGAAGGCACGTGAAACCTCCGGCATGGTTTTGAAAGCGGCGGCACCGGTATTTTACGCCGGCGGGCGGCGCTTCATGGGCGTGCTGTACGGCGGCATTCTCATCAATCGCAACTACCAGATCGTCGACAAGGTGCGCAAGATCGTCTTCAAGGAGGAGATGTACGACAAACGCGAGGTGGGCACGGCCACAATCTTCCAGGATGACGTTCGGATATCCACTAACGTCATTAACGCCGATGGCAGCCGCGCAATTACGACGCGCGTTTCGGCGGAGGTCGCGGAGGAGGTGCTCCGCAGCGGCCGCACCTGGCGAGGTCGCGCCTTTGTTGTGAACGACTGGTACCTAGCAGCTTACGAGCCGATCCGCGATATCGAAAACAGAACGATCGGGATGCTTTACGTCGGCACGCTCGAGCGCCCGTTCGATGACAGCCTCTGGCGCACCTTGTTCATCTTCCTGGGGATTACCCTGCTCGGCATCGGGCTTGTCTGCGGCGTCGCGATCACCATAGCGGGATCTATATCGCGTCCCATTCATGCCATGGCAGAGGCGGCCAAGAAGGTGGCGGAAGGCGATTATTCCCCGCAGGTGGAGGTCACGTCGGAGGACGAAATCGGCTATCTCGCGGAATGCTTCAACCGAATGGTTCGCGAGCTGTCGCGGGCGAATCAGGAACTTCGGCAGTGGGCTGAAAATCTCGAGAGCAAGGTCGAGGAACGCACGGCGCAACTGAGAGCCATGCAGCGCAGCCTGATACAGACGGAAAAGCTCGCGGCCATTGGCAAGCTTGCGGCCGGGGTCGCCCACGAAATCAACAATCCCCTCACGGGCATTCTCACCAACAGCAGTCTTATGCTTCAGGATCTCCCAACGGATGATCCCAGGCGGGATGACCTGCAGATCGTCGTCGATGAAACCCTGCGCTGCCGCAAGATCGTCAAGGGATTGCTGGACTTCTCCAGGCAGACAAAGCCTCAGAAGCAGACCCTAGACTTGAACGGCGTGCTGCAGGACGTCTTTGATCTGGTCAGGAACCAGGCGAGCTTCCGCGACATCGAGATCGAGACGGAGCCGAATCGCAACCTGCCGCCCGTTATGGCCGACAGAGATCAGATGCGCCAGGTTGTGCTTAACATAGTTTTGAACGCTGCCGAAGCGATGCCGAACGGCGGCAAGATCCGGGCCTCTACAAGCTTGGATCCGAAGACGAACCAGGTTCAGATACACATCCAGGATACTGGACCCGGCATTCCCGACGAGATCAAAAACAAGCTCTTCGAGCCCTTCTTCACGACCAAAAAGACCGGTACGGGCCTCGGGCTGGCCATCGCTTACGGGATCATGGAGCGGCACAGGGGTACGATTTCAGTTGACAGCGCGCCGGGTCGAGGGACGACCATAATCTTGCGCATTCCTGCGCAAGCCGAGGAGGCCGATGACTGATCGTGACAAACCCAGGGTTCTGGTGGTGGACGATGAGCTCTCGGTCTGCAAGTCCTGCGAAAAGATCCTCGTCCGCAGCGGCTGCCAGGTGAAATCCGTCCTTTCGGGCAAACAGGCCTTAGCCCTTCTTGAAGAGGAATCCTTCGATCTAGTCTTCTCGGACTTGAAGATGGCCCAGATGGGCGGGATGGAACTGCTTCAAACGTTGAGGGTGCGCTTCCCGGATGTCGTACCGGTGGTGATCACCGGTTACGCCACCATCGCCTCTGTGGTCGAAACGATGAAGCTCGGGGCATTCGACTACCTTCCCAAGCCCTTCACACCGGATGAAATGCTCGCGGTCGTCTGGAAGGCCTGGGAGAAGCGAAGGAGAATCCTCGAAAGCCGAACCATGGCTGCGGGCGACGCTGCTGAAGTCTTTGCCGACATCGTTGGCCGCAGCATGAAGATGCAGGAGGTATTCGGGCTGATTCGCAAGGTGGCGCCGACATCCAGCACGGTCTTGATCGTCGGCGAGAGCGGAACAGGCAAGGAACTCGTCGCACGGGCTATTCACAACCTGAGTCCAAGGAAGCAGCAGCGTTTCTATGCGGTGGACTGCGGTACCCTCTCGGTCAATCTGCTGGAAAGTGAGTTGTTCGGCCACGTGAGAGGGTCTTTCACCGGCGCCGTGGCCAACAAACGGGGCATCTTCGAAACCGCCGATCATGGAACCGTTTTTCTGGACGAGATCTGCAACGTGGACTTGGAAATCCAGGGCAAGCTCCTGCGCTTTATTCAGGAGCGTGATTTCATTCCGGTCGGGGGTACGGAGCCCCGGCACGTAGATGTCCGCTTGATCTTCGCCACCAACCGAGACCTCAGCCGCATGGTGAGCGAGGGTTCCTTCCGCGAGGACCTTTACTATAGGCTCCATGTCTTTCCCATCTGCCTTCCTCCCCTTCGCGACCGGCGGGAGGACATTCCCCTCCTGGCCCGTCACCTTTTAGTGAAGATTCGGGAGCGCAGCGGCAAGAACGTCTCCGCCCTCTCTGATGAGGTGCTGCGCGTTCTCGAGCAGCACGATTGGCCGGGCAACGTCCGAGAGCTTGAGGGAGCTATCGAATGGGCTGTCATTTCGTGCGACGGGGATGTTGTGGAACCGCGACACCTGCCCAGATCCCTTCATCCTCAGGGATTCCTGAGGGAGATTACCGTGCCAAGGACAAATGAGGAGTTCCTCAGGCTAAAGAAGGAGTTGAAGGAGCGGGCTATCGGAGAGCTCGAACGTGAATTTACCCTTGCCAGCCTTGAACGAAACAACTGGAATGTGACCCGCGCGGCTGAGGAGGTCGGCATCGCCCGTCCCAACTTCCAGGCTCTGATGCGCAAGCACGGCATACGCGCAGGCGATAAGAATGACGAATGACGAATGACGAATAAAAACCATCGTCGCGGTGCCGCGACCTGACGCTGAGAAAGTCCCTATCATGTTACTGGAAATCTACTTCTCTTCGCCGTTTTCCGCCCCGGCAGGGTTGGCAAGGTCGGCTTCGTAGCTGTCCAGACACGCTGCGCGCACATATCGGTGATAATATGTTCTCCTCTATTAATATTTCGTGACCGAGGAGCGCCAGCGGCCGGGATCACACTGTGAAATCCCGCCCCCGTATCCATTTATCCTAGACCTGTACATCTTGCGTTAGCTCGATTTAGTCATGAAGATCGAGTCTATATGGAAACATTTGAGCAAAGACTAAAACGGTACGTGACTCAATCGGATCTCGATATGCTCGGCTGGTTGGCCGTCAATTTTCAGAATTCATATGCACGCGAAATCAAGGTTGCAAGGACTAAGAAACTATATCTGTCCGTTTATCTCCTCACTCACGCCGTAATGCAAAGGGTGTCGGAAAACATGTTTGACCTGACCGGACTCGATGGAACGAAGTTTTTCCTCTCGCATTACGTCGATGGCGCCGACAATGACAAGAAGTTTTCCCTCGTTGCCGATGAGATTCACAGCCTGCGAAACATTTTGGCTCATCAGGGCTATTCAAGCCTCCAGCATCGAGTCGAGTACTTCAGCGATCACATTTCGGAAGGCTGGAAGAAGGACGCCGGAACGATTCACGTCAATCCAGACATCTACGCGCATCATTTCGAAGACGCCCTAACGGAACAGAGATTCATCTCAGAATATGAGCAGCAATCGGCTGAGGTGAGGAAAATCCGGAAGTATAGATTCATCCGGCAATGGCTGAAAGTCGACAAGGCGAGCAAAATCGCTCAGGAAGTGAAGAAACTGGAGGGTCTCTCCAACATGCCGGATTTTCACAAGCAGGAGCCTGTGGTCCAGAGAACCATTTTAGCTTCTTACAAGATCACATAAACTATGGACCAGCTAACGCGAGGTTGGAGCGGTCCGCTGGAAAGCGCGGCAGTCCAACCGCGGATCCGTCAGGGCCAATATGGGACGGGAATGCCTCGTCAAGAGGACTTGTCCTATAATTTTCGGCAGGTTACTGAGAACAAAGGTTCGAGCCTCAGATCTCGCAGAGCTCCTCTACCAGCAGTGCGTGTTGGAGGACGAACCGTATGCTGATCAACACCTCCTCCTTGGGCAGAGGCTGGATAGCGAGGCTCTTCGGCAACGTGTCTTCTTGTACCTTGTCGCCTCCATAATCCTCGCCCTGACATGGAAGTACCGGAAAGACCCACGAGCATCCGGCCTGATCCCTCATATCAAGGGCCGCGCGGCAGATGAAGCTCGGAGACGCTGGAGCCAGTCGGAGGATTATCTCGTCGAAGAGGTGGACACGGCTGCCATTGACCTAGAGCATCTCCTATCCACGGATCCAAATGAGAACCGAGCGTTGTCATTCGAATGGGCTCAGGCATGGCTTGCGAAGGCCGGCCACGAAGAATGCAATCCCGGCACCCTATTCGCTATTTCGTTCTTCTGGCAGAACCAGTACATTGCTCTCGGAAGGATGCTGGAGCGTTTCCGAATCGTGCCAGATTGACGGGGCCGAACATGCGCACCAACCAAACGGTCTCTCGTGTCACGACGCGTGCGAATAGAAGCACGCATTGCGCCAGACGGCCTGCAGGCTACGCCCGGCGTTAAGTGTGGCAGATATCACAGACTGAACATGACCAAATTCACTACCCGGGCGAGGCCACAGATCCCAGAGCCGGACTATGACGACCCAAGGGAGATCTACGCCTGGTATGGACTTGCCGCGTACTCCGCCCAATTGCTCGAGCAGGGACTAACAAACCTCTTCGTGGGTTTACGGATTCTCGGGAAGCAAGTGCCAACTTGGGGTGACGTCCGAAGCCTGTATGAAGATGCCGACCGGAAAAGCCTGGGCCAACTCCTTAGAGCCGTAAGAGAATTGGTACCGTTTGATCCAGCGCTCGAAGGCCAACTTGACGAGGCTCTGAAGAAACGAAACTATCTCATCCACCGCTTCTTCATTGAACACTCAGAGAATTTATTGTCGGCAGTAGGAAGGGAGAGGATCATAGATGAATTCCGCACGATCATTGCTCAATTCAAGGCCGTCGATCATCAAGTCGACGATTTGTGGCTTGCCATTTGGCGCAGGTATGGTTTCTCGGAAGAGAGAATTCAGAGCGAGCTGCAGGAAGTGAAACAGCTACTCGACTCAAATCAGAATCGCACCTAACTCGACATTCAGCCGCCGGCGCAAAAGGCGCGCCGCGGCTGATGTCGGGCGTCAGGCCACTGATCCCACTTGCGCCGGTGCACAATTGTCTATACACTAGCAGCGTGAGATTCGAATGGGATTTACCTAAGGCAAGAGCCAACCTGCGCGCTCATGGAGCGAGCTTCGCTGAGGCGGCAACGGTGTTGGAGGATGATTTCGCGCTGACCCGTGACGACCCCGATCCCGCCGACGAGCGGCGCTTCGTAAGTCTTGGCCTCAGTGATCTTGGGAACCTGCTCGTGGTCGTGTACACATATCGCGAACCTGACACGATCCGGTTGATCTCGGCGTGGAGGGCTAATAAACGTCAAAGGATGCAATATGAGAAAGGTCGTTGCTGAGAAGTATCGCGACTTTGACTTCTCGCGCGCAAGGCGCGGGGCCGTCGTGAAGTTTGAACCCGGAAAGACAAAGATCTCAATTCGGTTGGACAACACCGTGCTGGAGTACTTTCGAGATCTAGTGGATAAGGCGGGTGGAGGGAATTACCAAACCCTGATAAACGATGCGCTACTTGAGTACGTCCACCGGCGTTCGACTCTCGACATTGTGAGGGAGGTGGTACGGGAAGAACTCGCGCCGTACGCTGCCGGTCGGGGGTCTAACAACGCCATCCAGCCGTCGGCGCAAAAAACGCGCCGCGGCCGATGCCGGCGTTAGACAGAAGAGGAACTTGCCGACGCGCGGTATCGATTTCTGAAAGGGAGGCATAATCCTGTCTGATCGCGGATGGCCACCTTGGTGGGACTGGGAATTGGATCTCTGTCCCCACTTACTTAAGCGAATGATCGATCGACAATAAACGGTGGCAGGCTACCGTGTCCTCGTTTTCCACGGCTGATGTTATGCGAACCATATGCCTATCCCTGGCCAAAATGGGGACAGCGTAGCCTGGCACCCCATTTTCGCTTATCAGCAGAACTGCGTTCGAATCTCTGCGGCGATCTCGCGTGCGATATGAGGGATCGCGCGTTCAACCTGGTCGGTCATCTTCGTTCCAAAGGTGAAGGCCTCGACAATTGTCACGGCGTAGACCCAGACTCTCTCCGGCAATACCAGTCCCAGGCGGCGACCGAGTTCCAAGCCCTCACGCAGCCCGATCTCGTGACTCATGCTTGCATGCATTGTGGCCGGACAGTGCGCGAGATCCAGCAGATAACACGTTCCAGGCTCGGCATTCTCTCTGAAGATCGCATCGATGATCACCGCCCTCTCATATCCAATGATCGTCTCCATCAATTCGATGCCACCTACTGCCAGCTCGCAGAGCTCAAAATCAGGGGAGTCAAGCAGCCCGTGGACACGCCGCGCAACCTCCGGCCCTACGGCGTCGTCAGTAAGCAGGGGATTTCCCAGGCCGATTATGATGGACCGAACTCGCTGCCGCATCGTTTGATTGGCTGGTTTCATCATCGCTTGTGCAGAAAGATCGTGCACGTGTTTGGACGAAGCTCTATTCTCTTGCAGGGCCTTCACAGCACGTCCTTGCGTAGGATGTGGATCAAGCGCCCCTCATGATCGTGGATTCTCGCTTCCAAGGGCATCTGTCCCGGAAGGGTGTGCGTAGCGCATGCGTGGCAAGGATCGTATGCGCGAAAAGCCATCTCCACCAAGTTCAGGAGACCGTCATCCACTTTGCCTCCTTTGATCGAGCTCTTGGCGGCCTTCTCTACCGACATGGCAATCGGAGCAGCGTTGTGATTGGTCGCCACGATCAGGTTTACCTTGGTCAGCATTCCTTTCGAATCGGTCCAGTAGTGGTGGATCAGAGTTCCACGAGGAGCTTCGACAACGCCGACGCCTTCCTGAGGGGTCTTGGTCGGGCAGAAGCGGATTTCGCGGCCCGTGATTTCGGTATCCCTCAGAAGCTCCCTCATCTTTTCAGCGGCCTGAAGGGCTTCCACCAATCTCGCCCAATGAAATGCGAGGGTCTGGTGCGCCGGCTTGCCGCCGAGGGTTTCGTACATGCGGTCATGCTCTGCTTGCGCCAGCCTCGTCGCCATTCCCGCGGATGCGTTCAAACGCGCCAAAGGCGCAACTCGGTACACGCCACTGGAGGGGCCATCGACGAATCCGGCCCAGCCAACGTTTTTCAGATACGGGAAAGTGATATAGCTCCACGGCTCAACATGCTCGGCGATATGCTCGGCATACTCCCGCGGCGAAAACTTGATCAGTTCCTTGCCATTGGGATGGATCACGCGGACGTCGCCGTCATAGAAAGTAACCCTGTTTTCTTTGTCCACGAGACCCATGTAATACGTCTTGTGCTGGTACGCTTCATCGAGGATCAAGTCCACATATTGCTTGTTCTGAAGAACGATGGAGTCGAAGACCCGCAGGGAGAACTGTGCGAACTCCAGCGCATTCTCCGCGATCTTGAGGTATTCGGCTCTTTCCTCCTCAGTCATTCCCTTCGAAACACCGCCTGGAAGTCCGAAAACAGGGTGGATCACCTTGCCCATCATCGCTTCGAGCATCCGGCGGACGTTCTTACGGATCTGAATGAGCCTGCCGGCCACCTCCAGCCCAACCTTATCGATGACCCCCAGGATGTTTCGCTGCGTCTTGGGGGCGAGGGGGCCGACCACGAAATCAGGGCCGCCGAGGTAATAGAAGTGAAGGAGGTGATCTTCGAACATAAAGCCGTTATACGCCAGCTCTCGAAGCTTCTTTGCGGTTGGCGGAGGTTCGACCTTCCACAAATCATCAAGCGCTTTGACGGAGGCCATATGATGGGCAGTGGGGCAGACGCCGCAGATGCGCGGGGTGATACGCGCCATCTCTTCGGCGGGTCTCCCGAGACAAAATGTCTCGAAGCCTCGAAGCTCGGGCACCTGGAAAAATGCTCGTTCCACGTCTCCCGCTGCGTTTAAAAAGATCTCAATCTTGCCATGGCCTTCCAGTCTCGTAATCGGATTGATAGTGATCCGCTGGATCATTATGGAACCTCCTTGGCGCATGTCCTTCGTTGCAGAAGTGAGGAAGGCAGGCTGAAACGGTATAGTGTTCCCATGGGATCTACGAGGGAGTCGGCGAACGAACGGACCTCTTCCATCGTCTTTCCACGCGATACCGACCCGAGGGACGCGAGGAATTTTGCGCCCTGGTCGAGAGCGTCGGGAGTCGGGCCGAAGCACCCCCGGCATGGCATGTTGCCGCGAATGCAACGTTCCCCGCATCCGCCCCGCGTAGCCGGTCCCATGCAGACGAACCCATCCACCAGAAAGCACTTCTCCTGGTCGGGAGCATCTGTCGCAAGCCTCCGGAAGGAATCGATTGTGAACGTTTCAGGCTTTGTCTCGTTGCGAGGACAGGTCTCGCAAAGGGATTTCTCGGAAGCAAGGACAGAGCCTCTAGGTGGAAGATTCCCCGACAGGATTGCGTTCACTGCTTTGGCGATGGAATCGGGAGGAGGAGCACAGCCGGGCAAGTAGTAGTCGACGTCGATCACCTGATCCAAGCTTCTCACCGTATTCCAGATTTCCGGCAGCTCCAGGTTGTATCCGTCCACCCACGTCTCCATCTGCGGCAAGACGCCTTTCGTGTTGGCCACAGTGATGGAACGCAGGTACTTATTCTGGAAGATCTCGTCGCGGGAGGTGCAGTTTGCCAGACCCGGAATTCCTCCCAAATGCGCACACGCTCCGAAAGCCACGACGAGCTGCGATTTTTCTCGAAGCATTTTTACCCACATCTCATGCTCAGAGTTGCGGACGGAGCCGTTGATGAACGAGACCGCGATCTCACCGTGACGGTAGGCGCGCACATCCTCCAACTTGAAGTCGAGCGCAACCGGCCAGAGAACAATCTCCACGGCCTGAACGACGTCCAGGACCGTTTCTGCAAGATCGACCACAGCCTCCTCGCATCCTCCGCAGGAGGCGCACCAGTAAAAGGCAACCTTTGGTTTTGACATTGTTCCTCCTACAATCAAGCCAGGGCTTCCATGCGCTCCTTCCAGTGGAGCGGTCCCAACGCTCGAACCGTTTCGGTCAACTCTCGCACGACTTGCGCAAAGCGCTCCCCTTCTGAGGCGGAGATCCATTCAAGACGGACACGTTCCGGCTCGATGCCAAATTGATCCAGCAGGTTTATCAGCAGGGGGTAGCGGCGCTGGGCACGGTAGTTACCTTCTGTGTAGTGGCAATCCCCGGGATGGCATCCCGCAACCAGAACGCCATCCGCGCCTCCAGCGAGCGCCTTAACGATGAAGGTAGGATCCACACGGCCGGAGCACATCACGCGGATCGCCGTGAGATTCGGCGGGTATTGGAGGCGGCTGGTTCCTGCCAAGTCCGCTCCCGTATAGGAACACCAGCGGCATAGGAATCCAATCAATCTCGGCTCGAATTGCTCGGTCGGCATGGCAGTCCTTTCTTCCTACACGGCGAGGGCGCCCTCGATCTCCGCAAAAACCTGGGCGTCCTCAAAGTTCTCCTGGCGGGCCGCACCGGACGGGCAACCCGCGACACACGTTCCACACCCTTTGCACAGTTCCCGAATCACTTCGGAAACCTTCTTTTCTCGGTTGAATTCGATGGCAGAGAACGGGCAGTTGCCGATGCAAATCTTGCAGCCTGCACAGTGCTCTGCATCGATGTAGGCACAGATCGGCTCCAGAACCACCTTCCCCTTATCGATCAAGGCGAGAGCGCCCGCCGCTGCCGCAGCTCCTTGCGCCACCGAATCCGGTATGTCTTTTGGACCCACACAGGCCCCGGCAAGGAAGATCCCTTCCGTGGAGGTGTCCACGGGCGCCAACTTTGGGTGCTTTTCGAGGAAAAAACCTCCCTGTGCGATTCCCAGGGAGAATGTGTGGGAAACATTGAGAGCATCGGAACGAGGTTTCAGTCCGGGGGATAGAATAACCACGTCCACTGGAACGCGACGAGTAATCCCCATCAGTGTGTCCTCGGCAACAACCACCAGCTTGCCTTCCTCCTCAGGCTTTTCCGCTACGTTGGTTACCTCCGCGGCCTTGCCCCGGATGAAGTAGACTCCCTCCCGCATCACCCGTTTGTAGAACTCCTCGTATCCCTTCCCGAAAGCGCGCATGTCAATATAGAAGTTGTACACATCGGCCTGTGTGTGCTCCTTGACGAGATGCGCGAACTTGAGCGAGTACATGCAGCAGACGCGGGAGCAATGTTCGAGGTGATTTTCGTCGCGGCTTCCGATGCAGTGCAGGATGGCCACTGCCCTGGGGGTGTCACCCTGCTTTGTGACAATCTTTCCGCCGGTGGGACCGCTGGCATGGCATAGGCGTTCGAACTCCAGAGCACTGATCACGTTGTCGTAGCGACCATATCCATAGCGTGGGAGTTTCTTCAAATCATACGTCTCGAAGCCGGTCGCGACGATGATCGCGCCCACGTCGATTTCGTGCATCGTATCGGCCATGAGATGATCGATCGCCTTGCGATCGCAGGCGTCGGAGCAGATGCGGCAATCGGAGCAGCCGCCGCAAACCAGGCAGCGTCTCGCTTCCTCCATCGCCTGCTCCCGGGTAAAGGTCATCTCGACCTCTTCGAAGGAAATGCCCGCCTCCTTGCTCAGCGGTATCCGCATGCGCAGTTTTCGAGGCAGGTCGGGCTTGCGGACGTTGTCCATCAGGGGTAGTTCATGCGGGCGATGAGTCTCGCGCCGCATGGCCTCGAGATCCTGTCCCTGAAGGTAGAGATCCACTGCAGTGGCCGCCTGACGGCCCGATGCCATCGCTTCAACCACGGTGCTGGGGCCGGTGACCGCATCGCCGCAGGCGAAGACTCCGACTTTGCCCGTCTCACAAGTGTATGGATCGGCCTTGAGGGTCGCCCATTTGGTTAGATCGAAGTCCTTGTCCTTCACGAGGAAGTCTAGATCCGGGAGCTGGCTGATGGCGAGGATGACCTGATCGACCTCGAAATCGACAAATTCACCTTCCATGGGAATCGGTCGCCTGCGCCCTCCTTCGTCCGGCTCTCCAAGTCGCATCTTCTGGCACGTAACGCGGGCCAGCCGTCCTGCAGGTCCCACATGCATCTCAACGGGATTGACGAGGAAACGAATGTCAACCCCTTCGTGTTTTGCAGCTTCGATCTCGGCGCCGATGGCCGGCATCTCTTCGCGCGTGCGCCGGTAGAGGATCATCACATTTGTCGCGCCGTGCCGTAATGCCGTTCGCGCTGCGTCCACAGCTGCGTTACCCCCACCGACGACGGCAACACGCTTGCCCGTCTCGACTTGATCATAGAGATTAGCCTCCCGCAAGTAGTCGAGGCAGTTCACGACCCCGGGCAAATGCTCACCGGTGATTCCCAAGTCGCGACCTTTGGTAGTGCCCAAAGCCAGGAGAATCGAGTGGTATCCATCTTTGAAGAGGCTGTCGATCGTGACTCCCGACTCACCAAGAGGGGTGTTAAGACGCAGCTCAATGCCGTGGCTTAGGGTCAGATTAACTTCGCGATCCAAGATCGAACGAGGCAGCCGGAACGGTGGGATTCCCGTGCGCATCAAGCCGCCCGGCTTGCCATACTTCTCGAAGATCGTGACCCCGTAGCCTTTGCGGGCTAGATCGTAGGCGGCGGTGAGTCCGGCCGGCCCCGAGCCGATCACCGCAACCCTCTTCCCGTTCGGTTCGGCACGAACCGGTTCGGGGAGGATCCCCTGCTCTATTTCCCAATCGGCAACGAAGCGCTTCAGTGCGCAGATCGCGATTGGCTCGTCGTGATGACCCCGCTGGCAGCGGTCCTCGCAAGGATGGTGGCAGACACGGCCAAGGCTCGCAGGGAATGGGTTCACCTCGCGGATTATCTTCAACGCTCCGGCGAGGTCTCCTTCTGCTATCAGGTTCACATATCCCTGGGTGCGGGTATGGATGGGACAGGTCTCTTCGCACATCGGTACTCCCCGCTTATCAATGGCGAAGTTATTCGGCACGGCCTGCGGGAAAGAACGGTAGACCGCCTTGCGCTTGCTCATGCCCATGTCGAACTCGTTCGGGTGCGAGCAGGGGCAGACCTTCACACACTCGCCGCAGCCGATGCAGTCGTCGGTGACATATCGGGCGCGTTCCCGGACCTTTACCTTGAAATTGCCGACATAGCCGGCGACCTCCTCCACCTCCGACAAGGTGAGGAGCTCGATGTTCGGATGCTGCCCGACCGAGACCATCTTTGGGGTCAAAATGCAGGCCGCACAGTCCAGAGTCGGGAAGGTTTTGTCGAACATTGCCATGTGCCCGCCGATGGAGGATTGTTTCTCCACGAGATAGACCTTTTTGCCTGAGTCGGCGATGCGGAGCGCAGCTTCGATCCCGGCGATTCCGGCCCCAACAACCAGCGCGCTTGGATGGACGGGAACGTCTTGCTGCTCCAAAGGCGAGTGATGCCCAACCCGGCGCACCGCGGCCGCGACGAGCCGCTTGGCCTTCTGCGTGGCCCGCTGCCGGTCGTGGTGGACCCAGGAGCACTGCTCGCGGATGTTGGACATCTGGAAGAGGAAGCGGTTCAGCCCGGCGTCCTGACAGACGCCGCGAAACGTCTCTTCGTGCATCAAAGGAGAGCACGAGGAGACGACGACGTGGGTCAGGTTATCCTCCCCAACATCCTTTTTGATTAGCTCCTGGCCGGGATCGGAACACATGTATTTGTACTCGCGGACGACGGCGACGTCGGGAAGAGTGCCGGCAAATCGCGCAACCTCTTCAACATCGACTGTATGCGCGATGTTGGTCCCGCAATGGCAAATGTAGACACCGATCCGTTTAGTCATGCCCCCCTCCCTGTCCTTTGCCCGCCAGGACCGCTTCTACAGGAGTCAGCGCATCTCTTAATGCCAGCTCGTTGCTGCCCAGGCCTAAGGCTTTTCCAAGAACTTGCGTAAAATAAAGAACCGGAATTTTGCAGTCCCCCCCGATCCGAGAGGTGATCTTCTCCTGATAGGCTTCGAGGTTCATCTGGCAAAGAGGACATATCGTGCATATGCAGTCCGCGCCGGCTTTGCGCGCTTGCTTTAGAAGCTTGCCGGAGAGATCAAGGCCGATCTCCGGCTGTGTCGTCATGAGGATTCCACCACAGCATTTCGCCTCCATCCCGAAATCGATGGGGGTGGCACCAATCCATTCCATCAGGCGGTTCAACAGCACGGGAAATTCTGGATCATCGACCTCGCCGTACGGCCGGATGAGCTGGCAGCCGTAGTAGCATGCGACTTTCAGCCCGTCGAGAGGCCGAACGACATGGCGCTCGATTGCTTCCTTTCCGAGATCGTTGACGATTAGCTCCAGCAGATGCCACACCCGCACATTTCCGTGATAGTCCATCCCTCCGGTCTGCAACGCCTTCCGGATGTCCGCCCGCAAGGAGGGGTCGTCGTGGAACTGATGGTTGGCCTTCTGAAAGACGAGATAGCAGCTGCTGCACACGGTCACGATGTCGCGTCCATTCTTCTCGGAGATGCCGAGGTTGCGGGCGGAAAGCAGTGCAGAACGTCTGGAATCGATCGCCATGTAGGGTGTCGCCCCGCAGCAGTTCCAGTCCTCGAGTTCAACCATCTCCAGGCCCAGGACACGCGCGACGTTTCTGGTCGAGATGTCATAGGCTCGATTGGTCGCCCCGAGGGAACACCCGGGGAAATAGGAGTACACCGGCTGGATTGTCGCATTCATAGGGCACCCCCTTTCTCCATGGCGGCCAGCATCTTTCGCAGTCCGTCTATACCCGCGATCCTATGCGGGCGTAAAGAGATCCGCCCCTTGCGAATCAGCTTCCACCCCAACGGGATGAAAGAGAAGATTTTGGTCGGATGGGTTCGCAAGACATAACGGCATATCAACTCAGCATCGGAGCTTCTTCCGCGTTTATGAACTCCATCCACGAATGTCTCCGCCATTGCGACGCCGCTCGATTTCTTGCCCAGGAACCCTTTCTGGATCCCCAAGCGCTTCAGCTCATACATGACCTCTGTGAACGGGATCCCTGCCGGGCAGCGCACCGTGCATAAATAGCAGGAAGCACACAGCCATATCGTGCGCGATTCGAAAACCTGGTCGAGCATTCCGGCTCGTAGCGCCGCCAAGATTGTTCTGGGAGGGTACTTCATCACGTCGCTGGAAGGGCAAGAGGCGGAGCAGGTTCCGCATTGGAGGCATTGGCCGATCTTTTCACCATTTGGAATTGCATGGACACGCTGGAGGAACTCCTCGGTGAGGCCTCTTACTTGGGTGGCATTCATTCCATCCCTCCGGCTCGCCTATTCGCGAGCGCATATCTGTCTCAGGCAGCCGACCGAGACATATGAGTGTTTGGGTTGCGTCCGGTCCGGCCGCCTGAGCAATGCGAGCACGAAATGTACCAGGTCTGAGGAAGTCAAGATGATGAAGGAGATCTTCCGTTATCCCAAGTTGTTGTGGGTCATCGTGCGCCTTGCACGATCTGGGTCGGCGTGGGTAATCCACGGAATCCCGCGAGAGGTCACGGAAATCCGTGAGCCGAGGAAGTCAGTGGTCAGAGGAGGAAATCGGCATCTGGGAATCGCAAAATCTGCGGCCGCTATAATCCTAGCCCCTCCAGTTTATCGCGGAAAGTGGATGGCTTCATTCCCAGCATGCGGGCCGCGGCGGTCTTGTTTCCTCCGGCGGCCTTGAGAGCACCCAGGAGGAGTTCACGTTCGAAACGGTCGACCCTCTGTTTAAAGCCCGCGTCAGCTCTTGGTTGGCCGTTGCCGAGTCCAATCTGGTAAGAAAGTTGATCGGCGGTTACTACCCCTTTACCTGTCAGGTAGGTGCGCTCGAGAAGGTTGCGCAGCTCGCGAACGTTGCCGGGCCAGTGGTATGATGCAAGAACACCCATTGCCTCGGGATCAATGATCCCTCGCTCGCTCCCTGAAATCTTCCGGATGATGAAACTGACCAGTTGGGGCAGATCCTCCATTCGTTCTCTAAGGGGTGGGAGATCGACCCGCATCACATTGAGCCTGTAGTAGAGGTCCTCGCGGAAGGTCCCTTCCGCAATCTTCTCGAGCAAATTCTTTTTGGTGGAGGCAATGATCCGCACATCGGCTTGAATTGGAATGTTGCCTCCCACGCGCTCGAAAACCCTCTCCTCGATTACGCGGAGGAGCTTGACCTGCTCATCCAGAGGGATGTCATCCACGTCATCGAGATATAGGGTGCCGCCTATCGCCAGATCGAACCTTCCGGTGTGGGCTCGATCGGCTCCGGTGAAAGCGCCCTTTTCGTGGCCGTACAGCTCGCTTGCGATCAACTCACTTGGGAAGATCGCGCAGCAGACTTTCACAAAAGGATTCGCGTGGCGGCCGCTTCGTTTGTGGATGACCGAGGCGACAAGATCCTTGCCTGTTCCTGTTTCTCCCGTGAGAAGGACGTTCGTGTTGCTGCGAGAGCAGACCTCCACCAGCTCGTGGATCCGACGCATCGACGCGGAACCGCCCACCAGCACACTCTCGATCTCCATCAAGGCTTCTTCTGAAGTGGGGTGGCCTTTCTGGCTTTGCTCCCTGTGAAGCTGCTCGATGCGCTGAAGGATGGGAATGATCTGCTCGTTTGGAAACGGCTTGGTAATGAAATCGAAGGCACCCTTCTTCATTGCTTCCACAGCGACGGGGATGCTTCCGTAGGCTGTGATCATGACGACGTCGCACCCTGCATTAATGCCCGACTTGATCTTCTTCAGCAGTGCGAGCCCATCCATGCGCGGCATCTTCAGGTCGGCGATGACCACATCGAAGAGGGAGCGCTGGACGCATTCCCAAGCTTGAAGTCCATCGGCGCACATGGTGACGTTGTGCCCCCATGCCTCGAGGTCACGGCCCAGAGATAATCTTTTCATCTCCTCGTCATCGACGACCAGGATTCTCATCCGTTTGAGTTTCTCCGATCGGGTATTGCAGTTCTCATCCGTTCAGATCCCAGTCTCTGTGGGCCTTCGCCAGGAGAATCCGGAACGTAGAGCCCTTGTTCGGCGCGCTTTCCACCTCGATTCGACCACCCATTTCTGAAAGGAGCATCCGGCAGAGACTGAGGCCGAGCCCGGTGCCTCCGCTCTGTGATTTGGTTGTGAAGAACGGTTCGAAGATCTTCTCCATCCGGTCCGGAGGGATTCCCTGGCCGCTGTCCTTTACTTCAATAGCGACACATCCGTCTGGGCTGACATCGGAGCGTTCCGCGATGAATGTCCGCAGCAAGAGTTTACCACCTTGCGGCATTGCATCCAGCGCGTTGGTGCAGAGGTTGAAAATGATCTCCTCTACCGAATAGGGATCACCCCATGCAGGAGGCACCTGCGCAAGATCCTTCTCTACGGCCACTTTTCGATCGGCGAGGATTTTTCCAAACAGTTGCAGCGTTGCCTCCACCGCTCCTGGGATATCGCATTCCTGGAGTTCGAGTCCCTGCGGACGCGCAAATTCCTGCAATCTCCGCGCCACCTTCTCGATCCGTTCCAGTGCAGACATCATTTTCGGCACGGTTTCTTCAAGTGAAGGGTTGCCATGAATCACTTGGCCGATTTGACGCAGTCCGTTTTGGAGGCCGTCGAGTGGATTACTGACCTGATGGGCGAAACCTGCAACGAGTTGGCCGATGCCGAGCATCTTCTGATGCTGCCGGATCTGTGCGTGCACCTTTTCCACATATCGAGAGACCGAGGTCGTGAGGTAAACGGTGATCCCGAGCGTACTCCCCACAGCGAGGAGAACGCCCCATACATATAAGGAGTAGCCCGGAGCGAACCCGCGTTCGTTTTGCATGGCAAGCCAGCGAATGGCCAACGGGTACAACGGAATCAAACTGTACGCCTGAAGCAGGAGAATCAACCCCACGAGGAATGTCGCCAGCAACGCCAGGAAGTAAGGAAGCCAGCCAGGGAGAAGGATGCTGGCGATGATGATGTGGAAGACGTAATAGAGAATAAATGGATTGAATGGGAGTCCGGCGAAGTATAGAAGGAGGGTCAAGGAGATCAGATCGAGGCTGATCTGAAGAACGATGAGGAGGCTGGCGCTTCGTCGGGCATCAGGAATCCGCTTTCTTCTCCTATAGATTGCCTCGAAGAGGAGATTGTAGATCACCATTGCGATCGCCACCGCGAAGAGCGGGTGCGGATTGGGCAGCAGGCTTGAGGTGATGGAGAGAGTCCCGACGACAAGCAGAACGCTCAGGCATGCGATCCAGCGCATCGGGATGAGCCAGCGGGCTCGTTCCTCAAGATCGTGCGCCGTGAGTCTCATCGAATGTCCTCAAACCCAATTAGCCGAACGTTCTGCGCGAGATTCTGGCAGAGTGAAATCCGAAGATCGTCCCAAAGAACTTCCCCGACGTCCAGCTCTGATAGGTCAACATGATGCTCTGATGTTCTGGCTCACCAGGGTGTTTATCTGATCTATGAGTATAACTTCTATCCCTGCAGAATCCGAGGAGCAAGCGGAAAGTCAGAGGCGGCACTCTGTCTTCGCGCCCTCGTTCCATGCGCAGTGGCGCAACGCCGGCGCATAAGCAACTCCAATGAAAGTTCGGGGGTGTATAGATTCTGTATGCGCTGTATGGGACACGCAGGCATAGCAGCGCGCTCGGACCAGCTCCTGGCGCAAAATCCCGTAAGTGTTTTACTCATTTTAGATACGACCGATGAAGACCGATTCGGCGGCTGGTTTTCACTGCTTGTTGAATCTATGCACCCCTAGCCCACCGCCTCCGCTGAATTGAAGCAAACACTCATTCTAAGCCACAGCAAATCAATCACTTACAAAAAACATCCGGCGTCTGCGCCCATTGGCACGGTCCTTGCTAAAACCATGGCTGAATAGAAAAAAGAGGCATTGGAGCCTCGGTAAAAAAGAAGGGGAGAATACCATGATTCAATCTGAGTTGGCAGTTGAGCAGACCAGCGTTTTAGTGGTGGATGACGAAGCGGGAGTATGCCGGAGCGTAGAGAAGGTGCTGCGGCGGAAGGGCTATCAGGTAGCGCAAGCCCTCTCTGTTTCGTCTGCTCTCGACAGCCTGGAGGCGGGAGACACCTTTGATTTGATCATAGCGGACTTAATGATGCCGCAAGTGGGCGGAATGGAGCTACTCAAGATCGTCAGAGATCGGTGGCCGCATACGCCGGTTCTGATCATCACCGGATACGCATCCATTGCGACAGCCGTTGAAGCCACGAAGCACGGCGCGGTTGGCTATTTGCCGAAGCCCTTCACCCCGGAGGAACTCGCCAAGGCAGTGGAGCAGGTTCTCAGCGGCCACCCTTCCGAGGTCCCGCAGGCAAATGAGTTGACGCCGGCGGGACCCATTGACGTTGACATTCCGTTCGACGGCCAAGAAGTGGCTTTGGCTACTTCGGCCCGATATGTGCAGCACCTCACGCGCTCCGATATGCCTCTCGTAGAGAGCCACCCCGCTCCCGCAGCAGACTACTGCAGCCTCGGCCGGCGCTCCTGCAAGCGCATGGCAAAGCAAGGCATGTGCAAACAACCCGAGTGCCCGCTTGCCGTGGCCGAGCGGAAGAAGGTGGCAAAGGCAGGGGTTGTGGTCTCCTTCATTCCAGATCCCATCGATGTGGATATGCCCTTCTCCCGCGCGGAGGTTGCGTCCATGACCAGCGAGGCCTACGTGAACGCGTTGGGCCGTTCGGACATGCCGATCGCCGGTTTTTGGCGGAGCGCGAAGGCGGCCGCCCAATCCCCGAAGGTCCTTGTGGTAGACGACGAACCGGTCGTGGTCAACAGCATCCGGAAGACGCTCGCCAGGAAGGCTTTCAAAGTGGCGGAGGCATTTTCCGGAAAGGAAGCGCTCTCGCGCATCATGGCCGAGAATTTCGACATGGTGCTGCTCGACATGAAGCTCCCCGACGCCAATGGTCTGGAACTGATCAGCGACATCAAGAAGCGCAAACCCAACCTCCGCGTGGTCATTGTCACGGGCTATGCTTCAATCGACACGGCGGTGGAGGCAATCAAGCGCGGCGCCAATGATTATATGGCGAAGCCCTTCACTCCAGAGGAGCTGTTCAGCACGGCGAGCCGCGTTCTGGATCGCGCAGTCGCCTGATTAAAATAGGGGACATCCACTGGTGTCCCGTTAAATGGCTACGAGTACGTAAACAGAGATCGCAATCCAGATTTGGCTTTTCACAGCATTCTCGGATGTGCCGTAGAAAGCCTTGATGCGCAGGTGCTGCTTGATCCACTTGAAAAACAATTCAATTTGCCAACGGCATTTATAGGGCTGCGCCACAACAAGAGCAGGTAATAAGAAATTGTTCGTCAGTGCAATGATCGACTGTTCTCTTTCGGAGTCGACGTAGTGAACGCGTCGCAACTTTTGAGGATAGTAGTCCGGCGTGAATTTTCCCGTCAACGGTACCGCCGGATTTACAAATTCAGAGGTTTTCTGCGCCATCCCGATCGCTCAGGAATGCAACCCACTTTCCGTGGGGCGAGAGGTGAGGCTGGCTGTCAAATGCCATTCCGACGCCGTCCTTCATTCCAGGATCACGGACCAAGTTGAGGAAAGCACCCCGCACTCTCCGCCGACTGAATTCAGCTTTCAGTGCGTTCCGCTCATATCAAGCAAATTGAACCACTTTGCTTTTGACGTTTATAGCTGACTCTATTACGCTGTCCTTCAGGGAAAATCCTTTCCAATGGAATTGGATTTGTATTTTCCTGGCCGGTGAGATCGGTTGCATCACCCGTAATGACATTTTATCCTGCTCGCCATTGAATCATCACTGTGGCCGATTTTCTTCCGAGCCGATACCAATATGTTGTTCAATCGGTACGGCAAATCGTAGCCAGTGTCGGCGGCGGTAGGAGTGGCTGCGCTTGGCTGGAGCTGTGACTACCTGGGAGGCGAGCTTTCATGACTGAGACGCCTACAGATCTTCGCTCGCTTCCCCTGATGTTCGACCGGCGTAGGACAAATCATCGCTGGCTGCGAGCATTTCAAGAGCTGGAGCAGGGGGAATGGACACGCCGATTGATCTGCAATAACTGGCGGATGGATCATCGCGTCTCGCAAGCACGCGAAACACGGATCCTTGAAGCTGCGGAATTTCAGGACGAGTTGGACGGTGAAACTTGGTGGCAACGGCGATACGAGCATTTCGGCCGAACCATCTGCCAGCCGACTGTTCAAGGACCGTCGGGCTTGCAATCAGCATATCTCGACGTACCCAACGGTAGCAATGCCATCGCGCGCAGTGCCCTGCCGGCCTATGAGCAGCTGGTTCACGTCGCCTCGCTGAACCGAATTCTCTGGCGTCTAACCAGTGGTGAGTATCTTACTGGCGACCTGCGCGTGAGGTTTCTGGATTTGACGGACAGGCTATTACCCGAGAGGTTGATGGGAAGCACCTTTCGGGACGCCATAGAATTTCAAGGGCGGGTAAATGACATTGCCGAAGGCGTAAATCGGCTAGGGATAAAAAGGGTGAAGCAGGTGGCAAATCTGTTGTGCGACGCACTCGGCGAGAGACAGCCGCCGTGGTGGGCGGGTTTTGCGCAAGAGTTAATGCCCCTGATCGAAGATGGAGACTGGACGGGTCTGGCGCAGATGCTGGGCCTGGGGCATCTCCAGGCGGGCGAGTGGCTAATCGTTTGGCGCTACGAAGTCCGAGTCCTTTATATGCTTGGAGCAGAATTTCAGATCTATCGCCCGACGGTTGTCGAAGCAGACGACAGTCCTTGCCACTTTCCATCGCCGCCGAAGTCGTCCTATGGGATTACCATGCCTCTGTGCCCTGACGAGGAGGGCGCCTGTCGTGAGGTCATCCATCCCCCATTGATGGGCGAGGTGGCTGCCGAGGCTTGTTCCTATGTTTTCTGCCAGATTGCCAGCCCTCCCCTGAGCGCTTATAATGAACTCGATACATTGCGTCGAACTCACTGTCTGAGGCTGGCCCGGGAGTATCCGCAAACCGAAACCTATTCCTGGCTCTCCCGCCACGGAAACTGGCCATGAACGCCGTACTGAATCCGCTATCTCCCTTGAAGGCACTGCTAAACGAGATTATCCGCACGGATGACGCTACGCGACTTGCCGAGTGTCTTCAAGGCAAGTATCTACCGGCCATAGGCGGGCATGAGTATCCCGCTGGAATCCTCCACCGGGCTCTCTCGCTGCCGCCAATCCAGCCGGAATTGCCGGCGCATCTGGCCGCCTTATTGGCGATACTTTGCTTCAGGCGGGCGCAAATTCTGGCCGAGGATCTTGAGGTGAGTAAACTTGCTTCTGCATCGGCTGCAGTGACCAGGGCTGGGGCGGCAGGAGGCACCTCTCCCGACCTTCTCGATGACGAGCCCTATGTATTCAATTTGTTTCTTTTTGCCACCTATCTTCCGCCGAATGACCGTCTTTTTGAGGCTCTGAAGGTGTTTTACCAGATTGGGCTGAATACCAAGGTACTGCTAAGTGGGGGAGGCAGAGCGGCGAGGCAGTTGCGACAAGCTCTTACTTTCCAGCAAGTCGACGCCAGTATGGAAGAGCATTGGCTTGGCCTCATCCACAGGGAGATTTCGGGGCCGCTTAAGGCAGAGGAAAGGAGCAATTTTCTGGACTGTTGGACGGCGCTATTGTGGATTCCGCCATCACCAGCGGATCGAGATGCTGGGCGAACGCTAACAATCGAGCGCGTCGAAAAGGGGCTGTTGGCACTTCATAAAGCATCGGGTGATATTGAAGGTCTGCCGATCCTACGATATGCGGTTCGACAGCTGAGCGAGGCCTATCCGCGCTCCCCGGAGTTTTGGGCGCGCCAGCTTGGCGGTCGCATGAAAGTGTGGCCAGAACTATTGCGGATGGTTGTGGTGGAGCGGTGGCCAATCCTCGCGGCAGAGGATACGGGAACGGATGATTTGATCCCGGAAGATGCTCGTGAGGTCTGGCGAGCCCTTGGCGCCAAAGAACAGGCCGCCGTTCGGATGGCGGCTGCGGCCGGCGATCGGGATGGCTGGCTCAAGCATTGGACCGATCTCGTTTTTACGCCCCCCAATATTGGACTGCCTCCGCAGCAAACGTTGCAGCAGCTCCAGCTGATCCGAGCCTCATTCGAGGCGAACTTCCCAGGTCTTGACATCGAGGCTGACTGGTCTGGCGAAGAAACGCACGCCGTGGAAGAGGAAGACGTGGCCAATACGCGCCGCAGAATGCCCTATCGACACACCAGCCGTTTCGTGTCTTTCGAGCGTGTCAGCAAGGTCATGGCAGTGATCCAACAGCTTCTGCAGCGCGGTGATCTCAGCAGGGCTCGGAAGTTCCTTGAGGACCAGATAAGACTTCAGGAGGCAGATGGTACTGAGCCAGAGCTGATTGTTAAAACTCTTTCCAACGCCGCCGCAGGTTCCCTGGAACATCGTCACATTAAGTGGGCGGAGGAACTTTACAACAAAGCCATTACCTACAGCGTGAACGATCCAATCCCGCATAACGGCCTGGCCGAGGTCTTGAAGGCGAAAGGCGATCTGGCCGGCGCCGAGACTTTGTACCGCGAGATCATCAGCCGTTGGCCCGAAAACGTCGTGGCGCATAACGGCTTGGCCGAGGTCCTGAAGGCGAAAGACGATCTGGCCGGCGCCGAGACTTTGTACCGCGAGACCATCAGCCGTTGGCCCGAAAACGTCGTGGCGCATAACGGCCTGGCCGAGGTCCTGAAGGCGAAAGACGATCTGGCCGGCGCCGAGACTTTGTACCGCGAGACCATCAGCCGTTGGCCTCACGACGTCGTGGCGCATAACGGCCTGGCCGAGGTCCTGAAGGCGAAAGACGATCTGGGCGGCGCCGAGACTTTGTACCGCGAGACCATCAGCCGTTGGCCTCACGACGTCGTGGCGCATACCGGCCTGGCCGAGGTCCTGAAGGCGAAAGACGATCTGGGCGGCGCCGAGACTTTGTACCGCGAGACCATCAGCCGTTGGCCCGAAAACGTCGTGGCGCATAACGGCTTGGCCGAGGTCCTGAAGGCGAAAGACGATCTGGCCGGCGCCGAGACTTTGTACCGCGAGACCATCAGCCGTTGGCCCGAAAACGTCGTGGCGCATAACGGCCTGGCCGAGGTCCTGAAGGCGAAAGACGATCTGGCCGGCGCCGAGACTTTGTACCGCGAGACCATCAGCCGTTGGCCCGAAAACGTCGTGGCGCATAACGGCCTGGCCGAGATCCTGAAGGCGAAAGACGATCTGGCCGGCGCCGAGACTTTGTACCGCGAGATCATCAGCCGTTGGCCCGAAAACGTCGTGGCGCATACCGGCCTGGCCGAGATCCTGAAGGCGAAAGACGATCTGGCCGGCGCCGAGACTTTGTACCGCGAGATCATCAGCCGTTGGCCCGAAAACGTCGTGGCGCATACCGGCCTGGCCGAGATCCTGAAGGCGAAAGACGATCTGGCCGGCGCCGAGACTTTGTACCGCGAGACCATCAGCCGTTGGCCCGAAAACGTCGTGGCGCATAACGGCCTGGCCGAGGTCCTGAAGGCGAAAGACGATCTGGCCGGCGCCGAGACTTTGTACCGCGAGATCATCAGCCGTTGGCCTCACGACGTCGTAGCGCCGAACGGCTTCGCCAACGTGCTGCGCAAGCAACGACGCTTCACTGATGCTCTCGCGTCATTGCCTGAATCAACCAGGTTGATGAGCCAACAAGACTTTATCAACCTGCATCTGCGCGGGATGATACTCCTCGAATCTGGCGATGTGGAAGCGGCCATCGACGCATTCGAGCGAGGTCTGGCATCTTCGCCCTGGGCATGCCAACAAGCATACTTCCGTTCTGCCCTTGTCGTCGCCAAGCTCAGAGAACAGCACTATCGCGAAGCACTCCAGCAGCTCGACGCGCTGCGGGAATCCAAGCCGGAGTTCCACACGCTTCGGCTACACGCCCTCGCCGGTGAGGGTGAGGAGCAGAGAGCACGCGAACTTCATACGGAATTAACGGCCAAACTGCTCGTTTTCCGCAGACCCATCCGGGCTACGATTCGATGCCTGGATGATGCCTACGGACTCACTTCAGCCACCATCCTCCGACAGCCTACCCCGAGCCAACTCGATGGCATTATCAGCGCCGAGGTTGATATGCTGCTGGCAGCTTGAGGTGATTTCGGAACGAATGGCGATTCTGTCCTGCTGAAAATGTGCCAAGACCTCGGCAAGTCCGGGTGGAAGTACTTACGTATCAGTGGTGACTGGCGGGCCACTTTGATCCCAGCCCATGTTCGCCGTAAAGGATTGGCCTCTGTTCAAGCGGGATTGGGTCATGGATCTCTGCGACTGGTATTTTCCAGGAGGCCGGCTGCGCAGAGTATTGTTTGACAGGCTGTTTCTATCCCAATGCTCGAGCAGATCATCAGGTTGTAGAGGTGACGGTTGGTCCAGTCCTGCCCGAAATGACGCTGGATGTACACCGCACGCTTCCGTCGACCTCCTGGGTCAGCGCTGCAAGATCTGTGCCGCCCGGCACACGCTTGCGCAGACGCGCGATTCTTTCCTCCAACGGGGAATAGACGGCGACATGGAAAGGTGGTAGTTGCAACGCTCGCTCTCGGGATCGGGATCAGCTTATAGATGAAATAAGCCTTTGGAATCCAGAGCCAGCTACCTGTCAACTTCCCGCGATTGATCCCGAGACCCATAATGGATCCGGACGAGCCATATTACTCCAGGACGAGCCGAAGAGATTGTAATGCTCACACACTTCCGACATTCGGCACGATCGGAGGGTGCCGCCAAATAATCAGGGTTAATCAATGGGGAACAGATAACCGCTTTTATAATCTCGTCGAGACCGCCTTCCACGCAGCACCTTCTTTTTCCCTAGACGATCTGATATGGGGGATTTGACCTTGCGCGTTGCCCAACGAGCGATAAGTTTTGCAGTTATATCCTGTTCAATAATATCGGTCGGCAAGGAGGTGACCTTCGGAGGCAGGATTCGGGTTTTTAGGTCGATTTCATAAATTCGTCGCTGTTTCTTGAGCACTGCCAATCCTGCTTGCCGGAGAAATTCGAGGCCATTTCTTACGTCTTTAGGCGTCAGAGTAACTTCAACGCCATCAGGGATGGGCACATTATCGAGTGAGTCAACTGAAATCATAAGAGGGCTGCTCAGTCTCCCTTTTTCCGCCATTTCAGCCTTCTGATCGTCATTGAGGTAATAGCGCACATAAACAATCCACCATAGAATGCCCGCATACGTGGGCGGTGCACTGTCGCTCGCTCTATGGAATGCAGCTCGCTCAAATTTAAAAACATCATCACTGATCAAAATACCCCTTGCGGAGTTGAAGGCCTTCCCCAAAGAAGATGATGATAGGCAAAAGCCATTCCGGGCATGCGGAACCCTTGAAAAGAACATCCGATTCCCAGGAGTTCCAACTTCAAGCGCGTACCGAAACACGACGATCGGTATAGCGATGTTTTCTTCTTTCAACCGATTGAAAAGCTGATCGAGATGTTTATCGTCAGGCGTGTTTTGGTATCCAACAAGGATACAGTGATTTTTTGGAAACGACAGTAAAGTGCCGTCGGACTGGAGAGTGCCGGGGCTCTTCGCATACTTGACTATTTGTTCAACGTTACTGTGATCCCACGAGGTTTTCAATTCGATGACAAAGCTGTGTTCCCGCAACTGACGAATCACAGCGTCGGGAGTATAAGGTTCCGCGCCAGCCACAGGTTTAAGTCTGGCGCGAAAGTCGCAGGTGACTGTTTCTGCTGCAATTTCCTTGACTACTTTGCAGATGGCACGCAGCGATGCGAGAGCGTCTAAGGTGCGATCGAATGCCTGATATTCTTTGAATTTCTCGTTAAAAACCTCTCGGATCTGTTCGTCTGTTTCTTTGTTGCCAGCCATCGGCTAGACCCGCCCGTCAAGCAGATCCCGCAAGCTGTACATTTTTGGATGCTCAATGGAAACTCTCGCTTCTGTGAAAGCTTCACAGAGACTATTATGCAAGCGAACAAACGAGGCTGGTGAACTTTCGCCTCGTGCTTGGAGATGAATGGTCGATGGATCGGTAATAAAGACGTCGAATTCTCCACCATCTTCGTAGTTCGTTAAGGTGGCATGAAAATAGGGGTTGGCATGTATTATAGCTACGGCGGTGCGGGGCACCCGGGCGAGAGCGTGCAGCACGTTATGAAAACTGCGCATATCGGCAAACACAGGATTGCCAAAGCGGAGCCCTACAAAGTTGTGATCTGCTTGTTGAAATGGCCGGGCCGCTTCGATCATCTCTTTGCTCAAACGATCAACGATGGTTCGCAGCAGTGGCTCTGCTTTTCCCCGATGATAGCTGATGTAACCGATGCGACAGATAGTAAAGTCGCAGGTCTCACCATGGAGAACGGGTGACCGCATCTTGGCGAGCTTCAAGATTCGGCCTTCGTCTTCCACTTTTTGGAAAAATGTTACAGCGTTGCCCGGCAGAAGGTTGATTTCCGCGCCACCATCTTCGGGTCTGCTGGGGTATGAAACACCTCGTAGGACTCGGGTGTGGTCGAGCGGATACGCCGGGTTGAGACGAGCACAAGAACGCGCGAGGTCATGACCCAATGGGAACAACTGCGCTCTCCCTCTTGCACGAGCTGTAAGTCGATAGACAAATCGAACGGCCTTGCATGGCTTCATGCGTGAGAAAAACAGATGAACTGATGGGTGGTGGAATGGAAGGTGCCAAAATGACGCCGCACCTTTGAATCTGGGCGTGGTAATGGTCACATGCGCTATTGAGTCAGCGGAGGGCACCTCGCAAATCTTGGAAACAGGCACAAGCTGGAGAGCTTTGACCAAGAGCGACTCTTCCAGGTGGGACCAGATCAACCAAAACGTCCCTGCGAAATACGGGCTGTGTTTGGCCTGACTTTCAAGCCAGCTTACGAAATCAGCTAGCTGTTCCATGTCCTTCACCCCTTTTACGCTCAGAGTACACGGTTTGTGATTACATCGCAAGCATAAGCAAATGCATGGCCCTCGAGGCGATGCCTCAGAATCCGCGCTACCGGAAATAGGGGACGCTTCCCTATATTTTGGTACTTACGAAACAGTTCTTTACTTCCATGATAGCGGTTCAAGCAAAATATAGGGAAGCATCCCCTATTTCCGAGCGAGCGGTCTTTCCGCAGCTCTGGCCGGCCGCACCCTTTCCCATTACAGGATTCACGAGAAGCGCGGTCAGGGCGGCATGGGGATTGTCTATAAAGCCTTCGACACGCGTTTGAGTCGTCCCGTGGCCCTGAAAGTGCTGCCCCCGGACAGGATCTCGGATCCCGAGCGGAACCGGCGTTTCGTAAAGGAGGCCAGGGCAGCGTCCGCGCTGAATCACCCCAATATCGTCACCATCCACGACATCGATCAGGTTGACGGGGTCGACTTCATCGCCATGGAATATGTGGCCGGCAAATCGCTGGATGAGCTGATTCCGCGCTCCGGGATGCGGCTCAGCCAGGCTCACAAAATCGCGATCCAGGTGGCCGAAGGATTAAGTCGAGCCCACACCGCCGGCATCATTCATAGGGATCTGAAACCCTCCAACATCATGGTTACCGACGACGGCCTGGTGAAGATTCTCGACTTCGGCCTCGCAAAGCTGACGGAATGGCAAAGTCCTTCAGCGCAGGAAGCCGGGCAGACGGCGTCGCTGTCCGCCGAGACCGAGAGAGGAACGATCGCGGGAACCGAAGGTCACCGGACATCACCGGGCATTTATTTGTTTTTTTCTTTTTTCAATTTTCGTTTTTCCTTCGGGCTTAACAGGGCCTTTTTCTTTTTTTCCCTTTTGCCTTTATCTTTACTCCCTTTGTCACCCATATCTGTTTCTCCGTGTTTGAAATTATCTTGCTCCGGACTGTGTAGTGCTGAAAAGCTTTCTTCGGTCGTAGAAGTTAGCAGATAAGATCGTTGCGCGTCATCGGCAAGCGTCCATTTCGATTGAATACCAATGCAACAGCTGCTTGCTACGCCCCCCTAAATGCTCAGAGGGCATCCGCCGGGCTTCGCCCTCCACGACCTCCCTCATTGAGAACATACCGCAAATTCTGGATGTTCCGCGGACAATCGCGCGGTCTTGCCGGAATTGCCGATTTCAATGAGGCAGGCGGCCTGCCCTAATTCGCCCAGTCAGATGAGCACGAATTCCGTGTTACTATGAAACAATACCCGGAGACGTGCATCTGCTTGATTGTAAGCTGATTGTAAGCTTGGAGGCCAATATGAAACGCCATTCGCCAGTACCGATGCTCCTGGTGCTAGCTCTTCTGGGAGCCGGAACGCTCGTGTGGGCGCAAGAGCAGGCGCCCCCGTCTCCGCTGCCTGAGCAACAGACCCAAGTGCAGGAGGCGCCTCAGCAGGTGTGGTCTCCGGAGCAACTCAACAACCTGGTGGCGCCGATTGCTCTCTACCCCGATCCGTTGCTGGGTCAACTGCTGGTCGCCAGCACCTATCCGCTTGAGATCGTGGAAGCAAACCAGTGGTTGCAGCGGAACAAGAACCTCAGCGGCCAGGCGCTCGTGGACGCCGCGCGGCAGCAACCCTGGGATCCAAGCGTGCAAGCGCTGGTGGCAGTTCCGGATGCGCTGGCGAAGCTGAACCAGGATATCCGCTGGACCACCGAGCTTGGGAACGCATTCCTCGCGCAACAGGCCGACGTGATGAACGCGGTCCAGCAGATGCGCGCCCGGGCACAAGGTAATGGCAATCTTTCTTCGACGCCGCAGCAGACGGTCACAACTCAGGAGCAAGGAGGGCAACAGGTCATCGTCATTCAGCCGGCCGACCCGCAGGTGATATATGTGCCTTCCTATGATCCCGTCTACGTCTGGGGACCTCCGGTTTACGGCTATTATCCCCCGCTCTATTACTCCGGATTCGGCTTCAGCTTCGGACGCGGCTTCGACCTCGGCTTCTGTTTCGACGGGTGGGGCGGTTGGGGCGGTTGGGGATGGGGCCCGAGCTGGTTCGGCCATTCCGTGTTCATCAATAATTACTTCTTCCGTCGCTATAGATTCCATCGTGGCTACCCGGGCGGTTTTGGGGGGAGAACGATCTGGGCCCATGACCCGGGTCATCGCCTTGGCATTCCGTACGGGAACCATCAGGTGGCCGCGCGGTTCCGGGGAGCTTCGAATGCCTCTCGGAATCGGTTCCAGGCGGGATCGAGGTCAAGGGCCGCCGCAGCTCCATATGCAAACCGCTATGCGGAACGCACTGGGGGACAAGGATACCGGAGCACGGCGCCTCAAGCTCAGCGTTTCCAGAATCCGCCGCGACAGAGGTATCAGGCTCCACAGCAGTACCGATCCGCACCGCAGCAGTATCGGTCTGTACCGCAGCAGTATCGGTCTGCACCGCAGCAGTATCGGTCTGCACCGCAGCAGTATCGGTCTGCACCGCAGCAGTATCGGTCTGCGCCGCAACAGTATCGGTCTGCGCCGCAGCAGTATCGGTCCGCACCGCAACAGTATCGGTCCGCACCTCAACAGTATCGGTCCGCACCGCAGGTGTCTTCGCCACGCATCAGCGGTGGCGGTGGCTCCGGCGGCGCTCGCGTTGGATTCAGCGGCGGTCAAAGGTCCAGCGGCGGTGCTTCCCATGGGGGTGGCGGCTCTCGCGGTGGCGGAAATCGTCGCTGATGAAATGGGAAATAGGGGATGCTTCCCTATATTTTGGTACTTACGAAACAGTCTTTACTTCCATGATAGCGGTTCAGGCAAAATATAGGGAAGCGTCCCCTATTTCCCTCGTTATCGGTTGACCTGCGTCGGGTTAAACACATGCGCACTTCTGACCAAGCTCAGATCCAGTTTCTTCGGTCCGCTGCTGTCGCTTGCCCGGCGGTCCCGGCCCTACAATATGTTCGACCCTACCTCGGCCATCAACCGCTGTTATTGGAGCATCGATGGAGCGCTGAAAACCCTGATGGCGGAGGTGGGCATTTCTCATGTTTGAAAACGTGAACAAAATCTGAGATTCCGAAAAGAAAGTTTCTACGCTCCTTCGGGGGCTCAGGAGCCAGAATCGGACTCCGCGTGGTGCTTGATCGTCAAAGCTGATCTCGTCCGAGCCCCTTGAGGGAAGATAACATAAGCCGCCATATTCAAAAATTTGCATCGACAATTTTTTGTCGATCCGATCCCACTAAACGCCTATATATAATAATAATGCCCAGCGTTGCAGGTAAGCCATCCGGATGCGGGCCAGGCGCCCGTTCGGTTGAGGTGTGCCCGAGCACCTGCGCAATCTCGAGCGGCAAACGCAGAACTCGGGGCAGGCAGCGAATTGCGGGGTTTTCTGCCGCTCAGAAACCGATTAACGCCTGGCAATTCCCTGCCTGCCCCGAGTTCTCCCCCGATTTCCTTCGTTGCCTCTCCGATTTCCCCTTGTGCTCCCGAATAGAAACGCTTATAAGAAGGATGAGTTGAGCGGGGCATACTACGCGGACTGGAAGCGGAAATTACCTTTGACACACGAGCGAGAGCTCAATCGGAGGACCAATGCAAACGCGAACCATATTGATGGCGGCGTTCGTCTTATTGATCGCCGCTAAAGAGCCCGCCCGGGCGCAAGTTCGTCCGGATGTCATCGAAGCCAACGGCAAGGCCGTGGGAATGGTGGCTACGCTGGATGCCGAGGGCAACTATCAGGAGAAGTATTCGTGCTTTTTCGTTTCGCCGAATGGCGTGCTCGTCACCGCCTACGGGGCGATCTCCGAAGCCGCCGGTATCGAAGTCATTCTGCCTGATGGCACGAAGAGCCGCGATGTATCGGTATTGAATGTGGACCCGCGCAAAGACATCGCCATCCTGCGAGTGCCCGCTTCGGGCATCCCTGAAGTTACGCTCGGTGATTCGGACAAGACGAGAACCGGAGATGCCGTCGTGGTGCTATCGCGCCCGCAGGCAACTTTCACTTATGCGGCGCCGGGCATCATTTCCGCGCTGCGTGATTCGATGCGGGGACTGCGCCTGCATCAGCTCTCGGCGATCGTGCACCGGACGGGCATCGGAGGGCCGGCGGTCAACGAACGTGGAGAGATTATCGGTATGGTCTCTTTTTACCGCTTGTTCGGCGACACGCTCGGATTCGTCGTCCCGATGAACTACATCCGCGGTCTGATCGCGGCCGGTTCGGGATCTGCCTTCGCAGATTTCGCGAAGAAACGCCAGCCCATACAGCCATTCGATCCGGCTCTTATTGAAGCCAAGCGGCTCGCAGTGATTGACCGGGTGAAGGTCTCGAGCTTTCAGTTACGCGATACCCGTGTGAAGTGGGAACAGATCAACGAGACCATAGCCAAGTTGCGCTCGGAGCTCAATAAGGAACTCAACAGCTATGGTTCGACGGCATCCGAAATATTCCTCGCCGATCCATTTGAAGTGGCCGAGCACCGCAGGCTGATTGCCAACCTCTACTTCAATTTCGGAGAGATCTTTGCGGTCAAGGACGTGGCCCCCAATACTTTGATGCCGATCACCGCGAGTGTGCTGGGCGCCGCGCCCCCGAGCACGTTCGAACGGGAGCGCCCTCTTTACGGAAAAAAGGGTGAGAACAAGGGAAAAGTCACGCGTGTCTCCGTCACTACCTTCGTATCCGATTTCCTGCCGTTGTTCGCCGCGCCGGCCGGGACTGTCGTGCCCAGTTCCGCCACAATGCAATTGGCAGCGCTGATTTCGCGCACTGTTTCCACCGAAGACATGCCGAACCTTTCGATTGACGTTTACTTTGCCGACATCTCGGACCAGGGCAAAGAGAAACAGGCGGAATCCATGTGGAGCCAGGATGCGTACACGTTGCGGTGGGACGAGGTGAAGGACAAGCGACTCTGGGACCTGCCGGAGAAAGTCCGGAACTACAGACAGGAATTGCAGAAGGTCAGGACGGAAAAGAAATGACGCGCAAACTCATATGGCCGGTGTTGGCAGCGGTCTTGTGGGCAGGACTACTCTCGGGCCAGCAAAGCGCCCAAGATGTAAATCGGGCCGTCGCTGAAGTAATTCACCTCGCTGCTGACGGCTCGGACATCCTGAGAGGGAATGGTTTTCTCATCAGCAGCGACGGGCTGTTGGTGACGAACTACCACGTCGTGGTTGGAGCCGCGAGGCTGCGTGTTCAGATTGCAAACGGTGATGTGTATGACCATGTGATTGTCGAAGCTCTGGATCCGGACGGGGATATTGCTGTGCTCAAGCTACCGGCGTTTCAGGCGCCTTACTTGCGCAAGGCAAATTGGAAGCCCACGTCGGGCGAGTCGATCCGACTTGTCGGTCGCAACGTTGCTTACGACGGAGCGGTCGAGGCGGTACATACACTTGCACCAGACCTGGACATCGTGATCGCGAAACTGCGGGTTGATGCCCGGTCCAAGGGCGGACCCGTGGTGAATGCTCAGGGGGAATCTCTGGGTATTGTGACGTTGACCTATGAACCGGGCGCTGGAATGACGGCGGTCATTCCGCTTACGCGCGTCGACGCGTTGCTCAGTAAGCGGCTGAGCCAACCCCTCGAAGACATCAAATGGGAGAGCTGGAGCGCAGCGGCGAACCCGGCGTACGCGCCGGCGCTCGAAAAGGCTGGCTTGCGCCGCCGCTTGCCCGATCCGCGCATCCGCGGTGAGAAAGATCTGTCGCGAAGGCTCGAATTGGCGCTGGCTTTTGATCCAACCGACCTCGCGGCAAAGGCTCTGCTCGCTCGCGCCTACATCCGGCAAGGCCTCTACGAAAAAGCCGGCGCCGAAATTGATCAGGTGCTTGCCGCGGATCCCAACTCTTCCGCAGTCGTAGTACTCAAAGGTGACTTACTGGTGCATACCGGCGAGTTTGACGAAGCCCGTAAGCTTTACCAGAGCCTGGTAGATAAAGGTCTGCAACCCGCAAATAACTACTCGAAGGCACGGAAGGGCGTGGTGAGCGGTCAGGGGTTCCACGACCACGCCATCCAGTTCTGTCAGGGCAACGTTGTCCTGGGCGCCGATGAATTCGCATACGAAGGCGGTTCCGGCGACGCCTTCTTTGTCCGTTACGACACGATCAAGGCCGTCACCGTCAAACCGATGCCTTGGTCGGGGAGAACGGTGCACCAATTCAAATTACAGTTTCGAAGCCCCGTGGCCAACATGAGTAAAACGTGGAAGAAGGAAACCTTCACGCTTCGCATCCCCGAGCTCGAAGTACGGGATAACCTCGTAAGATACTTGAAGCAACGCGGTGTGGCCCTAACCGAGCAGGCTAAGTAACGGAAGCTCGACGGTCATTTGAGACGCTGCAAACCTGCTTTTGCGCGTTCCTCGGCGACCTTTAGATAGCGCTTCACGCTGTCGTTGCCGACGACATACGGATTCGGGTCGCCCGGCTTGCGCTTCGCCAGCGCGGGGGTATAGCTGAAATAAGCGGCCCTTTGGAGTCCAGAGCCAGCTACGACTTCTCCCCAACTTCTGAGAAGTGGTGATATGTTAACTTCCCGCGATTGATCCCGAGACCCATAATGGATGCGGACGAGCTATACTACCCCAGAACGAGCCGAAAAGATTGTAATCCCCACACACTTCCGACATTGAAGGCCGGCTGGGATGCATTTCGCCCGGGGCTATTGCCGACTTGGTGGTTTTGGAGGCGGACCCCCTCAAAGACATCCGCAACACGCAGAAGATGCACGCCGTCATCCAAGGAGGTCGGATCATCGACCGCTCGGCCCTCCTGAGTTCCATGACGATGAAGGCAGAACAGCCTACTCCGCGGCTTTCCCGAGGAAACGCGTCGACCTTTGTCAAGCCCGGATCGGGAGAACCCGAAAACGCGAATGAGACCTCCAATCCGCGTCTCGGAAGTCACACAACCAGTTGAAGCCAAATTGACTCCGGCAACGTTTTTTCCACTCATTTCAAGGAGTCAGTGGGCAGAGGGACATATAGTTGGAAATGATTTCCTTCCTGTTGTCCCTTGATCCCTTTGGCCCTCCACCCCTGTGGTTGGCGGGCGAAGCGAAGCGAGTTCTAGCGCCGGCGCGAGAACGGCCTCAGACGGGGGCAAGACGCTTGACACGTTTGAATATGGCTCTCTGCCCTACGATTGCAGTTCCCCATGCGCCGGGTGAATTGCCTGGCATCGCCGGCCACATCAGGCCGGAGATGCCCGGACAATTCCGCCACCGCTGGAAATTCGCTTGCCCCTCAGACCGTGCCGCGATAAAAGCACTTGCAGGTTAGTGCTTATTGGGCAGTACCAAAAGGAGGATCCACATGAAGCTGTCGCTGGTTCAAGTCGTGGCGGCCATACTGCTGGTGAGCCCGCCGTTCGTCCGGGGTGAAACCAGTCGTTTCATCCCTACCGAGTACTACAACACCTTCTCGGCAGCACACAGGCCGGTCCTGAGGATCAAGCCCGGAGACAGAGTAATCACCAAGACCATCGACGCTTGGGGTTTCGATTCGCAAAACAAGAAAGTTGCGGAGCGGCCCAATCCGGAGACAGGTCCCTTTTTCATCGAAGGAGCCGAGCGTGGTGACGCGCTGGTGGTGCGGCTGGTGAAGATCGAGCCAGACAGGTCCACCGCCTGGTCCGGCAGCCTGCTTGCGCCTTACGCGGTTGATCCCGGATTCCTCCGCTCGGAGGGATTGAAGGAACAGCAAGATCAAACGTGGACTATCGACAAGAAGAGAGGGATTGCCTATCTGGAGTCTGTCGGCTTCCGCCCCGGCCGGATCGAAATCCCGCTCAAGCCCATGCTGGGGTGCCTGGCGACAGCCCCCGATCGTAAGGAAGCAGTGGCCACCAGCACTCCGGACACCTTCGGCGGAAATATGGACTATAACGGTATAACGACCGGCATCAGCGTGATGCTGCCGGTATTCGAGCCGGGCGCCTTGCTGTTCCTGGGAGACGGGCACGCCGCCCAGGGTGACGGGGAGGTGATCGGCAACGCGCTGGAAACCTCCATGGATGTTGAATTCACCGTCGACCTGATCAAGGGAAAGACGGTGAAATGGCCACGCGCGGAAAACCAGGATTACATCATGGTCCTCGGCAGCGCGCGGCCCTTGCTTCAAGCTCTGCAGCACGCCACTACCGAGATGCAGCGCTGGCTGACGGCAGACTATGGATTCGATGAGCGCGGCTCGTCGCTGTTGATGGGCCACGCGCTCCAGTACGACATCGCGAACATTGTCGATCCGCACTTCACGGTGGTCGCCAAGATCCGCAAATCATTCCTGGCCACCCGCGGGACGGCTATTCGTTAGCGACGGCCTCGCCAGCAGGCGATGCTGCACCTGCCACAGGCTCTGCGCGGGAAATAGGGGACGCTTCCCTATATTTTGGTACTTACGAAACAGTCTTTACTTCCATGATAGCGGTTCAAGCAAAATATAGGGAAGCGTCCCCTATTTCCCAGCGATCCGGTGCGGCGGAAAGCGCACTGTCGCTCTGAAACCGCCGACCTCGTCGGCCGCGACGCGCCACCGGTCAGGATCCCGCCGCACTACTGGTGCATCCTCCAGCCTCCGCCGACGTAGAGGAGTTGTCCGGTGAGCCAGTGGGCTTGGTCAGAGGCCAGGAAGACCATGACATCGGCTACGTCCTGGGGCGTGCCACATCGGCGAAGCGGAGTGCCGGCGGAAATGGCACTCTCCTGGTCAGGCGTGAGCCAGCCGGTCTGGATCGGACCCGGCGCCACAATGTTGACGGTGATGCCGTACTTGCCGACTTCGGCCGCTGCGGAGCGGCTGTAGGACTCAATCGCGTGCTTGCTCGCGGCGTAGCTTAGCGAGCTTGCGTGAGCCTGCGCTGCGTCGGTGCTGACGTTGATGATCCTCCCCCGCCGTCCCTGGCGGCTCAGGTAGCGCTGGATATACTCGGACATCATGAGGGCGTAGGCGCGCGCGTTCACGGCGAAGTGGCCATCAATGCTGGCGCCCGAGATCAGGCCGACGCCGTAGCCTTCGACCGTGACCGCGGCCGGATCGAAGGTGTCGTGCACGGAGTGCGTGTGGTTGTTGATGAGAACGTCGACAGGGCCGAGCACCGCCTCGCACTCGTCAAAAACCAGACGAATGTTCGCCGGATCGCCGAGATCCGCTTCGCGTCCTGCGGCAACACCGCCCTGGGCAACGATGTCCTGGATAACCTGATCCGCCGGTTGGCGATGCATCGCCCAGTAGAACAAGACGCCCCCAACAGCGGCCTCCCGCGCTTCGTCCAGTGCCTCCTCGCCATAGCGGGAGGGTTCACGGAAGTAGGTAACGAACACGCGGGCCCCCTGGATCGCAAAAGCCCGCGCTGCAGCCGCACCGATGCCATGGTTTGCACCGGTAATCAGAACAACTTTCCCTTCGAGTCCCGGATCGATCATATGCTGCAACCGTGTTCACCAGGATTTCCATTCTAGCGTTCTGGATGAGGGTAGTGTACACCCAAGCGCCTCCGTCGCCTCCGTTGCGACCACACTTTTCGTAGTCCATGGTGTCCGTACGCCATGGGAGACCATGCCGTGGCTCTTCCGGGAAATAGGGGACGCTTCCCTATATTTTGGTACTTACGAAACAGTCTTTACTTCCATGATAGCGGTTCAAGCAAAATATAGGGAAGCGTCCCCTATTTCCCCCTCGCGTTACATCTTCCAGGTAAACTCCGGCCTCCACCGGGATCGCTTTGCCCGTAGCCTCGTCGATCGAGCGGTGGAGTTGGCGAGGCAGAAAGGTATTCCTTATTTGAATCTTGCCGAGACCATCGCTGCTGCGGGCGGAGAAAAGGCGTACTGGGATGACCTTCATCTAAACGAGAAGGGCAACCGCGCCGTCGGATCTGCACTCTTTGAGTGTCTGAAGGCGTGTTGAGCCGAGCCCGCCACTTCGACGAGTTCCGTATCTTGCCGGCCCGGGTGCGGTCAAAAGCACGACTCGAGAAAAAGAAGAGACATGCGGACTCGCATAGATCATCTGGTCCTATGGCCTTTTCTCCTCGACAAAACGCTGCTGGATCCACTCTGCCGTGGGATGATCTGTGACGTTGAAATGAATAATCCTGCGCGCTCCTACCTCCATGGCGTCTCGCCAGACAATGAACCTGGAAGGAAGGACCAGAGTGAGACGCGTGGCATCGTTGGCTCGCTGTGGTTTGGCCTTACGTTCCGCGTAGAGTGCAAGCTGAGTATGGAATTTTTGCGGAGCACCATGGAAGAAATCGAACCTTCGCGGCCATCAGTCAAGACGCAATTTGACTGCGCACTTATCCGTCGAGTTCGATCTCCTGGTGTTGCATGCCGCCGTAGGGATAGACTGCGACGCGGGGATTGCCCTTGTGGCGCTCTTGTAGCAGCCGGATTACATCTTCCCATTTGTGGGCAAACGCGGTAGCACGAGGGAAGGTGTTCATCTGCTGGCGATCCATGTACTGGGAATACACGATCAGCGAGCTGTTCTTCGGGAGCGGCGCATTCCGCCGGCGTTCTGCAAGTTGATAGTAACTGCTGCCATTGCGCCCAGTGGTTCTCGTGTTCAAATAATGTACTGGGTCCAGCCCCAGAGGGTGTTGAATGATCAACACCCCCGTTCCGCCTTCGCGTACGGATCGTTGAATCCACCGCTGGGAATGGTAGGCTTGCGCATTCTGAGGGTACCCGTTTGTCACTACGATGTCGGCGTCCTGAAAGGTCGGGGTGCAGTACGTCCTGGCCGCCACCCGCACCGCCGCGTGATGCGCCTCCACGATGTCTCCCGAGAACACGTGGATTGCCCGCAATTTCTGGTCGTACATGATCTGGATCGTGAAATCTACCCTGGCCATGCGCGCGCCTTCGATCATGTCTTTCCGCATTTCATTCTGGAAAACTCGCACTGGCCCAGCCGTCTTCGTGCTCCGGAGAACGACGTTGTGGTTGTACTCGACCGTCTCCAGCCACGCCACACCGGGCAGCACCGCCTTGGCGCCCCCACCATACCCTGCGTCGTTATGTACCTTGATGCCGCTGATGCAAATCTTCAGATCCGCAGCCAAGAAAGTCTGGTTGAGCTTGACGACATTCCCAAAACTGGTAGTCCCAACCTCTTCCACATTGGCAAACAGGTGGTGGTTTACCCAGGCGTACCGCCGCGCGATGTCTCGACCAATCTTTTTCTGCACCTCCTCGGCCGTCATCGGCCGGTGCGTAGCATATGAGCCTAGGAACAAAATGTTATCATCGGCGATCCCCGCGGCTTTCAGTTGGTCAATGACCCATGGCGTTACCTGATAACTGGGAGTGGCCCGGGTCAGGTCATCAAAGGTAATGACTGCGGTCTTCTTGCCGTCGGCGAGTTCCTGCAGCGGGCGCGTGCCAATGGGTCTTTCTAGCTGTTCGCGGATCTGTTCGGCAGTAAGCGCCGGGGCGCCGTACCCGCGCATGTGCATCACGTGCAGTTCCCAGGATTTTGGAAAATCCAGACGCTCGTCGATGTCACCTGCGAACTCGTGAGTGGGAATGCCGACGGACTGGCTGGCACCCTTCAATGCAGATACTCCGATCGGACGGTACGGACTGGCCCCCATGGCCGTACCTACTAGCGGAACAATGGTACCAGCCAGGAACTCTCGCCGCTTCCAGAGTCGTGTGCCCAAGCGAACCTCCTTGCAAATTTACACACGAGTATATCAACTGCCTCGTGCTTTAGATACTTACCTGAGCTATGTCTGAGGAGACGAGTCCAACATTTTTCATGTTCGGGGTATAGGTGAAATAAGCGGCCCTTTGGAATCCAGAACCAGCTACGACTTCTCCTCAACTTCTGAGAAGTGGTGATATGTTAACCTGCCGCGATTGATCCCAAGACCCATAATGGATCCGGACGAGCTATATTACTCCAGGACGATCCGAAAAGACTGTAATCCTCACACACTTCCGACATTCGGCACGATCGGAGGGTGCCGCAAGCTCAGAAAAACACCTGTTTGTCTATGTTGCGATCCGCTGCGGGCAGCCGGCTCCCAGCTCAGGGTTAGATCGCTATCTCGCCTCAGGGCAGTACGGCACACCCGACATGTCCCCGACGAATTCGGGCAGGTTCGAATGACCCAGCAGTTTTCGTATGATGAGCGCCTGACCCGTGTGGAACCAGTAATGATAGATGTTCCGCATCAACATCGTCCCGATATTTTCGGGTAAGGGTTTCCCTTTCCACTCGAAGTGGGTCGTCATGATCTCAGGCGCGAGGGTATCCAGGTATGCATCAGCGGCCTGAGTGATGGCTTTCCAGGCAGACCACATCTCCTCGAAAGAAGGAGTGCTTGGGGGTTTCCTGAAGCCGGTCAGGTCGTTAAGTTCCGGAAACAGGTTCAGCCCCTGCGCCAACATGACCCAATAGCGATTCTCCTGGTTTGCCAGGTGTCCCACCATCCAGCTGAGGCAGTTCAGTGACTGGACGCGGCGCGAGGCATCCTCTTCATTCACTCCTTCCATGCACCGGACGAATTCGCTGCGTGCGAAACGCAACTGCGTGACAAGAAGATGAACACTCATATTGACCTCGTTTCACTCAGTACGGAAATATGAAATAGGGGACGCACCCCTATATTTTGGTACTTACGAAACAGTCGTTACTTCCATGATGGCAGTTCAAGCAAAATATAGGGAAGCGTCCCACTGGTGTCCCGCTAAATGTCGAATAATTTCAATTGGTTGCTGGAGTTAGGTTGAATCCACTCGCAACTCGGTTCCGTAAGTACTTGATATATCGGGGCTTTCTCAAAACAAGTGAGACTCAAGATCTGCAAAATAGTGTAGAGGCTTTCCTCCAGCTGAAGCTTTTTCTTGACGATGGCTACGAGTACGCAAACAGAGATCGCAATCCAGATTTGGCTTTTCACAGCATTTTCGGATGTGCCGTAGAAGGCCTTGATCCGCGGGTGCTGCTTGATCCACTTGAAAAACAATTCAATTTGCCAACGGCATTTATATAGCTGCGCCACAACGAGAGCAGGTAATAGGAAATTGTTCGTCAGTGCAATGATCGACTGTTCTCTTTCGGAGTCGACGTAGTGAACGCGTCGCAACTTTTGAGGATAGTAGCCCGGCGTGAATTTTCCCGTCAGGACAATGGTCTGATCGCAGCGCAATCCCGTGCTGCGGTCGACGGGGTGTGAGTACAGTCGACGGAACTTCCTGTTGTCGCGGGCGCGCGCGACGAAGAAGGCCTGAGACTGGGACAATGCATAAAGCCGGGCGAAGTCGATATAGCCTCGATCCATTATGTAGAAAGCGCCGGGCTCCGCAAGCGACGAGTCCAGAATGGAAACATCGCCGACTTTGCCATCTGTGATCCAGAGGAAGGAGGGGATTGGGCCACGCAGATCCAGAAGCGTGTGAAGTCTGACGGCTCCTTTTTGTTTCTGATATTTGGCCCATGGGAATATCGACAGAGACAGCTCGATGGTGGAGGAATCCAAAGCGTAGACAGTCTCTTTCAGTTCGACTCCGAACTCATCATTGACATAGAGAGGCCTGGCGATGCCAATCAGGATCTGGGCGAAATCGGCATAAATACGCCAGTCGCGTGTTTCGTTGGCGTGGGCAAGACTGTTGCCTGCGACGTTTCCGGCAATGCCCATGTGGTAGAGTTTGTTGCCAACAGCCCGCAGGCAGGCCTCGATGTCGCGCAGACTTTCGCGGTAGGTTAATTGGGCAAAAGCATCAAGAAACGCTCTTGATGCACTGGAGCCAGTACTGGTCACCGGGTTCCAGCTTTAGTGCTTGTTCGTAGCAGTAGCGGGCTTCGGGACATGCACGGTCCATCACGCTCGTTGCTGGGTTTCTGAGGTAGTAGATTGTTGATGCCAAGCAGGACCATGCCCGCGCCTTGGCCTCATTCGGAGGGTAACTCTTGCCTGGAACCCGAGCAGTAAGATTCGGTAGTTCTTTGACGATTGCCTCGCAGAGCTGAATCGCTGCTTCCCGCTGCTTCACACCCTCTGGGGAGTCTTCGAACCTGGTCTTGATGGCTTGGATCTGCTGCCAGATGTTGGCACGGTCAACTACGAGGTTCCCGGACTCCTGCGTTACGCGGTACAGCTCGCTCATGGCCGAGACTAGGGCCTGGTGGACCTCAGCAACCGAGCGATCGAATTCGCTCCCCATCGCCCCTTCGATGTGCCGCTTCGCCGAGGAGTCTCCTGTGAGCCCCAATCCTCGCGCTGCGGCCTCCACCTTGCGCCAGTCGCTTGATGACAGCTCGCGGGCGAGTGCCTCGACCGCGCTGCGCCCGCCGATCTTTCCGAGAGCGGCAGCAATCAGCTTGCCCTGTCCCAGATGCTCGAGGAGCGTGGGGATAGCTGCTTCCCCGATTTGCGCAAGGCGATCAACGGCGTCGAAGTAGGGTTCCGGATCCAGAATGTCCTTCCTGAAACCGTACTCCCTCAACTTGTCAACCATCCTACTGATCTCGGTGGGTTCTTCGGCGGTTGTCACGGACCTCGAGCTCGGTGATGTTGGTAGTGCGGGCGACGGTCCTGTGACAGGAGCTTCCTTATCTTTCTGCACCAGCACGCCTTTATTGAGATAGTGCCGGATGGAGGCATAGGCGGCCGCACGAGGATCGTGGGTGACGAGGATTATCGTCTTGTGGAACTGCGAGTTGAGACCGGCGAGAACCTTCAGCACCTCTTCCGCGGACTCGGCATCGAGGTCTCCCGTCGGCTCGTCGGCCAGCACAAAAGTCGGATCCGTCACGATGGCCCTAGCGATCGCCACGCGCTGCTCCTCTCCGCCGGAGAGCTGGCGCGGGTAATGATCGGCCCGATCGGTCAGTCCTACGAGATTGAGCGCAGTCATAACATGCTCGCGCCGCTCCTTCTTCGACAACGAGGTCAGCAGAAGCGGCAACTCCACATTACCGAACGCCGTCAGCACCGGTATCAGATTGAAATGCTGGAAGACGAATCCGACGTGCCGGTTCCTCCACGTGGCCAGGTCGTCTTCGCTCATGGAGTTGATGTCCGCATCCACCACGCGGAGCTCGCCCGCGCTCGGGCGGTCGATCCCGGCGATGATGTTCAGCAGCGTGCTCTTGCCGGAACCCGACGGACCCATGAGGCTGATAAAGTCCCCTTTAAAGACCTGCAACTCGATCCCGCGTAGAACGGTAATCTCCACGCTGTCGCGCCGGTAGGTCTTGGTTAATCCCTTCATTGCGATGAGCGGCTCGTTCATAGAATCAACCCCATCAGTTATCTATTCCTTCAAGATGTCGATCAACTTGGTATGCGATGCGCGTCTCGCCGGCAGGAAACCGCCGAGGGTGCCGACAACAACCGAAAACAAGAGTCCCCGAAACAGGATGCCGGGAGTGATGCGAAAGTTGAAAAGCACCTCGCTGAATGTCTGAAAGTTGGCAGTCCCGGCCCGGATTCCGTTCATGGGCAAAGCCATCAGGCAGCCCAGGATCCCTCCCGCGAGGCCGAGAAGTACGGATTCCATCAAAAAGGACCCCAGAATGTGGCGCCGGCGGAACCCGATCGCCCTCAGCGTCCCCACCTCTTTGGATCGGGACATCACGGCGCCGTACATCATGTTCATTGCAGCGAAGCTCGCGCCGATCCCCATGACCAGTGCGATAAAGACGCCGAGCGCCTTCAGGCCTGCGGATGTAGAGGTTTGATCCGCGTAGTATTTCTTTTGAGGGATTGCCTGCAGGTTGATCCGCTGGTCGTCCGCGATGCGCTTTCGGATGTCAGCCGCCGCCGATGCGTTCTCCGCCTTGAGGAGAATTGAAGAGTAGATCGGACGGTCCCAATCCTGGCATACCTCGCCATAATCCGCCCAGATCTCTGAATCGTAGGCCGCCCCGCCGGCATCAAAGATTCCCACCACCGTCCAGTCGCTGCGCGCGAAGTGGATCTTCTCGCCGAGCGCGAGGTTCTGAAAGCGCCCAGAAAGCGATTGGCTCACATTAATCTCACGAAGCCCCGGACGAATTCTTCTGCCCTGAGTGATTTTGACCTCCGGACGCAGAAGGTATCCGATGTCGGAAGTCCCTCGAACGGTGATGTTGGAAGACGCACCGTCTTTTCTCGTGTGGTTGATCACCACCACGCTATCACCCACAATGAGTGGCTCGCCGTCCGAATCCTTGGCCACCCCGGGAAGAAATCGGACCGTCGGGTAGAGGTCGCGGCTGAAATAGCTGTTGACCTCATTCTGACTTCCCTGCCGCATGATGACGAGATTGTTGTCGTGACCCGTCTCGACAAATGTCGCCTCGAGTCCTCTCACCAGTGCCATCATCGAGACGACGATGGAAACCGTGAAGCCGATCCCGAGAACAGCCATAAGCGTGCCGGTACGCCTGGCCCAGAGGCTGCCCAAGTTGTATCGAATAGGTATTTTCACGCCCAACCCCCAGACGAATGTCGAATGACGAATGACGAATGACGAATGAAACTAATCGCATTGATTGTTCGCCTAGCGAAGTTCTTGGCAATCCAGCAGACGCCTAAGAACACACCTTGCTCCATTCTGTTTTTATTCGTCATTCGTAATTCGTCATTCGTCATTCTTCTCAGTCTACCAGACGTAATGCGTCCACAACCCGCCTGCGCGCCGCATGCCATGCAGGGAAACCGGCCGACAAGATCCCAACTGTGAGCCCGATGCTCGCGCAAATCACCATGGTCATGGGTGTCACGTAAAAGCGCTGGAACATGCCGGCGGTCACTGCGGACATCTTAGCTCTAGAATAAATGAACTTGGCAGCGAAGGAACCGAGGAGCGCCGCTCCCAGGGCGAGGAAAACCGCTTCGCCGAGGAGCAGAGAGAGTATCTGAAACTTCCGGAATCCCAGTGCTTTCAGAATTCCGATCTCACGCACTCGCTCGCGGATCGACATCGCCATCGTGTTCGACGACACCAGGATGATTGTGAAGATGACCACCGAGCAGATGCTAGTCACGAGCAATCGAACGTTGCCCATCATGGCCAGAAAATTGAGCACGAAGGCCTTCTCGCTCTCGGTCTTAGTGGGAGAGCTGGAGTTGTGAAACTCGGCGTCCACTCGTTCCGCAATTGCGGGCACCTGGTCCGTGGACCGCGCGCGTATGACATAGAAGCCGGTAAAGTCGACCCTCGGGCCGAAAACCTTCTTCATGCCCTCGTTGAAATACTCCCAGCTGTAATAGAGCGTGCTCCCGTCGTCGCCCCCTCCTGAGTAAATGCCTCGAAGCGTGAGCTCGAGGTTTACGTCGAAGAGTGCACCTTGGATCGGGATGCGATCGCCAACCTTCCAGCCGAAACGCTCGGCCAGATTGTTGCCGGCGATGCATCCTGTGCGATCCTGGACGAACGCCTGCTTCTGGTCATCTGGGATCTTCATGTCCTGGTAGACGGTGAAGAACTGATCGGTGTCGATGGCAAACTGGGCGAAGAAGTTTTTCGGGTCCTTGTACACGCCGCCGAACCACATGGAGCCAACTACAGCCTCCACGCCGTCTACCTTGGATATCTTCTGCCGGTAGGACTTGGGCAAGATATTGGCCAGGGATACTCGGTGCCTGCAAATCAGGCGATGCGCAGATTCGGGTGTCGTCAGCGGATTCTCCATCTCGGACAGCACCGTGAGCAGGGTGGCGATCAGGAACAGGGACACGGCGATGCTCGAAACGGTAAGAAAAGTACGCCGGCGATTGCGCAGCACATTTGTCAGAAGAAGCCGTACGAATTTCATGGTCTCTTATATCCCTCGTGCTCCAATTCTATTCGCGTACAAATTAACCTCAGTCAGGGTTTTATGCAAAGGCTCAACCGGCGAACGGCGAAAAATGAGGTGCGAACGGCGGATATTGGCCTACAGACAGGGGGACATTCCGATTTTCTAGTTCAGCCTGACCAAACAGAATGAACCAACCAGCGGTTGAGCTTTTCTCGTTGGTTCAGGAAAGGTGGAAAATCGGAATGTCCCCTTTTTTTCATGGAGAGATTGGAGAGAATGGGATAGCGGCTAAGGAAGCGCCGTCGGTCGTGCCAAAATACGCCAGCGGCACAACCGGCGCGGTAGCCGTGATCAGGATGTATCCCGTGGAGTCGTTCGCCAGCTCCTTTATCCATTGATACATGAGAGCTGTGCGGCTTTGCTGTGGCGCCAACGTCTCAGTGGTACGGCCGAGCACGGCGCCGGATGCGTCATAGGCTGTAAGAGTGATGCCGCATGTGGCCTCGCCTCCGTTTGCCAGCGCAAGCCCCGTGTAATAGCCTGAGTTCTCGACAAAAAACGGCAGCGACCAGGTGCTGGTCCCGACGGGAAGGAGCGCCGAAGCCGCAGCAGCACCGAGTGTAGGATCCACCGCCAACGCGACGACAACGACCTGTGCGCCCGGAGCCTCCACCTCCAGCCAACCCGCGCCACGATCCTGGCCGAGCGGGAACATGGATTCAATAGTTTGGCTGGCATATCCATTTGCCTGCATAATCTGAAGGATGCCGGGAGCTGCTAGTGTTCCCGAGGGATTGTGGAGCTTCAGCAAGACGCTCGGAGTGGTGGCGGCAGACGTGTTCAATATGACCAGCCGGGTGCTGAAAATACCGTTCCACTCCACGTGGGGCTGAATGTACTTCGTCGCAGTGGGAGTAGCCTGCGCCTCGATGCTCCAGGGATCCCTTCCGCCCTTTACCTCCAAACGGGCCGAGACAGGAACGGAGGAGTGGATCTCCGCAGAAGCCCTCTCAAAGAAACCCGCTCCCAGAGAAACCAAAGCGTCAAAGGCACCTCTGCCGACGACGCGGACCGAGCGCGTCTCGAGGGAGTTCCCAAACTTGTTGCGGAAGACAATGCTCACGTCTGCCGGACCGGGCGATGTGGAGAATACGCGAATACGTCTTTCACCGCCGGGATCCTGCTCCGGAGCCAGCGGCAGCCATAGCGTCTGGGACGGCGCACTCACAGGGCCTATTCCCTCCAGCTCTGAAGGCGCGACGCTTCCGCGAAAGGCAAGCGAATCGGTCCTTGATGCACTCCATCCCGCCTGGAAGCTTCCGTTGAAATTGCGCGCGCCGGGCCCCAGCCACTGCTCCGCGAGAAACACCTGCTGCGTGTGAGCCGGCAGCGGGATAAAAACAGGGTTGATCAGCCCTTCGGCTGCAGCCAGACGGCCTTCTGGGCTGCGCGCCTCCACCCGCACGGCAATCGGCTTGTCCGTTGCGTTGGTCAAGGCTATCCCCTGGTATGCGGGGCCGGTGACGACGGGCAAGGAACTGGCCGCGGTAACAGCAGCATCGGTGTATGGTGGAGGAACGGGAGCCACCACCTTGTCCCCCGGAAACTGCCCGATGGATGGAACGAAATCCGTCGAGAGATCGATCGGTTGCTGGCCTTTGTACATCAGGGAGGAAACAGGAAGAGCAAGTAAATCCGTCGCAGTCGCATAATAGAGAACGTTGTCGGCTGTAATCACATCCCCGGAGGAAGACTTCTCTCCTATAGGTAGCTGAGCCACAAACCCGTCTCCCTGAAAGGCGGCATCGTATGCCTTGAAATCATTGATCGGCGTCCCCGTTGCATCGACGCGGGTTGCGGCGTACAAGGATACTCGCGCTCCTATGAGTCTGGCCGGTGGCTCCGCGAAAGTGACATCAAAACGCAATCCGGCACTCCCGCTTGACAAAGCCACCTGGGGAGTCGCGAGCGGCCTGGGACGGTTGCCAAAGCAGTACTCCAGCCATTGCTGCAGGCCGGCTGTTATGCTCACCAGATCGGAATTGGTGTCGAACTGATGCGGAGCGTTCGGCAGGAGCCACAATCTTTTTTCGAAGTTCGGTTGGGTGTCGGCGGATGTGATCGCCTGCTCCATGAGATTGGCATTGGGCAGGGGAAAGTACTGATCGTGCGTCCCAATGACGGTTAAAACAGGTGCGTACTGGCGTGGAGCATAGCGAATGGGATCGAAGTAATTTATGAAAGTGATGGCGGTCGGATCGGTGTCGATGTCCTCGATGGAATTCAGCGGATCGCTGCTATTGTAAGGCTGGTCGCGCGTTCCAGTATAGATCCCGTGGTACAGCCACGAATTCGGGTAACGAAGTGTGTGGTGCCAGTTCCCGGCAGAGGCCATAATGACAGCCGCCTTGACGCGGGAATCGACGCCGTTAATGTGGGTAGTAAAAATTCCGCCCATTGATGCACCCAGCACGCCGAGCTTTTGAGCATCAATGCGATATGGATTACCGGGTAGGTCCGCGAGCGTCTCCAGGACTGTTAGGGCTCGCATGCCCGCGTACGCATAGTGGTAGAGGTAACCGTACTGTGGCCCGCTGTCGACGGAAATCCATGCCTGGTTGTCGTCGTGCGGTCCTCCCGTCGACTGTCCCGCCTGCGGACCATCAATATAGAAGGCGACATAGCCCAATGCGGCAATTGCGAGCGTCAGGTCCCGGTCCGCGTGTCCTCCGTGCCCGTGGCCGATCACCAGGGCGGGATAGGGCCCTCCAAAAAGTGGAGCGGCGAGGAACGCGTGAATGCTGATTTTCTCCCCATGATGGACATTGTAGGGCAGAGAGGATTCGTACCAGTCGGCCGAGGGATTCGAGGTGAAGAAGACGTCCGAATATCCAAGGTTCGGAACAATGGAAACCTTGAGGGTGGACCGATCCCGGATCGCCGACAAAACATCGTCGGTCCACATATCGTACGGCGGAATCGTGGCTTGGCCGTGAGCCTGGGTGGAAATGAAAGCAAGGAACAAAAGTACCGCGGCAATAGGCTTGGCGTTCATGCCGCGATTCTACCCCTGGAACACCGGGCTACAAAGCGGCATCAGGGCGCAATGACGCACTACTAGATCCGGGTGAATGGTTCGCAGTTCACAGTTTGCTGTTCGCAGTAGTTGGCAGTTTGCCGACTTTCAGCGTTCCACGGCGAACTGCGAACCGCGAACTTTTTCAGGAGCAGCCGCTGGTCTCGCCGCAGTTCATACACTTGTAGCAGGAACCGTTGCGCACCATGATGCTCCCGCAGCTGGCGCACGTCGGGGCATCGCCAAGGGCATACATCGACTTGAGGTCGTTGAGTGGAACAACCGGCGCAGGCCTGGCACCATTCTGCGGGTCCGTGACGGATTGGCCCTCCCCCACATGGACACCGGCGTGCAGCTGATCCTCCTTGCTGAAGAACTTGGAAGCAAGCCAGCGGAAGATGTAGTCGACGATGGACTTCGCGTACGGGACTTCCGGATTGCCGGTGTGTCCCGAGGGCTCGAAGCGGACGTGGCTGAACTTGTCGATGAGCACTTTCAGCGGAACGCCATATTGCAGAGCCAGCGAAATGGCCGTGGCGAAGGAGTCCATTAGACCCGATATTGCACTCCCTTCCTTGGCCATGACGAGGAATATCTCGCCCGGCTGCCCGTCATCGTACATTCCGACGGTGATATATCCCTCGTGCCCGCCGATGCTGAACTTGTGAGTGATGGCATGGCGCTCCGCGGGCAGCTTCCTGCGGACGGGCTTGAATCCGGTGTTCTCAGCAGCCTGCGGCGTCGCCTCCTTCAGCCTGGAGCCGTGACCTGCATTCAAAGGTTGAGTCCTTTTAGAGTTGTCGCGATAAATGGCAATCGCTTTCACGCCCAGCTTCCACGACTGCATGTACACTTCCATGATCTCGTCGACCGTGACCTGCTCGGGCACATTGACAGTCTTGGAGATGGCGCCCGAAATGAAGGGCTGCACGGCGCTCATCATCTTGATGTGGCCCATGTAGTTGATGGCGCGGGTGCCGCGTTGAGGCTTGAAGGCGCAGTCGAAAACAGGAAGGTGTGCCGATTTCACATGGGGTGCGCCTTCGATGGTGCCATTGTCATCGATGAACTTGGTGATTTCGCGCACCTGGCTTTCCGAGTAGCCCAGCTTGGACAGCGCCGCGGGGACGGTGTTATTGACAATCTTCATCATCCCGCCGCCCACGAGCTTCTTGAACTTCACCAGCGCCAGGTCGGGCTCGACGCCGGTGGTATCGCAGTCCATCATGAAGCCGATGGTGCCCGTCGGAGCCAGAACCGTCGCCTGCGCGTTCCTGAAACCGTGCACGGTGCCTTCGAGCACGGCGAGATCCCAACACTCCTGCGCGGCTTCCATCAGGCCCTTGGGCACGTTGCCGGCGTTGATCTTCTGCACTGAGTTGCGGTGCATCCGCATGACTTCCAGGAAAGGCTCCCGGTTCTTGGCATAGCCCGGGAACGGCCCGAGCTTCGCGGCCATCCGCGAGGACTGCAGATAGGCTTCTCCGGTCATGACCGCGGCGATGGCCGCCGCGAAATCCCTTCCCTCGCCGCTGTCATAGGCCAGCCCGTTGTACATCAGAAGGGCTCCCAGATTCGCATAACCCATCCCCAGCGGCCGGTAATTGTGGCTGTTCGTCGCGATCTTCTCGGTGGGATAGCTCGCGGCGTCCACGATGAATTCCTGCGCCGAAATCACAATGTCCACAGCCTTGCGGAAGCTCACGACGTCAAAACGACCATCGGCATCGACAAACTTCATCAGGTTGAACGAGGCAAGGTTGCATGCCGAGTCATCCAGAAACATGTACTCGGAACAGGGATTCGATGCATTGATTGGGGCCGTGTTCTTGCAGGTGTGCCACTTGTTGATGGTGGTGTCGAACTGCATTCCGGGATCGCCGCAGATGTAGGTCGATTCCGCGATCTTGCGCATCAGATCGCGCGCTTTGTAGGTTTGAACCCTCTCGCCCGTCTTGCGCTCTTTGGACTCCCAGACGCCGTCCTGCTCGACTGCCTTCACAAATTCGTCGGTGACGCGGACGCTGTTGTTGGCGTTCTGGAAAAAGATGCTCGTGTATGCCTCACCGTCCACCGCGCCGTCATAACCGGCATCGATGAGCGTCCAGGCCTTCTTTTCCTCCTTGGCCTTGCACTCGATGAACTCCACGATGTCGGGGTGATCGATGTTGAGAATGACCATCTTCGCCGCGCGGCGCGTCTTGCCGCCGCTCTTGATCACCCCGGCGAACGCATCGAATCCCTTCATAAAGCTGACAGGCCCGGAAGCGACGCCACCGCCGGACAGCTTGGCCCTGGACGATCGGAGGGGGGAAAGATTTGTCCCGGTGCCGGACCCATACTTGAACAGCCGTCCTTCGGTGCGCGCCAGATCGAGGATGGACTCCATCGTATCTTCCACGGAGTTGATGAAGCATGCCGAGCACTGAGGTTTCGCGTCAATACCGCAGTTGAACCAGACGGGCGAGTTGAAGGAAGCATACTGGTTGAGAAGGAGGAAAGCCAGCTCGTCATGGAACGTGCGCGCGTCCGCCTCCGATGCAAAGTAACCGCCCTGAAGCCCCCACCCGGTCATGGTTCGCACGACACGGTCAACCAACTGCCGCACGCTCTGTTCCCGGTGGGGAGTTCCGATCTGCCCATGAAAGTACTTGGAAACTACGATGTTAGCCGCGGACTGAGACCAGCTCTTGGGAACTTCAACCGCTTCCTGCTGAAAAAGGATTTCGCCTATTTCGTTGGTTATAGCCGCCGTACGGAGTTCCCACTCCATTTCGTCATAAGGCGAGATCCCCTCTCGCGTGAAATGGCGGGAAAACTCAATTCCGCCGGGGCTTGCCTTTGCACTCTCCGCGGCAAACGCAACCGGGGCGCGATTTTCCGCGGGAATTGCTTTGTTACTGCCCATTCAGATCCCCTCCCTGAATCACGGGATGATTCGCACCTCGTGAACTCTCCCTAGTGAGAGAAACCCACTGACCGAGCCCGTGGAGCCTTCTGGCCTCGAAATAACCCACCCTTGGTGCGATATACTCCCGTTGAGATGATTGTTTGAGAAGTGGCCCATCAACCCAAGCCGCGCCCCTGGGAAAACCGGCCAAGGGATGATTACTGCGGGCCGCAACCCCATGTGAAAGACCGTTAATGTGTGTCGGTTTTACACGATGCCTAAAACCCCTGTCAATCAAAAAATACGCTATATCTGGTATTTTTCGAAGAAGATCACCACAATATCTAGCGTGAATTGCCTGGTGAATTCCTGCACAAGTAATCCTTTCAAGAGTTTGCGTCAAGGCGTATATTTCAAGTTTCCAGCGAAAGGTAGCATTATGGGGAATGACGAATTACGAATGACGAATTACGAAAGCCCCCAATCGTTTTTTTGTTCGTCATTCGTCATTCGTAATTCGTCATTCGTCATTCTGACTGGCCTTCAATCCATAAATCGTCAGCTGTAATCTCGAGTGAAATGGTGCACTACCTCGTCTTCGATATTGAGACCAGGGTCGACAAGGACTTGGTAAAGCAGACATACGACCCCGAGGATGCTCTCACTCTCGACCAAGCCTATGACAAGGCGCGAGACAAGCTCCTCGAGCGGAGCGGCCAGCAAAGCGACTTCTTTCCCATACCGTTTCATATCCCGATAGCCATCGCGACGCTGCAGGCGGACGAGAATTATCGAATCCATGCCTTGGGCTGCCTCGGCGCCGACCGGTTCTCCGAGGTTGAACTCATCAGCCGCTTCTGGCAAATGTTCGAGAACTGTCAAACCCTGGTGACCTTCAACGGCCGCGCGTTCGATCTTCCCGTGCTCGAGACGCGAGCCTTGAAATACGCCCATTCCTTGCCACGATATTTTGGCGCTGGCCCGGGCAAGAGCGCATATCGTGGGAACCGGTACAGCGACGCTTTCCATATTGATCTGTGCGACTTCTTGTCGAACTTCGGAGCGGTCTACCGGCGAGGGTCGCTCGACCTGCTGTCGAAACTGATCGGCCTGCCCGGGAAGTACACCATCGCCGGCGAAGACGTCGAATATCTATACCGGCAGGGGCGTCAGAAAGAAATAAATCAATATTGCATTACGGACGTACTCCAGACCTATTTTCTATTCCTGCGAGTCGAATTGTTGCGCGGGAAGCTAGGATCGGCGGGCTACGAAGCGGCCGTGGCCGCGGCCAGGGAAGACCTCGCCCAAAGGGCGGCCAATGCGGGTGGAGAAAACTTCTTAACTGAATTCCTCCAACGGTGGAAGTAACACCGCAGAGACGCAGAGTTCACTGAGATCTCCGTGCACTCCGTGTCTCTGTGGTTATTCTCGGGTGAGAGCATGTCTGATTTCAGAATTCGTCGTGCTGCTGTGCTCGGGGCCGGTACCATGGGAAGCAGGATCGCAGCCCACCTGGCCAACGCCGGCATACCCTCCTTTCTCCTCGATATCGCGCCCCAGGAGTTGAGCCCCGAGGAGGAGTGCAAAGGGCTCTCCCTGGATTCGCCCGTCGTGCGCAACCGTATCGTCGGAGCCGGCTGGAAAGCCGCGCTGGACGATAAGCCCGCAGCGTTGTTCAGCCCGGAACTGGCATCAATGGTCACTCTCGGGAACTTCTCCGACAATCTCTCCCGGCTCCAAGAAGTGGACTGGATCATCGAGGCTGTGACCGAAAGGCTCGACATCAAGAGAACCCTAATGGAGCAAATCGAGAGCTATCGAAGGCCGGGTGCAATAGTCAACTCGAACACGTCGGGAATTCCGATCCACCGCATCGCCGAAGGATTCTCGGAAGACTTTCGGAAGCATTTCCTGGGCATGCATTTCTTTAATCCGCCGCGCTACCTGCATCTCCTGGAGATTATTCCCACACTGGATACGGATCCTGCCCTCGTTCAATTTATGTGTCGCTTTGGCGAGGACTGTCTGGGCAAGGGTGTCGTCCTCTGCAAGGACACGTCCAACTTCATCGCGAACCGCATTGGAACTTACAGCGCTTGCGTGGCATTACAGGCAATGGCCGAAGAGGGGCTGACAATTGAAGAGGTCGATCTCCTGACCGGTCCGGCTCTGGGCCGTCCAAAGAGCGCCACCTTCAGGACAATCGACGTGGTCGGTCTCGACACTTTTGCACATGTGGCGTGCAACCTTCATGAGACGCTGATCGACGATACCCAACGCGACGTGTTCAACCTTCCGCCATTTATCAGCTCCATGCTGCAGAACAAATGGCTCGGCGACAAAACCGGCCAGGGATTCTACAAGCGGCTGCGCAGCAAGAGCGGCACGGAGATTCAATACCTGGACTTGTCAACGCTGGAGTATCGGCCCTTGCAGAAGTCCAGTTTCTCTGAGCTCGAGAAGGCCGCCAAGATCACGGACCCAGCGAAAAAGCTACGCGGCCTGGTTTCCGGGACAGGACGGCCAGGCAGATTCCTCTGGAAGGTACTGAGCTCAACGCTCGCTTACGCCGCATCCAAGGCGCCGGAAATTGCGGATGACATTGTCAGCATCGATAACGCTATGAAGTGGGGATTCCTCCACAAATTGGGACCCTTCGAAACCTGGGACGCCCTCGGGCTGAAGAACGTCGCCGACCGCTTGCGGATGGAAGGGAGGCCGGTTCCAACGCTTGTGGAAGAGCTTCTCGGCGCGGGCGGCAAGTCCTTTTATAAGAAAAGATCCGGCAAGACTTATTTCTTTGCACCGGCGCAGAAATCCTACGTCAGGAAAACCGATAGGCCTGGATGCATTCTTCTTGGTTCTCTGAAAGAACGGAAAAGGCTAGTGCTCGAAAACTCCGGTGCGTCGTTGATCGACTTGGGGGATGGCGTGGCCTGCCTCGAGTTCCACACCAAGATGAACTCAATCACTGCGGACGTGATCCAGATGATGCATCAGTCGCTGGACGAGGTGGCGCGTAACTTCGAAGGAATGGTCATAGCCAACGAAGGAGAGGACTTCTCCGCCGGCGCCAATCTTGTCGGGGTGCTCGGCGCGGCTAAGGCAGAACAATGGGATGCCATAGATCGGGGCATCCGTGCCTTCCAAAACGTGAACATGCGCTTGCGTTACTCCGAGAAACCCGTGGTTGTCGCACCTCACAACGTGACCCTTGGTGGAGGCTGCGAGATCGCGCTCCACGGAGACCAGATTCACGCTTCAGCGGAACTGTATATGGGCTTCGTGGAGGTAAGCGTCGGTCTGATCCCTGGGGCTGGAGGATGCAAGGAGATGGTACTGCGAGCCGCCGAGGAAGCAGGCTCGGACTCGGACATGGCGCTCAGTCCCCGGATACAAAAGGTCTTCGAACTGATCGCACTTGCCAAGGTGTCGGCCTCCGCACTCGTGGCACGGCAATTCGGGCTTATGCGTGACAGGGACCATGTCAGCATGAACGCAGCCCATCGGATCCAGCGGGCCAAGGATGACGTGCTGGCACTGGCGAAGGAAGGCTATCGGCCACCGGTCCCCCGGCAAAATATACCGGTGCTCGGCCAACCCGGGTTTGCCGCGTTGAAGTTGGGTCTGCACATAATGGAGCGCGCGGGCTACATTTCAGAGTATGACAAGGTTATCGGAACGCACCTCGCAAGGGTTATGACGGGTGGGTCCTTCCTGGGTATAGGAAAGATCAGCGAACAGCAACTGCTGGACCTCGAGCGCGAAGCATTTCTCTCACTCTGCGGCCAGGCCAAGTCTCAACAGCGGATGGAGCACATGCTTAAGGAAGGAAAGCCTTTGAGGAATTAGGAATGCGATTTCGGAAGAAATGACGAATGCAGAATGACGAATGACGAATAAAAAACCAGCAGGCAGCATTGTTTCGCTCCTTTTGGTGTTTCTATCCGATCGAATTTATTCGTCATTCGTCATTCGTAATTCGTCATTCCTGTTTGTCTGGTTCTCTCCCTGGAGGTAGAAATGGCGGAAGCATACATAGTTAGCGCAGTGCGGACGGCGGTGGGTAAGGCGCCCAAAGGCACCCTGCGCAACACCAGGCCGGATGACATGGCGGCGGCGGTTATTCGCGAGGCGATCAACCGCGTGCCTGAACTTCACGACACGGACGTCGAAGACGTCATCCTGGGATGCGCAATGCCTGAAGCGGAACAGGGAATGAACGTCGCGCGGAACGCGACGCTGCTGGCCCGCCTGCCGGTTACCATCTCGGCTTTCACCGTCAATCGCTTCTGCTCCTCGGGATTGCAGTCCATCGCGCTCGCGGCCGAACGGATTATCGCGGGTTTTGCACACACCATTGTGGCGGGCGGCACCGAAAGCATGAGCATGGTCCCGATGGGCGGCCATAAGCTGGCTCCCAATCCCTACCTCGTTGAGCACGCACCGGACACCTACCTTTCCATGGGCCTAACCGCGGAGAATCTGGCGCGGCAATATGATATTCCAAGAGAAGAGGCAGACCAGTTCGCCTATCGCAGCCACATGAAGGCGATCGCGGCTATAAAGGATGGAAAGTTCAAACATGAGATCGTGCCCTTGACCGTCCAGGTCGAAATGCCTGGTTCCAATGGGACCCACCCCGTCATCAAGGAAATCACATTCACCGTTGATGAGGGTCCGCGGGCCGACACCTCTCTGGAAGCTCTGGCCAAGCTGAAGCCGGTATTCCATGCCCGGGGTACGATCACTGCAGGCAATGCCTCGCAGACATCCGACGGAGCAGCAGCGTGCGTCGTCATGTCCGGAGAGAAGGTGCGCGAATTAAAGTTGAAGCCCCTCGCACGATTCATTTCCTTCGCGACTGCTGGCGTTCCGCCGGAAATTATGGGGATTGGACCGGCTGCGGCAATTCCCAAGGCGTTGAAGATCGCCGGGTTGAAGCTCCCCGACATAGATCTGATCGAACTGAACGAAGCGTTTGCCGTTCAGGCGCTAGCCGTAATCAAGGAAGTGGGATTGGACCTGGAGAAAGTGAATGTGAACGGCGGTGCAGTAGCTCTTGGCCACCCCCTGGGTTGCACGGGCGCCAAGCTGACGGCGACGATCCTTTCAGAGATGAGACGGCGCGGCAGCCGCTACGGGATGGTTACGATGTGCATCGGTGGGGGCATGGGTGCCGCCGGCATCTTCGAGCTGTGTCACGGAAGTGAGTAATTGATGTACTGGGTCATTGGGTAAGAAGCAGGCAGCAGGCAGACGGCAGCAGGCAGAAAGCTGTCCGAATTGAAAAAGACAAATAAATCAACTAAGACACGCCCCCTGCCGGCTGCCGACTGCCGGCTGCCGACTTCTTTTGGGATGGCTTGCTCCGGCAGCTGTCCAAAAACTGGCGGATGACCCGAACCGTGCGCGGCAGGTCGGCCTTAGGAACAATGATGTGGTCGCGGTTGGAGCAGGAAATCGGCACAGCGCTCAGCTTTGCCTCCGCCAAAATCGTGCCAATGGTTGCCATATAGCCGCGCGCAACCATCGAAAGCTTCACATCGAACGCAACGACCTTCACCGGGCCATGAACATCGTATTTCTCGAAGATGTTCTGCATACGCAGCCACTTCCTCCGAGCTATGATTAGAGTGATCTGCTTCGGCTCCCGGACAAAGACCGCGAAACGTGTCGTTGCCGGCCGATACCATTCTCCCGGAATCAGCTTGGCATCCAATGGCAGCTGAACCACGAAATAGTCTTCGGGGAGTACAACGAGCTTCGTGCGGGCGAGCAGTTTCTTGATGTTCGCTGAAAGCGCAGCCATGAGTCCCCCTAAGCGATTAAAGAGAATATGATTTGAGTCTTATGTATCATACTGCCCTGTCCGGTACAAGAAAGCAGTAGGCAGCAGGCAGACGGCAGACGGCAGTATTTCGTTGACACTTTGTGCTCTTTAATGGGACAGCCCTGGCTCAACTGCTGCCTGCTGCCTGCTGCCTGCTGCCTGCTGCCTGCTGCCTGCTGCCTGCTGCCTGCTGCCTGCTGCCTGCTGCCTGCTGCCTGCTGCCTGCTGCCTGCTGCCTGCTGCCTGCTGCCTGCTGCC
>Ga0315279_10000514_pt1 | contig 76440 bp, 121 predicted proteins | sample YL17G06_20_MG_FD_203694 | JGI IMG/M metagenome (GOLD analysis project Ga0315279, IMG submission 203694) | Sediment microbial communities from Yellowstone Lake, YNP, Wyoming, USA - YL17G06_20 | ecosystem: Environmental > Aquatic > Freshwater > Lake > Sediment | place: USA: Wyoming | collected...
GGGGGGGGGAAATTACATCATAATGTAACTAAAGTCGGGAATTAATCACATCGTAATGTAACTAATGTCCAATCATGCGCGGCGGTGTCCGAGCAGCGAAGGAGCGCGCCTTAGAAGCGTGTGCCAAAGGGCTGAACAACGCAGGTGCAATTCCTGCCAGCCGCATCGGGTGGTTGCCTGAGCGGTCGAAAGGACGCGATTCAAAACCGCGTGCTATAGAGCATAACACCGGCAGTTCGAATCTGTCACCACCCATAAACATAATTTTATATAGTTATAGACCAAACGATATGGTATGGATAGGAAAAAACCGACATGTGATGTAGCATGGTTATCTGGAATTATCGATGGTGAGGGATGTTTTTTTATTTCTATTAAGAAGCCGAAATTGACCAAAACCGTTAGTATCGGACTAAAGTTTTCTATTGCAATGTCGCGTGGCAAATGGGAGCAGAAGGTAATTCAGATATTTGACAAGTATGATATAAAGCACAGTACTCGGGTTAAGCGGGGGTTGTTTGAGATAGCTGTTAATAGCAATCCCCAAGTAAAGAAATTATGTGATATAATTAAAGACGATTCTGTTGTAAAGAAAGATATCGTTGATAGATTTCTAAACTTTCAAAGTGTGGGATACACCCGGAATCAGTATCGAAATCACGACGAATCAACAATCCGAAGAATTGCAGATGATGTAGACTTTGTGCGATCTTTCAACAGAAAGAGAAACGTTCCGTATGTATGGGATGGCAAAAAGATAATGGAGTCATTTGGGTATTGAATCCTGCCTCTCGCATAAGACTTTTTAATACCACACAGATGCTTTTGCGAACCCGGGACCGGGGTAGTCACTTATCTTGATACAATATTTACCCCCGCGCGGAAGCAACGCAGCAATCTGGTCGTAAACAGACGATAGGTCAGCAGCAGTTGGTGCGTAGTAGTACACTCCTCCTGATTGGGTGGCAAGATCCCGCAGGGTATCGCGTCCCCAAGTACTGATGTTCTGGGCGACTGCAATAGAGTATATTTTAACACCATGCGTGGATGCGTACCTCGCCATATTCTGATTTGATGCATCAAGACCCGTGAACGGGTAATACCTTAGAGTTGGTGGCTGCCCAGTTGGTGAAACATATCGGCTGTCGTTGGGTTGCCATGGCGTACAGAGGAATCCCCAACAATCCTGCCCCGGAGCCCCGCGCGCAAGCGGATCTCCATACCAGTTGTAATCCCCGTCTGACAGGACTATGATGGCTTTTGAAGATTTAGTACTTCCTGCCAGCGCATTGATAGCCACAAAGATCCCGTATCGCATCGGAGTTCCACCGTCCGGAACCATTCCATCGAGTGCAATTTTTATGGTTGAAAAACTTGTTCCAAGCGTCGCATCGAGTGTGGTGTAATCATTGTAGCTTTTGGGAGCTGGATAAACATTATTGACTTCGGACCGGCTGATTTGAGAATTCACACCCGGTCTCGATATATATCCCTTCCACCCGAATGTAACAAGACCAGCTCCATCAGTTAGGGTGGACAGCTTATCAATAAAGCCTTTTGCGGCTTCCCGCGTGTAGTACATCCGGTCCGGGTTGTCATAAAGCATACTTCCCGAGCGATCCATAACAAGAACGGTGTCAGCCGCGAGTCTGTGCGTTTCCCCGCATGTTAAACCACCGCCTGCGCTTGCCCCACCTATGATCATCGGTAGTGAGAGGGCTCCAAGCAGTGCAACGCCCCCGAGGACATTTACCTTGCTCGGACGCCGTGCCATGATCTCCTCAATACGGTCCCGTTGGCGGTGGATAAATTCCCGTTACGGATGTCATTCCAGATGGAAGAACTGGGAAGTTTAGCATGTCTGATGCGCGGGTTATTGAGTATGGCTGCCCACTTACATCCACTGTGTACGCTCCCCCGCATCCGAGTGCCATGGGAGTGCCCGTAATCGATCCTGCCGTGCGTATTACGGATGATGCGAGATATATAATTGCAGCCCCAATCGCGACCCCGGCAAGTAGTGATGGAATGCAAATCTTCATCTTCTTTTTCGCCATGGATACGGATTGCACCTCAACACTTATATAGTTTGCTGACGCAGAGACTCGCGATACGGGACAGGGGCATCACACATCGAACTTACGGGGTCTATCTTGTTTCTTTGATTGCCAGTAATCCAACGTATCCACATTCATTATCGTAAGCCGTCCCATCCAACCCGCACCCGTGTCCATCATGATCAGATTACCTATGTGAATGGGGGTGTATCTTTCTTTCTGGACTAGCTCGGTGGAAGTATGTCCTATGAATACCATGTTGAAGTTTGGAATCCCCCCCTCGCGAAGTGCAAGTCCAATCAAGTCGCGGCTCCACATGAGATATTCCTGATCGTGTGGATTCGAAGCTTGATGTAGGAGAGGCACCCAGGGGTCAAACCCACCGTGGACGAATACATTGTTGTAATCGTCAACATAGTAATATCGCCCGCTTTCAAAGAATATGCGATGTGTTTTGGGTATTTCGCGCCATTTGAAGTCGTACGAAGCCATAGTTGCTTTTCCACCCTGATGAACCCATAACGGAAGCTCGACCCCCGCGTTTATCCACGACATGAACCACTTGTCGTGGTTTCCCCATATGAAAATCTTATTTGGGATGCTTACGAGGATATCGACAGCTTCTTTAGTGTCGCTGCCGCCGTCTACAACGTCCCCGAGAATGATGAGGAGATCTTCGTTCTTGAACTTGCACTTTTCTAGAACATCCTGTAAAGCCACTGCTCTGCCATGGATGTCACCGATAACGAATCTTCGCATCTTGTTTCACTTGAATATACTCAGTATCGGGACGCCCGGCGATGAAGATATGTTGATTGGGAAGTACCGTGAGGTCAAGCTTGCTGCGATAACAGCTACCGCGGCGAAGAATCCAACCCACAGTGCGTCAGTTGCTACCCCACCCGCGATATGAGCATAATTGCATCTTGCCATGCTTAATGGTGAACGGTTATATTATAAAAGGTTTGCTCACAGGTAGATGATGAGGTCGTCTGGAATTCCGAGGCGGACAACATCGCGCGGAGTGAGATGCACAACGTCTTCTATTGAACCACCGCACTCCAAGCAAGTATCTGGTTCTTGATACTTTCCGTACCGACCCAAAACGTTTTCGTCCCACGTTTCGTTGCATTGTGGGCAGTAGTAGCTGAATATATAGAAGATATCTGGAGGAACAACTCCGCAGGAACTTCCGAGATAGTGTTTAAAGCTGAGGCGCGCTGGATGGGGACCGCACTTCGCAAAATGCCGTGGAACAAATTGTTTCACACAATCCACGAATCGCTTATCGCGGTGGGTGTGAAGAAATTCGTCCTTAAGCCATCGCGCATTATCTTCTATGAACACCTTTATGTGGCACAGTTCGTGTGCTGGGAGTGCGACGATTACCTCACTATCGAGGTTGTACATGTTTGCTTCGATGAAGAGATTGTTTACGGCAAGCTCTACTCTCCGCCCGCCGAAGTGTTCAGCCCACATGTCCCACCGTGGGTGAATGGTGATGTACTTCACCTTGACAGCGTACCCCGGGGCAATATCATGGGCGTATCGCTGGACTCTGGCAGAGAACGTGTTCTTTGCAGCCGCAAGGTCGCGTGCGTACTGTTCCCCTCCGAGTAGTGCCATTATACTTATGGTTCTTCATCCGGGGATATAAGGATTGCGGCGACTGCGAGATTTCCGGTCGATATGAGGGCTCCGTAGTAAAGTGACTTCGGTGGCACTGAGTCGATTATTGCATCCTCATCTGAATTGTAGAGCCAATCATGGAGCCTCCATATTCCATCTGCGAATAGAGCATATCCCGCATACAGGTGAAATGACGCGGGATCATCTGCCACAGCATTGACAAAATCGGAAAGTTCGCTTTCAGGAGCATCGTCACTGACGCTGGTTGCGATCGCCCCGTCAAAGAAGTCCCCGCTATCAAGCATACCAGATATGGTATTGACATCCATGGGAGGAACCGCGAGTGGAGGAATATCTACGAAATGCCCACCGTGGGAAATGAGGCGTGCAGCGAACAACACAGTACTCCACTTGCGGTAGTTCGAGTCGAATGCCACTGCGCTCTGGAAGCAGAGCTGCTCGGGTTTTATATTTGACATGAGGTGCGTCGCGTAGGTCATCCAAACTGCGTATTGGTGCGAGAGGTATTAAAGATATTTAATTCCATGCGGATACCTTAATATACGATGAGGGGGCAACATTCATCATGGTTAAAAAGAAGCTCAAGCGGGCATTCCGTCCGGAGTATGATCCACGACGGGAGTTTGTTCCACTGGTGGGGGACTTCGTGCCGGGAAAAGGTTCTGGGAGAGGATTGCCTCGTGCGTCGGTTCGGCAGGAATACAACTACCCGGTCGAGCGCGGTGGTCTTGAAGAGGGAATCGTCTCACCAGAGGTTATAGGTGCTCTGACTGTCGTGGCGGCTATCGCTGTATTCTTCCTCTATCGGAGAAAGTAATGGTGCGAAGAAAGATGTACCGCCATCCTCGCAGCAAACACGAGACGCGGTGGGCTCTGCTCGGGTTGGGCAGTGCCGTTCTTCTTATAGTGGGACTGGATTACATCACCAAGAGAAAGAATACAGTGTAAATACAAACAATCGCAATCTTTTTAAATAAACAATACACTCAAGTTCAAACTCTCGGGCGCTGATAACGACACTGTGATCTATCCGCGGGTGGTAACTTGTACTGCATTGATGGGATTACATACGGTCGCACGAGGTCTTCAAGTTTTCGAATTGTCTGATCAGACCATATTCGCATTACTGTACAAGTGCGTCCATTCGGAGGGATATATGCCCCTACATGATCCAACCCAAACTGGTTGTTCATCCACGATTTTAAGAGTTCCAGCTCGGCAAAGGTTCTATTGCCAGTGTGAAATGACACCACATAACTTTTTTTATTCGGAACGCGATAACAAGATCCATCGTCCATGTACCACACCGCAAGGGCAATCGGATCTGTAATTTCGTCCAGCCACAGTTGCGTTATCTCGCGAGTGCCCATTAGATCGTGTATTTCGGTTATACACGGAATCTGCCGTGTCTTGAACGATATAGATTCATATTCTTTCCCAGTTCGAGGATGTGGTTTTGATTTCATGTATTTTGGCGGGGATACTACCAAATTCTTGAGAATATTATACTTCCACTCGACATATTCTCTCTGCTTGATGGAGTGTTTCATCAAAACATACGCATTCCGTGAAGTTTCTGGCTTATAAACACACGCATCCCCGAGCGCGCTTCCGAGTATTATCTGTCGCTGATCGCGAGTGAGGATCGCTGGTGCTTCTTTCAGTTTTGGAAGCTTATCGCACGTGTGCGGGTCGCATTTCGCGAAGTCCATACACTTAGAACAGAGGCGCGAGAGGCGCGACGATCTTCGCATTCAATATAAATATGACGCTTATATACAAAAGGGTTTCTATTTGATCAATATATACAACAAAAGTGGTGCGAGATCGAAAAGTTTATTATCTATTAAAGCGTATCAATGGCGGAGGAAGATAATGCCACGTAGAACCAAGGATGAGTCTGATGAGATCACCATCAAAATCTTCAAGATGAAGGTCGCGGGGAAGAAGAATAATGAGATTGCCCAAGAGCTTAACCTTCATCCAAGCACCGTGTCAACAAAATTGAGCAAGATGCGGAAACAGTTGAAAGACCTCGATGAGCGAGTTCAGCGCGGGGACATTGTATTGAGATCCACTGGGAGAGAGCAATCAACAGCGCTTGCAATTCCCACACAAAATCCCTTTAACCAGCTCCAGAGTTTCAGTGAGATGGCTGGAATTGTAAATGCCGGGGGAGCTGTTATTGGATCTGGAGCAGCAGCAGCGGTGAAAGCATTCAAAGATGAGTCGCTTCCATACGGGGAGAGAATGGAACTTGCCATGAAGGGTGGGGCGGTCCTGCTCGGGAGTGCCTTGTCTATCTATGCAACGATCCAAAACCTGACGAGAGAGGCAGAGAAACCACCGATGAAGAACGTAACATTATTACCTGCGACAACAACCATAACTTCCGAACCACCGGAGACGACCCCGACCGAGACTCGCGAGGCGGGGGTGAGGTAAAGCATGAACCACGGAGAAAAGCTGGACGGGGAACTTGCGGGACCATCTAAGCCCCGCGTAGAGGTACTGTGTGTCAACGACCACCCATTCGCAATTACGAAGGATGACCTCAGGACAACCGAAACGGGAAAAAGTGCAATTGCATTCTGCCCCGCGTGCGGTGGAGTAGCACGTGTGACTAAGGCGAACGTAGGGAAGCTGTATGGGTTCAAGAGAAACGATACCAAAGCGTTTCTTGCAACTCTTAAGGCAATCCGGTCGGCTCAGCTCAATGTTTCTCCCGGGGGAATTAACCAACCATCATCGGTATCGACCACAGCACCCGATCTAAGTCGCGGGGAGAACCCCGTTGTCATAGTAAAGGAGGGCGTGAATAAGGAGTACATAGCCAACGAAGAGATTGTTGATGGACCGGGTGGGCGTGTAACTCGATACCGCGTGCGTGGCGAGGATTTGGACGATGGCGATGACGAGGGCGATGAGGACGAGGATAACGACGAATACGAGGATGACGACGATGACGAATACGAACCCTCGCGGGGACGACGAAGACCACGGAGACTCCAAAGACGACAGCGACGTACGATCGAGCGACCAAAGCCGATTCCGGAAGAGGATCTTGAGGAACTTGATGTGGAATCGGAACGAGAGCGCGAGAGGCGGGAGCAGCGGGAGCGCGTCAGAAAAGGAAAGGAACTGATAGACAAGAGATCAAGACGTATGCCAATAATACAAGAGGACGTTGAGTTCGATTCAAACCGGACTCTCAAGGAAATCGTCGCAGAGTCGGGTCTCGACGATTACACACTTGAACGCATCTTTGACTACATCGATATGCAGCCGGATGGGTGGCAACCCGCGGCAATTCAGGGCGTACTACAGATGTACATGCCTCAGGTAGCTGCGCAGCGGCTTGCATCCCGGTATCAAGCAGAGATATCCAAAGAGACCAAGCGGAGAGATCGCGAGCAGCAGGCGTTGTCGCTGATTGGAAATCCAGCCGGGAACATACGGTTATCCGGTGGTGCTGCGATGAATCAGCCGCCAATGGGATATCCCTCGTTGAACGAACGTTCACCCATGGGAGCTCCGCTGTTTGCGCAGGGGAACAGCAGTCAGATTGATCAGTCTGGGTTCCCCCAAGATCCGCGTGCGTATATCCAGCGTGGGGATAACCCATATGTTGGATTGAATTTGTCATCCCAAAGAGCCCGAGGTGCTGCCTCTATGGGCGAAGTGCGCGAATATGTGGACTCTATTCTGGCGCGCGAGAGAGAATCAATGGCGCGCGAGCGGGAAATGATAGCTGCGCAGCGACGCGAAGAGGAGTTCCGAAGAGAGATAGCCGAACTCAGGCAGAAGGTTGACCATCCTCCCGCGCCACCCGCGGGCGGAATGGATGAACTTCAAAAACTCTACGTTCAGTCATTGCAGAAGCAGGTTGACCGGCTCATGGAGCACGCCCTTGTAGGAGGAAAGACCGATCTCACCGGGCTTATTGCCGAGATCCGCGACTTAAAAAAAAGTACTGACCAGCCAATCCCCGGGATTAGCGGGGTTCCTAGCACTGCCGCGTTGAAGGATCTGGTCGAGCTTCAGAAGCTGTCAAACGACATCAACGTGGCGAAGTTGGATTTCCAAGAGAGCATGGAGAGCAAGAAGTTCACGAAGGATCTCGTAGAGGGAGCGCTTCAGCAAATTGGGCAGACGATTGCCACAGTTTACACCGCACGGAGTGGCGGGGCAGGAGGCATCTCGTCCGGATCTCCGATGTCTCCAACGAGCACGGTTGTTCCAATGCCGCCTCCATCTACTCCGCCCGCCCCCCCTGCGTCATTACCCACCCCAGCAAGCGTAGAAGAGGTTGCTCCAAAGACGTATAATGTGAAGGCGCAGGCAAAGGAGGGGAAGATGCAAATTCCATGCCCCCTATGTGGTGGTGTGATGTCAGCATCCCCGGGCGATGCACAGGTGACATGCCCGAACAACCCGGCGCACAAGTTTGGGCTTGAGCCGCCCAAGGATGTAGTCGAAGCGCTCACAAAACCCGTGGAGAAATTAACCGAATCCGCGCCTGAGAAGCCAACAGACGCTCTTGTGGAATCTATAATTGGTGAAAGAAAGCCCGGCAAGCTGGTGGTTCCTCCGAGCGAAGACCTCTTGAAGACGTACGGCGGAGTGATGTAACTAATGATGATATGGCAGAATATAGCCACGGGGATACTGCGGGGAGTCCTGAACAATGCGATGATGGGAACAACCGAAACTCAGCTTAGGGATGCGATACGAGATGGAACTTCTCTGTGGGGAACTGCCGAGGGTGATATCCGGCGATACTCGTCGGAGATACCACCCTATGTTCTCGAAAAGGGAAACGAGGTTGTCAAGAAGATCGAAACCGACTACGGGGGGTTCACAAATCTCGTCATGAGATGGTTAGAACGGGATCAGATAACATACTATGAGATCATCAACACCACATTCGGAGGGTACGAGTGGCTTGACAAGCAGGTGTATGACATTCTGCGCGGCATCGGAATGCTTAAGTGAGATAACCATGACGATAGATGCGGGAGATTTAAAATATATAGCAGGGTTCTTCGATGGGGAAGGAACGATCGGGGTATATAGAGACGAGGGATATCACCGAGTTCGTATTCAAATTGCAAACACAAATAAAGAAATATTGGAATGGATAAAATCCACGGTTGATATCGGAGGAAATATAGTAGAGCATCGTCAAAAACCGAGATCCTGCTTTATATTCCAGTCTTCTTGTCTTTCTGCACGAAAATTTCTCGAATTAGTATCTCCGCATTTGAAGATCAAGAAGGATCAGGCGGAACTCGCACTCGAATTTGTTGCCACTCCAATGGGGCAACATCTGACCGAAGAAGTAATATCGTATCGAGACCATCTGGAGGATCGGATCAAGCAAATGAACAGTCCGAAGGGAAACAGACACCCGCACGGGAATGGAAATCTATATAAATCTACGAGACGATGTAGTTGTGATGATCCGTGGTTGATCCGTTGGTAGCGATTCAAAATTCCGCAGTGAATGCTGGAACCAATGCACTCGGCGGAATAATTAACATGGCTGTTACCAAAACGGTAGATTTCCTGTTCGGTGACAGCCCTGAGGATCGAAAGAAGCGAGTGGAAGAGTATTACTCCCGTGTGAAGGACATAGTTGATCAGCACGATCTACCCATAAGAACCCGCGGGGAAATTCCCTATGCAACACCCCAGCAGCGTGTCATGCAGGAGCTCGACGAGGTTGACGATTCTATTGTGGATGCTCTTCGGAAGATGGAAAACGCCCGGAATAAATCCCGATGCGGAGTGTGCAGATCAGATATTGCTGAAACGATAAAGATTATGAAGGAGAGAGTTGCTCCTATCTTTGATGCACAAGACAAGATCCGGGCGATCCAACAGTTGAAGACAGAGGGATCGCTTCCTCCTGATGCTCTGTGGGAAACACTCAGCCCAGATGAAAGAAAGCGCGTAGAAAAGATTGCGGTTTCTATCGCAAAACCAAGAGATACGAGTCAACCACCGTCTTCGCAAACCCCATTCATAGAAGTACAGAGGTTAAATGCCCCAACGCCATTTATCGGAGGTATAATAGATGGAGATGAAGAACCAGAACCCAAGCGACGAATCCACGCAAAGCGGGGAAAACCAAAGTCACCCCGAAAGCCCCGGGCACCACCACGGAAGTCAACCCGGAAGCCCCACAATCCCCGCAAGTAACATCATTCGATTCCGGGAGTCCGACATTAAACAGCGGTGGTTAGTGACCACTCAGTTCTGTCCCACCTGCGCGCAGGCTAAGCGGGACCACAAGGACTGGGTACAGAGCGGGAAACTAAAGATAACCGATGTAGGGGATGATAAGGGATTTGACATCATCACCAAGCTTAGCCTGTACGAGACACCCGTATTTATTATCGAGCTCAATGACGGTCGATATATCATTGATGAATAATGTTCGTAGATGAGAATGACATCCGGTTGAGGATATTTAAGCTCCTCGTGGACTCAAAGCGAGTGATGACACTCAGCGAGCTCGCAAAGAAGCTGAGGATACCGCAGCAGAATGTGGCGTATCACCTCCCGATACTTGAGCGAGGGGGAGTGATTATACGGGATGGAACAACATATTTCTGCCAGCCGATATTTCTCGATGAAGAAATCAACGGATTCTGTGCGAATCGATTGTCCGAAATCATCGATCGGTTCTCGGCTAAGGGGCAAACTCTCTTTGCCGATGTAGAAAATGAACAAGATCGTGAAGAAATCATATTAAACTGCTTGCACGCCTTGATTCTTCTCGCGATACTCCCGAACGGAACCAATAAATAGAATGAACCTTTTATATTACACAAATGTCTCCGTGGGTTTCGGAAGGACTTGCCAAGCGACCACTTCGCGATGTGCTCATTAAACATCTCGTGAATCTATGCCGCATATTTTCCCCGAGTGGGTACGAACTCGGAGTAATTGAATATTGCCTTCCAATACTTAAAGAGAGCGGATTCGATGTGAACGTTTCGCCCGAAGGAAATATCTATGCAGTTCGGGGCAAAACGGAATCTGGCAAATATATATTACTCAATGCACACACCGACACCGTGCAAGGAAACGACGATGCTGCAATTATGGTGCATCCCGACGTTGTTCAATATGATCCGTTCTGGAATATCATATGGGGTCATGGTCATATGGTTGGGGGGGACGACAAGTGTGGTATTGGAATCGTACTGGCACTTGCAGAGGCAACGGACACACCAATGAAAGTCCTCCTCACGGTGAGGGAAGAATCTGGATGCACAGGAGTGGATGCGGTTCCAAAGGAATTCTATAAAGATGCTACATTCTGTTTCACTCTCGATCGAAGAAACTGCTGTGATTTGATCGAAACATATTCCGGTCGTAAGCTAGCTCCAAAGGGGCTTGTTGATCTGATACTTACGATTGCCAAGGAATCTAAGGTTTCCATGACAGTTGCAGACGGATCGTTTGCCGATACACATGCGATCTCCGAACACGTTCCCGCAGTAAATATGTCGGTAGGGTACTACAATGCTCATTCTTCTTACGACTTTATCCGTGTTAATGAGACGTATGATACTCTGATGATATTGCGAAGGTGCTTCGAAAGACAGAATGAATTTGAGACGGAGTGGGCACGCACGCCTGTGAATTGGAGACCTGCGGTATTTCCATTGGTTAAGCGAGTCTACTACGACAACTATGGATTCTATGGGTCACTGTATGGGGCGACTGGGGACGTAGCCAACGATTGGGAATATAAAGATCGCGTTAACTATTCTCTCGATCGGTATAAGAAAATAGACACCAAGAAAAGCCGAAAGCAGGCAGAAACGGAGATCAAAGAAGAAAAAGAAGAGAAGAAGGAGGAAGAAAAGAAGGAGGAGGTCGTATCTCCGCAGCGGTATTCCATCGCAGAGTTGATAGCTAAGGATGATAAAGAACCAGTCCTGCGCGATCCATTTGGGTCAACATATGGCGACCTCATATGGGCAGAGAGGTACAACGCTGCGTGGGAAGCCCAGACAGCATACCCACGTGTCAAGATTGAAAAGAAGTGGCAAGCAGCAACGTACGTACCAATTGGCGATGCCTATCCGAAATCAAAAGCAAGAAAGTACCCTGAGATCATTCCATCCAGCGTTCTTATTCCGGATGAAGGGGGTCGGCTTATCGAGATTGTTTCGATTCTCTTACGTACCTACCCGACGTACATAGCTCCGTCAAGCAATAGAGTGATACACTCGATGATCATTACGATTGGACCACCGGATAATAGCGATATGCTGTCGGGCATACTTGGGTGGATGAAGATGGAGAGCACTCCACCAGACCCAAGCAGACCCCCCATGTGGTTGCCAATGTTGCCCGATGCTGGCACCGTTTATGAGATTTCGATGATATATGAGGAGCACCCAGATACCGATCTTGGGTATAAAATAGCATCGCTCGCTGCGGATGTAGCAACTCGCATTGAAGACACAAAAGAGCGATCGGGAAGATATCAATACCGGGAGTTATCATCAGCAGCATATAACAGCATGATTGATATGATGGCGTTTGCAGACCGGATGACCACGTGGTTCAAATCGATATCAAAACCCGGGATGCTGTTCGAAGCTTCGGCTACAAAGCAACCACGGGTCGATGGGTGGAATAGCATAGGAAGTGTGAGCATATTCAGGGTGTTCCCGCCGGGTCCGGAATTATTTGCTGCAGGAGCGCTTGCAGTGGGAGCGGTGCGCGAGTTCGAAGAAGAATTCTTCGTGTACGGGGATTACAAGTCCCTGATGGTTCTCAAGAATCTGTACTACAAGAAATTAGATGATCAATTCGATAGTATGATGGACAGTCTCATAAAGGGGGAGATTGCCGATATCGAATCCGGAAAGTCAGTGCTACTACCGGTTGCACCATTAAAAAAACCCGTGGGAGAGCCCATTGCTGCTATCGCGGAAAGCTCGCTTACCATCGACGATATAGAGGAGATTGCAACGCTCCTCACGTTCTCGTATTCGCCAGAAACGCGAAAAAAAGGATTCCCGTGGAGACTCAGGGAAGCTGCACGAACGTTTCGTCTCGATCCCGTGGCAGCCGGTGAATTCTTACGCATACTTGCACATATTGGGACGTTCACCCTGAACAAGCCAGATGGAACACACGTGACCACCGTGAGATACAACCTCACGTATCACGGGGGACAAAACTTCAAGAACAAGACTCCAAACCTCATCCAGCCACTCATGCCAATCGGATCATCTTCAGAGACTCCGAAGGGTGGAGTCGCAACATCGTATACCTATCACGACACACTTGGATCGGTACTCGATGTGTACAACGATCTTGGAATATCGAGCTACGACTGGGTTATTGCATCCGACAGACCATGGACCGGGATGAAATCCGAACAGAGCATCGCAGATGAAGCAGCAAGCGACAGGGTAGAAGCTGTGATTGCGGAAGTTGAAGAGCTCGCAGCCGATGCAGTTGATAAGTTATTTGAAGAGTGGGCGCGGATGATGGAAGCGTCCGAGGGAGTGGAAACCGACACCCCCGGCACCATCCAAGCCGCACCCTCTGCATCCGATTACTCATTTGCGATGCCATTTTTCCGGGAAGACGGAACAGAAATGATTTCTAGCCGCGACTTTGCAAACTTCGCAAAGAAACACAAGAGCGTAAGACTCACATCGGAAGAAATTAGTCTCCTCACCGCGGGAATTTCGAACTATGCAGACCTGCTTAAAACATCTGGAGCTCAGGATATGGTTTCTACCGATCCAAAGGACAGGCAGGAAGTTGAGATCATTGCGTACCATATAAACCCGAGTGCTGAACACATTGCATCGATTGGAGTTGTTGATCCACAAACCAAGGAATACATAGACGGATGGAGCGTGACCCCGACACTTGGTGGTCTCGCTACGATGTACTTCAGGTCAAATCGCATAGCGTATGAAAGTGCAAAGGTTGGGCTCGTGGTAAACTACTTCAACACCATCGCATTCTATGTAGTTCTCCGCGTGAAGCACAATGTGGCAATAACATACGATCACGAGAAACAGGAGTTCAGTCCTCCGCTGCCTGTATTTGAGGTTCCTCGGAAGAAAAAGAAGACGAAGGCAGAGAAGAAGGCAGAGAAGAAAGCGCGCAAAGAAGAGAAGAGACTCGCAACGCGGGGCGGGGGTGTAAGTGTAGAGAGGGTGGGCGGTAAGGTACATGATCTTGGGAAGCTTCTGATTCTTCAGGGCAACATACACGAGATATTTGAAGTAGTGAATCGTGACTATCGCAAGCAGTACCAGAATCAATTGAACATGAAATCAAAGATTTCTACGTCTGCCAACACTGCTGACGTTGTAGTGGAGATACAACCGCCGACTGGGTATCCGGTGGATGTTGTTGTGAGCACACTGGATCGTGATGGTGTTCCATTTTCTATTCCGGTGTGTATGATCAGAGTGGGTGGAATGGAAGTCGGGTGCAACGTCAAAGGTCTGGAGCGAGCGCTTCGCGGTGTACTCGATATAACATTTCCCTTTGTGCCAGAGCCAAAGAAACGAGTAAAAGTAGATGGGCGGGTCGTATCGGAGACCCCACCAAAGATGATGATTGGAGCGGAGTCCCCACCGTCCCGCGCGCTTGAAGATCCAGAAATCAAGATGGCACTGCATGAGTACCTGATGGATCTAACCGTGTTCCTGAGCGAAGGATACCCCGGACCAGAACCCGGAGATGTGCATGAGATAAAGTCGTCAATGGGAAATTATTTGTCTCTTGTTACGCACTACACAAATATAAACAAAGTAGATGTTGGCGATCACATTGGGGATCTAATACAAAAGGATGCATTTGGTCATGCAGTCTTTACTACATCCCTATATTTATCGGAAGGATCACTTCGCAGTCTCCTTGGAATACTCAATACTTCGAATATAAAGAAGATGACGAATGTACCGATGACTCGCCTGAGTGCAATACTTGTCGATGCGGAAAAATTGGGGAAGGTCATGGTAGAGTACGAATCGAGAAAGACACCAGCGGAGGGGAGAGCGGCGGAGGAATTCAAATCGTTCAAAAAAGAGAAGAAAGAGAAGAGGGAGAAGACTTACCGGTTCGACTCAGAGGCATATAAAGATACAGACCGTGGGCGCGGAAGCTTTCCAAAGCGCAGGCGTGGAGCAACGGAGCACGAGTATTCGCCTCCATAGGAAAACTTTATAAATAATAGAATTTCAATATACTATCTGTCAAGAGGTAAAAATGCCGAGAAAGACGCGTCTTGACAACGATCGAAGAAGAAGAGTTCCACGGGATGAAGTAAGCCTCTGCGAAATGGATGATATTGCAGTAGCTAACCCGAGGTTCCTGTCCGAAAAGACCGAGCAGACGGTCGCAGCCGGAATATTCGAGGTCATTGCCAACCCGGATAAGTACAAGCACATTCAAGAGAAAGAACCTTAGGGGTTTCTCATGGTACGGCGGTACAAGCGAGTGAGGAGGGGGTTAGAAGACCGACCACGCCCCGGAGAGGTGTGGGGAGCTTGGGGTGCCGTACTCAAGGAAGATGCTTCTGATAAGGACTTGAAAAAGTTTGTTGAAGATTGCATATTGTTATCCACCGAAGGAAAGTTTATATCTCTTGAAGAGGGCGGATATAAAGGATCATGCCTTGATTTCATATTCGAGAACCGTGGGAAACTAACGAAGACGGAAGTTTCTACGGTGGTGAGTCTTCTTGGGAGCGACCCAAGACTCAGGTTCGATTACTCAGCCCCCCTGTGTTCAAGCAACGGGGATCATATCTCGTGCGTGGGAAAGATTATTGATTATACTACTGAGGTTCTGGCAAAAACAGACAGCAAGGAAATCCGGGACGCGTTCACTTCATTTATCATGAATCAAAACGTTGATCTTGCCGCGCCGCTATGCAAGATTCCCGATGGATCATCGATAGCGTGCATACAGAAAGTCCTTGACGATGCTGCAAGTGTGGTGGCTCTCGAACAGAAGATGGCAACCGGGCAGTCGCTCATCCCATCATTTAAATCGGAGTGCAGGACGCTCGAAGACAATGAGAAAACTACATGTATTGACAAGGTTCTTGATAACCTCATCCGGTATGGAAGTGATATCAAAGACGCAAAGTACAAACACAAGGATGCGTCGTATTATCAATCTCTCATACGAGCAATGGCTGCAAACGAACACATGAGCGGGCTTTACGACCTCCTGCAAGAAGGAATGTTCTACGACACCGGTGCAGAAATGTTCGTAACCGGGTATGACAAACTTATCCGAAGGATCGGAGACCGTGGGGTGCAACGTGACTTTCTAACTTCTACCGTAGATACCCTTATCGACGCGGGGGCATTCAATTATTCACGCCTCGCGCGCGATAACAAGGCGTGCAATCATCCATTTCTCGGCAAAGAATCGACATGTCTCGATACGGTACTTGCGCTGATGTATGATCGGATGCCTGAAAGCCCAACATCAAAGGCATTTCCGAAGTCCAGCGCGCGGAGATTTGCTGCGCTTGAGAAGATTGCAAATGCAGTTGCGCATAGTGTCAAGTTCGAAGAACACAATTGCATTGCAATTCCTCCGCCCGGGAAAGAATGGAAAGACGAAACATTAAACTGCATATCTGCTGTCCTCGCAATTCCGTCCGACAAGCTCTCCGTCACGGTGTTTGATCCGACGCGACTTACAAGCATCGTATCCAAGTCATGCAGGTACATAAAACCAGATGGAGAGGCAATTGAAATACCATGCTTCGAGGCAGTATTTCGGAGTGTTACATCGAGAGCCGAAAAGAACCCGGCGTATGATTACGGTCCGATTGCAAGAAGCATTGTCATGACCGATGGGGTCGATCTCGCAAAGCCATGCAATAACAAGGGATTTACCAGTGTGACTTCGTGCCTCGATCTGTTACTGGATATCGATACGAAGAACGAAGTCATCGATCATTACCTCCGCGGTGCCATAAAAACAGATTTCGGAAGGATTCCGTGCTCAATTCCCAAGGGATGGGACACGTACAACGCTTTCGATACGATGGTTACGGGAGCCGCTCTGCCGATGAAGAACCCCGGGGAGTTCCAGCGAAAAGTCGTGGGAGACTCCACAAGCGCGGTGGGGGTGTCATGTCTCGACAAGATCATAACGATGACCATGCAGCAGAGTGTGGGTGGATTCTCCGATGTCTACAAGGCAGCGCGCGGGCGCGCTCCTCCGAACTTTGCAACACTGGGTCTTGCAATTCTCACCGGGGATGGAATACGGGGAGATCCGCAGTGCCGGTATATCTACCCGGACGCCAACGAAAACCCAGTTGAAGCAACCGTGCCCTGCTATCAGAAGTATTTGGAATCCTTCATGCCAATGGATCGGGCATTGGGAGTGGTGCCGGGATACCTCAACGAACACATCCACGAAATGATTCATGATCTCGATCTATCGAAGCCATGCGTCCTGTACGAAGGCGGGGCACCCACGATAGCGCCGTGCATGGCTGCGATGTTTATTAAGTATGGAGTAAATCGTGCCCTCTATATAGACGATCGTGGGCGCACATTGGCGCGCGACGAGACGGGAAATTCTGATGACTTTCGATGTTCCCTCATTGGATCAAAGCACTTTGGGAAGATTATTGAGTCGGTAAAGAACCTTGCTGAGAACCCGAAGTACAAACCAAAGATCGGAGGGTTCCGAGATAAGATGTGCAATAATCTCATGTGCAAGAGCAAGCCCGGAGACGAGGACGGAATCGACAGGCGTAGTAAGGGCAAGCTCGGGAAGCTCATGTACTGTCACTGTGACGAGCACATCACTCCGGATGGGAAGTTTACCCCGGATGGCGCAACGTGCTTCGAAGATGCCTGCTATCATACCGTAGCTAAGTTCGGTCCAGATTATCCATGGAACGATTTCAAGCGGTTCTATGCAGCAGGAGACCAGATCCCACCACTTATAAGGTACGCAAATCAGTCTGCACCCAACGACGCGTATAAGTTCGGGGACATATCGGGGGTGTACGAAGTGACCCCGAAGATTTCTCCGTATGATTTCCACGTACGGCGTTACATCACGGAGTTCGTGAAGATCATTGACAAGATCTACGGGATCGCAACAGAGAACCCCGTGAGATTCGAGATCAACTCGGTGAACGTCAAGAAACTCATGGAGATGACTGGAAAGAATACCTTAGAAGAGGCAGTTATGGTGGCAAAGAATCTTTCCGCGGAGCAGATGAATGAGATTGATAGTGGAAAGACGAAATCCGAATCAAAGCCATCTATATCCATTTACTTTAAGAAAGGTGGCGCGCGGATCGACATCCCTGCAAACGTTGTCAAGACAGCAACAAAGATCACCTCGTACGTCATAGAAGACCCGCGCGAAGTATATACTAAGCGACCGGAGTGGAACCCGGATTACATCGAGGCTGGGTTCAAGGACGCAATTAATGCGATCACAATGATATCCGAGGCGTACGTTGAATCCGACGACAGGAATATCTACATTGAGATTGCGTACAAAGACAGAAATGGGAACTCAATTCAGGACTTCCAGTTCCACGAAGAGATGCCTCCGAAAGAGGAAATTGTACTCAGCAAGGCTCAACAGCGCGAGCTGAAGGATGCAAAGAAGATTGTGTTACCAGATGGACGCGTTGTAAAGGTAAGATACAACTTGTTTGCACGCCCGCTGGTGAATTCGTACCGGCTCTCGAAACTCATAAATCTCCCGTTCATACCGCTTGATGTAAAGACCCAGATCGAGGAAGCAAGCCGGATCGCAGCCGGTATGCCCGAGACCCCGATGAAAGTTGTCATCACAACCGACCCGCGTGACATTATGCGAGCATCAACGTGTCAGAGCTGGGGATCATGCATCAAATTAGAAGACGGAGGACGCGAGAATACGCAAGCTGTGGCAGTTTATATCAAATCCGGTTCGTATATCGCATTTATTACTGATGATATAAATAACCCGATGTGGAAAGGACGAACTCTCATTCACCGATCTACGAACCCGAAATTCCTCGCGCTTCAGGACCGGTGGACTCGTGACTGTGGTGTTGAGTACATCTACGGTATGCCCGAGTTCCGCAGGCTGCTTCTCGATACGATACGCGTTGTGATGGCATCCAATGGGTATAATAGACCCGACGATCGTGATAAGGTAGCACTGCCAAAGTATCTGTTCAGTGATTATTATGAACATCCTATGAAGTACCTTACGGGAACGCCGGAGTACGCTGAGGTGTGCAAGATATATCAATCGGGTGAGGGCGCAGGCGCGCATATAAATATGGAGGAGCTGGTTGCATGGTTCTCGGATGCCAAGTACGAGCCAATGTGGAAGAAGGTTGCCGAGGAGAGAGCTCACATCAACTATGAAGAGTTCAAGAATCGATCGATTAGAAATATGGCTGAACCGGGGTTGAATCCCGCAGAGATAGAGAAGAGAGCAATGGCAGACATATCCCGTCAAATAATAACCGCCTACCCACGGGACTTCTTTACAAACGAAGATTATCAGAAGCACCAACCCCCCAAGACGTGCGATCCAAAAGACCGCATGTGGTCTGCTTACCTCAAGAGCATTGTGAGTGGTCAGGTGCGGGAGATGGCAGATAAGATTGAATGGATAAGCCCTTCAATGTGGTACGATGTTGACCATGCTCACGGAGCCCCGGATAAGCGAGGCGTTGAGTGCGGTCCATCACAGGAGTTCCGCGCTATTACCGATGACGAGATTGAGGAGATTAAGAAGTACCGCGGGGAGAATTTCGTGAAGCCGCTCGGTAAGTACGTCCGACCATACCCGACGAAACCGATCCGGCTCTAATCGTTTTATTCGGTAAATCGAAACCTATTTTATATATGAGAGCTAATCCATTCCCGAAGACAAATGATTACACTTGATGATTTCCTCAACTACCTGAGGCGGAGCAAGTATTCGCCCGATACACTCGATACATACGGATCACTTCTCTCGAACTTCGAGTCGTGGCTTGACATGAGGAACAAGAGCCTTGATACCTTCACTACGCTCGATGCTCAGGAGTATAGTAAGAAGTCGTATGCAACATCCTCTGCGAACACGTTCATAGCGGCAGTTAAATCATACCTGCGGTTCCGGGTTGGGACGCTTCCCATGGGAGACCCAAATCTCATGCAGGAGACCCAACGCGAGAACCAGATACGACTCCTGCGCGCGGGGCGAACCCCAAGCAAGATTAAAAAGAGTGCTCTATCGGTAGAAGAGGTTGGTCAACTCTTTAAGAAGATGCGCGACAATGGAGCTGGCGAGACAGAGCTATGTGGGGCTATTCTGTCTTTCTATTTCGGCGCGCGCACCACCGAATTGTCGGTTGGGCTGAAGAAGGCGAGGATCAACTGGAAGAAGTGCGAGATGATTATCCCCACACTCAAGCGCGGCGGGAGCGAGAGATACATCGCGTGGCACGAGAGCATAACGCCGTACCTCCAGAAGTGGTATGATGCGGTGGACGGAATTTCATACCCCCGGGAATGGATTACGAAGAAATTACACAAGTATAAGGTCGGGGGGCTCACTATAACATCCAGAGTGGCGCGCAAGACGTTTCAGACAAACATGCGAAACGTAGGTATAGACGACTTTTACGCCGATCACATCCTCGGGCACGTCTCGAAGTCACCCATCGCAGACGTGTACACTGATTACAGTGACGAAAGCTTTAAGGATAAGATACGGGAAATCATGTGCGACAAACATTATATGGTCATTGCGGGGCTGATCTGATATGGTAGTTCGACCAAAGTTTAAAGTGAGGGACGGGGAACAGATTATCACGCTGGAAGGGAACCCAGTACAGAAGAAGCGGGATTACATCGTCGATTTCCTCCGTCAGCGTGGGGACGCCGGGGCATTTGTTATGGAGATGTTCCGCGGGTGGAAACAACTTTGCGAGTCTGTGGGGAGGAAGTTTGGGACATATGAGAGCTTCCGGCAGGCGATGTATCAGGCGAAGCTTGATGGGATTGTTGAACCATTCAGGGAAGTTCCCGGGGATCACTATTTTCCGCTTGTTTACTATAGAATAAAATCCTACAAATGACGAGACTCCGATCTCCGGATCCCGGGATTACGCATGAACAGCGACAAGTAATACTCGGTAGTCTACTCGGAGACATGTGCATAATGCGAAGAAGACCATCGTGGAATGCACATCTTCAGATAAAACACTCAATAAAACAAAAAGAATATGTTGAGTGGAAGTACAACGCTCTCAAAAACATCGTTTCAACGCCACCTAAGATGTATATTCAATCGTGCGGATTTATGAAGGGACGTGGAGTAATCGGATTCCACACAAGAAGTTTACCGTGCCTAACAGAAATACACGATATAATGGGCACGCGCGAAATAACGCAACGGGGAAAAATGAATAGTTCTCCTGATATGGATTTTCCTAAAAAAGTTAAGGTTTAATCAGCTCGACGGAATTTAACGAAATACACTACCGCGCCTGCTATTCCAAGACCCACAGCGGCGAGTGTCAGTGGGTTGAGAAGCCAATCAGGGAGTCCGATTCCACTGCCTCCACCAGTTCCGCCACCAGTTCCACCTACGATGCCGCCAGTAGAAGATCCGGTTGTTTCCGTCGATGGAGCAAGTATTGACGAGGGAGGAGTGGCAACGGGGGTGCCAGCCGCCGCTGCTGCCGCGGCAGCACCTGTTGTAGCAGCCGTGCCGGTGTCCGTGGGCTTGGCGCACGACACCGATGTTAGCTGGTATTTCCCGCCGATGCACTCTTCGTACCACCCACTCGGGGCACAACGGTATCCCGTCACGCACTGTGGCGCGCTAGCCATGAGGACGTTGATAAGATCAGAGACGCTGTTTGATGGAGCTGTTCCCGTACATGCCGAGTTCTTCCATCCGATAACGGTGAGCTTCGGTCGGAATGTTCCCGCAGTCTGATAAGTATGCGAGGGGTTGCGCTGGGTAGAGGTAGCTCCGTCGCTGAAGTCCCACACCGTCTGAATATTCTGGTCGGGAGTTACGCATGTGAACTGGACGGTAAGTGGAGCATATCCATCCGTTACATTCTTTGTGAACATAGCCTTGGCATTGTCACAATACATAGCGGAAGCTGTGAGAGACTTCGTGGCGGTTGAACCCAAGGTGAGGTTTGGAACATTAGCAATGGCGCATGGAGCTGCCATTACAGTTATCTGATGCGTTCCAGTTTCCTCCGGGTAATAAACCACTTCTAAGGTGTTATAAGACCCATTCATCCCGGATGCACCACTGAGATGGAACTTCCATGCCCACCGCACAGAAACTCCAGAAGCAAGCGTGGAGTTGTTCGGATCTCTGAAGTGTCCTTTCCCGCTGCTTGAAATGGTGAAGACAGTCGAGAGATAGTCGTCCGTAGAGCTCGTGGTCCTAATATTTGTAATCCGGATGGGAACCCCACCAAACCCAACCGGGGTCGTGCAAGCATCGCATGACAATGTGAATACCAGCGTCATAGTAGATGATACGATTTCGTAATATATATAACTTTGGTGAAGTTCAAAGAGTTATCGGAAACGTTTAAATATTCCCCCACACAAGATATGATACATGGTTAAGCGAGTCTACATTGGAGACAGCGCAGGGATCTTATACTGTTTCGACGAGAATTTAAATTTGCAATGGCAGGTGGATATTCCTCCTTTGCCCGCATCCGGAGAAATTAATGTCCCGGCTGTGGTGTCCACTTTAGATAATAATTTATATATTTCTTCAGTTGATGATCTTGCAGGAGCTATTAGAAAAATAAATAGAACAAACGGTGCGATTATGTGGGAATACTCACTCACCGATGAAGTTCGATATACAAACACGGTGGTTGATGCAAGCGAAAATGTATATGCCATTGACTATAGCGATGTATTTACATCGTTGGATTCTACTGGGGCTCTTCGGTGGGCTGTATCAGCCACAATGGAATCCACACCCGCTATAAGTACGGATGGTACAAAAATATATGCTAATGTAGGGGGATGGGCTGTTGGTAATTTGTGTTGTCTCAACGCTGCTACGGGAATCACTCTATGGACATATGATAACGGGGGCGCTGGGCTTGGTCTAACCAACCAATCTCCTGCGCTTTCTCCAGACGATAGTGTTGTATATATTGTAGCGGTTCTGCCCGGACCCCCGGGACCACCATGGATCACCGGGTGGCTTCACGCTGTAGATGCATTAACAGGAGCAGGATTGTGGGTGGCACCGGTTGCACTTGATACCTCTTGTACAATTTCGGCTCCATCCGTAGATAGTAATGGGAATATATATGTTACTACACATGGAACAACTCTGTACAAGATAAGTCCTGCTGGCATTTCCTTGTGGAGCGTGGCAGTTGGTCCAGCCAATGGAGAATTCCCGGCGTGTATAGACGAAACAAATGGCAAGCTCTATTGCTGTGGATCGGGTGGAAATCTTAAGTGTTATGATCTTGATGGTAATCTGTTGTGGACCAGTTCAGAAGCATCCAACGGGTATGGTGGGGGGGCACTGTCTACAGACGGGAGCGCACTTTATGTAGCCCACGGATCTATATTAAAAATGCTAAGCACTGCTGATGGTAGTTTGCTTGCATCATATCCATTAGATTTTTACACCGAAGCCGCTCCGTCATTCGATGAAATCCCAGAATTACTATCAGTAATTCCATGGACAAAATATCAAGGAAATCGGCTTTCTCTTGGAAGAATTTCAACTGGGATTTCTCCAACGGGCAACACTGCAACGGTCTTTGGGTATGTACTCGATCCGATCACAGGGCTCGGCGGGGGTGGTTCCGGAGAGCCAATTTCCGGAGCTATGATTACAATCGGAGACCAGCCTACGGCGACTACACCCGGAAATGGATTTTATACAATTACATTTCCATCGACGTTTGCTTTTAACGTCCCATCAACTCCGCTCACGGTCTACGCCCCGAACATGGTGGGGATCATAGACGTGTTGGAAGTCCCCGCTAACACAAGTTCCGAAGTTGATTTCTACATGCAGCCGACATCAGTTGCCCACGGTTCCGGATCTGGTGGAGGGGGGCGCGTGCGGAGAAGCGGCGGCACGTTCCGGAACCCTCTTAACATGCACCGTGGACTAAAAATGAAGATTAAGTGAATAGACATCGCAATGCTTAAATAATCCGGGAACCTACGGGTACTTGCACATGCCCAAAGATGAGTCGGTGGACAAAGATACGTACGAAGAAGACGAGAGCGTTCAGATGGATGTTCTCCTCGAAGAGTGGGAGCGATATCTCGAAGAGTTTATGGAGTCGTTCAATCTCATTCCAAGAGACTTTTACGGGGCTCTCGACGAGCAGGTTCTCAACAATGTTATCCACGGGGCGAGTTTCATTGGTGGTGCAAAGGGAGCCATAGAGCACGAGTACCCAGACATAAAGGACGTGTACGCGGAGCAGCTCTATGTAAAATACAGCATCGCGCTGTACAACTTTTTCCAGAAGATGGGGCTGCGGAGAAAAGACCCGCGCGCAGAAATTGGTCAGAATGACCAGTACTTCTGGGAGAAGTACATGCGCCGCGCAACTAAATTGGCAGTAGAGAACGTGTGGGATCTCTTCGATTACGAGGTCGCACTCGTCTTTTCAAATCCATTTAGCCTGTCGTTTGCCAAGGTGGAAAAGCGCATCAAACCTACGTACTCGGTTGTGAAGGATGGTGCGTACTACAATTTCATTAACAACCCGCTTGTAGCGAAAGCAGACCGACTCGTGAGCAAGGTAAACGATGGGGGATTCGATCATATGGGGCATGGATTCATCGCTATATTTGTTAAGGGAGATGAAATCGTAAAGAGAATGATGGCTGGATATGGTGACATCGTATCGAATACTGCTTGTGTGGGCATTCACGATTGGAATACCGGAGCCGGAACTGTGCAATACGTTAAGGAAGATACTTCTATGTCGATATCCTCTGCGTACGTCGATGACCCAAACATTGGCATCATGCTCCACCGTGCGCACCGGCGCGCGCACCACGAACGGAAAAAAGTGGTATAAAGATAACTTTTTATACCCCGCGCGCGAATATTCACCCAAGACCATATGCCAGCATATTACAGGTGGGAAAAGGGGTTTAACTCGCAAATGAATCTTGCAAGAGAGCTATGGTACGCCGCGGGTGGGATCACCCCGCGCAACCCGACCACGATGAAGTACCTCCTCATCGCCGTAGGAGAAGGAATGGTCAGTCGTCCCTTGAATCTGGTTCACAATGACTTTATACATGCAATGCGGCAGGAGAACTTCTATAACGCGGCAATGCTCTATGATGCGCTGATACAGCTCACCGAGGCAGCAATATTCATGGACGAACAGATAAACAAGAATTTCAGATCAAAGCCCATACCCCACGTGTGGGATCTCCTTCTCAGACCCCTGCACGATGCAACCATACGGGCGTATGAAATGATTGTGTATGAAGAGTACCCACCATCAAGAAAGGGAACGCATCCGACATGGTGGTACGATCCGCACGCTCCCCGCCCGGGAAAGATTATGCATCCGCTTGGCGAGATAACTGAAGAGAAGATCCGGAACATACGTGGCAGGTTATGGAGTTTTACCCGCCTTACCTCATGGGGAACCCCCGTGGGGAGCAGCCCGGAGATCCCACAGGTAAAGGCGCGCGTAAGGTATCTGATCGATACCGCTCTCATCAATGTAGAGGAAGCAGAGAACGCAGTGCGGCGCGGGAAGTTCTTGGGCGCAGCCGTGGCATACACGCAGGCGATTTTTATGCTCAATTTATACCACAAGTACCGGAAGACATTGCATGGGCTGGCTGACATGCGCGAGTTCGAAGAGATCGATGTTGATACCGAGAATGTATTCATGTCCCACTACAGCAATATACAAGATATGATCGGGATGGTAATTCGATAAATTTTTATAGCATCCCCGCTCACAACTGATCATGGAGACCCCGGGTGTGAAGAACGAGGAGCTGCTTTTCGAAGTTCGAAAGTTGTGTGACATGCTTCGGGGTTTTTTTATCTACCTGCTTCGGAATCCAAATATGACAAAGGATGAGAAGAATAGTCGTCTTGAAGATATAGAAAAGCAGATGCATATTGTTCATGAAATGATGCCGACTTTCGAGTACGAAGGATGGTGTTCTCTCATGGACGAGATTTCAGAGAGTGTCAATAGAATGCGCAAGTGATTTGATGAAGTACCTCACAATTTTCTGCGATGGGAACGGAGATGGTCATTCCATTGCACTATTCCCATCTGGGCAGTTCTACATCTATTATGAGGAAGGCGCAACCAATAACGAGTGCGAGTATAATGCCATCATCACGACACTATTTGCCGCGCCAAACAATTCGTACCTGATTATCAAGACCGATTCTCAACTCGTGTGCGGGCATCTCAACAAGGGATGGAACGTCAACCTCGACCGTCTCAAGAAGAAGATAGAGGTCATCCACACACTCGCGGAGATGAAGAACATTACTCTGCAACTCGAATGGATTCCCCGAAAGACGAATATTGCAGACCGTGCACTCCGGAGGCACCTCAAGGCGACTCGCAGGGCGGGGCAGGGGGGGTCAGCCGAATAGCGCGCCGAGTCCCTCCACGGGTTCGTCGTCTTCTGGCTCGACTTCATCTTGAATCCACGTATATACATCTTCAAGATGCCGGATGGTTAGGAAATCGAGCATACGAAGTATTTCAGCTCTAATCCGATGATCGAGAACGAAACCAGGCGGGAGTTGTCTTCGGACGTGCGGAATGCGTTGCATTATGTTGTTATAAACCATCACCAATCCGGCGGTGTTAATGAATCCTAGCATCGTGGTGATATTTTCGATGTGGAAATGTCTTTGTTCTGGATCTTCCGCTCCCGGCTCCCTAACATCTTCATCTTGAAGTTCAGCTTGTAACCACTCAAATATGCTGTCAAGATGTTCTGCTTCAAGAAATTGCAATATTCGCTCAAACTCATCGCGGATAGTCCGTGTGGGAATATCATCAGCAGGTTGTAGGGGAATCTGCCTCCGAATATATGGAATAAATGCTATTGCCATGTCATACGCATTAAGCAAAACTTGTTTTTCTTCGCGAGCTGGGAAAACACCCATTATTTCCAGAACATTACCTCGCATTCTCTCTGCGCGCGCTATTTGCTCTGCTACTACTTGCTCTGCGTTTGGTTGGCGTACTTGATGATAGTGCGGTGCGTGTGCGTACTCCTCCGCAAGCTGGTGTACGAATCCTTCTGCCGGATCACCGATGTTCCAGCTCCAGTCGTGCGAATCTGAGAAGCTACCAATGCTGGCTATGCCAAGATCAAGGTGGAGGTTCCCATCTTCAGGAAAGAGACGTACTCCACGGGGCGGAGCAATGGGTGCGGTTGTGTACCATGCGACTTCGAGGTTATTATTAATTACTGCAATCACACGGGGAGAATCGACAATGCGTAATGCGAGTCCCCGCAATATGGCATCAACAAGATGTTCTCCATCTACGATATATCCAGTGTACCCAAGAGCACCAATTCCAATCTGTCTCTGTCTCACTGTCTCATGAGCCCAGTCATCTCGACGAACCTCGGCTGCGGCTTCAAAAAACTCCTCGCGGTTATCGGGGTCCGACAGCTCGTACTCGTGGTCCATGACAAGCAACGGAACACCGCGAAATATTCGCTCGTAAACCCATTCGAGGTGTTTATGGAACTCCGCACTGAACGCATCGAAGAACGCCTCGTCGTCTACATTCGCGAAGTAGTTTTCAAGATCCGCGCGTGTGATGCGGTTGAGAAGTGCGCGGAATTGGTCAAGGAATATGATATATTCTTCATTTACCAGCTTGTCGAGTTCTGCGTCTTCGTCGTACGCCTGCGAGAGTCTTGCGCGAAACGGAGCGATGTTCCCAGTGCGGAGGGTTGCATCGAGATACCAGAATAGCAAGTCGTCTCTCTGCGGAGCCATTCCATAGTGTTCGGGACCGGGGAATGGGATTACATCGAGCTTGTTGTGGATATAATCCTTCCATTCTTCGAATCGTCTCTGAATCGTAGGATCGTTTATGGAAACTTCGCTTTCTCCCACCTTTCGAATAAATCGTCTGAGGTCCTCCACATCACTGGGTTCTTCTTCCTCGCCCTTGTAATCAACAAGAAACTTCTTCACCATTGGATAGGATTTAGATAGTATTATTATATAAGAGTTCCCATTACTTATCAATGTGCGATAAAACGGCACTGATAAAAGGTCTCACACAGACAGTAGCGGACGCGTGCAACAAGCGGATTGAAGAGGCACGTAAGCATCCCAAGCCGCCCGCGGATTGTGGAATCGGAGCCCGTTTGAGACGTGAGCACGGGTTGTAATATGAACCACCCGCACTCAACATTTACTCGCACCGTAGTGAAGACCCTCACATATCGGGCAATATCAATCATAGCCGACATTATAGTTTTCTACCTGCTCACCGGAAGCTTGAACCTCGCGCTGGCATTCGGTGGGGTGATGATCGTAATAAGCACCATTATATACTTCCTCCACGAGCGCGCGTGGGCTACTATCCGGTGGGGAAAGAACGGCATCTCCCCAAAGTATTAAATATTTATTCGTTCCATGTTAAACTATGCCAAGAAGAGTAAGACCTCCAAGAAGATCCGCTTACCAGAAGTGTGTCGCAAAAGAGCTGCGCGGTAGGTCGTTTAAGTCACGGCAGGCTGCACGCAGGGCATTCTCGACCGCTGCACGCAAGTGCCGGAAGCTTATCCACAAGAAGGGTCGAAAAGGAAGCAGGCGGAAACGCCACGGTGTAGGACACGCACGGGCTTCTCATCGTAGACGCAGGAGATAAGTAATGGTGAACTTGCGAGAGATCGCAATGGATATATCTGGGCTCGTAAGTACCACCAAGGCATACGGGATGGATTCGCGCGAGTCTCTTCTCGATAAAATCGAATTTCAGATTTTGAGGGTGGGAAATCCAAAGTGGGGCAAGCGCGATCCCAACCTGTACGATCCCGCGCAGCTTGGTAAAGGCATCGCCGTAGAAAGGGAGCACACGTCCTCGGGACGTATAGCCATGGAGATCGCGATGGATCACCTCGACGAATTCCCCAACTATTATGAGTGGCACGAATGGATGGAAAAGGCACTCCGCACTGGGCTTTCTATGTACGATCTTCACGAGCGTCTCTCTGCACTTGATCACGAGCAGTGGATGCACTGGTCGAAGGCACTCGCGCGGAATGCGTGGTTGCCGCACGAAGTGGAGCGGAGATGGAAAACCATGTGGGTTCCGTATGAGGATCTGCCTGAGGAAATCAAGAATTCCGATCGTGAATGGGCAGACCGGGCATTTCGAATCATGGGACTGGTATGAATGAAGAAAATTGTTGCAAAATGCACAAAGTGTGGTTACTCATACCCTATTTTTGATCCCGTCTTGTGGACATTCATCAATGTCGAGCTGAAAGAAGCGGAGTGCCCAAACTGCGGGAGTACAACCTTCTCCATCACAGAGGTTCCTGACCATGGTACATGATGAAGTTCCATCGGATATGTGGTGGCATGACACCATGGGCGATTTCTCAATAATATCGAATGGACACCCCGTCATGAAAATGGATAGCAGGCGTCGTGCGTACTTGTCTGAAATAAAACCATGCATCATACACCAGACCGATCCGATTACTCGCAAAATGGTTCCTGTGGACTGGAATGCAGACAAACGAACCGCTTTAGAACAGCGGTTGAAGCTTGTAGAGGAGAGCGAGAGAAAACTCAAATCTAAGTTTAAGGAAGCTCACATCGAAGATGGATACCGCGCGTCTACTGGTATAATAACCCCAGGCGAGCAAGAGTCTACACGGGTATGGTACGAAAATGGACTTGTTCTCATAAACGAGGTATCCAAAAATTACAGGATGTTCCGCGGATACAAGGACATGTCTGACGAAGAATATAATATCCTATATGACGAAATAACAAGACTTATAAAACTACTTCGAGAAACCATTCGCGACCGGTACGTTTTCGCACGCGCTGTAGAGAAGAGGATTGGATTGAGATGACTGTCCGGCAGTTTCTTATGTGGCTCGTTCTTATTTTCCCCGCATTGACGCAACATTTATAAACGCGCAGGGAATACAATAATAGTATGGTAAAGGGTCCGTTCCTGTCGAGATACAATCTCTCTATAGTAATCACGACACTTGGAGGGATGGGTGAAGTCATGGCAGAAGTAAAAGTAACGGAGGGACACAAAACAATTGCCGAATATGAAGTCCCGCTAACAAACTTCCCCGGGAATACCTACCAACCAACCGTGGTATCGAGACACGAAGCTGAGCTTGTCTTCAAGAAACTCACGAACAACTTGGAGGAGTGGGTAAAATCTCATGCCAGACTTTAAGCTTACCGATGACGACGTGATATACCTTGCATTTGGAACTGCCGCGCAGGGAATATTCCAGTGGTACATGCGAAGTCGTTCGACTACGTTCCCCACGCTTCTCAACACTCTTATGATCGGTGGGATTGGTCTTGGCGGGGGATTCGTGGGCATGACAGGCGAGAAACTACCTCGCGCGGCTGCTGCTTTCTTGATAGGATTTGGGTTGTCTCAGGTTATCTCGTATATCCTCCCGCGTATAACCGGAGGATCGGTGGCGACTCGCGCGGCGGGGGCGGGCTATGGCGCGTAAGTTCATACTTGATTTTGCGGGTGAGGAAGCTGAAGAAGACTTCCCTCTTTTACCGAGATACCTGATAAACTGGAACACACTCGATGGCGCTACAAAGATGGCGCGAAACCTACCGGGGTATTACTCTGATATGTGGCTGGTCAAGTTCAAAGTGACAGAAATATTTCGTGATCCGAATCCCAAGGCACTCAATGTTGTTCAATGGGCTATCGGAACCAACACTAAGTTTTTAACAGAAGCCCACTACTGGCTTGACACTGGATCTGACTTTCCAGCAACGCCCGGTGCAACCGGTCAGATAGAAGATAAGAACGGTATTGGAGCTATAATCGTAGTTCTTGCGGAACCCCAACCCGCCCCGTGGTGGTAAAGTCAACAAATCGAAACCTTTTTTATATTGCGCGCCACATACAGATGTGCAGCGCGCGTTGGCGTGCATGAGGTAGAAATGAGAGATATTCGGGATCTCGAAACAATGAAGAGAATGAAGTACGGTGGCGATCCGGGATTCTTTGGAAGAATCATCGGACGCACTCCGGAGCCACAGGACATTTCAGATGTGGTGTACCACTACGAATGCCCCATCTGTGGAAAGAAGAAGAAGATTACCGTTAAACTTGAAGACCAGTACCATGTGGCTCCCGGTCTAACACGGCTTGACGTTGTTCTCATGAATGAGAACCGGTGTGTCACTTGCAGCCGCGCAGACGGAGCTTTCTGACTACAAACCCAAACCTTTTTTATATCGAACGTTTCATGTATCACCAATGAGGATACATATTATCGGGGATAGCCACGTAAACGTTTTTAGAGATTATCCCCAAGAACGTGTCGTGGTTCATCAACTCGGACCTGCGACTGCCCACAACTTGATTGAAGATCAAAGTACGACCAATTCAAAGAAGCAACTTACGGAGATTCTTCAACATATAGATAAAGACGATAAGGTAGTTCTTATTCTCGGAGAGATCGATTGCCGCACCCACATATACAAGAAACACACGGAGACCGGAACTCCGATAAGCGACCTGATAGACGAAACGGTACGGAGATATGTCGATGCCACTAAACCGATCATTGATATGGGAATCGACTTTGCCATATACAGTGTTCTCCCCGCTGGGAGATGGTGCAATCCGAGCAATCAATGGTGTCCATTAGATCCTCGCATCCAAATCCACAAAGAGTTCCACGAGAAGCTATCTATGGAATGCAAGATCCGCGGGTACAAGATGGTTGATGTATGGGACAAGATTGTAGATGAAACTGGGAACCACACGCAGCAGAAATATCTATGCGATCCCGTTCACCTGAATGGGAATGCCATTCCAATTCTCATCGCAGAGATCAACCGAGTATTCTGGGGTCAACCATGACTGAATGCGCGAAGTGCGGAAAGTGCTGCAAGGCAATTTCGTTTGCTAAACGAGGAATGAAACCAAACATGCGCGAGTGGCTTCTCGCGCGCGGGGGTGTAGAATCGAGAGATTACGTTGTCGTCCCACAGAGATGCCCGCATCTCCGGGAAGACAACACCTGCGACATTCACGATTCTCCCAATTATCCCAAGGCGTGCAGAGACTACCACGGGGACTCGCACCGCGGGGTGTTTTATGTTCCGCCCGGGTGCGCGTTACGGAAGACCTTACGCTAATTTGAACTCTTTCTGACCTTCCCACCGTTCCCATCTACGGACATCCCAATCGCCCACTGGCATGATCCACCACTCGTAATTTCGTTGGATGATGTAGAATAGGATGTTTTCATTAATCAGAAGGGTATTTAGGCGGTCAAGCGTGGTTTTGGTTCTCCACCCAGCATCGTATAGCATCAGTGTGTTGCTGGCAGGAAAAAACGAGGCGATTAAATTACCAAAGAGGCGATATTCTACAAAGAGCTGGTATCCACGTCTCCCAACATCGATGTTTTCTACCCGCAATGCGAGTTCGTCGTTTCTCCCCCTCCGAACGTGTGTAGGATGCCCGCGCACCAAACGTCCATGAGCAAGTTCCCGCATATCTTCCACGGTGAAGGCAACCTTGTGACCGGACTTCTTTCCCCGCGGGGTCCGGGTTAGATCCGCACGCGTGAGTTCATCTGCCGATGGGTCGTCCTCTTCTCCTCGGAAGTCGATTATGAACGTACGCGCCATCGGAAAGTGTTAATCGGTAAAGTATTTATAGGTTATTGCCCCGACATTAAATCGAAACCTTTTTTAACTTACAAAACCCACGCATATGCAGTGAGGCAAAAATGGACGAAAACATCCTGATAGATAATTTAGTCCTGACCACCGACGCATACAAGCAGACTCACTGGTTGCAGTATCCGCCGGGCACCGAGCATGTTTACTCTTACTTCGAGAGCCGCGGGGGTGTCTTCCCAGAGACCATGTTCTTCGGGCTTCAGTACTTCCTTGAGAAGTACCTCACCGGGGAGGTTATAACTCAGGAGAAGATCGAGCAGGCAGATGCAATTGCGCGCGAGATGTTCGGGCAGGACTACTTCAACCACGCAGGATGGCAGCGTGTTGTTGATGGCAAGTTCAAATATGATCTCGAACCCGGAAAGAAGGTGCATGTAAAGCTGCATGGTATCTCAAAGTTCGTTGAGTTTGGTGATGAATGATATGAATGTTATGATAATCAAATGCCCTCACTGCGAAAAACCGTTCTTGGGCATGGCAGAGGATGGCGAAACAGAATGTCCGTCGTGCAAGAAACCGATTAAAATAACTATAATCCCGTCACAAGTTCGCATCGAGAAGGTGGAGTGATGGATGTAGATTACTACAATGAGAATCGTGGGATTGCATCCCCACTTATTGAGCATAATGGAATTATTATAGGTGTGTGGATGTGTGGTAACAATTATAGGAATGCATCGAAGCTCTATGGAGCATACCCGCCCTGTTACCTCAAGCGGATGCGATTGCTTTTTCACAAGGAGATGTGCAAGGGAGGGGACATTCTGCATCTTTTTTCTGGGGATGTTCGAGTCTACGATAAGAACCACGAGGCGACTCTTGATATACGACCCGAATCAAGTCCAGATATTGTTGCGAACGCGGAAGAAGTTGGCACGGTAATTGTAGGGAACTCAATTGATCTGATCCTTGCTGATCCCCCCTATTCAAATGCTCATATTAAGTATAACACCCCAAAAGCTAATAAAAGAAGAGTTATCAAAGGATGTGTAAAAATTCTAAAAGTGGGTGGTTATTTAGTATGGCTTGACGATATGATGCCCATGTGGGCAAAATCAGATGGGTGGAGATTACGAGGTACTATTGGGTTGATACAGAGTACTAATCACCGGTGCCGACTCATAACCATCCTTGAGAAGATATGGTAATATGAAAAAGCGTAGCAACGTAAAAACATGTCGATATTGCAATCGCAGTCTTTCTCGTGAACTGTTTAAGACGCCAAAAAGCCATTATTGTAACGAATGTCGTGAGATTGTCTTGCAAAAACGCAATGAATACCGGATGCAGTGGGCGCGAGATCACCCTGACAAAACAAAGGAATATCAGAGGAGATGTAACTCGAAGCCAGAACGCAAGGTACGTGCAGCGTTGTGGCTGCGTATGATGACAACCACATCAAGTACGGCACGGAGAAGGTCAACAAGAAGAAGGTTATTAAGGGGTGTGCGCGCGTTCTCAAGGTCGGGGGATATCTCGTGTGGCTTGATACAATCATGCCAATATGGGCGAAAGCAGATGGGTGGAAGCTGCGCGGTACGATCGGGCTTCTTCAATCTACAAACCACAAGGTGCGAGTTATCACGATACTTCAGAAGATTGGGAGTGGATCTCGGTAGATACCTTTTTATATCCGCGCGCGCACTTTAACTTATGAAGAAGCGGCAATTCATCCTCGATATAAAGGGCGAGGAAGAGGAGGGTGAGGACTTCGAAGAGAAAGTTCCATTTCGTATCCCTCCTCCGAGAAGTTCTCCGTGGGAGGAAATTGCCAAGTTCGAGCTCGAAGAACTACTTGGGTGCGCGACCGAGTACAAGAAATACGAATACTATGAACGCCTCGGCGGGTTTCACATCAAATCGTTACACGGAGCAGAATGTGAAAATGGGGAGAGCGAGTGGATTGTATTCAGGAACGATGACGAAGCTCGCGACGCTGCCATTGCTTACGTCAAGAGTGATCTTGAAGACGACCCGGGGAATTTCAACGAGGGGTTCATCGTAGATCATCTTAATGCAGACAATTTTGAGGCAGAGGTACGGGAGGACGCCGAGGAGGGGCGACTCGATTATGGTGCCGAGGATTTCCAGCAGTTGGGATATATCAATCCGGAGCTCGACATAAACAGTATAACAGATGAAATGGTTGAAGATGCGCGGAAGCGTGCGGTTGACGATGACATTAACGAGGCTCTGCGAATGGGCATAATGCCATGGTTTCGCGAGCGGTACGGTCGGGAACGAGCCGCTGCGGAAGCCATAGAGCATCTGGGGATATATATCGATCAGGCAGCCGAAGATGCAGTAGATACCGATGGTGTTGCATACTTCCTCGATCGGTATGATGGCGAAGCTGTGGAACTCCCAAGTGGTGCGGTTGCATTCGGTGTGAACTGATAAGTCAATAAATCGAAACCTTTTTTATATTGCACGTCCCATGCATTATGTGAGGTGAGCGAAAATGGTTGTTGAAATCAATCACCACTGGGTCACGTTCAAGCACCCGGGAAGCGAGAAGGAATTCCGTGCTCGCACGGCAAGTCGAAACGGCAAGCTCGTTTTCGAAGTTCAGGCAAAGCGTGAAGTCCGGAAGTCCGGGTACATGCCGACCTACAGGTGGCAGAGCATTCTCGTCAAGTCAGCAAGCTAAGGTAACTATGCCAATGAAATCTCAAGAACCAGCGGGCGGACCGCGGTTGGAATTACCTCCGGTGAGAAACCAGATGGACATGATGTACATCGATGGCACTCCCCGAGGATATGCACTGCGGATCTTGCGCGCGTACCGAAATCAGTGCGATGAAAAGTGGATAGTAAGCGGAATAGACGAAAAGCGCGCGCTCGTTTACGATCTCATGAACAAGCATCAAGACGAGCGTGCGAAGGAACTTGACAAAGCAATCGACTTTCTCTTAACATGTGGGATGGACTAAGGTAGACATGCCAAACACACAGGACGTAGCGTGCAAAGTTATCCCGCTGTACAAGTTCACAATCCGTTGTGACGAGAAGGATAACTATTACGAGAGGGTTATCGTTGCTGACACCATCGAAGGTGTCATCGAGGGAATCGTGGATATGGAAATCGACCACTGCGAGAAACTCGATGAAGATCGGTTGTACTTCGAAATCACAGACTTCCTGTACATGCCCTGCGCCGGTGCAAAGCGTGGGTTCCACCTCTTTGACATCGATTCGGTTGATTGCGCGGAGTGGTACGGCGCATCGACCGATGGTGAGATATACTACCACTGTTATTTCACGGAGGACATCCGATCGGCACCCCCGGGTGAGTATCAGGAGTTCGAGGGACTGACGTTCGGTGAACCGCATCCGGTTTCAGATGTGGAACTACAGCCACACAAGGCAATCCCATACGATCCCGACCGGTTCGACGATGAGAACGCGATCACGGACGCGATATATCGTATCTCTCGGAACCACCCGTATCGCGAAGCGCGGATGAGAAAACAGGCGAGAAAAAACAATGAGCGCGGCGCAAAAGCGATGGCGAAGGTCGAAAAGTGGATGGATGAAGAGCGCGTCATCCCCATGCCACCCGTGGGCGAGATAAGGAAACTCGCAACCGACTTTGACAGTCTGATGCGGCGTGCTATGGGGATCCGAACAAACGGGTGCAGATAATGTTGATTAATCGAAGGTGAAACAATGAAAGAAAACGATAAAGAGGCAGGCATTCAACAAATTAATAAAGAACAGGCTCTTGCCATCTATGCCAGCAAGGTATGGGAGAAATGGTCCGATGAAGAAATCGTGAAGTTCCAACTCTTTCAAGATTGTCTTGCGATTCCATTTGATCGGTTTCACGCAGCTATTGAAAAAGTATTGAAACGTCCCGTTTACACCCATGAATTTGCCTTTGTTGAAGGTCTCAGAAAGGAATTTCTTGGTGAGAAAAATTCACCAACTTTTACGGAGATTATGAATCTCATTCCAAAGGAAAAACGGATTATCCTTCTGGTGAAAAACGATGTGCAGAGATTGTAATATTTGCGGGCAAGACCGAAAAATGAGTAAACAAGAAGCAGTTGATCGCGGGTTCGGGCACCACGGTTTATCACATTGTAAAATGTACTGTGTGCGGATGTAGTTGTATCAGCGACGTTGGTGGATTCCCGCTTCCGCAGCGGTCGGATTAAGGATATAAATCGAAACTCTTTTATTCTTATAAGTCTCACGCATAGACATGGCAGAGTTTCATAATGAACTGTCTGTTGCATTAGAATCGGGACCGGCAGAATATACCGTCTGCGTGAGATGGTGGGACGGATATTACGAAGAGTTTGTTGCATCTGAGGTGCGGTTTGGGTCAGACCTCCTGTGGATGCATTTAACTTCGGGTCAGAATCGGCACATTCCGCTGAGAATGGTAAGGTGGTTCTCGATGAACCCAGAGTCTCATCAGAAACCCGATTTCCCACGTGGTCCTGCCCCGCAGCGCAAGTCTCTATCGGAGGTTTCGGGGTCTCATGTTATACAGAGATGCAAAACGTGCGGGCGATCCGCTTCGGTATGGGGTTTCCCCAACCTTAAGTGCTGTGGGAATCCCATGACATTGTACGAAGTTACCACCACGGAGAGGGAGATTGGATGAAGCTTAAGGATTTGATAATTCGTCTTTTAGCGATGGACCAAGAATTAGAAGTCTTCTCATACGATGATGAAGGAGATGACACAGCGGCGATCAAAGGTGGTTCGGTGGAGATCGTGATGGACGGGAGGGGGAAGAGGCATTTAATCATACGATAACAACGAAGGGGAGAAAGTGCCATATCGCCGGGGGGTATCCTATAATCGGAGACTCGCTCGAAGGAGAGAAGATCGAGCCAAAGAAGAAAACCGTAATATTCGAAGAAAAGTACGGGGTCAATATCAAAGACTTTCATACTACCGAAGAGATCGATGATCTTGTTGAGAGTCGAGAAGGAAGGAAATTGAAGGTTATTAAAACGGATACAAATGTATTGTAAGTGGGGTTTGTTGTGAGAGAAATCTTCGTATTTGGATCGAATCTTGCAGGCAGGCACGGCGCGGGCGCGGCTTTACATGCGAAGAAGCGCTACGGGGCAATATGGGGGCAGGGCGTGGGGATGCAGGGGAATAGTTATGCTATCCCTACAAAGGATGAAAAATTAAGGACGCTGCCACTTGAAGAGATTCAAAAACACGTTGAGAATTTCAAGGTATTTGCGAGGTGTCACTTGGAGTTGCGGTTCAATGTTACCCGGGTTGGATGCGGGCTGGCTGGATACACCGACGATGATATCGCTCCTATGTTCTCTGGTTCCTCAGCGAACTGCGTTCTCCCGGACGGTTGGCGTGATTACTGATTGGAGATTCGAATTAGTATAGTAAATCGAAGGTGAGTTATGGATCTCGAAGAATTTAACAGACGATATAAACGGGTTTGCCGAACGGCACGCGTGATTCGTGCAAGGAATGTTGATCTCGATGATTTGGATATATGGATGGGATGGGATGAGGAGGCAAAGAAGGAGCTTGGTGAGAATATTAAAGGTCTTATCTTTGCAGCTCCAAATCTCACGATAGATGACTACGTTGACATTATAGAAAACAAAGAGAGTGAGATATGTCCCGATTGCAAGGGGAAAGGAAAAAGAATGCTAAAACATTATTGTGACAACCCATGGTGTGATGGGCACGATCTCTATGAAGAAACCTGCCACACTTGCGAAGGTACGGGCAGAATTACCGAAGAAATGAAAAAAACCCACGCGATGTCTGCTCGGGAAGCAAGAGATAGGATGCTATGGTGAAGCTATGAAAGTCGAGAAAATGACAAAAATGAAAATCCCCGCTACCCATAACAAATCCGGGTACGTCATACGGTATTTCTGCCCGCGCTGTGGTGGGGACATGGAGAAGTGTGGGTATGCTCCTGCGATGGGCGAAGAATTCAAGGGCGATTACCAGTGCATGACCTGTGGCTATGAAGAGAACATCGGACACTTCAAGAAACAGCGGATCAAGCACATTCAAGAGAAACGGAAGGAGATCGAGATTCCTCCGGAAGTGATACAGGATGCAGAACAGATCGCCAGAGAATCCCATCGCATGCATCCAAGAGACTTCATGCCATTTGATATTTAGGGAGAGCAAAGTATGTGTAGAGATTGTAACATTTGTGGACCACATCCAAAAATGAGCAAGCAAGAAGCCGTCAACAGGGCGCTTGTAGTACATCTTGGAAAGGACATCGGGGATGCCCATCATCTCGTAAAATGCACCGTGTGCGGATGCAGTTGGATCAGCGATGTTGGTGGGTTCCCACAAGGTGACTCGCATAGCGGGGGCGAAGGGTGATGTTACTTCAATGCATAGTTTGTTCGCATGTGGAATGTTTCTTCCACAAGGAAGCCAAACAAGATCGTTCTCATCGCACGTTTTGGGATAAAAATTGTCAGGATTTCACGATTCTCCCACTCGATCCGCGTAGAAACCCAAATCATCCAAACGAAGTAAACCCGGATCTTGCAAAACACGTTGGTAGCATGGCAGATGACCTTCATTCGATGTTTCAGAAATTCGGTTTAGAGATATAATTCGAAGTAACCTTTTTATACTTGTGGATGCAACAACTCCGCATGGACGCTACCGAATATCTCATGTGGCAAATGGCGGAGGCTCATGAGAAACTACTCGGTATTCAAACAAAACAATGGGAATCCAGCGAGGAGCGCGTGGATCAAATATATAATATTTTGATGCCATCGTGCCGTCATTACATGCGAATCGTTAAAGATAGCGGTCTTTTTCAGAGGGTTCTTACTGACATCGGGACGGAGCGTGGAGACCACAAATATTCACGCGCGCGCGTGTATAATACCCCCAACAAGATGCACCGGGTATTGAAGAATATCAGTGATCTATTTGAAACGGTACGAACGGCAGAAGGTCCACATACCCGGGCTGTGTATATTGTTTCACTATTTGATGCCATTACCGATAGCATTCATGGTTCCAGTTATATCGATATTGAGATTGCAAAGACCGAGCCAATGAGCGAAAACTTAGAGAATGACGTAACTGTAATAACATACATGGCTCAAGCGATTGCAGACGATTCCCCAAAGTGGGCAAAAGACCGACTTTTACAGCACCTCCGTGGCGATCCCCGGGCGTTGAAGTAATTCGATTTAGAAACATTATACGAAGAAACATTTTTATACTTCGTGTGCGCAATACTATCTCATGGCACGAAAGAATCACGCGGCTGACCGGGCAAAACACCGGAAGATTATGAGCGATTGGAACATAGAACGAGGTATAACGTTTGCAGGTGCGGATTTGGCAACGGGGTACAAGAAGTGTGTTGTTTCTGACTTGGAGAAGCGGGAAGTCAAAGATCCGAGGTCTGCGCGTACAGCATTCCGGAAAGCAATATTGAAGTGTGACAAAGAACTGTGTGTAGTAGCTCGTATTATCGTACGTAACACTTAAAGAGCGGCTGGTTCCCATCATAGTTCCGAAAGAAGCGAGTCTCGCAATGGTAGTAATACTTAGTTTTATAGGTTCTTTGCGAGTTTAGCGGTATTATATGCGGACAAACGCGGGTGGATTAAACTTGGAGGGTAGTTCGATTTAACATAGTTATCCGAAGATATCTTTTATACTGTTTTAACGGGATATCAATATTTTTCCTTTTGTTGTTATTATTATTTTCTTTGCTAAATAGAGTAGTGGTACTGGCATTTCTGATGCCGCTTCTGTAACAAATTCAATAAATTCAATGTCAACGTTCCACCGTCTCGGCGCTGGTAAAAGAAGCATTATATCTTCTGAAGGAATGGATTGATGATATGCATACAATAGAGAAAACAATGGATCGGTGGCAATTAAAATTCTCTCATGTATCAACGGAAACAGAATATCTTCGAAACTGATCGGAATATGTAATGAATACAACAGAGAGAGTGGTATATCTTCTACAATCAAAGCGGCTTGTGGCAAAGAATACGGAATCTCGTCTATAGTTAAGAAATTCTTCGAGGTGGTATCAATTGTATCTTCTGCTACAAACGTTGTTATTCCACCGCCACTGTCCGTTTCTTCAATCCCCCACGCTCCGTGGATTGGTTCTGGATAGACAAATTTTGTTATAAAGACCGTATCCCAATAAGATTTTCCAGTTGCGGGATGAGCACCGCCATTGGAGGCTGTGAGTATGAAAATGTTTGCATAATCTGAGGTAGTAATTGGCATTAAAATCCCATCTATGAAAAATTGCCTTAAATTAGGAGTGCATCTAACCATAAATTCATGCCAACCAACCGTTCTATCTATTCCACTATTGGTAGGAGTAGGAAGAAACGCATCGGGCATATACTCATACTGAGAAATGTCGCTCACTACACCTATAGCAGAATCGTGACCGCCACCATCAGAAACCACCAAACCATGACATTCAACTTCGACAGATTCAATATCATAATAATGGGTATGGATTGCTACATTGTATGAAGTAAGAAGTTTACCAACTTGCCCACTTGACCCAGCTACAACTTCCAATTTTACACATTTACTCCCATAATAGGCATGATCTGTCGAAATCGAAGCATTATTTACGAATTGCCATTTACTTAGGTCTATTTCAAAATCATCAAAGAATACGAAGGTGGCATCTCCGTTGGCGACTGAAGTTGCTCCAGCGTTATCATAATAGATATAGATTTTGCTGTCATATACACTTAAATCATCAGTTACTTTGACCCAAAAAATGGCATAGTCACTATCAACTTTCTTTTCCATCCAATAATCAAGTAATGCAACTCCAGTACTGCTGGTGAATCTTATGTCTCCAAAATCAGCAAGACATTTCCCATCAAGATAAACATCCTCGCCACTATCTGTCCCCGTCCCAAAATGTACAATTATTCTTTTCTGATAGTTCTGTCCAGCGCCAGAGGCGGGGTTGACAAAATGATTTTTTCGGTATGTCCAACCTGTCAGCCATCCCATTTGTTACCCTCTGGTACACTTATAATCGTCTTACCCAATAGGTAATTATTTCATCGACACCTTTTGAAGAAGGAGCCGCAGTTGCATTGAAATTAGAGAATTTGTTAGTTAGCATTATGGTATGTGGTGGTGTCAATGTAGGATATAGACATCTATAATAATAATCCACGGAACTGAGAGTTAAAATACATTCGTCATTATATACTTCAACGCCTTGAGACTTGCTGCAAAGAACATATGGTATGCCAGTAATGGGATCTTCGAACGAACCGATAATTGCTGACGCATTAACTACATCTGCTACTGCCACACCGCCTCTGAAAAAATACAGTTTCGATAATCTCGCCTTATTATCGAATCCCCATACCCCAAGACCACCAGATTGTAAACCGTTCCAATAGTTAAGAGAGTCTGTAGCGTATATAAGTCTTTGATTGCATCGATACGCCGCGCCTTGGGGCAACATATCCAATCCAACCAATCGGTCAACTCCATCATAACCCTTAGTTACACAGAAGAAAATTGGAAACGTCGTAGCGCCTGTTATTGAGGATTCTGGTTTCACATTCCCTATGATTGAATTACTATCCATCCATCCTTCAAATATATAATCTCTGGCAACGTCGTTCTCACTTCTACCTGCCCAATAGATCGGATTGCCCCATCCCGTCCATCCCAACCCTATTCCAGTATGAGTTCCCGAATCATAAGATTCTCTTACTGCGGGTTCGTAGATGGTATAAAGATAACCCGTGGCATTTACTTCCGTATAGATACGAATGGCACCAAGCTGGGTTATTCGTGCATAGCAAACATTAGTCGAATTTGCTGGTTTAATCCAGTTATACCCGGTTTCACATCTTGTCCAACCATTTGCTATTGCGTTTGTAGCAAGGGTGGCATCGAAAATAGAACCCGCGCATGTAAATGTAATCCATGCCATACCTAACAATGGTGAGAAGAACTATTTAATAATTGTGATTTATCGCGTACTTACTGATATTACTTCATTACTCGTATCATATGCCAAATTAAGTACCAACGATATAATTCCACTCGTTCCGCCCGTTTTATACGTCACGTGTGTCACATTAGAACTGGTATATTCAAATAAAATATAATCATATTGCTCGGGCTCGAACGGAGAGGGTGATCCTGTAACTAATTTGCCATCACGATAAACTGCCATACTCAATCATTGAGAAAGAAAGTATTTAATATTTCGTATTCGATTTAGGAGCATAATCCGAAGAAACATTTTTATACCCGCGCACGTAAGTTAGTACCATGGCACGGAAAAGATACAATCGCGTGATTCAATACGGGATGATAGGAGCTGGTGGAATAGCGCTCGCTGTGGCTGGACCAATGATGGTATCTCGTGGCAAGGTGAGCCCCACTGTGGGGTTCTTGATGACAATAGCGGGGATTGCATCAATTGTGTCATCGGTAGTAGGAATTCGGGCGCGGTAATATGAAGAAGTGGGCGGAGGATCAGCTAGAGCGAGTGACTGCGAAGATATGATGCAATCATAGCGAATCTACACAGTATGATGTACGAAGAATCGTAAGACTATAAATCGAAACCTTTTTTATATTGCACATCCCACGCATATACATAGGTGGGTAACATGATATCGTACATCAAGGTGAGATGCCCCGTGTGCCACGGATCTGGGCAAGTTGAGCCAACTTTCGGGCAAGGGGTCGCAGGAACGGCAAGCACGAAAACGTGCCCCGCGTGCAATGGAACGGGGATGCAAGATGTTCGGGTGTAGATCACAAACTCTGCGAGGAGTGCATTCAACCTGAGGATCAGACGAAAGAGATGCGGCTCCTGTACGCTCTCAGCGCGCAGATTCATTACCTGATGACACAGGAAGCCGAGAAGATTATGGAGACTCGCGCGGCGGGGCATGGGGGGAGGAAGAAATGAAAGGTAAGTACGTTGTGAAAAATGATATGACGATTCCCGCCGGAACATTTATCGACGTAATAGACGGAGAAATCTACTTCAACAATCGAAAGTCGGAGAAGCTGGAAGAGGTTATATACAAGTCAGAAATCGAACCGCTTTTCGGATCGCTCGCTGGACTTCCACCCGATCTTCATGATGAGAATGAAGGTCTTACCGAAGAGGAGCGCGAGTGGTTAAGATGCGTGGGCGTTCCAACGCGCACATATCGCCCCGTATCGCGAGTCTCCTATGGAAAGCACCCCGAGAAGTGGATTACAAAAATCCTTCGAAAGACCGAGCGTGTTGGAAAAGACCTCGTATTCTATTACTCGGAGGATCTGAGCGAGTACGGGGAGATGATCATCGTAGATGATTGGAATTACGGAAAGCACCCCGACGAAGATCTCAGTACCACGCGTGGGTTGTTCGCTCATCTGGATGGAATTCCGGATGAATTGTACTATATGGAGGTGAAGGAATGAAAACTATGACCCCCGGAGAAGAGACGCGTTCCCTGCGGAAGTTCCCTCTTCCGTCCGAGGTTATTAACCTCACTGAAGACGACAATTTGCTTCCATCGCGTATCTATCATATTGACAGAAGACAACTGCCGCATCGACTTCAAGGAGAGACACAGCCGTGATCTTGATGAAGTAAAGTTTCGCGACAAATATCCAAAGGAGTATGAACAAATTCGTAGACGAATGATCGAAGATGCAACAAAATCGATTGATAGCCGCAATATCTCTCTTACCATCGCAGATGGAATCGTAGGAAAAACAAATGTGGATGAATTCTGTGAGATTACCATTACATCGGTTCCATTTGTAGTGCCGAAGAGACTCGCGCCGCGGGGGGAGGGTGTCTAATGACACGAACATACATTATCGAAATGCCCGATGACAAGATAATTTGGTTCGAGAGCGAACTTACGGAGCACTCATTTGGGAAGATCGTAGCGCACGCGGACGACTTTAATGCGCGCTCATTTATCAGGATGTGTCATCTCCCCGTGAACTGGGGAACGTGGGATGAAACTGGGAAGTTCCACGGCAGCACGAATTACTCGGGAGAAGCCGTACGAAGCGTTCTTACTCTTGAGCCGAGGTAATCATGAGGTGAAGAAGTATGAACAACAAAATAACAACGTTTCCCAAAATAATCGCTGCATGGGTTATACTTGCTCTACCGGCGATCATTGCGTGGGTTCTTATACCGGTTATGACCACATCCGTTCATTGGGCACTATATGCAATAATGTCAGTATGCTACTGGGTCATACTCCCATGCGATTAGGATGAGTAACGCATGGAAATCGAACGAGATCCATACCTCCCCACGCGCGAGTGGTACGAGCGAACTGCGGAGAGCATGAGAAAGGGCGAGAAGATAGATGCGTTCCTTCTTGTAGAATATGGCAGCCGGCTTCAGAAGATACTCGCAGATTCGTGCGCGGTATTCCGGTGTCAGCCGGAACATCTGGTGCGCGTTGTTACTCGGTTCAAGCGAGAAATCGAAGAGAGGGAAGATATAATGATGCAACTCGAATGCGCTATGAGGTGCAGATGAAATCATACGAAGAGAAATTCGAGACGTACTTAAAACGTCGCATATCTTCTGCACGTAGTGGTGCGATTCGAAGAAGATTGAAGTTCGATATAACATCAAAAGATGTTGAAGAATTGCTCGAACTCCAAGATTACTGCTGCTATTACAGCGGTATTAGGTTTGTAGATACACGCGGGATGGGATATTTCGGAGCGCAGAACAAATATGGGTTCTCAATTGATCGGAAAGATGCATCAAAAGGGTACACGCGGGATAATATTGTGTTCTGTCTTAACATAATAAACACGTCTAAGGGTAAGTTGAGTGCAGAAGAGTACATTCGAAGGACTCGCGATGAGGCAACAACGGCTTGGCGTGCGGTGGGAAGACCTGATCCGACGGAGGGGGAGATATGGGGGTTTCTTGCCAATTCCAACGATTATATGCGCGATGTTGCGCGCGATACCTTACGGAAGGAAAAATATCATCCCTTTCAATAAATGTCCCGTATACGTAGTTAATACGTATACGGGACGTTCTTTCGAGGTTTCGGATAATACGGATAAATCGAAAAACCTTTATATACTTGTAAAACACACGCATATATGCAGGTGAGACGCAGGGATACAGTAGTATGGGGTGTTTGGAGTAGGAATTACCCTCTTTAACGTCCCCGAATCACGGAAATCCCATCGTTTTGCCCGCGCACATGAAGATGAGGAGTAAAAAACAGGGCGACCCCGGCGGATGGCCCGGGTTTTCTCATCGGATTCATAGGTTCCAACAGCTCTTACGGCTGTACAGACGTAGATTTCTCCCCGTCCCACGGGCGTGTGGGACGATTCAACACAACGTTTTCGTTGGGATGGGGTGGGATCGCTAGTGAACCTGTATGCAGACAATCTGTATAGTGTGCGCGGGGCGATTTCCGCGCGGGTAGAGGTATCAGATACCCCTGCCCCGCGGTACGAGTCTCTGATGGTGCGCGGGGTCAAACCCGTGTGCTATCTTCTCCCCTGTTTGTTGCCCCCGGGGGCATGGGGAACCAATCGAATAAGGTGAAAAGCATGACGCGAGACGTACGTGACATCAATGACATGCGCGCACTGGTGGCAGGTGGAGAGAACCTCCATGATGTAGTGTTTCACTACAAGTGCCCGGTGAGCGGGAAGAGAAAGAAGATTACCCTTGCATACGATGTGCGCGAGGACGGTTCCACAGAGAACGGCGCTCGTATGTTCGTAGGCGACAAGACCCGGCTTGATGTAGTTCTCGAAGGAGATGGCAAGTCGGTTCGCACCCTCATCGACGAAGGCAAAGTTGCATACAAAGGCTAACCTCCTTACCTAGCAATCTCCGATTGTTCGCGCGGGGCGATTCCCGCGCGCTAATCCCGCCTAGCGAGTCTCAATGCACGGGTCAAACCGTGGGCGGGATATTCCCCCGGGGTCTAATCGGGTGACACCATCGCTCAACCGGGGACGTGGGCAGAACAAGGCAAGGTAGCACTATATGTAGTGCTCATTGTTCCATTACCCGAGATGCGTGCAGGGCGATGGCTGACGATGGGATCAGAGGTACGCGCGAATCGCAACACGCGGCGCGGAGCGTGAGTAAACCGCGAGATAAATTTAATTGTGTGAGAAGGTGGTGCGTTTGGGAGCGGGGATCAAGTACCCCCGCGCACCGTTGCCCTTCCGTTCACGTTTCCTCGATGGAATCTGTGAGTAGGGGCGCGCGTCCGAATAAAAGAACGGGAATAAGGCGCAATCCAACGGCTTTTTTGCCATAGGTCATCCCTCTGGTGGGTACGGCGAATCTGTGTGTGTGTCTTTCACCAATTAATCACCCTGCCCACCAACAATATTTTATACTTTTGCAACCCATCAACTAAGTGAGCTGCTGTGGTGTAGCTTGGTCAAGCATTGGGGGTTCTCAACTCCCAGACCCCGGTTCAAATCCGGGCGGCAGCATCAAGCACCGATTGATGAACAAGGTAAAAACAGAGGTAAAAATGGCAAAAACACGCACGGTCAACCGTGGGTGGCTCCGCAGGATGGTATCTGATGGGCGTGTGAGGGCGCGAATCGGGTACTCCTATAATGGGCGGGACTTAGTACAGGATTCTGATTGGCTTCCCGCTCGGTTTTCGAAGGGGTTTGGTGACTTCATGCAGGGATTTATGAACCTAACCGACTTCGATTTCAGGTCTCGTTCGGGGTATGCTATGCGAGGCGAAGGCGGGATCATCATTCTGCACGTCCACAGCGACCTCAGCATTGATGTGATGGTAACAGGAGGCAAGTAATGAAAACTATTATCAGCATTTGTGGGTTCCCATTCAGGTTATCCTCCTATAAGGCGGGAATTTCCCACGGGTTCCCAAATGATCCCAAGGATGATATGGATCACTTCATCCACCGGGTCAAGGTTGCACGAGTGGTTGATCCGGGCAAGGTCGCACGGAGTGCATCTTTTCTGTTCTACGGGTCAAACCACGATTACATGAGCGAGAAGGATGAGCTGGATTTCAAAGGGTTGATAGACGCATTTGCCAGCTTCCTCGATGATGCTCGATATGGGAAATTGAGGTTCGAGGACTTCTGCTCAGAGCTGGGGTACGACGAGGACTCCCGGCGTGTGGAGAAGATACACAAGGAGTGTGCGAAGGCGCACGCAAAAGTTGTCAAGCTCATGGAAGGCACGATTGCGAACCTCGATGACTTCATGATCGATGCTGCGAATGAATTGTCAGGTATGGTATGCCAACATTAGGGTGAAACATGCACAAATTTTTATTACTCACATCGCAACTCGAAGTTAATGGTAGTCTCCCACCAGAGACCCATTCTACAGTCGTGTACGTAGAAGACAGGGATAAGTTCCTGACCTTTGTGCGAGCACAGAACTTACAGGTACAAGTCTTCGATAGAGGAAAGGACACCCCCGCCCCGCAGGGCGGGTCTCAGGGGGAATACATCGTTATCATTCCCGCTGGGATGCAATTGAATGGCGATGCTGCGATCAAGGACGTTCTTGATGCGGCAGAGATGGAAGAGATCGACCGGCACAAGTGCAAGGCGGTTAAAATAGGGTGAAGCATGAAACTCCCATGCGAAAGATGCAAAGAATGGATGGGGTGCGCGAAGAACCCCGCGCGGGTTGAGAAGTGCGAGAAGATGAAGAAGTACGTGGAGGAATCATGAAGAACGTTGCGATGAAAGTCGAAGGGAATATCCTTACGATCACGGTTGACCTCTCGAAGAATTTCGGGAAGTCGAAGTCAGGAAAGACGATCAGTATCGCGTCCACAGAGGGGAACCAACCCATTCCCGGTGGGAAAGAGACTATCCGCGTTGGTGTGAACGTGTACGAGTATCCTCCACGGGTGTGAACATGGTATCAAAGAGGTCAATGTGGAAGGGGTTTGTTTCCATCGGGCTTCTTAATGTCCCGGTGAAGATGATCACCATGCGCGAGGACAAGAAGATCAGCGCGCACATGTACCGCGCGGCTGATCTGTCTCCGATCAAGATGCCCAAGGTGGCAGAGAAGGATGGCGCGGTTGTTCCCTACAACGAAATCGTGTTCGGGTACGAGATAGACGGCGGGAAGGAGATTGTCATCCTCAGCAAGGCAGAGAAAGAGGCGGCAAAGGTGGAGAGCGATCACAAGATCGCGGTGGAAGGGTTCGTTCCGGTTGAGGAGATCGATCAGATGTACTTCGACGGGGCGTACATCCTCATTCCCGATGGTATGCCCGGGGCATATTCTCTCCTTCTTGAAGCGTTCAAAGTGCGTGGGAAGGCAGGGATCGGGAAGATCACCGTGCGGGAGAAGGAGTACATTGCCATAGTCCACGCTTATGAGGGTGGACTGGTCTTATCGACTCTCAAATATCAGGATGAGGTTGTCATGCCTCGCGAGGTTGACGACCTGAAAGCGCTCCCGGTGGCTAACCCGAATGAGCTCAACCTTGCAGTCAGTATCATTGATGCGCTCGCGGCGAGGTTCGACCTTACCAAGTACCACGACGGGGCGCGCGAAAAGCTCCTCAGTATCATCGAAGCCAAGAGGCATGGAGAGGTCATAGTGGCAGAGCCGGTGCAGGTGGAGAAACCCGCAGCTCTCATGGACGCACTGAAGGCGGTGCTGGCAGAAGTGGAGAAACAGAAGGTGGAACACCCCCTCGCCCCGCAGGGCGAGATACCCGCGAGATAGGTGATCATGCAGAAGTTCGGTGTTGAAGTCTTTGAGCCGATGGGATGCGGTGACGGATCAATTGATCTCCTCACTCATCTCCATGTTGATAGAGAAGTCATTCAGTACAAGTATGATGGAACCCACGCGCTCGCGCACAAGACGAGTCCCACGGGTCGGATTGTCATGCCCGGTCGGTCGTGGAAAACCAATTTCGCGGAGAACCCTCTCTATGCGGATATTGTGAAGGAGCTTCGTGACATACCGGTTGATGAGTTCATCCTCGATTCTGAGCTTACCTTCTTTAATGCGGCGGGAAAGGACATGATGCTCACGGCGAACGCGACGATTCCCGAAGCACGGAAGCTGGGGTTGACACCGCGCCTGATGGTGTTTGACTTGATCTCCGTTCTCGGTAAGAGCGCGCGCAACTTGCCCCTCTATCAGCGGGTCGAGGCACTTCAGATGATGCTTCCCAAGGATCTGAAGCATGTCCGGTTGGTGGAATCCCACCAGGACTACCGACGGTTCAAGGAAATTTTCGACGAGATAACCGTCCGGGGTGGCGAGGGTGTGGTAATGAAACCCCACCAAGCTCCATACATCGACGGGGACGAGAAGCTGAACCGGAAGGTAAAGAACTTCATCACCGAGGACTGTGTGATCATCGGCATTACTCGCGGCGAGGGTTCCCGGGCTGGTGGGTTTGGCTCCCTGATTCTTGCCCAGTGGGTCGCAGGTGAACTGCAATATGTGGGCAGGGCTGGGACTGGTTTGAATGGGGCAGAAATCGCGCGCTTGAAGAAGAAGATTGAGACGATCCCCGAGGAGAAGTATGATTTCCTCTCTGTAAAGGACGTGGCGCGCACCGTCAAGCCGGTGATGGTTGCTGAAGTCAAGTACCTGAATCGCACCATGACAGGACTCCTGAGGATGCCCGTGTATGTTAGGGAACGCGAGGACAAAACCGCAGATATGTGCAAGGTGAAGGTGTGAACATGGCACAAAAACTTCCATATGAAGATGATCCGGTTGGTGAGAAAGAATGGTATATCGAGCTCACCGGGCATTTCGCAGTAGAGGCAAAAGACAGGGATGAAGCTATCAAGAAGGCACGCGAGATTGCAGTGCAATTCCCATTCAAGCTCGACGCGACATTTGCAGAGCGGGGGTAATCATGTCACGTGTTCTTTTTGCTCTTCTCGCTATCGCGGTGACATCGTTTGCATGGGTATTTCTCATCACGCAAACATCGTATTTTGCACCCGACCCCGTAATCATTGAAGTTCCTACGATAGTCGAAGTTCCTACGATAATAGAGAATGTAACTTATATCCCGGTAGAGACGGTTATCGAAAAGAACATTCCTGTTCCCGCCGAGATTCTTTCAGATCCCATACGGCGGGAGCAGCTCGTTGTAATACCGGGCGAGAGTATAGAATCGTGCGCCCTGCGGATGAGAAACTACACGTTTACCGACGCTGAGTTCGTAGCGGCGGTTCAAAGACAGGTACTCCTAGCGATGCATTACAAATTCTATGTAGATCCGCGCCCGGTAGACGTTGCATGGCAGGAAAAGAGTGGGGATTGTACCGACTCCGCAAATATCATAGTTGCCATGCTCAAATATGGTGGGATAAGCGCGCATACGATCCACGGGGTTACATTGAGCCACGGTAAGTTACACGACAGGCTGCGTGTTACTTTCGACGTGGATGGAACTGGGGTTCCAACTAACGATTTCAAGTATATTGGAGAAGGAGTATGGTGAAAAACATGACACCGGGAGATTACACTTTCAAGAAAGGATGCGAAGACCTCATCCATGTGAAGAACGCAGTGCGGTTTTTGCTCTACCGATGCAAGGAGATAGACGATGAGATACGCACCTACGGCGCGGATAACGAGGCGTACCAATCCCTGATCGATGCAATTTCAGGCACCAAGTGGGATACCCCCACCCCGCCGCGCGAGTCTCGCCCCGCGGTCGATGAGCAGAAGCTTCTCAAATGGGTAGGCATCCATGCAGACACCAGCAACCCGCGTGGGTTTGTAGTGTCGGTTAACGATTTACAGGGTGCGATACGAAGAGGAGAGTTCAAATGATGAAACTATCCACAGCTATAATTTTTGGCGTTTCAGCAACATTCTTTGGAATTACGACGAATCTGATAACGCATTCGTATGTTGGTGTCTTTGTCACCGAAGGAATATATTTCTTGTTTCTTGGGTTGGATCATTGGCTCAAACCAGACAAGGTAGGGTCGCGTGAGGAGGGTAAAACATGAAGCGGTTACACAAGACCATCAAGAACAATTTCTTGTTTCGGATCGAACAAGAGATCCGGATATTCCTTTGGAAACCATTCTACCCTCCGGAGCTCTTTGAGCACGATCCGGATGGGGGCACGAGAGCGGTGTACGTCGGATATTTCGAGCGAAAAGAGGACTTACATGGAGAGAAAACTTGCGACCATTGCAAAGATACTTGACATCCAACCTATTCCAAACGCGGACGCAATAGAGGTTGCGACCATCCGCGGGTGGAAGGTTGTAGTCAAGCGGGGCGACTTCCGCGCGGGCGATATGTGCGTGTACTGCGAGATTGATTCCCTCATGCCCCGACGCCCGGAGTTCGAGTTTCTCGCGCCACGAGGCTACCGTATCAAGACCGTGAAGCTCCGCGGGCAGGTCTCGCAGGGCATTGCGTTCCCTCTGACAATACTCCCTGAACCAACGGGCATGGGAGAGGGAACCGAGGGATGGGATGTAACGGATCTCATTGGCGTGATCAAGTACGAACCCCCGATCCCCGCGCAGCTCGCGGGACTCGTAAAGGGGTTATTCCCCGGGTTCATTCCGAAGACGGACGAGGAGCGAGTCCAGAACATTCCGTGGGTTCTTGAGAAGTATTGTAACGTGGACTTCTATGCAACTGAGAAGCTGAATGGAACGTCCATCACCTGCTACCTGAAGAACGGGGAGTTTGGAGTGTGCTCGCGGAACCTTGAGCTCAAGGAGACCGCGGATAACACGATATGGCAGACTGTTCGCAAGTTGAAGGTCGAAGAGGAGATGCGAGGAGCCACCGCAGAGATCAGTGCTCATTGGAATTATGCCTTGCAAGGCGAGCTTGTGGGTGTGGGGATCTCAGGGAACCAGTACCAGTACAAGATGAATGACCGTACCATTATGTTCTACAATGCATATGACATTGATAACGGGGAATACTTCAATTTGGAAGAGTTCTCGACAATGTTCGAGTTTATGAACCTCTCGATGGTTCCGATGGTCAGCCGGAAGTTCTCGCTTCCCTGCTCGATGGATACGATGCTTGCGCTGGCAGACGGTCGGAGCTACATAAACCCGAACGTGAATCGTGAGGGGATTGTAGTTCGGAGCATCGTGGAGCATCACGAACCGGATATACCGAATGGGCGGCTTTCGTTCAAGGTAATCAGCAATCAACACCTGCTCAAAGAGAAGGAGTGAATCGTGGCAAAACAGTTTCTTATCGACGTAAAAGATGGGGATGAAGAAGGCGCGCAGGAGTCACCCCACCCACATCATCATCAGGTGGGAGAATACATAAGGAGGTCAAGATGTTAGTTGTTCGTGTTACCAGACCCCTGATTTATCAGGCGGTCGCAAAGCAGATGGCGTGGCTGGCAAAGAACGAGAATCTTATCTCGGCGATTATCGATCGTCAAGACCTGAGCGACATCGACGAAGACATTCTTGAACTGGCAGCCCCTGTTGTTGAACGATTCGGGGGGCAACTTACGCGCGCTGATGTTGAAGTAGGGAACTGCGGGTTCTTTGTCCTCGGGTTCGATACCGCGGAAACTGCTATCGAGGTCGCGCGGGCACTGAATGTTGCACTCTGCATGTGCGGTCTGAACGATGATGTCAGCGGGATAAAAATCCCATACTGCCCCAAGGTCTGCGTGTACGATATTCATGGGAGGATACCGCACGAACCCGACCCAAAGCAGAGGAGACGAATTGAGAACATTGACAGAAGGGAGATTGTATGACAGAAAAAGTAGAGAAGAAACCCCGATGGCAGCGACGCAAGGAGGCAAAGAAGCTTCCCAAGGGTAGATGCACCGCATATATTCCACCCAAGGCAGCAAGAGAAATGCCCAAGGAGGAACCATGATGAAATTACTTATCGAAGGGGAAGAGAACGAAGTAGATACCTTTTTATATCCGCGCGCGCACTTTAACTTATGAAGAAAGTGATACCAATGCCAAACCCCGGATCAGACAAGGCATTGAAATTATCTTGTTGCTGCCCGGTGTTTGACAACTGCCGCGGCAAGGGACTTGGTGGTGGTCTCTTCTGGATCAACCAGAGGTGCCCGGTCCATGGTGAGAAGCGAGTCGCGAGTAGCGAGACGCGAGTTGAGACTCGCGATACGGGGAGTGGGGGATAACAACTATGCCCCCATCCACACCGGGTGGAACCGGGAAGGCATGGCGGAGGTCAATTTACGTCGGAATTCCAACCGCGCGCAAACTGCCCCGCAATGAGGAGGAGGAGTAAATGGTAGCCATAGATTTAGCATGTCAGGAAAAACTGAAAGCGGCTGAGGAGGAAATCGAGCGGCTCAAGGCTGAGGTCGCGCGCCTCCAATCAATGGTCGCGTACCTGAAGTACCCCCATGCCGGGGATATTCCGTCAGATGCCCCGGGAAAGGGAGCTCCGTTCTACCAACCGCCCAGCTTTCATTAATCGAAAGACTTATATATCGAGCAAACCAACTCAGACTAAGCGAGGCAATTATGAAAGTAGATGCAAAACTCAAACTGAAAATGATGAATAACACCCGCGAGAGATACCTGAAAAAGCAGTACGGTGGCACGGTGTGCGACTGCATGATGTATGAAGGAGATGGAACTCCGACGCTCGGATGGTATGGCAATGTCTCCGACGATTGACCCGGTGATGTTCGCAATCGATTCGGGAGCAAACGACGATGCGTTCAAAATCCTCTACGAGCGGCTCCGAAACTGTATCGCCGCGCAGCACAAGTGCGACGGGAACTACGGCTTCGGCAAGTGTAAAGAAGTCGGACGGTATTGCTTCGAGATAGAGTCTTGTGAGCATTGGAGCCACACTCCGGGGTGAAAAAACATGGACTCGGTTGTTATCAGTATCCAGCCCTACATGGTGCGGGTATTCGGTTCGGTCGAGTACACTACATACCATCTCGAAGACAAAGAATCGTTCGACTGTTTCATGAAACTGCTTAAGCGGGTTGACGGTTGCAACGATGACGACTACTGCCTGATACTCTTCGATGAACTTCTTGAAAGGGAGAAGAGCATCCGGTACACGGTTACGGATGGGGCACCAATTGATAGAGAAGAGTGCCCCGTACTGATGGGGTAATCTCGCGAATCTCAACTCCAACTCCAACTCCAACAAGCAGTTCAAACGCAGCGTGGAACTTTGTGTTATACGTTCAGAATCGATGGACGTATGAAACAGACGCACCGGGGGAGAGAGTCCAAGAGCCAAGTGTTTCTTATCAGAGGTTACGTGGCGACTGTGACGACTTTGCAACCATGATCGCATATTATATGCAAGAAGTCTATCAATATGATACTTTCATAGTATCCGTTGATCAGGAGGGAACCGGTCATGCGGTGGCGTTTGTTGCAGCTACTCCGTCGGTGATTAAACAGTTAACAGATCAGTGTGGCGGGCTTCCAACGGTAACTCAAAATGGAAGAACATATATTCCACTCGATTGGGAAGTTTGCCCGGGGTGGCATTGGACAAACACGGGGAGTAATATTAAAACACGCGAATGGTCAGATTTCGTAGGTAAAGTGATGTAAATGAAAATTTTAGCGTCGATAGCAATTGTATCGCTTGCAATTGCATTATCATGTGGATGTGTAGAAACAGGTACGCGATCCACGAGTGTGGGTATTCCCATTGTTGGTAGTGTAAACATAGTGGAACATTCATATTTGTTTGGTGAGAACACATATGATGTTTCCCTATCTGTAATGGGCAGTTTCGTATCGAGAACAGGAATTTCGAAATCTGAGATGGATGCAATGTTGAGATTGTTTGGATCGTCTGCAACACAATCTCCCACCCCCACCCCAACGATATATAAGCCAAAGATGGTTGCAGTTACCGCAAAGCAGAGCGGATCTGATATAATCGTAACGTGGCAAGGTGGACTCGACCAAAACTCCGTAAGTTATATTGATATCAACGGAAAAAGTTTCAATAACCCGCGAGTAGGCGATTCATACACTGGATATAACCGTGGTACGTCTGGAAGAGATCGCGTAATCGTTACTGCATTCTTCACAGATGGAAGCAGCGCGGTTGTTATAGATACTTATGTATGAGCGAGAGAGCCTCGATCATACATTTCCCCTCGATGATGCTGCGCGGTCATGACACGCGGTTGAGAGGAAGTAAGACCTCATGAGGTAAATGTATGAACTACGGAACAAAATTTGGAATAATCGCAATCGCGATTCTCGCGATTGCGATGATAGCGGTGCCAGCGATGGCATGTCCTCCGGGAGATGGGCATCAGTGTCCTCCGGGAGAGGTGTATCGCGACGCCACCTACGGGCAGTGCCAGAACTGTCCGTACGTCCCAACTGAGTATGGGCAGTGGATATCTGGGCAGTGCCCGGGTGGTCACGATTCCAGCACATGCGATCAGGACTATGTAGATCCGGTCTACGGATCGTGCAATTCGTGTCCTACACATGACTCAGGAACGTCGTGGAACCACAAGTATCACCGTGGCGATTGCATGGATTATGACTCCGTTTACGACTTTGGAACGTGCCCGAGAAGCGGATATGTCTCTTGCGACGGTTCGCACCATGAGAAGCAGGTGATCGCTCAGGGTTACTGGCAGCACCGGTCGGTGTCTGCGGGGCACTACGACTGCCACGATGAGGGATATGTCTCTTGCGATGGTTCGCACCACGAGAAGCAGATCCTAACACCCGCTGGGTGTTTTGCTGTTTCATGCCCTGCAATCCCATGCCCGGAGGGACAGGATTGCGTTGATGGTCAGTGCTTATCGCACACCTGCCCACGCATTCCGTGCGGCGAGGATCAGACTTGCAATGGTGGTCAGTGCAATACCTGCCCAGACAACTCGCATGTCGTAGACAACGAGTGCGTATGCAACACCGGATTCCATGACGAGAACGGTGTCTGCGCAGCAGACACCGTTGGTGGATACCCCCCGACCAACCAGAACGGACTCATTGAGCGGGTCAATTCGGACCGGCTCTCCAATGCGGGTCTCGCTGCAATGCTCTCGATGGGAACAAACCCCGAGATGCTCGGCGCCGGAACGGGAGTCAACATGGGATTCGAGGCAAGCGTTGACAACGGTGTGAGCGGTTCCCGGTACGTCCGGCTCCATGACACATGCAACGTGCCCGCCCTGTACATCGCAGTCGAATCAATGACTCTGATGCACGACTACCAGATCTACTACTACTCCGCGGGTGACGAGGGATATTTCATCAAGAATGGGCAGATTGAGCCCTACACGAACATCCCCGGACGAGGTAGAATAGCTGGGAACGGTCGGCTTGTCCTGACCGCGCGCAACCCGAACACGGCAATCCATGCCTATGCCATGATGAACACACTTGACGTGAACACCCACGTGGGTCTCGGGTTCAAGATGATGGTCTTCGATGACAAGGGCAAGATGCTGTGGCAGGGCGACAACAGAGGAAAGCGCGACATGAGCGTGATCTTCCTGCTCGACCCCTACGGCAAGTGCATTCCCGGATCGCAGGTCGAAAATGCCTATCTCGGCAGCGACGTGTGGTTCGGGCTGCCCAAGATTTAATCCCAACCAATTTTTGTGATAACATGGTGAGAACATGACAAGGAAAATCGAGTTCTCAAGTATCAGGCGATACGAAGGGAAGGAGTTCGAGTTCACTACCGACGGAACGGAGACATTCGCTCAGTCTGTCGCCCTGATAATCCGCGGTCGCCGTGGACGCGCACGCATCGTAAAGTCGCGCGGGGGGAAACCTATATTCGCAGTGTTCGCCCACGATGCGGGTCGTCCGCGCGCACGCGACGCAATTGAAAAGTTCAAGGAACAACATGCCATTCCGGTAGCGGAGTAACTTTTATATACGGCGAGCACCGAATGACTGTGTGAACGCCGACAAGTTGATGGAATGGATCGACACCGAGATTATGAAGATCAAGCAGCATGTGGAATACGGAGTACACACCGAGAAAATGATCTATTACGGTTCCCTCGTGCAGATGGAGACCTTGAAAAACCTTATCGAAAGTGGCGCATTTGATTAAGACCGCTTTTCGATAGCTTAATAACTTTGCACACCCAACCAACTGAGTGAAGTGGGGACAAGATGAACGCAAACAAACAGTTAAGCAAGGATGCTTTAGAGGTCGTTGGCGAGCTCAAGCGGCTCCTCAAAGAAGCAGGGAACCGTGTCGAAGTGAGCGCTCTCACGCAGAGCGGGGGATATGTGTGGGGATGTGACTTCCAGTACATCGACGATGAAGGACACCCCATTGCCGAAGAAACGTTCTTCACGATGAAAGGAGCCACCCGCCGCGTGTCTGCATTTATTGTTCTCTTTGAGAACGGGCGCGCGATTGACGGGGAAATGCAGAATTTCTTCCTTCCCGAATCGTCAAAGACCCTCTCCGAGTTCATTATCAGCGTTATAGGTGAGGAGCTCACACCCAGCCTCATCTCCCTGTGGCACGCTGACCTCGAAGAGAGCTCGGTATGTGACATTGGTGATGATGATGATGATGAGGACGATGAAGACGACGACCGTGCGGAAGACCTCATAGACGAAGACAGACTCGTAGATGAAGACGACGAGGAATAACGCGGGGCACCCTCGCCCCGCAGGCGGAGTCTCACATGGATGATCACGAAGAACTGGAGGTCGAAGAGGAGATAATACAGGCTCTCAATGGGATCGACCCAACCGGGGAGCTTGCGGAGAGATGGGGAAAGGGCGAGGCACTCGCGCAAATCCTCCACAATGCTGATGAATTTGTCGCTGGTATGTTCCACGCTGGGCATAGCGGTATGGAGATCGCTACGTTCGGTCTTCGGATCTTCATGCTTGGGCAACTCGTTCATACCAAGAACGTCATCAAGGCATTGAAGTACATCCCACCACAAGACGATCTCTGTGGGGATCTGCGGTCGTACCAGTAAGTGCGAGAGGCGAAGTATGAAAAACGAGAAACCAAAACTTGAAAAAATGCAAATCAAAGTTACGCGGATGCTGAACAAGAATGGCGACGAGATGTACTACATCGACTCGATCGAGGGAATCGCAACGCGCGAAGAACTCCCGAACGAGTACCTCGATGGAGACTGCGCGTATCTCTCGGAGTTCCCCGGGAAGCGCGTCGGTATCTACCTGTCACCGCGTGGCAAGAGTATTGTTGTAGGAACGAAGATGACACGCGTGGACTTCGAGAAGTCCCTGATGTTCATCAATGCGTGCGGAACCCGCCTCACGGCAATCAACGCGAAGATCGAGGAGAAGCGCAAGAAGTGGATGGGCTCTGAGACGTACGAAATCTGAGGTAACTATGGTCGGAAAGAAAGAATGTGTGATAGCCACCGGCGCAGCCGCAGGATCAACTGCGTGGCTTCTCATCGCACAGGTAGTGTTGCTGGTTCTCTACTATGGGTTCCATGTGATCCTTCCGTGGTGGGTACTGTTCCTGCCGCTGCTGTACTTTGTGTGGGGAGCTGTAACTGGATTCCTGTCGCATGTAGTGTGAGGCAATCATGGGTCGAATTGTGGATGCATTAGTAACCACAGTCCTCGGCATCGTCGGGATGATAATTGCATTCCTGATCGTGGTTGTCGTTATCATCGGACCATTCATCGCAGTGGGAGCTGGTCTTGCCTTCGGGGTATGGATCGTGCTCAAGCTACTGGGGGTGTGGTAATGGCAACCACCATCCACCATCCAGTGCCCATATTGTAGCGATGGTGGTACTCCTTGTTTAGTTATCGAAATCCCGGTTGGTGAATATAGATTCAAGGAACTTTACCAATGCAGGGTTTGTAAATCTATATGGATAGAAAATGAGGATTATACATGAAGTATAAAACATTAGTCGCGGACCCACCGTATAGATACCGGAACAAGACCACGGGTGGCTCCATGAACTCTGGCAGCAAGGACAAGTATTCCACGATGTCCCTTGAGGACATCATAGACATGCCCGTTTGGGACATCGCAGACCCAAAGGGATCTATCCTGTTCCTGTGGGCAACTACCCCGCTTCTTGACGACTGCATGATGGTGATGCATGAGTGGGGATTCCGGTACTTCACGTCTCTCTACTGGGACAAGCAGAAGTACGGGCTTGGGTACTGGTGGCGCGGGACGATGGAACAGTGTCTCGTTGGGATGCGCGGTCATGTGAAAGCATACCGCTGCCAGAAGGTGAACTGCATCCGGGTCAAGGCGCGCGCGCACAGTCAGAAACCCGATGAATTCTGGTCTCTTATAGAGCCTTACTGCGAGAGCCCACGCATCGAACTCTTCTGCCGCGGGGAACCGCGCCCGGGGTGGGATGGATGGGGCAAAGAATGCACCAACCCAATCAAGATCGACACCCTAGCCCCGCAGAGCGAGTCACCTTTCTGCGTCTTCATGCAATGGCAGCATTTCATCCCTCCGAGTTGACGATGAGGGTTCGACTCCCTCCCGCCGCACGTTTGGGATTGTGGGGTAGTGGTTAGCCTCCGTGCCTTGGGAGCACGGGTCGCATGTTCGATCCATGCCAATCCCATGCACTCCCGTGGGGTAGTGGTCAAGCCCGCTCGCCCTTGAAGCGAGCAACGACAGTTCGAATCTGTCCGGGAGTTTCCCGCCTGCATTCGGCGGTATAGAAATGGAATGCCGAGTAAGTCCCTTCCGAAAAGGATGAGGATGCCTTTGGGTGGTGTGACGAAGTAGGAAGGGGTTCGAAAACTCCTTGCCTAACTGGGCTAAACCGCCTGTATCGGCGGTATAAACAAGTAGAACTGGTGCCGTGGATAGACAACCGGTTGAAGGATACGTCGTCCGCACGACATGAGCGGTGGGGTGCGCCAAACACCCCGCCCATAATAGTGAGTCCCCGTAGTTACAATTGGAAGAACGGCTGCTTTGCAAGCAGATGGCTGCGGATTCGAGTTCCGCCGGGGACATAACCGCTTTGATCGGCGGTATAGAAATAGATCACCAACTGTGGCGACGCCCGGTTCGGCATTGCAGAGTCAGGTGCGGCGATGCCACGCGCGGCGCAGTCTTGCAATGCCCGGCGCTGCGAGGCAAGGAAAGCGGACCCGTAGGAGAGCGGAAATCCTCCGGACTCTTAATCCGGCAATCGTGCGTTCGAATCGCACCGGGTCCGCTCAGCTCCCTCGTCTAGCGGTCAAGGATGCGCGCCTCTGGAGCGCGCGGCGGAGGTTCGAATCCTCCGGGAGCTATTACCGCGAAATCCCGCGCGGGATAAAAAGTACGGTGTGTGGTAAGGTTAGGTGTGGTGTGGTGGGGTATGGTGTGGTGTGGTGTGGTGTGGTAAGGTATGGTTTGGTAGGGTGAGGTGTGGTTCGGTAAGGTAAGGCATTCGCGAGGCGGTTCGCCCCGCCTCGCGAGTCTCCCGGGATATCCGGGGTTATGGTACGGTGAGGTGTGACGCGGAGTCGATGAAGATTGAGGCATCATAATAAATCGAAACACTTTTATTCTCAAAGAGCATACGCAGATGGGCATTTAGCTTAACCGGCAGAGTCCGTGGCTCCAAACTATGGGGATGTACGTTCAATTTCGTACAATGCCCATGCAGTGGTAGTGGTGTAATGGACGCGCGCTTTGTCATAATTGCCATGTACATGTCCACTGGTGTATGAAAACATTAAATATGACATGGGAAGATATTATTGGGCGCGTGGCGTAGTCAGGACAGCGCGCTTGCTTGCGGAGCAAGAAGCCGGGGGTTCAAATCCCCTCGCGCCCGTAGATCCCGTAGTCTAGCGGACAATGATGGTGGATTCTCGATCCACCAGCGTGGGTTCAAATCCCACCGGGATCGTGTGCGCGTGTAGTGCAGCACGGATAGCATACTTGACTTCGGATCAAGTGGTCGGGGGTTCGAATCCTCCCACGCGCGTTGGCTCCTGTCGTCTAGCGGACAAGGATGGTGGACTTTCAATCCATCGGCAAGGGTTCAAATCCCTTCGGGAGCATTAACGCAACTTAACACAACATTACCACACAAGAATCTACGACGGAGAAATCTCTTGTTCTGTGGTAATGTTGTGTTAAGTTGCGTCAAATCCCAATGTAAATTCCCAACGCGGGGCAATTTGCGCGCGCTCGCTCATGGTGTGTTAATGTGTTCATAATTGAAAAATATTATATATTCACAAACCAAATCACATTGTGCGCTCGTGGCGCAGGGGTGGCGCAGTCTCCTTATATTCGGAATTACCCCCGAAGAGGACAAGGGAAAGGTCGGAGGTTCGATCCCTCCCGGGCGCATATTTTGTAAAGATTATATACTTGGAAAACACATAGTTATAAGCGGACGTGTGGCGTAGAGGTGGCGCTGCGGGCTTTTAACCCGACGGGCAAGGGTTCGATCCCCTTCACGTCCATATGAATCATAAGAAATGCGGTGAAATTGGAGAAGGAATTGCCATTGGGGAATTATCGAAAATTGAGGTCGATGTAGCTATCCCACTCAGCGATAACTACCCATACGATCTCATCTTAATCTATAAAAACAGATTTTATAGAGCACAGATCAAGAGTAGTAGTACTGTATCCCCAAGCAAAAGTGATTCCATTGCGTTTAGTTTAAGGAAGAATAACTGGTACAACCGAACCATTAAAAAGTACACGTCCTTTGACATAGATATTATGCTTTTGTGCGACATTGGCAGAGGTGCGATCTATGCTCTTGGAAAAGAAGACTTTGAGAATCGAAGGGGATTTACCATACGATATGACAAACCACTAAATAATGTAAAGGGGTATCACTACGCACATGACTATGTTCTATCTACAAGCCGACTGGATAAGATTTTGATAGGTTTATAAGTGATGAAAACAACAGGTACACAGCGAGGTTTAATATGGACATGAATGAACATTTCAGACTCGGAAAAGAGTCAAGTATGTTGATCTGGTATCCCAAGGTCAAGGATATTTTAAATACCCCACGGACGGAACTCCTCCCGCTTACGGATAAGGAAATCCAGTCCATCCACCGGGGTGTCAACATGGATGACACAACGAAACCTAAGAAGATGCCAGATGCACTTCTCAAAAAGATAAAGAAACACGCGGGTGTCATCGGGTATCCTCTCTTCTTGCGGTCAGATCAGGGATCGGGCAAGCATAATTGGGAAGACACCTGCTATGTAGAGAAGGAAGAGGATCTCATCGGGCATGTTCTCAACCTCCACGCATGGCATTTGGAAGCTGGCATTATGGGACTGGAATACAATGCCCTTGTCTTCCGCGAGTTCATTCCACTTCGATCGTGCTTCAAGGCGTTCAATGGTATGCCTGTGGCGCGCGAGAGACGGTACTTCGTTCGTGACGGGGAAGTAGTATGTCACCACCCCTACTGGGTTGAAGATGCAATCCATTCCTACACTGACCCGCTCCCCGCGGACTGGAAGCGTGTGCTCGCGGGTCTCAACGCAGAGTCCGAACACGAGTTCAAGATACTCGCGCCGCTTGCGATTACGTTCAGCAATGCGGTTCCCGGGTACTGGTCAGTTGACTTCGCGCAAGGAATGGATGGCAAGTGGTGGCTCATTGATGCCGCGCGGGGCGAAGTCTCGTGGCATCCCGACGATTGCCCGCAGAATCCGCACCCGAAGGAGCCGAAAAAGAAGGTTGATTTATCTGCATATCTCGTCGAGATTGACAAGGAGGAGTAAGTTATGGAACGACAGTTTACAATCAAGAAGACACCGGAACTAATGGCAAAGCTTGCACCGTTCTGGAAAGAGGCAGCAGAAGCGGCTGATGCATACCGCATGAAGCTAAGCGATCTCATGCGGCGCGCCAAGCTCCGGTTCCCCAAGATGACTGCTGAGTATCTCTACCATAATGTGCGCGCGGTTGATGGAGAAATCCTGTTAGATATGTCGCGTGACGATATTGTGGCAGAATGCTGGGGATTTGGGTATAAACTCGCCTCTATGTTCTGCAACCGGTGTAAAGGGACGCAATACGCTATCATCGACACCCACATTGACCGGTATCTGAAAGACTGCGGATGTACCGCGAAAACGTACCCAGAGAAAGAGAAATTCTTCGTAGAAATCGCGCGAACGATGGGTAAAACCCCCGGATCAACTGGATTGGGAAATTTGGGATGCAAACCGGATTGGAAACAGAGAGAAAAAATGACACTTGATCACGATATTGTCAGATCAGTTATTAAAGTATTCCCAACGATACCCGCAAAGGAATACACGTCCCTTCCCGAGCTGAGCAGGGACATAGAAACACTGCGAGAATGCCACGCGTTCTTCCAAAAGATGGCAAATGGAGACCCGAAGCTCGCGGGCGAGGTAGACGAGTTGATACTCGCGTGGCGGCGCGACTTAAACGCACGGCTCGTCCAAATGATGACAGATCGGGGGCAGAAAAGACTGAATATATAAATCGAAATCTATTTAAGGATTCGCGTCCCACAATTATATGCACCGCGTATTGCGGTGTATTGTGGTGTGGTACGGTCTGGTATGGTTGGGTGCGGTTAGGTAGGGTGTGGTAAGGTACGGTTTGGTGCGGTATGGTTGAATTCGGTAAGGTCGATCGCGGCATGGGTCAAACCACGCCGCGATCTTTCCCCGGGTAACCCGGGGGTGGACAAAAGTGAAGTTTAATGATCGGTGGACGGTTCGAAGAACTCCTCTGCTGGGTCGGATCAGCGACCGGCTTGGGTTCGATGGCGCTGAACGCAGCGCTCTCGGATCTCAAAATGCAGTTCTTCGTGTTTGTCGTAATGTCGGTATCGTGCGTAGCCACGCTCGGGTGGGCATTCCAAGTGCGGAACAAGGTCGGATCGTCGATCAAGCCGCTCTTTATCGAAGAAACAATATACCTTGGAATCGCCTGTATCGGAATGGCAACGCACGCTGGTGCTTTGGGAATGGGATAAGCGTAAATGAACCATAGTCCGATTTATCGGATTATAATCCCCTGAACTCCCGTCTACTGGATAGTTTCAACGAGGTAAAAATGTTAGAGAAGTTTCCGTCTTTTAGTGCGATGTCAAATGAGATCCTGTGCGCCGTCGGTACGTGCATCGGTATGGCAGGAACCATTGGCAATGCCCTGACTACAAACCTCACAATTAAGTTCTGGATATTCACAGTGTGGGCTGTGTCAAGTGTGATCCTTATCGGTTGGGCATCGTCAGTGAAGAACCGGTGGTTCCTGATCATGGAAGTCGTGTACCTCGGTCTTGCATTCATAGGTCTCTTCACGCACTCTCCGTACATGTGGGGGTAACTATGCCACTTCTTATCGAGGGAAAAGAAAACGAAGACGAAGGACTCCCCACCCCTGCCGCACCCGCGGGCAACAAAGATTGGTTGGACACGGACACCGTGTATTACCACGAGATGTTTCAAGACAAGCTAAAGTGCCCGACGTGTGGATACCCACAATATTGTGGGTGCTGCGATTACTGCCTCAGTAAGATTCCCCCCGGAATAAAACCATACACTACATATCCAGATGGATACAGTTGCCCACAGTGCGGATTCAAAGGTTCGTGCGACTGGTGGCTGGACGAAGGAACACGCCAGCTTGATGAAAGGCTGCAGAGCGTCTACCAAGGGCGAGTCGATCGTCCTCTCGAATATCCCCGCTAGTAACATCTGTCTCGCGGCGCGACCCCAGTAGAGACTACGCGAGGCGGGGTGATTTACGTCGGAGGATTGAGATCGCCCTCGCGCGCCTGTTTTTTCACCGTATAGTACGATACCAAACCAAGCCCCTTACTCGCCCCGTATCGCGAGTCTCCGCACGATCACGGGATGGGTATCGTTATGTTTATACGGAGGAAAACCCAACGTGAGTTGGTGATTCCCATTGGTAGTATTTTGGAACATTGTCCGAGTCAATGATGGCGCTCCTTCGCGAGTGTTGGAGCATGGTATCGAGGATCTTGAACACGCGTCCCGGCGGAGACGGGAACTATGTAGAATGTATGGTTTAGACACCACCGAGATAAGGCTGGACAAAGTATTTCACGATGATTCTGTTCTCATGGATGTTCGTGCGAGAGCACTTGACTTCCCACGGTAAAGGAAAAAATACCTTTATCTACTTTTACAACCCACGCATAATTACCCCACATGGGGTTGCGGTTCTGGTAAGGTTTGGCAAGGTGTGGTGAGGTAAGGTGGGGCATGGTTTGGCAATGCGAGGTGAATTCGGAACCGGAAACCCCCATTCCGAATTATGATATTCAAAGGAGGTAAAATGTCAGAAACAGATGGTCGAAACACAGACGTTACTATTGATGGACTTCTCAGACAATTTGGGCTGGTGCCCAACCAACCCGCAAAGGAGCCCGAGAAGCCGAACCGACTCATGTTCGGAGCTTCAATCGTCGCAGAGTTTGTCGCGTGGGTCTTACTCTTCGTGGGTATGATCTCCCTCGGTGTTGCAGTAGTCGGGATCGTCAGCATGGCGTCCCTCGGATCGTTCCTGAACCTCGGAGTGCTGAACGCAGCAGCTCTTGCAATCGGTGGGAGTATCGCTGCAAGCACTCTCACCAGTACGGCAACGTCAGTGAGAAAGCTCGCACAGAATACACGGTTCCCGATGGGTTTGAAACGGTATCTATCCGCGGCTGGTATCCCCGGGTTATGAAGTTCACACCAACCCAATTGAGCAACATCAGCAGATGCGCTGCGTTCGCATCTCTTGCTCATAAGGGACAGACGCGGTACATGAACCGCAATGGTGACAACCCCGGGCGCATTCCATACATTGTCCACCCCGCGCGCGTTGCCACGCTCGTTGCCTACTACGGAGGAAGCCACCTCGCGGTGATGGCATCGTGGCTCCATGACGTGCTGGAAGATTGCCCGGAATTCAGAGGGAGTGTATTCAGATCATTCGTGGACTCACTCAAACTGCCCGGTAAGGAACCTCGAATACTCATAGTGTACGTAGGTGCGCTGACCAAAGATGACAGCATTAAAAACCGCATGGAGCGACTCAACGAACAATTAGATGCCGTAGAGGATCTCAACGAAACCGTTCTCATCAAGATATGCGACCGGATTGACAACCTTACGATTACAGAGTACGAGAATAACCAGAAGCGAATCGAGGGAATGAGTGGAGAGGAGTTCGTAAAGATGTACCTCAAAGAATCTGCGCATCTCCTCGAAAGGCTTAAGTCGAGTGCGATCGAACTTGGATACAAGGACGCGTGGAAAGTCCTCAAGGAGATCATTGATGGGTGGGGCAAATGAGCTTGTGGCAATGCAAGATTATATCTCGTAGATTCGGTCGCATTACAGAGAGAACTGAGATCATCGACAGCAACGAGCTTCTGACTCCATATGTACAGGGAGATATACCGAACCCGGGCGACGAAGTAGTGATCGTTATCCAACACAAGATACCCCAGCCCCGCAGTAGCGAGTCTCCAAAGAAACCATGGTGGAAGTTCTGGTAGGTAACTATGAACGGATTTATCCTCATCAACAGAGAAGACCTTGCCGAAGTACTCAAGCAAGTAAATGGCAGCGAAACAACCGACGATCAAATCAACGAATTCGTTGTAGTGTTCAGTAATCGCATCGATGCAATCATTGAAGAAGAAGCACGAAAGTTTACGGGTGCCGAACCCCCGTTGGGATTTGCATGAAAAGAAGCATATTCATAGGTGATTCGTTTCCAGTCCCAGAAGGGCACGGTGGTGGTGTTGTGTCGTATCATGAGATAAAATCACTTGCCACTGTTTTCCCCTCTCCGGAGGTCTATACGCGACCAAAGGAAACACCACTTCTCGTAGATGTGACATACCCCGGGAACCCGTACATGTTTGATTACTGCATTGCAGCAGCGATCAAGAATCCCGAAACAGTGACGCTCGCGAAGATTTACGGTGCTGGGCTTCCCCTTACCATGAAATCCCTCCACGGTGCGAAGGTTATCCCCACGGTTCCCGTTCACAACCTGAAAATCAGTGTCGAGGAGTGGTGGAACCTGCATAACGACGCCTCGTGCTACGGGGCGGGTATCCGTTTCAAGGAGCCAGAACCCCATGTCACGAACGAACAGTTGTTTCGGCTCATCATGCTTGGCATCCGCAAGTATGCGACCACTATTGTCTGCCCGGGAACTAACAGCGTTAACTTTCTGAAAGATTACTTCAAGGATGCCCCACCTAAAGGAGAGATAGTCATCATCCCCCATGGAACTGACATCCCAGAAAAGGTTGCAACCAAGGAGACCCGCGGGGACATCTTCACGGTACTCCATGTCGGATCGGTAGGAAGTGACAAGGGCGATCGATATCTTCAACACGCATGGGCATCTGCATTTCCCCACCTGAAGAATGCACGCCTCGTGTTCATGGGAAACAACGCGAGCTGGTTTGGCATCGGGTTTAAATCGTCCGGATTAGGAGACTTCGGATCTCTAAATGTGAGCTGCCTGAGCGGACCCGCAGCCAATGCTGCAGCTAAGGAGAATGCGTACTTCGGGGCATCTGTGTATGTGCAGTCTTCCGTGACCGAGGGGTGGGGAATTCCAGTTGGGGAAGCCATGGCTCATGGGATTCCTGCAATTGTAACTGACCGTACCGGTGCAGTTGACATGATAACAGATGGGTCCGACGGATTCATCGTACCAATACGTGATCCTGCGGCAATTGCCGAGAAGATCCGGTACTTCTATGACAATCCCATCGAAGTAATTCGCATGGGTGCAAATGCTCGGCACAAAGCATGGGCATATAGCTGGGAGAGGGTCGAAAAGATGTATGCTGACCTTATCCGCCGGGAATCAGAGTAAGGTTTTTATATGATAAGATATAAACATAAGCTCTATATTAGGAGAAGTGGTTGATTTGGATAGAGGAGAGAACGAAGCTCGATCTGCCTGTGTTGTTGCAGGTCGCACTCTCTCCGCCGTCGAAGACCAACTGAAGATTGCTGAGAGGTATCTCAATGAACTTCAGAAAATCATAATAGATAATTGCGGGGATATACCCTGCATCGAAGAAAACGGGAGAAATAGAAATGGTGAAAATCATAAATCTGGCAGCTCACCCCATTCGGGTTGAGACTTCGCAAGGCGTCCACGAGTACCCATCGTCGGGTAGAGTATTAAAGCTCGACACGCTTGATGAAACAGTTGACCTTATCGGCGATGAGATTCCGATTATCCGGAAAGTCTTCTTTGAACCCGTGGCAAGTGAAATGCCTCCGATTGTTGAAGGTGTGTATTACATTGTTCCCAATCAGGTGATGTCTGTCATCCGAAGACCAGACTTCATTTCCCCGGATACAAAGATTTCCCACGGAGCGAAGCGTATGGATAATGGGATGGTGTCATCTGTTAGGCGGTTCCGCGTCTTCGATGATCTCCGTCGAGAGGTAGAATTTGGATAAGACGATCCCTCCTATCCTTACGTAATCTATCCTAATCATATTGGCATATGTGGGCACATACCAAAATGGGGAGAATGAAAACGGATGAATTAAAATCAGTTTCGTGCCTTTCTGACAATTTAAACGACGCGCAGTACTCGCCCCATTTATGTGCCCACATATGCCAATATGATTAGGATAGATTACGTAAGGATAGGACGAATCTACGTCGAGAGGAAATATGGAAGAAAACGTGTTAAAGAATGACGACCGGGAGATAAAGTTCTCCGAGTGGTTTGATCCCAAGAACGTCGATCATATCCGCATATACAATAACTACCTGAATAGTCTCCCTAGCTCTGCGCGTTGCATTGAAATGATCCATAAATTACCGCGCGGGATCTTTTTTGACGTTGAATGGCAATCCAAGGTTGAGAAGAAGATGATACAAGAATATATCAGGATAATGATAAATAAAGAAGATTAAAGAGAAGGTAGCTTATCGCCGTTTCCTTCCCCTTCCCATCGTGGAGAACATTCCAAACTCACCCGGTTGGATACCACCAAATGCCTTCCGTGTCCACGGTGGGAGCCTGTATCCGCGGCGGCTTGCCCATCTTCGACGGCTTGCCTTGCGTTTGCGTCTGCGGCTCGCCTTTCGGCGCGGCTTGCAGACCATTCTGCATCGGCGGCTTGCCCGTCTTCGGGTTGCACCCTTGAGGAACTTCTTCCAGCACCGCTTTGCCGCACGAGAGAATGCCTTCCGTGCTGCTTTTGGCGTGTGGAACTTAGTTCCTTTCAGAGCAGAGATGAGACATTTCTTGTATCCCCGCTTGCCCCTTGCAGCCCGATGTCGTCTGCGTACCATATCCGTTCACCCCGGCTACCTCAACGCAATTGCGTTAGTAGCGTCGGCGTCGGCGGCTTCCGCGTCGTCTGCGTCTGCGGCTCGCCTTTCGGCGTCGTCGTCTGTGTGCCTTGCGTCTGCGTGGCATCTTCGAGAGCTTCTTACGGCAATTCTTTGCCGCGCGCCCGAATGCCTTGCGTGCTGCCTTTGGCGTGTGGAACTTGATGCGCTTCATCATTCCGACGATACATTTCTTGTATCCCCGCTTTCCACCAACGCGCTTGTGGGCACGCTTGTGTGCTCGTCTGCGTCTAACCATTGTCTTTTCACCGGGTGATACTTCACCCGAGATGTGTATTGAACCCTAAGCTATATATACCTGTTTCAAAAAAATTTTTTAGGAATTTCACAAATCGAAAGTTTTAATATATCACAAGTCTAAACGCATATTGCCTCTGAGGGCGAGTGAGTTCCGAGAACTTGTCCATGGCGTAACCGCTCTGCGACCTATGAAGGGGTGCTGGACGTGGGTGCAAAGCGCCCCGGTAAAGGTGCCGACGGGTACGCCAGCAAAAAGCCCCACGCGTGGCTTTATGACCACCTGCGTTGAGATTAGGCAGCAGTAAGCGCGCGGTCCGAGAGACCCCCACCCGTAAAAGTCGGCTGTAAGACTGCCACTCGACGCAGCACCTCAATTCGAGAGTGCGGAGAGATTTGACCCGCCCCGTAAAGTCTCCGGGGCACGCCCGACGTTAACTCAACTTCGTCAGGGCAAACATAATAGAGACGGGCTGACCGGTAATGCCTATGACCTCCGCACTCAACCCGGGTTTTCAAGTGTTTACGGGAAGATGATTTTTATGATCCATGGAGTTGCCAGAGATACTACGAATGCGACTCCCGCTGCAAATCCAATGATCTTCCAAGTAATCTGGCTGATTGAAGACACCTGTGTGACAAGACCATCGCATGTGGTCTTAGCGTAATCCGCCTTGGTTTCGAGAATAGCAACCTGCCGTTGCAGGTACACAATCCGGTCACTATTATCCTTTCGGATGATAGATGCAGCCCCCGACTCAGTTTTGAGGGATGCGAGTTTTTCTTTGATTTCTGCAATCTCACCTTCTATGTGTTTTCTATCTTCACACAAGGAAGTAATGTCACGCGTTACGAACTCGGATTTTGAAATGAGCGTCGCTAGCTGGGTAGTGAGTGTCTGAATCTGACCAAGCAGGTCTCCAAATTCATCTCCCGGTGCCATGTAACTCTGCCTTGCAGTTATAGAGTCGAAGTAGTTAAAATAAGTTTCCCCGATGAAAGGTCATCGGGGCGGTTAGTCCATCAGCGGGAAAACTACAACAGGCGAATCTCGCTTGATATCAAGCGGAGTTCGCCATTCTTCCCGAGTTCAACATACATACGCGCGTCTTAGGCTGATGGTGCAGGAGGATTGATCTTGCGCCAGATTGCCTTTATGACGTTCTCGACGATAGCGGTAGCACCAGCGTAGATTACGAGATCGCTCTCGATTCCACCTTGCGTGGGGAGAATTCCTCCGAACACGAAGTTGGCAAACCCAATGGCACCACCTACGACCAGCGTGCCAAAGAACTTACCCCAATCGAAATCCTGTGGGTCGGTTGAGTTGTTCTTCGCATAGAACACGACAGCGTAGATAGCAGCACCGATGACCGCTACGAAGATTTGTGAAATGATTGTGGCATCTACCATAGGATACCTCACGAACTATTGACACTGATACAATAAAAAGGTTTCGTGTCTCCGGGTCTAATTTACCCGAATACCACGTGCCACACTGCGATTATCCACGCCACAAACTTCTCCCACGGAGTCGATGTTGGGGTTGGGATTGGGGGTGGAGGTGGAGGTGGAGGTGGAGGTGGAGGTGGAGGTGGAGGTGGAGGTGGAGGTGGAGGTGGAGGTGGAGGTGGAGGTGGAGGTGGAGGTGGCGCAGTCGTGGTAATACTCGCTCGCGCGAAAGTTGCCCCACCTACATTACTTACATCAAGTTGAACTGTAAATTGTCCTACCGATTGGTAGTTGTGCGACGGAGCGATGAGAAAGGATAAATCGGACCCATCCCCAAAGTTCCATGTTCGTTTATCTACAGTTCCATCTGACCTGTCGAAGAATTGCACCAGCAGAGGCACCTGCCCCGCAGTTGGAATCGCCTCAATCTTTGCAACCGGGGGTTCGACCGGAGGAGTTGGAGGTGCAGGTGGCACGATGATAATCTTGCTCTCTTCCGCGTCGAGAATGGTAAAGAACTCGATTGCCCCGACGTTGAAGTAGCTCCACGAGATACCTCCGATCTTCGCAGGCAGCTCGTCGCGCCACGAGTGGAGACAGTATAAATAGTTCGCATCGTACCCTACAAAACACAGGGCGTGCCCTCCCACCGTGTCACCTTTGGGATCGGGAATGATTCCGGTTTTAGGATCTACCGACAGGTAATTCTCATATACCTCGATTGCACCGAGAACAAACCCATATTTTGCGATTGCGTCACGTACGCCTTGCGCAGATGTAATTGATGCATATCCTGAAATCTTGTGTTTAAGAGCGAATTCAAATGCGCGCTCCTTGGTAATGGGGTGTTCGTCGGGGTATGGAGTTCGCCACGCTGTGATACCATCCTTCGAGAGATACCACTGGTCGTTGAGGCATATTCCTTCGTCTTTCCACGATGCCACGGAGCACGATACATAGCTACCCGAGGGTTCGGTTACATTGCACTTGACACGTGATCGCCAATATGCGAACGCGGCTGCAAATGATTTTGGAAGGAGAATGTCGTAGTACGTGGTGCTGTTTGGATTCGCGGGATCAAACTTGACATTGAACTTGACATGCTGCCAGTCTGCATCGGTCGGAATATCTCCGGTGAGTTGAATATAGTTTATGTTAGCGCCGTATGCTTCTGCCTGACCCACGCACGTCCCCGTTTTTCCCTGTCCTTGGTGAACCACATGCTTGATGTGCGAGTTCATGTATGCTGGTGGGGTAACGCTCGCCCCCTGCGCTCCTTGCGGTTTTCGATCCGATTTCTTTTTCTGGATGTCCTCGTACCTAATAGCTTTTCGTGATGCTTCTGGGAGTTTTGACTTCTTGGTATAGTGCAGAAGAAGGAATCGAGCTCGGTATACACCATTCTCCTCGATGATAAATCCTTTGAGTTTGTGTTCAATGAGTGTTTTCTTAAGGTCTTCTGGTGTCTCGTCGAGTATTCTTAATTTGATTTCCTCGAACGTTAATCCGTTCTGCTTTTCGAGTTCACGATAAATCTTCGTGGCAATTGTCATGGACTAAAATAAGGAGAAATTTGTATATAAGGTTATCTGCCGGTTCCGCTGTTATAGACGTAATCACGTTCGTCGGTTGTGAGGACACGGCTCCAGACACGGAACTGATCGATCATTCCTGCCCAGTGATAATAGTGGTTAGGGCTTTCTCCAAAAAAAAGTGTTCCATTTGAGAAGCTTGTGGAGACTGTAAAAGTAATTGGAGCACCACGATTTATAGTCATAAACCCTTGACCAGATCCGGTCCCAGTTCTTCCAATTTCGATATATTGCCAAGTGTTTGCTAAACTTGTGTACCATATCACACCACTATCCCCCACGGTTATCTGCCCAGTGTACGGGGGATTGTTATGATTAGTCCACATATAAAATTCATTAGATGCGAGATCGTCCATCAATATGGGTTCGTTGTGCCCCAGAACCGTATCATTCAACCAGAACGAATACATGAACGCTCCTGTACCAAACGCAAACGATGCGGGTTCAGCAACATAGGGATAATCGCCAGCCCCGGGAGAACCCCCGGTTCCCGGGATACTTACACAATTGCCTACTTTGCCCGCTGGATATGTAACCGTTCCATTTACTGAATAATTCGCGGAGTCTGCACTGTCGAGTAGAGGAGTTTCAAACGCATATTCGAGAATCATATTATTCCTCCACGTAGACGAGGGATCAGCAGCTCCCGATTTTATTCCCATCGTCCCCCGGCGTCTTCGAATTGTCGTCATTTGAATGTCAACTGGTAATCTGCAACATAAGTCAGCCCCGAGATACTTGTTGCTGCGGTTTGCCGCGCGATCTCAAATTGGTTAAATGCTCCTGCGATCACGGGAAGATTTGTCAGTGCACTTGATGTAAGTGCATCGACGTACGTAAGTGAACCGCTTGCGTAGTTTGCAGTCGTAGTTATGATACCAGACCACGCTCCACCAAGATTGCGGTGGAAGAGTGTATATGTTCCCACTTCTCCGCTTGTTGCAACCATCGGATGAGACCGTGATATGATGCGATGCGCAATAGTTTCTACACCAATCGGTACAAAGATACCGAATCCAACACCTTGCCCCGACGCCATCGCAACTACGGAAATCGAGGGAGCCGATGTATCGATTGCACTTGATGCAGTTGCCGTTGCACCAGCTTTCCAATCTGCCCCACTCACCAAATCAAAAGACGATGGGTTGAATTCAAAAATGGTCTGAACGGAGCTTAAGGTCATGTAACTGGTAAGAGCAGTTGATACATCGTCGTGGGTTGCATAATCTCCGGATGCAGTTGCTTCGGCACCGATCAAGCTAATACCGTCGTACTGGATAAACTGACCGGACGTTGCACTGTCTATATTCGCAAAGAACGCCGTTTCCCCGGAGGTGAAACCCGGTGGTGGGGATACGAGTTTACCATCCCTGTATGTTGTCATATTTAACTCCGCATAGTAAATCGGCACTCGTGGATATAATGTTTTCGCCTGCGGCACCATGACTCGCGAGGCGGGGCAATCCCCGCCTCGCGAGTCTCTACGCGCATCGGAGTATTTATATGTCCGCAAAGACCGAACAACGGAGTCCAATCCGAACGTATTTAAATCGAAAGGTTTAAATCTTCATAAAACAAACCTTATTACGGAATCCGAGGTTGAAATGTGGGTTGTTGAAATGATCGGCATGAAACGCCGATCCGACACTACTTATTATGCGGGGTATTCGTCATCCGGTGAGCTGGTTGAGTTCACGCTGCGCGCGGATGCCTTACCATCGGTTGTGGGCAAGATTCGCAAGGCTGTTGAAAACCGAAAATCGGTTGGTATCGATGTCAACGATGTCGAGAAACACCGCGCGATTCGATGGGCAATGAATCAGAGGGCATTGGAGCTCCTGTGGGCAAACGAGCCGGAGTTTCTATCGGAGCCCGAATCAAAACCAGAGAAGCCAAAGAGAAAACGGCGGGTTAAAAAGTAATTATCCCCCGCCCGGGCACCGCTTGCACATCTTCTTCCCCATGCGGGAGGGGCAACGCGGATTAAGGTGAATGTTGGGCGTGATGATCTTCGATACTGCAAACAGACCTACCCCGAAGAGAATTCCATATACAACCGCGCGGACCCCATTCTGCACGTTGAGTTCTGGAAGTACCATAGCTTGACCCGGAGCTGTCAACGTGATTATTTCTGCCATGAAAAAGAATGTTATAAAACCTTGCCCCGCTGCGCGAGTCTCAATACAGCTTCAGGTGACCAACAATCTTGTTGATGTCCTCTACGCGCGCAGGTCCAATTCCCACGGCTGTCTTTGTCCCGGGTTCAAGCTGGGTGAGCCCGAAGTCTTCGATAATGCTGCAAGGAAGATGAACATGCACGGCGTTCAAAAAGATGCGTTCGAGTTCTTCCTTGCTGTTTACCGCGAGGACTACCTTGTGATACCCGGCGTCATCCCATTCATCAACTATCTGCGTTGGACAGTGTTTGGCTGCTAAGTTCGAAGCGTGGGCTGACTGCGCGCACGCTTTGCCGCATCCCATTTTCAGGTCTTTCCGAAGTATGATTGCCTGCTTGTACTTCGGTTTTTTCTCGTCTTCCACAATGTATCCCTTCATTTCTTTCGCTCCTCGCGTTCAGCTCGCATCATGCACTCTACCTGCGCTTCCTGATATCTTGAGTAGAGGTGGAGACATATCATAGCTCCCACAAATCCAACCATGGCAATTACCATGATACCTATCCATATCGTTTCGATGATTGGGAACATCATGAGGATTCCCGTACCGACGATTGCCAATGCGAGAACTATTGCAATGAGAATTACCACCGTGAGTACGTCAATAGCAATCTTCTTTAATGTTACTTTTACTACACATAATTTCATAACTTCGACCTCTTGAAGAGATGGCACTTGCAGTGTCCATCTTTTTCTATATCTTCTACGTGCATTTCACATGGACAAATAATCGATTTGTCTTTCTCGGGGTCTCCGGTTCGCACGCGGCACGGGCAGTACCGGGCTCCGTATTCTAACTCGTTCGCATAAAGACCTTGCGCGACAAGTTTGGCTCGCTTAAGATCGACAGTGAACCCATGCTCCTTAGCATAGTTCTTTGCGTGTTCAATTATAACTCGCTCCTCCGCGTATCTGCAATAGTTTGGAGAGAGTTCAAATCCTATATAGTTCCGCCCAGTTTCCACGGCGGCTACTGCGGTGGAGCCGCT
>Ga0315279_10000515_pt1 | contig 76379 bp, 88 predicted proteins | sample YL17G06_20_MG_FD_203694 | JGI IMG/M metagenome (GOLD analysis project Ga0315279, IMG submission 203694) | Sediment microbial communities from Yellowstone Lake, YNP, Wyoming, USA - YL17G06_20 | ecosystem: Environmental > Aquatic > Freshwater > Lake > Sediment | place: USA: Wyoming | collected...
TGGACAGGCTGGGCAAGCCTGAACAGTACGTGGGAATAAATTTCACCCACCAGACAGGCTCCCTTGAGAATATTTCGATGGTTAGCAAGTACGTCGAGCTGAAGACGATGAGGGAGAAGATAGACGCCCAGTTCGTACTGTCAGAGAAGATACGCGCTGTGAAAGTGAGGGATGCTGCCGAGAGGCTTATACTGAGCCACTTCCTCCCGGACCTGTACGGCAACCTGCGCTCGTTCTCAAGGCAGATTTTCAGGTGCGTTGGATGCAACAGCAAGTACAGGAGAGTCCCGCTCTCCGGGAAGTGCAGGAGGTGCGGGGGAAAATTGGTTCTCACCATATCCAAGGGCGGGATTGAGAAATACCTAAAGATCTCCAAGGAGCTCGTTGATAGGTATGAGCTGCCTGCCTACCTGAAGCAGAGGCTCGTGCTGCTTGACAGGGATATATGCTCTGTTTTTGGTGATGAGAACAGGAAGCAGTTCAGCCTGGCGGAGTTCATGTAGGCGAATGACCAGAGCTAGGCATCAGAATTAGGCATGTTCTATATTTCTTCCGTACCAGTATGCATACTGCTGTGCGTACCCCGCGTACCCATCCCAGTATTTCCTTGCGAATTCCGCTATTTCCTTGTCGCTCACATTTTTGTTCTTGAAATACGCCTTTCTCATAGTCCTTCTGACCCACACATCTATGGGGAATGATTCCAGCTTTCCATAAGAGAAGAGCAGGACACAGTCTGCTATCTTCTCGCCGACTCCTTTCATTCTCATTAGCTCCATCCGGCCCTCGTTGTAGCTCATGCCAGCTATGCAACTCAAATCTATCCTGCCTGAGCACGCTTTTGCAGCGTTCTTCAGGTACTCCGCCCTGAAGCCAAGCTTGCACTGCCTCAGGGATTTAAGAGTGGCTTGGGAAAGGGAAAGGGCATCCGGGAAGCGGTAGAGACTCTCTCCCTCGGCCTCAATTCTTTCACCAAAAGTGCGGGAGAGGTTTCCCACTATGCACTTTATGTTTCTCAGATTGTTGTTTGTTGAGCAGATGAATGATGCCAGAGTCTCCCAGGGGTCTGAGAGGGTGAGCCGCAACCCATAGAATTCTGCAATTGCCTTTAGCATGAATTCGTCCTTTATGAGGCTCCTGTAGATGAGCTTCATGTCATCCTTCAGCCTGAACCTATCCTCAACAACCTCCCTTATTTCCTCCTCGCTTGCATCTCCCTTCCACTCAACATTCAATTCATGCTTATTCTGCTGGAGCGATACAATGGCCCCTTCAACCGGAAAACGCGCTGCTCCCTTCTCGTAGCTCATGAGGAAAAACGGGGGCTGCCCGCTGAGCATCGTATGTTCAAGGCTGAAACAGCTTACTGGGATGGTTATGGCAGGCATACTACATTACCTTCTAGGAGGGAGTGCAATTTTTCCGGGAGAGTCTTCGAATCCTCCCTGCTCTGCTTGCCGTCATTCCTGAAACGTATTGTGACAGTTCCATCCTTCAGAGTATCATAATCCACTGTCAAGCAGTAGGGCACTCCTATCTCATCTGCCCTTGCGTATCTCTTGCCTATGCTCCCTGTCTCGTCATAGATTACATCAAAGCCTTTTTCCCTGAGTGAGTTTGCAACTTCGGATGCCCTCTCGCTCAGACCATCCTTCTTCATGAGAGGAAGCACAGCAACTTCAAAAGGTGAGATGAAAGCCGGGAAGTCGAACCATTCCCAATCCCTTCTCTCGGCACCGCCACCTTCCCTGTAGCAGTACTCAAGCATGCACATTATGGTCCTGTCAACTCCAAAGCTTGGCTCAACTACATGGGGTATGACCCTGCTCCCATCCTCAAGCAGGACAGACAAATCCTTGCCGCTTGACTGTGAATGGCTCTTTAGGTCATAATCTGTCCGGTATGCATTGCCTATAACCTCAACCCACCCCACGGATGTTTTCACTTCCAAGTCCACATTCCCCCCCGAGTAGTGGGGGGTCTCCTCAGGAAGCATGTGCCTGAAACGCAGCGCATCATACGGTATTCTCAGCTTCATGTAGAACTGCATCTCCCTTGCCATGAAATACGCCATTATCTCGTTCGGGACGAGCTTCCTCTCGACAGCCTCCTTTGCGGTGAGCTCTATGCACTTCTCGCTTCCCTTCTTCTGCTCCTCCCTTGTGTATACTCTGAACTTCTCATCCTCAACCCCCTTGAATCTCGGGTGCGTTGGTGAGCTGGGGTTGAAGAAGTACTCAAGCTCCATCTGGCTGAACTCCCTCAGCCTCACGAGCCCCTGCCTCGGGGATATCTCGTTCCTGAAGGATTTCCCGATCTGGGCTATTCCCATGGGCAGCTTTGAGCCGTGGCTCCTGAATACCCTTTGGAAATCAAGGAATATTCCCTGCGCTGTCTCAGGCCTTATGTAGCCGGTAGTCCCCTCCATCGGACCTATGTTTGTTTTGAACATGAGGTTGAACCAGCCCACATCACCAAGGGGACCTCCGCACTCCGGACAAACAATTTTCTTTTCCTTCATCTCTTTTGTGAGCTGCTCGGGCTTCATTCCCCCGCACGTGAAATTCGCCTTCTCCTCAAGCAGATGGTCTGCTCTGAACTTCTTCCCGCATTTTGAGCAGCCCACCACGGGGTCACCGAAGCAGGAAAGATGCCCGGATGCTTTGAGAACGGCTTCCGGCAGGATATAAACAGTTTCTATTTCAAAGTTACCCTCCCTTCTAAGGAAGATGTCCCTCCAGCAGTCCTCAATCTTCCTCTTCAAAGCCTTTCCCACAGGCCCGTAGTCATAGAACCCCCCCACGGGCGAGTAGAGCTCGTTGGAAGGAATCAATATGGAGCGCTTGAGCGCTATTTCCATCACTTTCTGCATCATGCAATCATCCAAGTTGATTAGAGATGAGAAAATAGATAAAGATTAGCGTTTAAATATTCTGCAGGTGATTTGATGGGACGGGAAGAATTTCTTGAGAAGGCTAGGGCGGGCGTCAAGGAAGCTTATCTTGAAAAGGACAGGCAGCTCATTCAATGTGTTAATGCCATAGACGAGATAGACAAGACGAGCAACCTGCTTTTCGAAAGGCTGCAGGAGTGGTACGGAATTTATTTTCCAGAACTCAGGGTGAAGGAGCCCGAGAAATACTGCGAGCTTGTGCTTAGAATCAATAGGAAAAATATTAACAGGGAGGAGCTTTCCAGGATAGTTGGCGAGGATAGCGCAAATGTCATTGCCGAGAAAGCTGGGAGGAGCATGGGAGTTGATTTGGGCGATAATGACTTGGGCGAGATAAGAAAGCTTGCAAAAGAAATTCTGAATCTGCAGTCAATGAGAAGCTCATTTGAGAGGTATGAAACGGAGTTTGCGAAGGGACTCTGCCCCAATCTAACCTATCTGATTGAGGCTCCGCTTGCTGCGAAGCTCATAGCCCATGCCGGAAGTCTGAGGAGGCTTGCGAATATGCCTGCAAGCACAATTCAGGTGCTGGGGGCCGAGAAGGCTCTTTTCAAGCACTTGAGGAATCACACGAGACCACCAAAGCACGGCCTTCTCTTCCAGCACCCGTGGGTGAACTCCGCGCCAAAGAAGGAAAGGGGGAAAATAGCAAGGCTGCTCTCAACAAAGATAGCAATTGCCCTTAAAGGTGACTTCTACTCAAAGAACTTCATTGCGGATAGACTTAAGGTAGACTTGGACAGAAGGATGGGAGAGATAAGAAAGGGATAGGAATGAGGATACTTGCTCTTTCTGACTTGCACAGTGAGGGGACAGTACTGGAAGGCCTGAAGAACCTGCTTGACAAGGAGAGGTTTGACTTGGTTATAATTGCAGGCGATATAACGCAGAGAGGACCTCTCTCATACGCAGAGGACTTGCTTGACGTGCTGAGAGGAGAGAAAGTTCTGGCGATACACGGGAATATGGACACGCAGCAGGTTATTGACTTGCTGGAGAGAAATGGGTTTTTCTTCCATCTGAGCAAAGCGGAGGTGGGAGAATGGAATTTTGTAGGGTTTGGCGGCAGCAGCCCAACTCCTTTCGGAACTCCAATTGAGTATGATGAAAAGCAGATCTACGATGAGCTGAGCAGGTTTAGGATGAATTCAAAAACAATCCTTGTCACCCATTCCCCTCCTTATAATTCAGGTATTGACAAAACATCCGCCGGTGTGATCGCAGGCAGCAAGTCAATAAGGAGAATCATTGAGGAAAAGAAGCCGTTCATGGATATATGCGGACATATTCACGAGGGGGGCGGGGAAGCGGTGATTGGGAACACGAAGGTTATCAAGGTACCGCCTGCAATGGAGGGAAAGGCAGTTGAGATAGAGCTGGGGAATAATGTTGCTACGAGAATCATCCAACTAGCTACTTCTTACTGAAGAACCCCAAACCCGCACAGTCTCCATCGCTGGCCCACCTTTCTGCTTATGGCTATTTTGCCTTTCTTTTCAGCACACACGGGTCTCTTCAGGGCTACAGTCATCACGCTCTTCTTTATCTTCTGAACGAATCCCACCGAGGTTGAGGTGCCGATTCCCAGCACGAGAGGCTCGTTAAGCTTGAAGGGCGGGTTCTCCATGTCCGGCCTCTTGAGGATGTGGAATTCGATTTCAATGATATTGCTCGTCTCAGGGAGTGTTCCGATCCTCCCGAGGATGTTGCCCACAAGAGTATCCGCCTTTGTAAGGGATGGGTCAAGCCCTGTGCCAACTGCTATGAGCCCACCGGGAACTGCGCTCCCCAGCCTCTCCTTCCCTGCACTGAGAGCAGTGGCCTTGGAGGTTATGGCCTCGTAAACCTCCTTGTCCTTCTCCCCTTTTGAAACTCCGGGCCTTATCTCGATTTCGTCATTGCACTTCAGCTCTCCCTGTATGAGGGAACCACCCACAACCCCCCCAACAAGCTTGTTTATCTCGGTACCCGGCCTGTTCACGTCAAATGAGCGAGCTATGTACATCCTGGGCGATGCCTCCAAGTTCCTTTTCGGGGTGGGAATGTGCTTCTGTATCTCCCCAATCAGCACGTCCATGTTGAGGCAGTAGTTAGCAACGAAAGGGACTATAGGCGCCTTCTCCGCGATTGTCCCCTTCACAAAGCTCGTTATCTGCTCGTAATTCGCCTTTGCTTTTGCCTTGTCTACCAGGTCTACCTTGTTCTGCACTATGACGATGTTCTTCACTCCAAGAATGTCAAGAATCATCATATGCTCGAGCGTCTGCGGCTGGGGGCACTCCTCGTTTGCAGCTATGACAAGTATGGCACCATCTATGATGGTTGAAGCTGCAATTGCAGTTGCCATAAGCGTCTCGTGGCCTGGCGCATCAAGGAAAGAAACCCTTCTGAGAATCTCGGATGCGGCACCGCATTTCGGGCATTTCTCCTCAATGGTGAATGCCTCGGGCTCCGGGCATTGGGGGCATTTCCTGAAAACAGCATCCGCGTAACCCAGTTTTATGGTTATGCCCCTCCTCTTCTCCTCGCTGTGAACCAAGGTCCAAACTCCTGTCAAGCACCTTACAACAGATGTTTTGCCATGCTCCACATGACCAAGAAGACCTATGTTAACTTCAGCCTGACCCAATCAACCACCGCTCACTTCTTCTTCTCTTCCTTTGGCTTTGGCGGGAACAGCTCCTCGAGCTTCTTCTCGCCTGCTTCAACAATCACTGTGTTAAGCTGGACTATCTGGTCTGTGACTAGGTTGCCCCTCACGCTCTTCTTCCTTCTCTCCCCCTTCCTCTTCGCCCTGAAGCCAACTCCGGTAGAGAGCAGCAGCCTTGCCTTTCTTGCCCCTCTCAAATCGCTCCTCATTGGGAGGCCATCCTTGTCGCTTCCCCCGGTTATCTTCAGCTTGTAGCCTGCTGCGCCAACAGTTCCTCCGTCAAGCGGGTCTCCAAGCTTCAAGCCAACAAGGGAAGCTTCCTTATCCTTCGTCATATCCGTCTGGTAGCTCTTTCCTGTTTTCGGGTCTGAAATGACAACTTTCATCGTTATACCTCCTCTTTACTATGTCTAAAATTTGGAATATGAATATCGTTATTAATCTTTATAATCCTGTCGTCTTTGTTCGCATGTCAATCGCGTGAGGATGCCGCAAAAGTATCACCTAGAATGCCACGTATCCGGCCAAGCAACTCAATCTCGGTTGGGCTGAGGAACTCCCTGTACTTGCTCAGCAGCAGCTTGGCATGCGCCCTTCTGACATTGGAGTACAGCACATCTCCCTCATTCACCTGCCTTCCGAAAGTGGGCTCATCCATTGAGATTGCAACCTGCATTCCCTCCTTTGCTTCTGCTATGCTCTCCTTCTCGCTCTGTATCGCCTTTATTTTCCCCACAGACACTCCTTTCTCAGTTATCAACTCATACTCCGGCTTTATTCTTCCCGCAGTTATATCCACTCCAAATATTGCAGGGTGGGAAGCCCTGAAACAGCAGCCTGCCATAACCTTCAGCCTGGCGGGCAGTGTCAGCGAGGAGAAAGCCTGGCTGCGCTCGGATTCCCTTTCCTTCTCAACCCACTTCTTGTAGTTGTCGAGCAACGCGTATATTATCCCCTCTTTCATTATTGTTATCCCAGTCCTCCTGGACTCCTCCTCTGCATCCTCAAGAACATCAACGTTGAATGAGAGGACTACACCGTAATACCTGTTCTGGTTCCTTATCCCTGATGCATCAACAACATCCTTCTTCACAACAGCGCCTATGCCTGCCTTGCTGACAGGCACCTTCTCGTCCTTCAGAAGCTTCGTTATCGCTTCAAGAGAGCCCAGCGTGTCAGCTTTCAGTATAACTCCTTCCTCACCCTTCTCGATGAGCACTGCTTTTATCTCCTTGTCTATCTCTGCCTTCAGCTTCTTCTCATCAGACTTGCCTGCAACGAATATTGGAGAGCCTGCAATTGCATCCTCCAAGCCGGGGGCTGCTATTTTCACTCCAGCGGCAGCATGCACTTCATCCACATTCAGGAATTTCTCCCTTGGATCTCTCATCTCATCAAGCGGCTTGGGTCTCAGCAGCGCCCTGACCTTCGTAGTCTTTGCTCCATTGACCGTTCCGAACACTATCGTGTCTCCTCTCCTGATTACGCCATCGTAGAATATTGCATCAACAGTCTTCCCAAGCCCTGTCTCATCCTTCACTTCCAGTATGCTTCCTCTCCCCTCCCCTTTCACCTTAAGGTGCAGCCTGGTCTTGAGGAACCTCTGAGATAAACCCGCTATGAACATAAGCAGCTCGTTCACCCCTTCGCCCGTCTTTGCGCTTATGGGTATTATTGCGATCTGTTTTGTGAAATCTGAAATCCTGTCAAACCTCTCTGACTGGAAGCCCAGCTCGCTTAATCTTCCTACAAACTGGTAGAGCCTCTTGTCAAGCTCCTCTTGCACATGCGGCAGCTGGGAGTTGAAGGATTGCATGAACGTGGAGTCGGGGTGAGGAACCCAGCCGTTTACCAGGTCTATCTTGTTCATTGCAATTACGAACGGAGTCTTATAATCCCTCAGAATCTCGATTGTCTCAAGCGTCTGGGGCTCAAACCCTTTCGTGATGTCCAGCACGAGCACAGCCATGTCTGAGATGCTGCCTCCTCTCTCCCTCAGGTTTGTGAATGCCTCGTGGCCTGGCGTGTCTATGAAGAGCAGGCCGGGTATCTCCAGCTTTGTCTGCATGAGGGCCATCATTGCGCTGCAGGCTTTGACTATCACCTCTGTCGGCACCTCGCTTGCCCCTATGTGCTGCGTTATGCTCCCCTTCTCCCTCTTTGCAACAGAAGTCTTCCTTATCTTGTCTAGCAGGGAAGTCTTCCCGTGGTCTACATGACCCATCACCACTACAATAGGCTGCCTTATCATATCAAGCACCAGAACAAGCTTGGACTGGCAGATTGAATTGCTCTTATTATGCTGGATAAGATATTTAACGCTTTTTCTAAGTTGGGTGTAATGCTTTTTAGCAGACCGGTATGCTGCCCCTCATTATCTCTCTCAGCTTGCGCGACTCTTCCTTCGGGTTTGCTGAATCGAGTATGCCTCTCCCAACAATTGCGAAGTTGGAACCTGCCCTGAATGCTTTCCCAGCATCCCCTCCCTGTGCTCCTATGCCCGGTGAGAGAATCAGAATGTCATCTCCTATCAGCTTCCTAACCATCGAAAGCAGGTCGTACTGATTTCCTGGTGCTATCACACCTGCAACGTCCAGCTTCTTGGCAATCTGTGCAATCTCCTCGGTTACCTCTTTCTTGAACAGATGGCCCGGGCTTGTCATTGCAGTAAGTAGGAAAACCCCCTTTCCCATCTTGTTCGCGGAACTGACAACTGCCTCAACAGCCTTCTCACCCTGGAAGCCATGGCAGATTATGGCATCATACCCCTTCGTGAAGTAGTATTCCGCCTTCATTGCATTGCTCTTCTCTATATCAGCAATCTTGGCGTCGAGTATCACCGGGACTCCATCGCCAGCCCTCTTCAATGCACCTATGGCGTTCTCATGGGAGAACCCCCATATATCGGCATATTCAGGGTGCACCTTCACAGCTGCAATGTTCTTTGCCGACTCCGAGAGCACTCTTTGCGCTTTCTTCCAGTCGGCAGTATCCACTGCCAGTATCAGGGTTGAGTCCCTGCTCATTGCGTTCTGCAAGAATACTTTTCGATATTCGGCCTGCATAAGATACCCCCCATAGAATTAGGCGATTGCCTAATAAATACTTAGGTCAAGTCCTTCATAAGTCTTTTATAGTCCTTTGGGTGTCTTCTCTTGAGGTTCCTGCATCTCCTGTAGTACAGGAAGTTTGAGGTCATGATGCTTGCTTCAAAGGCGGAAAAGAGCGCCAGCAATGCAAGCATTGCAAAATCGTTACTGATAAGCGAGAGGATTATAATTGCAATGGTGTAGAAAACCCACTGTATAAGCAGGCCTAGCACCGCAGCTACCTCGTAGCTGAAATGCCTCCAGAGAAACTTCTGAAAAGGGTTCTGCTCCCTGCTCTCCGAGAGCTTTTTACCCAATGCCTTTGTGGTGAACTTCACCGCGCGGTATGTGCTGAGCTGGTCAATCATTGCGAACAGGCACAGAACAACCCACGTGAAAATTGAAATTTCGGAAGATGAAATCATTGCACCACTATCTGTATACCAGCCACAGCAGCATGATGAGGAGCCCAAGCAGGAAGACGCAGTAATGGCTGGCTATAAGACCCACTCGCTCGCTGTTATTCCTGATTTTGAGGTAGACGAAAAAGGTTGGCAGAAGCCATATGATGAGGACAAGTGCTGCAACCGGCAGGGGGCCTCCAGTCACTCTGAATGTGAGTATTTCAAGGCTGAGAAAAAGGACTACCAAACCAATGACAAGTCCCTTGGCAAAACCGTTTTTGAATTTGCCATACTTGAGCTTTATGATTTTCATGCAACCACTACACGGTGAAGTACTCCTTGAACTTCTTCGTTGTCCTCAGCACCTTCGTCCTACCATGCTTCTCGGCAGTGATGAATTCTTTCTCCACAAGCTCCTTCACATGGTCGTATACTGCTGAGCCGACCATCTTGGCAAGCCTGGACTGGGCGATCCCGTCATTTTTCGCAATTACTGCAAGATTCTTTATTGCGCCTTTTGATAACTCCGCCTCCTTTGCCAGATTGGACACCTTCTTCTCATACTCGAGCTTGAGGCGCATTATATATCCTCCATCCTCGAAAGATATCACGATTGCACTGCCCCTCGCCTTGTACTCCTGCTGCAACTCCTTCAGCTTCTCCTGCACTATCTTCCAGGAGTTGACTCCTGCGAGCTTTGAAAGCGTCCTCACGGTCATAGGGGAGGTGCTCATGAAAAGCGCAGCCTCAATAATACTCTTCGCATCAAGCGTCTCTTCGGGCTTCTGAGCCTGTTCCTCAGGTCTCTCTTCTGCAGGCCGCCCTTCTACCTCCTCCTCAAGCATCTGCTCGAACTTCTCCTCTTCAATTTTCCCCATTCCGGTTTTATCCTGCGGCGTTCCCTCTTCCATGCTTAGTCTCTTGTCATCTGGGTAATATTAATCTTTACTGCAGCTTTGCTTTCCCTTCTTCTTCAAAGGCAGTATTCTCAAGCCGAAGTTTTGGATTTCGCAGCTCCTTTTGCATGTTCATCCACCGGAAGTTGAATAAAAATCTCGCCAAAGAACTTCTCCTGAAAGACGGAGAGCTTCCCATCCTGGGCAAGGTGCAGCAGTGGGATGAGCGTGTATATAATCTCCTTCCTGCTCCTCTCCTCCAGCAGGGATGAAAAGGTCGCAAGCCCGCTGGCATCTGCTGTTTTCTTCACTCTTGCGAAAATCTCATTCATCTGCCTGGTGATATTGTATTTCGGTATGTCTATCACCATGTTCTCCTTTATCACCGGCTTCTCCTGCCTTCTCTTCTGCTCCTCAAAAACCTCTTCAAGAGCTGTCATGAGCTCGTTCAGCGTCACCTTCCTCTTCCTCGGTATCCTAGTCCTCAGGGATAGCATTGGTATCTCGACAGGCGCCTGCGTCTCGTCAATGAAGGTCTGCTGCTCCACGACCTGCTCCTCCTCTTCAAACCTGAGGGCATCGCTCTTGAAGCGCAGGAGGATTGATGCGGCAAGGATGAGGTTTGCCGGCACGCGCAGGTCCAGCTTCTGCAGCTTCCTCACCCTCTCCAGATATTTTGAGGCAATGTCGACAAGGTCTATGTCCCAGGGGTCCAGCTTCTCGCTCACCACAAGGTCAAACAGCATCTCCCTCCAGGTGGGCTGGGCGACAAGCTGCTCCAGATTTATTCCTTCTTTCTGTTCCATCGCAATGATTTTACTCTGGAACAATATTAACCTTTCCAGCCGGCACATCTCGCGTGAAAAACATCAACGGCATTTCGCTCTTCCGAGCGCTTGCTTTAAATATCTGGAATGAGTAGTTCTAGAGGTGGTGCCTATGGCAGCGGGCCAAGGCGGAAATGCAGTAGCACTAGCAAAAAAACCCATGTTGAACGGTATTGAGCTTGAGCTGAGGCCTAATGGAATTTGGATTGGGAAACGTACGGATGAGTATACAGGGAGAACCACAGAGATACGCGTACAGTTCATGAAAGACGGGACAATAGACTGGGATTCGTTTACTACTAGAAATGGCGAGGACGTACACACTGCCAGCTTAAATTTCGGGCAGGATGGAAAGCTAAATAAAATTAGAGCCGTTATAACGCATGAGAATAACGGATGGAGGGGTGACGTAAAAGAGTTAGAAGGAAAAATGATGGCGTTTTTGGAACACCCGGAAGTAAAGGAATGGCTAAAGGAAAAGAATAAATCACGTGAAATGGAAGCGGAGGAAGAGAAAAGGAAGGATACGGATAGACAAAAATTTATAGAGCTGATGAGAAAACTTGGACCAAACGAGAGACAGCAGGTATTTGGCAAGAAGCCGGCTCAGTGAAAAGCCGGATCTTAACAGGCATAGCAGACGTAATAGGAATTGGAATTGTCGGGGTTGTGGTAATTATTGTTGTTGCATTCTTCTTTATCAGAAGGAAAAGCTCAGCTCCCCCTAAACAAGGTAGTAAGAGTTAAAAAGTGATGGCAGTTTAAAAAAACTGCTATTTTTTCTTATTTTTTAATTTAATTCAAGCACGCTTGTATACTTACAGTTCTCTCTTCATCTTCTCAAGCAGAAAATCGAATCTGGTAAAGCCTGCCTCTTCATTCATATGGCCTGCATTTTTCAGCACAATCAACTCGGTTTTCAAGTTCTTTGCAATGTTTCTACCCTGCTCAAGCGGTACATAAGGGTCATTATCCGAACTTATTACATAGAACTTCTTGCAGTTTCTCCTTATTTTATTCCAGTCGAACTGCTTTTCCAAGAATGTTCCAATCAGCTCATCAAATTCAGGATTATCTAGAGGGTTTGCAAAACCGGCTACAAAAAAAGCCGCCTTAACAGGCTTATCCAGTCTTTCAATCACGCTCAGCAGGAATGCAACTCCTAGGCTGTGCCCGACAACAATGGAGTTTTCCAGCTGCGGTGTGTACCCCTCGAATGTGCTAAGCCAGCTCTGCAGCTTCGGGTTCTCGGAGTCTGGAAACTTCGGGACGAACACTCTACAGCCAAGCTTCTCCAGCCCATTTTTAAGCCAGGGGAACCAGTTCCCAGAGGGGCTTCCGCCAATACCGTGTATAATGAAGACGTTAGTCATGCTAGCACACTCTAAAATCCACTACTATCTGCACAACTCCGGGAGCGAAAGGCCTCACAATTCTTTTCGCAATTACCTCTGCCTTTCTCCCGCTGATCATCGCTTCCTTTGTGATAAACGTCTCGGCATCCTCAAAAGGGTTCTGCTCGCTAGCAAACTGATAGAAGTGGATTATGCAATTCTTCCTGGCTGCAAGGAAAGCTTCTCCAAGGAACTTCTCAGCTCCTTTCGGCAGAGGCATCAGAATCCTGTCTGCAGAATTCACAAATTTTTTCGGAATGATATCCTTGACATCCCCCAGAAGGGGAGTTATCATCTCCTGCATCCTGTTCAGCCTTATGTTTTCCTCCATGTATTTGAATGCATCGGGATTGAGCTCAACTGCATGAATCTTCACCTGGGGCTGCATCTTCGCAATGACTATGGGGAAGGGTCCCACACCTGCGAAAAGCGCAAGTATACGTTCGCCGGGCTTCACCTGCTCTGCTATTCTTTTCCTCTCAAAAGACAGCCTGGGGGTGAAATATACTTTTGCCACATCAAGCCTGAACCTGCAGTTGTTTTCTTTGTATTCCGTTGCAGTCCTCTCCTCACCTGCAAGGAACTTCAGCTTCCTCGTCCTGTACACTCCTTCCATGGGCCCGAACTTCTTGAAGACTGATTTAACATTCCTGTGGACGCTGAGCAATGAAGCTGCAATGAGCTTCTCCTTCTTCTCAAGCTTCTTGGGGATTTCAAGTATCGCTATGTCTCCGATTACATCGAAGGATTTCACAATCAAGCCGAACTCTTCTGGTGTAAGTTTACTTCTCAGGCTATCCTCAAGAGAAAAGACCACCGGGGCTCTTTCCTTAAGCTTCTTTTCAACAAGCTTGAAATTCCTGAATTGACCTTTTACTGGAAAGTAGATGCTATCATCCTCAGCTTTGGGGGCGTATTTATTGTCAAGCAGGTTTAGCGAGATGAGCTCCCTTCTGATGCGCTCCGCTTCATTTCTATTAACTTTTATGCACTTAGTCATTCAACCACTGATCATTCAAAGAATATCGAAGGCTTCATTGGCGTTGCCTGCCTTGCTTTCTTTGCATGGGCTTCCTGAGCTTTCTCCTCAGGCATGATGTAAACATCAGCATTCAGCTCGCTTGAGAGGAATTTCTTTGCCCCTTCAAGCGCTTCCATCTCCTGCCTCAGGGTTAGCACCAACGGGGAGAGATAGTTGACGTTCTTGATGAGCTGCTGCAGAACCCTCTGCGTCTCATCTGGATCGGCCCTCATCCTGTCATCCCTCATGGCTTCTTTCATGACAACATCAAACTTCTTCTCTTTGTATGCCATGGAATAGAGCTTCCTCTTCCAATCTGACGCGCAGTATATGTAGATGCTCCTGGGGGTAGCCTTCCTGATCTTGACTATGTTCTCGATATCCTCCCTTGTATCCGAGATGAGCTCCTCTGAGAGATCTGCAACTTTATCTATCTTTATCTCATCATGCCTGGGCCATTCTGCGATGGAAACAAAGTCAGAATCCTTGACAAACTCCTTCTTTCCAAGCTTCTCCCACATCTCCTCAGAGAAGTGCGGCATGAAGGGAGCGAGCAGCAGTATGATGTATTCCAGGTACTCCCTGAGCACTTTGCGGTTCTTTCCATCCCTTCTCAGATACCACTTCAACTCGTTCACTGCCCCGTAGAATGCATCCTGACCAATGTCGCGCAATTCCAGATTCCTATAGCGCTCCTCGGATAGCTTCACTTTCCTGTGAATTGCCGACAGGAGCCATCTGTCAACGCTGTTTACCTCCGCAGGGAATTCGCCGCATCTCTCAACAAGCGTTGCAATGGAGACCATCCTTGAAGCTATGCCTTCCGCCATTGTAGGGTTGAAGTCGGCATCCTGAGAGAGGTCCGCTCCAGAAACAACTGAGAAGCGCACGACGTCTGTTCCGTACTTCTTTATAGCTTCCCTCAGAGGGAGTATGTTGCCCATGCTCTTGCTCATCTTCTTCCCTTCCATGAGCACGAAGCCGTTTGTAACTATCTGCTTGGGCCAGAGTTCCTGCGGGAAGATGGCAACGTGGTTGAAGAGTAGGAAGGTTAGATGGTTGTGAACAAGATCTCCTGCAGAATGCCTCGAATCAAGGGGGTACCAGTAGAGCAGCTCCTCCCTCATGCTGTTGAGCAGCCTCTCCTCAATGCCGGTTTTGGCAGAAAGCCCCTTTGCATCGCCTTTTCCCAGCATCACAAAGTCGAAAAACTCTGGAGAGAGCTTCTCTGCATCAACATCTTTGAGATAGTGGGAGATTGTGTAGAACGCCATGTAGATTGTCGAATCGGAGAGGGATTCAATTATCTGGGTCCTGTCGAACGGGAAGGGAGTTCCGAGCCCGCTTGCCCTCACGCATGCCTTCTCCTTCAGCCAGTCTATCGTATATTCGTATTCAACTACAGTTTTTTTCGGTATTATGTTAACCTGCTTCAAGCATTCCCTGACCCGCTCTTTCCATCCCTCATCCCCGTAGTTGATGAACCACTGCCCTTCCACTCTCTTGACAACGCAGAGGGTGCCGCATCTGCAGTATATCGGGCCGTTTATTATATCGTAGATGAGAAGCGCCTTTCCTTCTGCAAGCATATCCTGTTTTATCTTCTCCTTCGCAGTGAGTGCCTTCTCTCCCTTGTATTTTCCTACGATCATTCTCCCTCCATGCGCCTCTGCCCTGTAGAGCCCCTCAGTTGCCTGCTCTGCCTTTTTGTCTTGCTGGTTTGCAACGCCCATTCTTTCTGAAATTTCTTTAGCAGGGTATTTTCCATACCCGGCAAGCTCTATTACTTGGATTAGCCTATCGGAATAATTTTCAAAAGAGGTTCCCTTCAAATCGCGGAGGGCGAGAAAATCATAGGGAGCATGGGCCGGCACGCTCATCACAACACCTGAGCCGTTCTTTGGGTCTACGAAACCGGCAGGAAGGATTGGGATTTCCTCTCCAGTCATGAGGTTTTTGCAGTTCTTTCCAATGAGGTCAACTGTTCGTATCTGCTCCTTCACCTCAAGCTTCATCTGGTGCTTCAGCTTCTCGGCTGCATCAGATGAGACAATGTAGCTCTCCCCGTTGCTCTCGATTCTCATGTAGTTCACGGCAGGGTTCACCCATAGGTTTGTCACTCCGTATATTGTCTCAGGCCTGAATGTTGCAGTCAACAGGTAGTAATTTCCAAATTTGAACTTTATGAGCACGTACTCGTCAATACTGGGGTCGACATCCCCCTGGGTGTCATGGGAACCAACCGCATTGTTATCCTTCGGGCACCAGGGGACAGGATGGCTGCCCTGCTTCAGATAGCCCTTCTCATTCAGCTTCAGGAACTGCCACTCGATGAATTTGTTGAATATTTTATCGTATGTATAGAATTTCCTCCTCCAGTCTATGGAGAAGCCCATCTCCCTCATGCCCAGCTCAATTTCCTTGCTGAAGTAGTCCACGAGCTTCTCGGGAGTTGTCAGCTGGGAGATGATGTGCTCGGGTATGTTGTAGATATTCTTGAAAATTTCGTATATCTCCTTGTCCCCCTCGGCTATTCTCTTTGCCATGGCAAGCACGGGCGTGCCCGTCACATGGAAGCCCATCGGGAAGAGCACATTGTAGCCCTTCATCCTCATGAAGCGCGCGTATACATCTGTTGTGGTATACGTTCTGGCATGCCCTATGTGCTGGGGGCTGTTGGGGTAGGGAAAGGCAGCTGTAAGGAAGAACTTCCTGCTCTCGCTCACATCCGGCTCGAAAGTCTTCGCATCGGCCCATCTCTTCTGCCACTTCTCCTCGATTTCATGGAATTCCATAGGTATCACATAGTATTTGCAACCTGCATTTAAAACTATTCACGGAAAAGCGCTGCAGAAGCTCCAGAAGTTCTGGCCAAGAGTTCCCAGATAGTAGCCTCCCTCAAGGACTGCGAATACCCTCGCTCCGAGCTTCTCGGCCTCTTTCCGTATAATGCCGCCAATCGTGTTGTATGTTGCGCTGTCCTCTATATCAATTGCATTCCCACAGGAGTAATCCTTGTAGAACGTGTCAAACCCAACACTGACTCCTATAAGTTCTGGCTTGAATGCATTCACATCTTTTCTGAATTTCTCTTCAAAAATTTTCAGGTATCCGGCATCCTTGGTCCCTGGCTCAATTACCACATTGTGGATATGCTCGTTGTTCTCCCTCTCAAAGCCCGACTTCCAGGGGAAACAGGTGTTCGGGTCCTGGTGGAATGAGAGGTAGAAAACCCTTTGGTCATCGTAGAATATATCCTGGGTTCCATTGCCGTGGTGCTGGTCTATGTCGACAATCATTGCCTTTTTTACTTCGGATTTAAGCAGGGATGCAGTGGCAAAGGCAATGTTGTTCAGATAGCAGAAGCCCCCGAATGCATTCCTGCTGGCGTGATGCCCCGGCGGCCTGATGAGAGCGAAGGAGAACTCTTTCTTGGAGTTCTCTGCAGCCTTCAGAGCTCCGCCTGCCGCAAGCTTGGCAATTTTGAATGTGTTCATTGAGAATGGATTGTCCCCTGCCCCCTGCTGCGTATCTGAGAGGAATTTCAGCCTTTCTATGTATTCCTCGTCATGGACTATGTAAAGCTCTCTTTCCGAGATTTCTTTGGGTTTGTCAAATGAGACGGCTAGGTTGTTTTCTTTCAGATATCTTATAATCGCAATAAGCCTCTGGGGGTTTTCCGGGTGGCCCTGACCAGTCTCATGCTCCAGAAACCTTTCTGAATAGACAATTTTCATAGAATCAACGCCAGGGGTGAGATTTGAACTCACACTACCCGTGAGGGTAACCAGATCTCAAGTCTGGCGCATTGACCAGATTCTGCCACCCTGGCACGAGATATATTCTCCCCTCTCGGCTTTAAAAAGCATATTCATTTTCTGCAGAAAAAGAATCACTCCAAACTTATCTCAATATGAACCGTGTCAGGCACTCGCACGCGCATGATTTGCCTTAGAATTCGCTCGTCGCCAACAACGTCAATCACGCGCTTCCTTATCCGCATCTCCCAGTGCTCGTAGGTGTCCGAGCCGTCTCCACATGGAGTCCTTCTCGTAGTTATTCTCAGTCTCTTCGTAGGAAGAGGAATCGGGCCACGCATCTCAACGCCAGCTGTCTTTGTGATGTCCTTTATCTGGTTGCAGACATCGTCAAGCTCCTTGGGGTCCTTGCCTATGAGTTTTATCCTTGCGCGCGTCATGTGTGGCACCTTTATTCGCTCTCATTAGGTCATAATGAGAAACAGAAAAGGAAAAAAGAAAAGAAATCAAGCGACTTTCACTACCTCCAGAACAACTCCGGCAGCAACGGTCTGCCCCATGTCTCGTATGGCAAACCTTCCCAGCTGCGGGAACTCATTGAACTTCTCAACAACGAGAGGTCTCAGCGGTTTCACCTTCACTATCGCCACATCACCCGTCTTGATGAAGTCCGGGTTCTTCTGCACTGTCTGGCCTGTCTTCGGGTCCTTCTTCTCGAGTATCTCAGTGATTGTACAGGCCATCTGCGAAGTGTGGATGTGGAAGACCGGGGTATATCCCTTTAGTATTGCTGTTGGATGCTCAAGCACAACAATGTTTGCCGTGAACTCCTGAGCAACTGTAGGCGGATTGCTTGCCGGTCCAGCTACCTCTCCTCTCTTCAAATCCTTCTTGTCAACTCCCTTAACGTTAAATCCTACATTGTCACCAGGCACTGCTTTCTCAAGAGGCTGGTGGTGCATCTCGATGCTCTTCACCTCGCCTTTGGCTCCTGATGGCATGAACACGATAAGGTCACCTGGCTTCATGACGCCCGTCTCAACTCTCCCCACTGGTACAGTGCCGTGCCCTGTTATTGTGAACACGTCCTGCACTGGAAGCCTGAGCGGCTTGTCTAGCGGCTTTGCCGGAACTGTAAATTTATCGAATGATTCAACAAGAGTGGGACCTTTGTACCAGTCCATCTTGGTCGGCTTCTTTGCAACGTTCTCTCCCTCGTAAGCAGAGTATGGGATGAACTGGAGTGACTCCGTCTTGTAGCCAATATTCTTCAGCAGAGTTGTGGCCTGGTTTTTCAAATCCTCGTATTTAATTCTGTCATAGCCAACGCTGTCCATCTTGTTTATTCCAATCACCATCTGCTGTATTCCCAGCACCTTTGCCAGGAAGGCATGCTCCTTGGTCTGCTGCTGTATGCCTTCCTTGCAGGAAATTACAAGAACTGCAGCATCTGCCTGCGATGCGCCTGTGATCATATTCTTGACAAAGTCCCTGTGGCCTGGCGCGTCAATTATTGTGAAGTAGTACTTGGGAGTCTGGAATTCCCTGTGGGCAACGTCTATGGTGACTCCTCTCTCCCTCTCCTCCTTGAGCTGGTCCATGGCAAATGCGAACTCGAAAGTTGCCTTGCCTAACTTATCAGCCTCATCCTTAAGCCTCCTTAAATCCTGTTCGCTCAATGCACCAGTATCATACAGGATTCTTCCAACTGAAGTGGATTTTCCGTGGTCAATATGCCCAATGAAGACCAAGTTTAGGTGTTCTTTTTCGACCATAGATATACCTCCAATATTTTATGACATCTGTAAGTATCCATCTAACGCTTTAGAAGCCATATACTTCTGTACATGATTATTTTTAACCCTTTCGGAGAAAACTCACCTTTTTGAGAACTCTGCGGAGATGGCGCCTCCAACAGCACCCAGCAGAGCGAATAGAATCATTGTCGCTATAAGTTTAATCAGTATGAAGTAGACATTGAGTTCGGTGAATGCAAGCTTTACCAGCAAGTCGGATGTCCCCACGCCAAGCCCAAATGATATAAAAGTTGCTGTTGTCTGCATTGCAAGCCCCTGCAAGAGCACGGCGTATATTATGTTGAATGTTGTTGCTATGAATGCTACGAAAACACCGCTTATTGCGCCGACTTCCAGCGCATTCCTTCTGTTTATATAGCCGTTTCCACAACTGTCAACCCTGAGCCTGAGGAGATAAGCGGAAACTGCACCTCCAATCACGGGCCATATCAGCAGGAAGTTTATGAAAGGAAGACCCATCAGGAATCCCCCGGCTATCCCGCCCACTATAGTTGAACTTACCGTCTCGGAAGGCTTTATTGATAGCTCGACTCTTGAAACAGGTATGCGCTTAGCTTCAAACCTTGCAGGCATTCTTTCTTCTGTTCTTGCAAGAGGCATCCTTCTCTCCTCGTATCTTTTCTGCTGCACTTCGACTATGTCAGTTGGAGCGGAAACTTCAAACTCCGCAGGAATCTTTGCCGAGCACAGCCTGCAGTAGAGCTTGTCGTCCTTCTCTATCGCACAGTCTGCGCAAATAAGCTTCTTGCAGGAGGAACACCTGCCGATTGCTTCGGAACGAGGATGGTTGTAGCATCTGTCAACAATTTTTGAGCGCGACAGGCAGTCCCTGCAGTATACCTTTCCATCTTCCTCAACTGCACATTTCGAGCATACCCCCTTGTTGCACGAGGAGCAGATGCCAACTGCCTCTGAATGTGGATGTTTGAAACATCTCATGCTATCAGCTATATTCTTGAAGTCCCTTATTTAAATTTATAGGCACATTACTGTTTTAAATCTGCACAGCTAGATATTTAGGAGCGTGGGCCCGTAGCGCAGTCTGGATAGCGCGACAGTTTCCTAAACTGTAGGTCGCGGGTTCAAATCCCGCCGGGCCCGCACTTTCGTGATTGTAATGAGCTCTTCAATTGGTCTGAAAAAGGACAAGCTGACAGCCGAGCTTAAGGATGCGGATAGAAGGGTAAAGCTCGCCAGGAAAGGAGATTACCTCGCCCTGCTGAAATTCATTGGCAACGAGGCTGTTTCTGATTTCGATAGATACTCTGCAATACTTGAGCTGGTGAAAATCACGAACAGCAGGCAGGTCGGTCTTCGTGCGTTGGAACACCTCATCTCGTATATAAACTCAAAATACTCCGGGAAGGAAAGAACCGAGAGGATGCATGCAATGCTGAAGGAAGTTGCCTCCCAGAAGCTCAACAGCCCGATGATAAGGGAGGCAGCCAGGGATGAGTTGGGGAAGATTGCATGAACGATGTTTTTGGAATTTCTAGCAAAGGCAATGGCCTGCCTACTCCATCCTTCAACCGCGAGCTTACTGACTCAGTGAAGAAAGAGCTGGCTGATGCTTTCATAAATTCCGTTGGGAAATGCATGCATGGCGTTGATAGGATTGGAATAATGTTTTCCGCTGGCATAGACAGCGCACTTATAGCTTATACCGCAAAAAGGTTCAAATCGAAACTGTTCCTCTATTCCGTAGGGACTGAGATTTCCGAGGACATGAGATATGTTGAGAAGTTCGCAGGGAAACTCGGCTTGAACTCCAAGAAGATTATCATCGGCGAGAAAGACGTAATAGATTATTACAGGAAGGTTCAAAGTCTTCTCGAAGAAGATAATTTCATGAAAATAGAACTCGCAATCCCTGTTTTCATCTGCTCATTGCATGCGCACGAGGATGGTGTTGAGGTCATCCTGACAGGCTCAGGCGCTGAGGAACTTTTCGCTGGATATAACAGGCATCTACAGTGCTTCTTGAGCGGAGGAGACCTGAGAAAGATGCTTTCGGATGAGCTGAGGGGGCTTTACTCGAAGGATTTGAAGAATGCGGAGTTCATAGCATCAGTCAACCACTGCGAGCTCAGATATCCTTTCCTCGACATGAGAGTAATAGAACTTGCAACTTCCCTGAAGCCCGAGCTGAACCTGAGCAAGCAGGGTGAGAAGAAGCGCATCCTAAAGGCAGTTTCAAGAGAAATCGGCCTGCCAGAGGATGCTGTTGAGAGACCCAAGAAAGCCATGCAGTACGGTTCTGGGATGCACAAGCTGCTCATTCGTGCAAGGAGGAAGAGCCTGATTAAATGATTAATTTTAATAACTGTTCATAACAAATAGGATAACATGAAGGAAGAAGACAAGCCGCTTGTCTCAAGAAGGGTTGCGGCAGTTTTGAGCATATTTATTATAGCAGCACTGATACTTTCATTCTACTATTTATTCTGGGGCATGAAAGCAGGCACCAGCATGGCAGGCATAAACCCAAACACGCAAGCTACCCAGTCAAACCTGACAGAGGACAAGTGGCAACTCAGCCCGCTTGTCGGCGGATATAACATAGACAAGATAAATCAGACTCCAATTCTGGTGATAAACTGCAAGTATATGCTGATTGGCTCCTTCGTCCCGACATATTCAGCTGACATGGAGAGGGGCAATATAGGCAATGCATTGTGCGCCGCAACTCATAACACCATATTCTGCAGCCAATTCGCGGGCTCCCCTAAAGGTTTTTATACCATAAACTCTAGCGAATGCAACTCCGGAGGCAAGACGCTCATCTATGCTTTCCACAGCCCCTCCTGCGGCTTCTCATCAGCGCAGAGAGACGTACTGAATGCATTAAAAGACGAGTTCCCGAATCAGATTGAACTCCAGTATATATGCACTCCTGTGCATCTGGGGGACATGGCGGCATGCTCAAGAGACTTTCTGTTAAAAAGATATAACGCATGAGGTGTTTCTATGAAGGAAAAAAAGGACACTAAGTTCCCTTATACTGCAGTTCTTTTAGTTGTGGCAATAATTGTAATTGCCACCCTCTCGTACATAATTGTGAGCAGACCCCCAGCAGGGCCGCAGTATAACATCATTAATTTTACAGTTATCACCCCCACTCCGAAACATAATATTTCTGAAGTGAAAAATTTCATGGCAAGGGTTATGGACAGCTACACCGACCTTCCCTATGCGAACCCCACAACTCCATATTTCAGGGACCAGGAGGGAGTTTGGGAGGAGATGGTTCTGATGAACAGCAGTGGCAGTGCTAAAAATGTTCTGATAAGAGTCTATGACTCCAACCTCACTTTGGAGAGCGTTATGCTTGAAGCTCCCAAGCCATTATCCATAAGCAATGACCAGGTTGTAGCGAACGGGGTTGTAAGGCTAAATGGCAAGCTTAACTGCTCCCAGAATAAGATAATGGCATTTGTCTTCTTCGACTTATACTGCCCTCCTTGCATAGCTGCCGAGAAGAAGATAGACCAGATGAAGCAGAAGTTCAACAACAGTGTTGATTTTGAATACAAGATAATACTAACACATTCCTACGACCTTGCTCCAAAATACGGGTTGGAGAATGTGAGCAAAGCTGCAGGCTACCTGCTCTGCGCAAGGGCTCAGGGCAAGCTGGATGAGTTCAAGAGCTGCGCAATAGATGCATATATGAAGCATGCGGAAGTCCCTCTCTCAGATATCGAGCTGAGCAGCTGCGTAAATTCCACCTCCCTGAATAAAACCGCGTTGGATGTATGCATGAGCAGCTACTACCTTGATTTGAACAGGGACAATATGCTTGCAGAAACCGATTCACTTGTTGGAACAGTACAGACAGCGCCCGCAGGAGCTCCTGTTGTGACTGTTGACTGCATGTACAAAGCCGAACCGGATTATGCAGAAGCAGCAATATGCTACGCCCATCCAGAGCTTCAGGAGTGCAAGTAGCTACATATTCATTTTTTCGAAAACTTCAGTTAGGTCAACTTCGGTGTTCACGCATCCATCCTTCTTTAGCATAACTCCCTGCCCAGGGAAGCGTGAGCCTCCTCCAAGCTTCTCTACCGCCATCTGAAGTTCGTTGAAGCATGCAACCCCAAGAAATGCTTTTGGCTTGTGCCTCTGTACTATATTGAATACCTGCGAGCCTCCTCCAACTATGAAATACTTCATTTCGTTCTTCTCGCATTCCTTGACTATAGTCCCAAGTGCGCACTTGCCGCATTTAAGGCAGTGGTACCCATCCTCATCCACTGGCATCTTGCATTCCTTTATGTTTCTCAAGCAGTGCGGCAGGAATACGACCCTATCTTTTTTTGGAACTGCCTTGTAGAAATCCTTGTTTATCCCATTATATAGCTCGATGGTTGTGTACCTGCTCCATTTCTCATCCATAACCCCGATATCCTTCATTATCTTGTTGGCTATGTCGCTTAGTGAGGTGTGCAGGCCAACGGTAAGAGTTCTCGCTGCAAAATCCTTTATCTTTCTCTTGATTCCGTCATCATTCAAAGCAGTTTCTTTTTTAGCCATAAGCTCACTATAAATTTTGTAGCATCTGCTTAAAATATCTAACCTCTGTACCTCATCAAAACGAAAAGATGGTCCTTGTCAAACGGGGAGAGCTCGTATTGCTCAAGAATCTCGAAATGTTTTTTTAGTTTCTCAAGCATGCTCTCATAAACCTCGCTAGGTTTCTTGGTTACATCCACGCTCTGCGACTTTATCGCAAGCATTGCGTAGCCTCCTTTCCTGAGGAACTGCCTCGCATTGCTTATCATTATGCCCTCCTGGTCCGGCTGGGCGACATCCTCGTATATCACATCCACCTTCCCGACTTCTTTTGCATATTCCTCGGTCTTCCTGGCATCCGCAAGCAGTGGCAGCATGTTGCTCCTTTTCTCGCAAACATAAAGCAGGTCCCTCATGCTCCTTGGGGCGAATTCAACACAGTAAACCACTCCCTTCCTGCCTAGGATATCCGAGATGAAGCTTGGGGTAACGCCAGCAGCAGCACCGAGGTAGAGTACTCTGCAACCCTCCTTGATCGGCATCTGCTTCATGCCCTTGATTATTGCAACCGCCAGCTTGCTCCGGTATGGGTCCCAGTAGCGGTACTGAACTCCTCCTATCTCCGCCAACCTCTCCCCATGCACCTTGAAATTCTCCACAAGGTTCCTAGTTGCAAGCCTGCCACCTATGAAGAATACGCCCTCAAACTTTTCCTCAATCTTCATCTTATCACTTTTGAGTTCCTCCTCAGCGGGCCCGGCGGGATTTGAACCCGCGACTCCCTGGTTTCCTCGTGTGAGTTTAAAAGCCAGGTACTCTGGCCAAGCTGAGTTACGGGCCCTCGGAAGCTCTTAGAATTGTGAAGTTATTGGTATTTATTATTTCCTGAGCTTAGTCTCCTGCTGCTTTATGCTTTCATCGCTGACCTTCTCAAACAGGGGCTTTGCCGCAGCTATTTTTTTCCCGGGTGCCAGAAGCTCCTTGTCAGCATGCTCCCATGTGATTTTCTCCCTGATTTCCAGCATGCTCAGGAGTTTTTCAGAGGAGAAAGGCAGGTAGGGCGAGAGCAGCACAGCCAGAGCGGTGACCGCGCGGGAGCAGACATAAATGCAGTTTCCAAGCTTCTGCACGTCCTTCTCCCTCCAGGGCTCCCTCTCGCTGAGGTATCGGTTGAATTCCGAGGCAAGGGAGTTTATCTCCTCAAGCCCTTCCTTGAAATCAAATGAGCCTATCCGCTTCCCAACCGATTCTTTCCTCTCGCTTATCAGCCTGAGCAGCTTCTCCTCATTTCCATCCAAGTTCTCGGGTTTGGGTATTTGCGAGGAACAGGACTTGTTTATTAGGACAAGAGTCCTATGTATGAAGTTGCCTATGCATGCAATCAACTCATTATTCACCTTATCCTGGAAATCCTTCCAGTAGAAATCCGCATCCTGCACGCTATGAGGAGTTATTGTTGTGATGTAATAGCGCAGGTAATCCGGAGGGAATGCCGAGAGGTAGTCCTCCAGGGAAACGAACCAGTGCTTGCTCTTTGAGAATTTCCTTCCTTCAAGGTTGAGGTATCCTCTTGTGGGAATTGCATCCGGAGGCTTGAAACCCTCCCCAACCTCCATCAGCATAGCAGGCCAGAAGAGGTAATGGTGGTATACTATATCTTTTCCTATGAAGTGCACTATTCGGGAATCCTTCTTCCAGTAGTCCTCCCAGTCCTTTCCGTTGAGCTTTGCCCATGCGACCGTTGAGCTCACATATCCGATGGGAGCATCGAACCATACATAGAGAACCTTGCCCTTCTCCCCGGGTATCGGCACGCCCCATTCCATATCCCTGCTGATGTCCCAGTCCTTCAGTCCTTCCTTTATCCAGTTCAGCAGGTAGTTGACAACTTCAGACTGCAGCTCCTTGTTTCCCTTCAGCCAAGCCTCAAGTTTTGGGGAGAGTTGGCTGAGCTTGAGGAAGTAATGCCTGCTCTTCTTTGTTACTGGTTTTGAGCCGCAGGAGGAACATTTGGGCTCGAGAAGCTCCCCTGCGCCAAGAGCTTTTCCGCAAGCATCACAGTAATCACTGTACTGTCCGTCTGCATTGCAGTGCGGGCATCTCCCTATGACAAATCTGTCGGGCAGGAAGCGCTTGCACTTCTCGCAGTAAGCCTGCTCAACCTCTTTCTCGTAAATCAAACCTTTTTCATTCAGCTTTAGGAAGAAGTGCTGCGCCATTTCTTTATTTTCCTTTGATGAAGTCCTGTGGAATATGTCCATGCTGAAGCCGAGCTTTTCAAATTCGCTCTTGTCCTTCTCATGGTAGTAGTCAGCGAATTCAGCAGGAGTCTTCTTCTCCTTCTCGGCAGCAGCTATGATGGGCGTGCCGTGCTCATCGCTTGCGCAGATATAAACTGCATCATTTCCTGCAAGCCTCTGGTAGCGGGCATAGATGTCTGCAGGCAGGTATGTGCTCCGGATGTGCCCTAGGTGCAACGGCCCGTTCGCATAGGGCAATGCGGCAGTTATTGTTATTCTTATCCAATCACCACTGGAAAGTTACCCTCTCCTTACCTATTTAAACCCATCCGGATAAGGGATAGATCAGCAAAAGATATTTATGCACTACGGTATAAAATAGCAATACTCTTTTTAGGAGGAGAGGTGAATGGCCGAGGACATCTCGCTCATAGTGGACGAGTTCGAAAGGTTTTTTGATACTTTCTGTAAGGAGGATGTTGAGAAGCTTCTTGACAGGTACCCAGAGAAAAGAAGCTTGGATGTCAGCTATACGCAGCTCAGCAAGTACAGCAGCAAAATTGCAGATAATTTGCTGAACAAGCCTGACTTATTCATTAAAGCCGCTATTGAGGCATTGAAGGGAATGGCCATGCCATCCCAGTACGAGGTGCCATTCGAGCCCCATGTCAGATTTTTCGAATTGCCAGAACAGAGCAGACCACTGATTCAAGACATAGGGGCGGATCACGTTGGGAAACTCATCTGTATTGATTGTCTTATAACCAAGAGGACGGAGATAAGGCCGAAAGTGAAAATGATGGTGCTGAGATGCCCATACTGCGAGCATATTGAGAAAATTCTTATTGAGAAAAATACCGTAATACCCGAGGCATGCTCAAGCTGCAAGAGGAAAGGCCTGCAGCATGATGAGGAAGAGTCTAGATTCGTAAACCTGCAGAAAGCCGAGGCTCAGGAGCCCCTTGAGAGGACGAGGGGAGGCGCTCCCGCAAGCCATATTGAGGTGTGGCTGGAGGATGACTTAGTCAATACGATCAGCCCGGGGCAGAGGGTTGAGATAACCGGCGTTTTGAGGATAAGACCTTTCAACGAGTCGAAGGGGCAGGCCTCAAGAACAGTATATTCAAAGTTCCTTGATGCCGTTCACCTCAAGAGGGTTGAGAAGGAGTTTGAGGAAGTGGATATCAATAAGGAGGATGAGGAGGAGATACTGGCTCTCTCAAAAGATCCGAGCATATACCAGAAGATAGTGGGCTCGATAGCACCTTCCATATACGGTCATGATGAGGTGAAGGAGGCGCTTGCGCTCCAGCTTTTCGGGGGAACACCGAACAAGATGCTATCTGATGGAGGGCGTATAAGGAGCGATATACATGTGCTTCTTATAGGTGACCCGGGCGTCAGCAAAACGAGAATGCTGCAGTACATAACAAACCTTGCCCCAAAGAGTATATATGTGAGCGGCAAGGCGGTGACATCCGCCGGTCTTACGGCGAGTGCTGAGAAGGACGAACTTGGCGATGGAGGGTGGACTCTGAAGGCAGGTGCGCTTGTCCTTGCATCAGGAGGCCTGGCTGGCATAGATGAATTTGACAAGATTAAGGATGAGGAATTAGCAGCAATGCACGAGGCGATGGAAAGTCAGACAATCTCAGTTGCAAAAGCAGGCATAGTCGCAAGGTTCAACGCGAAAACTTCAATACTTGCGGCAGCCAACCCCAAGTATGGCAGGTTTGACCCGACAAGATACCCTGCAGAGCAGTTTGACATTCCCCCAACAATTCTCTCTAGGTTTGATTTGATATTCCCAATAAAGGACGTACTTGATGAGGAGAAGGACAGGAAGCTTGCGGATTTCATACTAAACCAGCACACAACAGCTGGGAAGAGGGTGGAGAAGACCATAAGCGAGGAGGATGAGATAAGGCCACCCATTGATGCAACTCTGCTGAGGAAGTACATAGCGTACTCAAGAACCAAGGTGAATCCAGTACTGACTCCGGAGGCGAATGAGAAGATAAAGGAGTATTATGTAGAACTGAGAAGAATTGGCGCAAGTCAGGGAGCAGTGCCTATAACACCGAGGTATATCGAAGGAATGGTGAGGCTGGCAGAGGCGAGCGCAAAGGCGAGGCTGAGCAGAAGGGTGGATCTTTCTGATGCAGAGAGGGCTACAAAGCTCATGGACTTCATGCTTAAATCTATAACAATGGATAAGGGGCTGGGCAGAATTGACATAGATATAATAACAACAGGGCAGCCAAAATCAAAAGCAGACAGAATAAGAAATGTGCTTGACATAGTGAAGGATCTTGAGAAGGAATATGACTTGGTTGAAGTGGAGAAAGTTGTTGAAGAGGCAAAGAAATACGGATTGGATGAAACAACAACAAGAATGATAATTGAAGAAATGCTGAGGAAGACTGGGGAACTTTACGAGCCAAAGCACGGGCATGTGAAAGTTGTGAGGCCAAAGGTGGAGTGATGAATCACATAGCAAGAATAGTTGCAATGTTCCTCATTGCACAGTTCATTGGACTGTTTGTTGGAATCCAACTTGTTGGAAACCCTGTGTACAACGATTTGAATGTCACCCCCAACCAGCAGCCAGGCGATATGGGGAACTCATTTCTATTCATTCTTTATGTAATTTTAGTTGCAGTAATAGTTGTGCTTGTCATAAGATACGTTAAATGGTCTCATTCTCTCTTCAGGCTGTTTGAGGTTGTCATGATATTTGGAACTTCATCCCTCGTCTTCTTCATCTTCCTGACATACTTCGGAGTGCCCTACTACATGGAGATAACTGTTGCACTTTCCCTTCTGCTTGTTCTTCTAAAGGTGAAGCGCCCGGAGTTCAGGAATGTGGCAGCAATAATCTCCAGCGCTGCTGCGGGGGCGCTTTTCGGCTTCTCATTCGACATGATACCTGCGCTCATCTTCATAACTTTCGCCTCTCTCTATGATTTTGTTTCCGTTTTCGTGACAAAGCACATGATTTACATGGCGAAGGAAATGAGCAAGATGGATTTGTCCTTCACCATCTCCAGCAGGGAGAAGAGGTATGTGAAAGCGCACAAGAAGGAGGAGGAGTTTTCTGTTGAGCTTGGGAGCGGAGATATCGCCCTGCCTCTCATGCTTGCAGTTTCAGCTTACAGGTTTGACTTCAGCTTCATAGACGCATTTGCAGTTGTGTTCGGTGCCACAGTAGGGCTTGTCATAGTGCTTTACTACGTCACGAAAAATAAGGTTTTCCTGCCTGCCCTGCCGCCCCTATGCTTCTTCGGAGTGCTTTCCTTTGGCTTATCAAGGCTGCTGCTACACTGAGCTTTATAAATTTGTATTTACATAAGAGATGCTGCTATGGAATACGACAAACTTTTGGAGAGGGCATATTCCTGCCTGCCTGAAAAGGCTAGCGGAGGGGCCAGGTTTGAGATGCCCGTGGTTGAGAGCTTCGTGCAGGGGAACAAGACTATAATAAAGAATTTTGACGAGATTGCCGGAAAGCTTAGGAGAACTCCTGAGGAGATTATGAAATACCTCACAAGGGAGCTTGCAATTCCCATGAGCAGGGAGGGGCCAGGGCTTATACTGCAGGGTAAATTCTATGACCGGGTGCTCAACGAGAAGCTGAAGAAGTATGTTACTTCATTCGTCATATGTAAGGAGTGCAAGAAGGCAGATACTAAGATAATTGGTGTTGAGAGGGGAACGAGGGCTATAGTTTGTGAGGCTTGTGGAGCCCGGTCTCCAGTGAGGGCTTGATATGGGAGAGGAAGAACAGGAAGTTATTGGAAGGTTGAGATTGCCAAGGAAGGGAGAAGTGCTGGGGGTAGTAATTAGCATGATGGGCGCAAGCAGACTTCTGGTCGACTGTATAGACGAAAAGGAGAGGATGTGCAGGATTCCGGGTAAGATAAAGAGGAGGATATGGGTGAAGGATGGGGATGTTGTGCTCATCAAGCCCTGGGTAGTTGAAAGCGATAAGAAAGGGGATTTGGTTTGGAGATATACCAGGCTGCAGGCAGACTGGCTTAGAAGAGCGGGCCACATGAAGTGAGAGCATGGCAAGGAAGCTCTCAACAAGGAAAAGACCCAATAGGGAGGATAAACAGTTAAAGGAAAAGAAGAAGATTGAGTCAAAGGTTTTTGACAGATACACAATGCTCATTCTGGGGGGGTTTTTGAACAAGAAGATAATAAGGAGCGTAGACTACCCCATAGCCAGCGGGAAGGAGGCAGTTGTCTTCAGGGCAACCGCAGGTGAGAAATTTGAGGGTGAGGAGGAGCACATAGCAATCAAGATATACAAGATTGAGACGAGCAGTTTTGCGAGGATGCAGACATATATAAGGGGAGACCCGCGCTTCCTTGGTGTGGGGGGAGTCAAAAGGGGAATTATTTTTGCCTGGTGTAGGAAGGAGTTCAGGAATCTTCAGATATGCAAGGATGCAGAAGTGCCTGCTCCAATTCCGTATTTTTTCAAGGACAATGTAATGCTCATGCAGTTCCTTGGTGAGGAGGGAATTCCGGATTCCCTGCTTGTTGATGTGGGAAGCGACAACCCTGAGAAAGACTGCAACACTCTGATGGGCTATGTAAGGAAGTTGTACGATAAGGGGTTCGTTCATGCGGATATAAGTGAGTTCAATATACTGATGCATGGAGATGTTCCTTACCTGATAGATATGGGGCAGGGAGTTCTCTTGGACCATCCCAAAGCAGAGGAATTCATGAGGAGAGATGTTGAGAATATATTGAGGTATTTCAGGAAGTATGGAATTGATAAGAATGCAGAGGAAGCTATCAAGTGGGTGAAGGGCTCTGCGTAATTATTTATAGCCGAATTCCCCAATGAGGGGTACAAAAACAACCGGCATAAGATTTGAGGTTTCTACTTCTTTTCCAACCTTCACAACAAGCTCCAAGTCCTGGAACATTCTGGAGCCCACAGGTATGAGTAGCTTTCCGCCATCCGCAAGCTGGTCTATCAGAGGCTGAGGAATTGAGGGAGATGCTGCTGTGACAATTATTCTGTCATAGGGAGCTTCTTGGGGATACCCTTTCGTGCCATCGCCCTCAATAAATTTTATATTTGTCAGACCCAGTTTCTCGACATTGCCTTTCGCAAGCGCTATGAGCTCTGGAATTCTCTCAACTGTATAGATGCATCCGGAATCGCCTACCAGCACAGCCAGAATTGCAGCTTGGTAGCCGCTCCCCGAGCCTATCTCAAGCATCTTCATTCCGTCTTGAACATCAAGTGACTTGCTCATGAACGCAACTATGCTTGGAGCGGAGATGGTCTGCCCAAGCCCTATGGGCAGAGGGGTATCAGAGTAAGAAGCCTTTGCGTAATCGGGATGAACAAACAACTCTCTTGGCACCTTTTTCATTGCTTCAGCTACCCCGTCATCCGCATAACCCTGCCGTAAAAGAAGCTCAATCATCTCCTCATTTCCACTCATGGTAGTTTTGTGAAATTAGGTGGATTAATAGCTTTGCCCAAACAGCTAAAAAATGCCTTTTTTGATAGAATTATCGACGTAAAACCAATAAGAAGTTTTTTATATTCTCTCATCCAAATGATACTAGTGAATAACAATGCAGGTAGTGAAAATTCCCAGCGAGAGAGTGCCGGTGGTAATAGGAAAAAAGGGTGAAGTAAAGGGGAACATAGAGAGAAGGGGAAAAGTGAAGCTGGATATAGATTACGAGGGAGAGGTGGAGATAAGCAGCGAGAACAGCATAGATGAGTGGAAGGCTGCGGATGTTGTGAAGGCTATAGGCAGAGGTTTCGGCCCTGACAGGGCTTTCGAGCTCTTCAACGATGAATTCTCCCTAAAAATCATTGACTTGAAGCAGATATTCGACAGTGACAAGGATATAACAAGATACAAGGGGAGAGTGATAGGACACGCTGGGAAGGCGAAGAGGGTGATTGAGGTGACCAGCGGCGCTGACCTGTGCATATACGGCAACACTATAAGCATAATTGGCAGGCTGGATGCGCTGGGCCTTGCTGAGAGTGCAGTGAACAAACTGCTTGAAGGTTCAAGCCATGCCAAGGTTTATGCAATGCTCGAGAAGGGAAGAAGAAAGATGAGGGAGGAGAAGTTATGGGAGGAGAGATGATGGAGGAAGAAAAAGAACCAGAAAAGGAAGTAAACGGAAGCGAGATTTTCAAGGAGTTCAAGGAGTATTCGGTAGTCGAATTCTTCAAGAAGAACAGGCAGATGCTGGGCTTTGCCGGCAAGGTGAGGTCTCTCACAACTATAATCCACGAGTATTGCACCAACGCGCTTGATGCGACGGAGGAGGCGCACATACTCCCGGAGATAATGGTGAAGGTTGAGGAGTTGCCTGACGAGCATGTTAAAGTCACAATTCAGGATAACGGGCCTGGAATTCCCCCGAGCCATCTGGGAAAAGCGATGGGTATGATGCTCGCGGGCACCAAGTTCCACAGGTATATGCAGCAGAGAGGGCAGCAGGGTATCGGTGGGGCGGGCTGCACATTATTTTCGCAGATAACGACTGGAAAGCCTACTAGAATGCGCTCGGGTTTAGGTGATGGAAAGGTGTATGAGTGCGACATGAAGATTGACGTGAAGAACAACCAGCCTGTGATAACAAACCAGGTTGAATTCATGGGAAATTTCAGAGGTTTGAGAGTTGAGGCGGAGTTTGCAGAAGTGAAGTATGACAAGAGCGAGCATGGAGTTTATGAGTATCTCAAGAGAACTGCCATGGCAAACCCGCATGCGCAGATAACTCTCATAGAGCCAACTGGTGAGAAGCACGTGTTCCAGAGGGCTTCCGAGAAGATTCCCGAGAAGCCTGCCGAGATACAGCCGCATCCCCTTGGGATTACCACTGGCGATTTGGTGGATATGGCTCACAGGACGGATTCCAGGAAGCTTTCCTCTTTCCTTACAAACACGTTCTCAAGGATGAGTTCCGCGAAGGTTGAGGAGCTTGCTAAACTTGTTCCAACTGTCAACTTTGAGAAGCATCCGAGGGATTTGAAGTGGCCGGAGGCAGAGGCGGTAGTCAACTCAGTAAAGACTTTGAAATGGATTGCGCCTCCCACTGATGCACTGAGGCCAATAGGCCCTGACCAGATTGACAAAGCGCTGAAAAACATACTGGCTCCTGAGTTTGTTTCCGTGAGCGAGAGGAGGCCTAAGGTGTTCAGAGGTGGAATTCCCTTTATGGTTGAGGCTGCAATAGCCTATGGGGGGAACTCGGGGAGAGCCAGAAGCGATGAGGGGAGGGGCGGGGACATTATAAGATACGCAAACAGGGTTCCTCTGATGTTCGATGGTGGCTCATGCGCAATAACAGAGGCTGTGAAGAATATAGACTGGAAGAGGTATGATATAAGGGATTTCGACAAGGAGCCCGTGACCGTTTTCGCAAACTTCGTGTCTGTGCATGTTCCCTACACCGGGACTGGAAAGCAGGCCATAACAATGGAAGAGGAGATAGTCGGGGAGATAAGGTATGCAATAATGGAAGTTGCAAGGGACATGCAGGTTTACTTGAGAGGCAAAGTAAGGGAGATGGACAAGGAGACTAAGAAGAAGATAATAATGCGTTATGTAAAGGAGCTATCTGCAGATTTGGCGGATTTGGCAGGCACCGGCGCTCCTGCGGATATTGAGAAGAAGCTTGTTGACATGATTGAGACGAAGTATGAGAAGATTGAGGGGGAAGCCGAAGAGGCAGTTGATGAGGTTAAGGAGGTAGAGGAGAATGAAAAAGAAGAGTGAGAAGGAAAGCTCGTCCGAAGTCCTGGGCAAATTGGAAGGGCTTGGGAGGGATATGCTTAAAGAGATAGATGTTGGCGAGGCGCCAACTTTCGAGTGCTTACTGAGGAGCAGGGGGAATATATTGTTTGATGAGAGTTTGGGCTACATAAAGCTTGGTGAAAAGAGGGAGACGAGAACTTTCCTCAATGTTGGGCAGGCCAAGAAGTTCATGCAGACAGTTGCAGTTGCATCCAAATGCAAGAAATTCCTGAAGGAGGACTCCCACACGAGTATAAGAGGCCTTTTCTACCAGCTAAAATTCACCCTTGGAGACAGTGTTGACGAGGATTTGTTCTCAGAGCAGAGCGAGAGCAACCCTCTTGTTGAGGATTTGGAGGTGGCCCTTGATGTGAAGAGGGAGGATTTGAACCTCAACACGGACAGGAAGGGGGTTGTTGCAGGAAATCTTGTGCTCAAGGACAAGTTCGGAGGAGCAACCGATGAGATAGACTGCTCCAAGCAGGGAAGAAGCGGTTGGATGATTCCCAGCGATGTGGACAATGGAATGGATTTTGTTAGCGTTGATGCGGATTACGTTCTTGTGGTTGAGAAGGATGCCCTCTGGCAGAGGCTTAATGAGGACAAGTTCTGGAAGAAGGAGAACTGCGTGCTCATAACTCCGAAGGGGCAGTCCTCAAGGGGATGCAGGAGGCTTATAAGGAGGCTGGCTGACAAGAAGCTGCCAGTATACTGCTTCACGGACTGCGATGCCTGGGGCTGGTATATCTACTGGGCGATAAAGACGGGAAGCATGAACCTTGCATACCTTGGCAGTGACATTGCAACTCCTGAAGCGAGGTTCATCGGGGTGACCATGAGGGATATCGTGGATTACGATTTCCTGGGCAAACTCACAATAAAAACGAAGGATGTCGATCTGAAGAGAGCCGAGGAGATGCTCACTTACCCGTGGATAACCGCCCACAAGGAATGGGTGGAAGAGCTGAAAACGGTTCTTGCAACAAAGAAGAAGATTGAGCAGGATGCGCTGCAGGGACCTAGATTATCTTTCGTTGGGGAGTATGTAAGAGAAAAGCTTGAGAAGAAGAATTTCCTTCCGTAGATTTAAATATTCAGAATTCCTAACTATTAACTCACGCCCCGATAGCTCAGTCGGTAGAGCGACTGTCATGGATTGGTCGAAGCTGTTAACCGACTGCAGAAACCAGTAGGTCGTCGGTTCGAGTCCGACTCGGGGCGCTCTTATTTCAAATATTTAGTGGCTACCTTTTCCTTAAGATAGGGAGAAAAATACCTGCCAAGTTTCTTCTGTATTTTAGGATTCTTCCAATCATCTGGCTTTATAACTATTCTGCACGCCTTAGAGCCACAATTGCATTTGAAGGGCTTAAAAAAAGACTCCGAAGTTGCATAATCAAAAGTTAATTCTTCACCAGATTCAATGTCTCTTATTGCAACAAATGTAATGCTATTTGAGTATGCTATGTTTGGGTCGCATGAATGGTTGAATATACCAGAAAGTCTCATTTCTTTTATTGTTGACGGGCAAATGAAAAAGTCATCGTCTATTTGTATGCCTCTATGACCCATTCTCCTTCCATGCCTATAAGACGATATATCTGATTTTGGAACTATAATCCCTCCAAGGACTCCAACGGTTTCACCTTTATGTATTTGTTTTATTGCTACCACACCCCAACCTTGTATACTAGATTTAGCGGCTTTGGCTTTTGGTGTAATCCATCTATGCTTCCAAACGGAGTGTAAATCTTTCATCGGTAGTACTAATTGTCTAATATAGATATAAACATTACTCGGGGTACTGAAAAATTTACGGGGGAACAGGGAGGGTTCGATTACAGGGATATTGACACTGTTCTGATTATAACCGTTACAACAACATGTATTAAATATTAGCTATGCATAGTATAGAGGGGGCCAAGGAGATTTACTTTTTTGAAAAACAATAGTTTATAGCGGTTAGGCTGTAAATAGAGGAGGTGGTCTAACGGTAAAAGTTAACGAGATAATGCATGGGATAACTTTAGTGAATCAAGAGGCAACAATACTAGAAATTGCAAAGCTTATGGAGAGAAAAGGGATAGGTTCTGTTTTGATTGAGACTAGGAATGGAGTCAATGGAATTCTAACGGAGAGGGATATTTTAAAGAAAGTTGTTGCCGCTGGCCTGGATCCGTCAGTTGCAAAAGCAAAGCATGTAATGACAAAAATGATCAAAACGATAGGCAATGAAGCTGATATCTTTGAGGCTAATGAACTACTCAACAAATATCATATAAGAAGATTGCCGGTTACGGACTCAAAAGGGAAGATAATTGGTATGTTAAGTATACGAGACGTTACAAAAAGCCTACCATACGCATTCCGCAAGCTAATAAGGGATGATGATTACAGGGGGGCGGTAGTCTTCTCAAAAAAAGATGATTAGTGTAGGGAAAGTTATTTTTAAATCCTTGTATACAAGATTAGTCTATGGAATGCAGTTACTGCCACAAGGTTTCAAACGAGCTGCCTTACAGGTGCAAGTTCTGCGGAGGTACCTTCTGCTCAGACCACAGGCTGCCAGAGAACCATGAGTGCATAGGGCTGGAGAGCTACAAGGATACCAAGCACGAGGAGTTCAAGAAGGATGTGGTTAAGGCGGCAAAGGAATATGAGGCAAAAGCCAAGGCATACGAAAGCAGGGGGTTGGATACAAGGAAGATAGCCATATGCATGGTAATTCTGGTTATACTGGCATTCATAGCCTATTATATAATGAAATTGGTGAAGTTTTTGCCCTGAGCGGATAGGAATATAAATCAAAAACGTCAAAATTAAAGCGGATAGGATGGTCAGGCAAAAAAAGGAGAGAGTAAACAGGGACTTGAGTTATCAAGATATCGTTGACAGGCTTGCTGAAGGCGACGATGTAAGCTTTGAGAGGATAGGAGACACCATAATAATGCGAAGGGATGAGGCTCCAGTGAGGAAAGCTATGGAGGAGCCAAAAGTATACGAGGAGCCCAGGCAGGAAAGTGACGATACTGAGGAAAGGCTCGACCTGGTCAAGAGGGAGATAGAGAAGAGGAAACCAAGAAGGGTTTCAAGAAAGGATTATGAGGACCTGGAGGAGGCTTTCGTGAGATTGGAGAGGAGGCTCGACTCATTGGACAAGGAGCTGAGGGGGCTGAGGGTGGAGCTCGGCTATCTGAGGGGGGTCACGCTCGGTAAGCTTAGGGAGATTGCAACCGAGGAGCCTGCCGCAGAGAGGATTGAACAACTCCGGGTTGAGGAGGTTGTTGTGGGGGGGGAGAACAAGCAGCTTCAGTTTGTGCATGAGGAGGTTCCTGAGGTAACGTTCGACGAAGAGAGGGGCGGAAGTAGGCTGGGTTTCATAACCAGCACGCTTTCCAACATATACAATTCATTCTTCCTCGGTGCAGGCGAGAAGGAGAAGGACTCATACAAGGAGTTCCAGAAAAAGCTCTTCCTTCTTGTTAGGACGCAGCCGAGAAGCTTAGATGAGATTGCTGACAACACAGAGGAGAACAAGGCAAACTGCTTCATATGGCTGACAAGAATGGTTGACGAGGGGCTTCTGGAGGAGGCAGTCAAGGATGCTGGAGGGAAGAAGGTATACAGAATAGTTTGGGAGAAAGTCCTTTAGATCCAGTTGCCTATTATCTCGTGGGAAATCAGCTCCTTATCCTTTCCCCAAGAAACTTGGCTTTGCCTCCAAGCTCTTCCTCAATTCTAATCAATTGGTTGTATTTTGCGTTCCTGTCGCTTCGTGCCGGTGCGCCAGTTTTTATCTGTCCCGCGTTTGTCCCCACAGCTAAATCGGCTATAAAGCTGTCCTCCGTTTCGCCGCTTCTGTGGCTCACTACAGCAGTCCAGCCATGCTTGTGAGCCATTTTCACGGCATTCAACGTCTCTGTCACGGAGCCGACTTGGTTGGGCTTTATCAGAACGGAATTGGCGCATCCGAGTTGGATGCCTTTCTTTATCCTCCCGGTGTTTGTAACAAATATATCGTCTCCTACAATCTGTATTTTGTCGCCGAGCCTACTTGTCATCTCGACCCATGAGTCCCAGTCATCTTCTGCATGACCATCTTCAATGCTCACTATGGGATAGGTGCTGCACAGGTCAGCATAGAAATCGATAAGCTCCCCCCCAGTATAAGATTTTTTTCCAATCGTATAGACACCTTCATGGAAAAACTCGCTTGATGCGGGGTCAAGCGCAATCTTTATCTTTCCTTCATAACCTGCATTTGCCACTGCCCCAAGCATCAGTTCCAATCTTTCACTGTCATCTTCAACCTGCAATGGGGCGAAACCTCCCTCGTCCCCTATCAGCGTTGCCCCTGCACCATATTTTTTCTTAAGCAGATTGGCTAGATGATGATAACTCTCCGAGACCATCCGTATCCCTTCGAGGAAATTCTTCGCCCCGACAGGCATGAGCATGTGCTCCTGCATGGAGTTTTCCTGGCCCGCGTGCTTCCCGCCGTTGATGACATTGCACATCGGCACAGGAATTGTGTTTGCTTTTACTCCGAACAATTCTCCGATGTGCTGGTATAACGGAATGCCTTTTGCCGCGGCTCCTGCCCTTGCAGCTGCCATTGAAACTGGAAGTATCGCATTTGCCCCGAGCTTGCTCTTGTTTGGAGTTCCGTCAAGCCCAAGCATAGTATCATCTATCTCCTTCTGCAGCGTGCAGTCCATTCCGACAACTTTCGGGGCGATTATGCGGTTGATGTTGGAAACTGCTTTCAGAGTGCCTTTCCCGAGGTATCTCTTGCTGTCTCCGTCCCTTAGCTCAAGAGCCTCGTGCTGGCCTGCACTTGCCCCGCTAGGAACCATGCTCCTGAAGAGCCCGTTTTCCGTCGCCAAATCCACTTCGACCGTCGGGTTCCCTCGTGAGTCCAAAACTTCCCTGGCTTTTATCTGCTTTATCTCGGGTTTCATTCTTTCGCCTCTTGAAGCTTCATTATAGCTCCTGCAATATCGCCGTTGGATTCAGCAAGAGCCTGTCCTGCCTTCTCTCTGGAGGCTCCCGTCTTCTCCATGACAAGCTTCAAATCATCCTCCTTTGTGATAGCTTTCTCCTCGATATTGCCAGAAATGTTAAAGCTCCTCTGCCCTTTCATGGATGTCTCGATAATCTGGGGGTCTGTTATTATTATCTGGCTGCCTTCCTTTTCTATTATGACTCTCTCCGCCTTTATCTCCTGAGTCTTTACGCCCATCTGCTCCATCATCCGTTGCATCTGCCTTGGGTTCATTCCCTGGAACATATCACCACTCCTAGAATATTTTAGTTGCGCATTTTATAAACTCTACCCCTGCTTGAAGAATTCAAAAGGAGTGAACGCCTAGGAAGATAAGCTTTCAGACAACTCGGTCTTCTTTACCTCAATTCTCTTTAGCGGGCACAGCTTCTTTATTCTGTTGAAGAGAGTTGCTGAGAACTTTCCGAATATTATTTCCTGAATAGTTTGCTGGAAATCCATGTCTTTCACTCTTGCCAAAACCTCATCCTTTACGGCATTTCTCAGCGCTGTTTTCAGAGGAGAACTGACTCTCTTGGCAGTGAAAAGAGATACCTGTATCCTGATCTTGGCTCCATCTTTTGTGGTAACATCAACGACCTCGTTTATCACATTCCTTCTCCTTCTCACAAGCGTTCTCAGGTAGCCTGCTGAAATCTCGTGGCCTACAAGCTTTGTGTAGGCTGTTTTGCCCTTCACTTCAGTTATCCTGAACTGCAGGTTAACGTAAGACTGGCTCATATCGCCTGTCAACTCGGTGAGGCTCACCTTGACGATCCTGTTGATTAGGTTGGCATCCTCAGTGGCAGGTATCTGGCCCAACTCCCTGCTATCGAACATCTGCGGAGCGAGCACGGTATACCATGTCTTGCTCTTCCAAGTATCAACAACCTTCTCTTTAGCCATCACATTACCTCACAAGCAGAGCCGCCTGCTCTGGATTATACTTCCAGTTCTTTGGAATCATCTCTGCTTCTCTGTAGTATTTCACAAGCCTCTTTATCTTTGATTCAACATGAATGAGCTTTGTCTTATTGTGAACATCACCCTTGTGAGCCTTAAGGTGTTCCCTCATGTTCACTGCTTTCTTTATTAGATTCATCAAATCGTCAGGGTAAGCAGGGGCGAGGTTCTGCGATTGCAGGATTTTCTTTATAGACCTGCCGGTCACGGATTCAACAGTCGGAACACCGTACTGGTCCCTCAGCCTCTGCCCGATAAGCGCAGCCGGAATGCCCTCCTTGTGCATCTTTATAACCAGCGTTTCCACTTCCTGGGAGCTAAGCTCGATCCACTCCGGAGCTATTTTCACTGCTGGCCTTTTTGAACCGGATTTGCCCTTCTTTCTTGAATGCATCCTTGCCATAAATATCATCTCCTCAGCCACTTCGCCAATTTCTCAAGCGCACGCCTCCTGTGCGAGCACATCATTTTCGTTTTATGGTCCTCGGCAAACGTTTTCCTTGAGCCTTCAGGGATGAATATTGGGTCGTAGCCGAAGCCTTTCTCTTTCGAAATTTTATTCGAAATGTAACCCTTCACTTCTCCTCTCAGAACCGCCTCCTCCTTCCCATCCCACGCGGCAATTGACGAGACGAAGCAAGCATCTCTCACTTCCTTCCCCCTCATCAACTCCAGGATGCCCTCATTTCCAATCTTCTTGAAAACCCAGGAGGAGAACGTCCCTGGAAATCCATTCAGGGCTTTGATGAACAGACCGGAATCCTCAATGAAGAAAGGTTCGTTCACCTCGCTGCGCAGTTGCCTGAGACAGTCCAAGGCAACATCCTCGCAGTTCTCAGCCCTTATTTCTTCGCATTCAACATCTTTGCGCCCTATAATTACGTTATATTCTTTTAAAATCCTTTCGGCTTCCCTGAATTTGTGTTTACTTCCGGTTATGAAAAACAATTTCATGAAATCCCTGTTCGATATTAGATTAATAAACGGATTATTTATATTGTTGGTAAGGTATAAAAATAAACATTAATCATTTCGTGAGCTCGACTTTGAATTCTCCTTTTGAGATTTCTATTTCCTTAACTCTTCCTGCTGCTTCTATCTCCTCCTTGACCGAATCTAGCTGTTCCGGCTTCTCCACACTTATTTTTGCTGATGAAAGCTCTGTATTAAGCGAGAGTTTCTGGCTCATCTTGAATTTCCGTATCTCACTCAGAACTCTGTTGAGGAGCATGGCATTCTGCTCGCTCTCCTCATCAATCATCTTTTTGTCCTCCTTGGGCCAGCTTTCTGCATGTATGCTTTCCTCCTTTGAGAAGAGCTGCTGGTAGAGCTCATCAGTTGTATAAGCAGCAAGGGGGGCTGCGAGCTTGAGCGAGGTCAGCAACACTGTTTTCAATGTAGACTGAGCCGCCCTCCTGCTTTCCATTCCGTATTTGTGAGGCTGGTAGAGCCTGTGCTTCACTTCCTCCAGGTAATAATCGCAGAACTCGTGCCAGAAGAACTCCGTAAGAGTGGTTATTGCGGTATAGAAATCGTAATTCTCGAATGCATCTGTGCATGTCTCCACAACCTTGTTCAGCCTGCTTAGAATCCACCTGTCAGTCACTCTGAGCTTCTGCTTGCCCCCATCAGATTCCTTGAGGGAGGATTCAATGAACTTCGAGGCGTTCCACAGTTTATTCAAGAAGGAGTGCGCGTAGTTCACATCCTTCCAGTAGAATACGTTGTCCTTTCCAGTGCTCCCGGAAAGAGCGGCCCACATCCTGAGGGAATCTACCGAGGATTTCTTTATCACATCCTTTGCTTCCACATAATTGCCAAGGCTCTTGCTCATCTTCTTCCCGTCAGAGCCGCACACCATCCCGTTGATGAGCACATCCTTGAAGCACGGCTTGCCGGTAAGCATGAGGCAGCGGTATATCGTATAGAAAGCCCAAGTGCGGATTATGTCGGTGCCCTGCGGCCTCAGTGATGATGGATACAACACGGTGAATTTCTTCTCATCATCAGGCCAGCCCGCTATCACAAGCGGGGTTATGCTGGAGTCCACCCACCCGTCGCATATGCTTGTCTCCCCAATGAGCTTTCCCTCGCATTTGGGGCAGTTCTCGACAGGAGGCTTATCCTTGGCGGGGTCTACAGGAAGATTGGAGTATCCCGGAGCTATGACGCAGTCGCATTTCTCGCAATACCAGAATGGGATGGGAATGCCGAAAACCCTCTGCCTTGAGAAGCACCAGTCCCACTCCAAACCGCTGCACCAGTCAACAAGAAGTTGAATTGCATGGGAGGGCACCCAGCGCATCTCATTCGCAGCCTTCATTATTTCCTCCTCATGCCCCTTGAGCTTCATGAACCACTGGGCGGAATTCAGGAATTCCGCCGGTCTCTTGCACCTGTCGTGTATTTTCACCATCTGCTTTAGCTTCTCCTTCTTTGTGATGAGCTTGAGCAGGTTGAGCTCCTCAAGTATTTTCTCCCTTGCCTCCTCTGCTTTCAAGCCTGTGAATTTGCCCGCATTGAGCAGCTTTCCTCTCCCGTCCATTGCCTCGATGACAGGAAGGTTGTGCCTGTACGACCATGCCACATCCTGTTTGTCACCGAATGTGCACACCATTACTATGCCAGTCCCGAAACTGGGGTCCACCTCGGAGTCAGGGATGATTTTAACCTCCCTGTTGAACAGCGGAACCACAGCGGTTTTTCCATGCAGCTGCTTGTAGCGCCCATCCTCCGGGTTGACTAGCACTGCAACGCACGCATGCAGCAGCTCGGGCCTCGTGGTTGCAATGACGAGAGGCTTTCCCTCGCATGAGAAGGATATGTAGTTGAGGGCAGTCTCCCTCTCTATCTCATCTGTCTCGGCTTTGGCTATTGCGCTTCCGCAGCAGGTGCACCACAGCACCGGATGCTTGGAACGGTACACAAGACCTTTTTCAAACATCTTTAGTATGGAGTACTGCACTTTCCGGTGGTACTCCTTGTCGATCGTATAGTACTCCTGCCTCCAGTCTATGGAGAAGCCCATCTCCTTCATCTGCGGCTTCATTGTGCTTATGACATCCCTGGTCCACTCCAAACATTTTTCTTTGAACTGCTCCCTTGGAAGCCTTCCGTATTTCTTCTCCACCTTTACCTCTGTTGGGAAACCATGGCAATCCCAACCCTGGGGGAAGAGGACGTTGTAGCCGCACATCCTCTTGTACCTTGCCACAAAGTCCATGTAGCACCAGTTCAATGTATTTCCTATGTGGAACTCCCCTGTTGGAAAAGGCGGGGGTGTGTCTATGATGAAAACCTTTCTCTTGCTCTTCTCATCGAACTCATGAAGCTTAAGCTCCTCCCACTTCTTTCGCATCTTCTCCTCGAACTTGTGCGGAGCATACTCATCTAGCATATCATCCCTCGAAATCAGTAAGCCTCTTTCCCTCTTCTATCCTGACAACCATTCCATCTTTTGCCGCAATTGTCTCAACACTGCTTTCCTTCTGTATGAACCTTGCCTCTGCCTCGGGGCCTGCCCTCAGCATCCCCATCCCGAAATGCTGTATTATCGCTTTCTTTGGCTTTGCTTCTTTTAAAATTCTTATGCTCAGCTCAGAGTCCAGATGACCGGGGTAGTGGCAGCCTGCAGGCTTAAGATTGTTCAGTATGAGGCAGTCGCAACCTGAGAAGATTTTCCCAAGCTCGGGTATGTAATCTGTGTCTCCGGTGTAGCCCACGGTTCTTCCATCTGAAGTTATTTTGAAGCCAACTCCGCTTTCATCATCGTGCTTTGTGGGAGTGGCCTCAATTGAAACTCCTTTTATCGAGAGCTTGTCTCCGGGCTTTACGACAATCTTCTTCTCGGGAAGGTTCTGGTGGTAGGCGGAGACAACCCTGTCGAATCTCTCATTTCCTTCAAGAGCAGAGCTGCTTCCCATCACTATTCCCCTCCTCCTCTTACCCCCGTTCGTCATGGCTTCTATAATCAAGTTGCAGTCGTTTGAGTGGTCTATATGTGCATGCGTCACGGCAATAGCATCCAGCTTCTGCAAGTCCTGCTTCAGCTCAAGGCTGCGTATGAGCGCACCCGGGCCCGGGTCGAAGTAGATGTTGGCTTTACCCTTAACTATGAAACCTCCGGTCGCCCTCAGCTGCTTTACTACAACGAACCTCGCACCGCCAGTTCCGCAGAATATTATTTCCAAATAACCGCCTTACCTGCCCCAAAAGGATTCACTTAGTTTTTGTTGGGGAAAAAGCTTAATAAGATTATTCAACCAATTGTATTTTGAGCATTATGTCCGATATACGCACTATTGATGATATAAACAAGAAGATAAGGGGTGGAGAGGTAGTTGTAGCCACTGCACCTGAGATGAGGGAGATAGTTGCCGAGAAAGGGGCTGAGAGAGCAGCCAAGGAGATCGACGTTGTCACAACGGGAACATTCGGAATGACCACCAGCTCAGGAGCATTTCTTAACTTCGGCCATTCTGACCCACAGATAAAGATGGGGGGAGGGGAAGTTCTGCTCAACGATGTTCCAGCATACGCAGGGCTGAGCTCTGTGGATACGTACATAGGAGCAACTCAGCTATCAAAGGTACATAAGCTGGAGTATGGCGGGGCGCATGTGATAGAGGACCTTGTAAGCGGAAAATCAATAGACCTGAAAGCATACGGCTCTGCCACCCAGTGCCATCCAATAAAAGAGATAAGGGGGGAGTTCACAATAGGCGACTTGAACCAGGCAATAATGGTAAACCCGAGGTCTTTCTACCAGAGGTATAACGCCGCAACGAACTCTTCTGATACGCCCATATGCACCTATCTCGGGACACTGCTCCCGAATTTCGGAAATGTTTCGTACTTCTCCGTGGGCTCCATAAGCCCGCTGTACAACGACCCCACTTTCGAAACAATTGGGATTGGCACGAGGATATTGCTTGCAGGCGGCATAGGCTACGTGATCGGAGAGGGAACGCTGCACAATCCAAAAGCTATGTGCGGCTCGCTGATGGTGAAGGGAGACCTAAAGAAAATGAAGCAGAGGTACCTGAGAGGGGCCACAATAGCCAACTACGGAACTGCCCTTTTCATAGGCGCGGGGGTTCCGATACCCGTACTGAATTCCACAATAGCAAAGAACTGCGGCGTAAGAGATGACGACATAAAAGTGAATATTTATGATTACCACATCCCGACAAGAGTGAAGCCTCTCATCAAGAAGACAACCTACAAGGAGCTCAGGTCCGGCAAGGTGGTCATAGGCAACAGAACTGTGAAGGCTTCGGGGCTCTCAAGCATGAAGATGGCGCTTGAGATAATCGGGAAGCTTAAGGATATGATAGAAGAGGGTGAGTTCTTCCTGACGAAGCCCGTTGAGAGGATAACAATGGAGTCGATGATGAGACCAATGAAGCTCGTCTATGTACGGGCATCTGACGTCATGTCTGCCCCGGTTACCTGCAGCGCGGATGACAGCCTGAAGGATGCTGAGAAGCTCATGCTGGATAAGAAAGCCGGTTACGTTGTTGTGATTGACAAGCAGAGGCATGTGCAGGGAGTCTTAACTTCGTGGGATGTTGCAAAATCGGTAGTGACAAACGGGACCAAGGTGAAAGATGTGATGACCTCGCAGAACATAAAAACAAGCAGGAAGGACGAGCCGGTTGAGGTGAGCATCAGGAAGCTGGAGCAATACAGGGTGAGGGGACTGCCAGTTGTGGACGACGAGGGGAAGGTGCTCGGGGTTGTGAGGATGCAGGACCTGAAATACAAGGTGAAATGATGAGCAAAAGAGTGCTGGTATTCTTTCCTAGCAAGGAATACACGGAGTCCCTGATACCTGAGATTGTCCTGAAGAGTGGAACTATTTTCAATACTATCAAAACTGAAGTCACGCCGACACAAGTCAAGATTATGGGCGAAATAAAGGCAGACGAGGAGAAAGCCCAGGAGTTCATCAGGATATTGAAGAGAAGGGGCGCAGTTGTGAAGGAGCTGGGGCTGATGATGAGGTTCGACCCAGACAAGTGCGTTGCCTGTGGAATGTGCGTCTCACTCTGCCCCACGAATGCAATAACCTTCAATAAGGATTTCTCGGTCAGATATGATTTTGACGAGTGCGTACTTTGCATGAACTGCGTTAAGAACTGCCCAGTGAAGGCTGTTAGCTATCTGGGTGACTAGTTGATTGGGAGAAAGCTTGCTTTCAAGGAATCAAAGCTGTTTTTGAAAATCGAGGGAGAGAAGTTTTTTGATATTGCGCATTCATGCCTCCTGAAAAACAGGTCAGAACTGGAGGGGTATATCGCGCTGCATCCGTTCTTCCAGAGCACTCTGGAACCTTTTGATGTTGAGAGTGATTCGCCGAGAGTCGTGAGGCTAATGGCACACGCAGCCAAGGAGACAGGGGTAGGTCCGATGGCGGCTGTTGCAGGCGCTCTTGCCGAGTTGATGCTAGAGGAGGTTGTAAAGAAAGGATGCAGGTTTGCAATCATTGAAAATGGAGGAGATATTGCAATGAAGGTCGACAGAGCCGCGAAAGTAGTGGTATACGCAGGCTCCTCGCCTTTCTCGGGCAATATAGGCTTCGAGGTAATGCCAAAGGACACCCCTCTGGGTGTGTGCACCAGCTCCGGGACCGTGGGGCATTCGATATCATTTGGAAAAGCGGACGCGGCAGTCGCATTTGCAGACGGGGCAGCTCTTGCGGATGCTGCTGCAACTGCGATAGGGAATGCCGTAAAAAGTGAGAGAGAACTGAAGGAAGCTATTGAAGTTGCAAAGAACCTGCCGGTAAGGGGGGCGGTTGTGATCAAGGGAAAGAGCATTGCAGCTTGGGGGAGAATCCCAAAAATAGTGAAAAGCAAGGGGCTGCCGAGATACTTTTATAAGGAGTTTTTTGAATAATATACCCTACACGCATGGCCGCGGTAGTCTAATGGCATGACGGCGGGCTGTGGACCCGCAGGAGGGGGTCCGATTCTCCCCCGCGGCCCTGATATTTAAGATTAGGAATAAGCAAGCTAGTATGTCAAAATTAACTTAAAATCTTATAAAAAGAGTTGGTGTAATATATGTGGTGTTTTTTTGGAGAGAGAAAGATTCAGCAAGGAGGAGCTTGATTATGTAAGGAGGCGGTCAGTCATTTTTGCGCAGAAGTGGACGATCGGTATTGTGGCAGCTCTCCCACAAGACGGAAATGAGGGCATAGGGTTCAATGATCTTATGAAGCAACTTGATGGAATAAGCGCCGCAGTCCTCTCTAACAGACTTAAGGAATTGCAGAAGCTGGGTTATGTTGAACGTAAGGTTCGCATCGGTCCACCAACAAGAACTAAGTACACGCTTGCGGGGAACGGAAAGATTCTAATAGAAATCGCTAATTCTATTTTGTGCAGGAGAGATAAGCAAGCAATGAAATGATGACTATTGGATTACTTGAGTCTTATTGCATCAAGGTTCATCGGTGCGCGCGTCTCTACCCTCATCATCTTGTTTATCGACTTTGCGAGGTCATCGCACTTGCTCTCATCACCGTGAAGCGTGAATATCCTCTCGGGGCTCGGCCTGAGGTTCCTGACGAAGTTTATGAGCTGGTGCCTGTCGCTGTGCCCTGAGAAACCATCCACCGTGTCAACGCTCATGTTCACCTTTACGGTCTCAAGAGTTCCGCTCTCCCCCATGAGTGGTATCTCCTTCATACCGTTTTGTATTTTCCTTCCAAGCGAGAGAGCGCTCTGGTATCCTACGAATATGAGCAGGTTCTTTGGGTCATCTGCCATCATCTTGAAGTAGTCCACCACAGGCCCTCCGCTCATCATTCCTGAAGGTGCAAGAATCACGCAGGGGTCGCCCTCAACTACCTCCTTCCTGTTGTTTTTGACAGACTCGAATATCTTTGATTCAAATGGGCTCTTGTTTGAGAGCACCCTTCTCTGCACGTTCTGCCTCAGGTATTCAGGATAGGCGGTGTGTATTGCTGATGCTTCCAGTATCATCCCGTCTATGTATATGGGGCATTCGAAAGAGGAGCCCATGGCCTGCGCATACTCCTCCATGACAAGCATTATCTCCTGCGACCTGCCCACTGAAAAGACAGGTATTAGCACCTTTCCCTTGTTCTGTATAGTTTGGTGTATGAGCTCGTTGAGCCTCTTCTCTGCTTCCTGTCTCGGAGGCATCAGATCATCTCTTCCTCCATAGGTGCTTTCCATGAATAGTGTCTCTATCCTCGGGAAGGTGGTTGTGGCCTGGTCGAAGAGCCTTGTGAAACCGTATTTTATGTCTCCAGTGAAAATAAGGTTGTGCAACCCATCCCCTATGTGAAGGTGCACCATTGAACTGCCCAGTATGTGCCCGGCATTGTGGAATGTGAGCTTTATCTCGGGAGTTATATCCGTGACCTCCTCGTACTCCCTTGCAACGCACATATTCAGTATCTTCCTTACGTCCTTCTCAGCATATGGAGCAGTCATTCCGTTCTTCTGCAGGACATTGACGTAATCAAACTGCAGCATCACCATGAGGTCTCTCGTTGGCGGGGTGCAGTAGATCGGCCCGTCATAACCGTAAGCCACAAGGTAGGGCACAAAGCCCGAGTGGTCCAGGTGGGCATGAGTCACTATAACTGCGTCAAGCTCATCAAGAGCGAGATTCATCGCATTGAGGTAGGGATACGCCCTGCTGGCCTCCGTGGTCTCGGGGTTCACTCCGCAGTCAAGCAGTATTTTGTCATTTGAAGTCTGCAGAAGCAGGCAGGTCCTGCCCACCTCTTTGAAACCCCCCAGGGCGGTAACCTTCACCCAGTCGCTCTTCTGGGGCTGGCTTGAAATCTTCTTTCCAAGCCCGGTGAGGAACTTCTTCCTGAAGTCGGACTCCTTGAAGAGGGATGACCTTATCCCCTTTATCGTATCTGACGGCATGGTTGGCGTTCTGAGTATCTTGGGAGCCCACCCGGTCTGGAGTATTATTGCCTTCAGGGTGGAGCCTCCTTTTCCTATCACCAGACCAGGCTTCAGGGAATCTATTATCACTTCATTGAACTCCGGGCAGAACTTTATATCCGTCACGCCAGCATCCTGGGGTATTATTTCCTGTATCTTTTTCAGCGCAACATCCGGAGGTGCCAGGCATGAGGTATCGCTCCTGACCAGAACCCTCTTTCTCAAAGCTCCGGCTATCTTCTTTATCAGGTTGGGGTCTGAGTAGAAAGCCTCTATATTGTTCAGGTATATTGCTATGTCAGGCCCCTCGTACTCCATCTTTGTGATAGTGCAGCCGCTAGGTAATATGGGCTCTAACTTCTTCTGCATATCGTTGCTATTGTTCAAAAAAAACCGCCTTAATTTTCTTAGCTGTTGAAAGACAGAAATATCAATAATTCAAATGGATCACTCATGCTTCGCTTCCAGAAGCTTCTTTACAGTCTCCTTATCGTACCTCTTGAATTCATCGGAGGTTATGGTAACAAGGTCTATTCCATCTCCAGTCCCTGCATCCCTCTTCATGGCAACCGCAAGCGCCCTCAAGGCTATCTTTAGATTGTCTTTTATTGGCTTATCTTCCTTGAAGCTATCCTCCATCAGCCCGTAGGCCACAGGGGAACCGCTGCCGGTTGAGACGAACTTCTCCTCAGTCACTCCCCCGACCGGGTCAAGGTTGAAGATGCGTGGTTTGTCGTCAAAACCGCCCACTAGAATCTGAACAAGGAATGGGGCGAACTTGTACTGCGAGAGTATGTTTGACAGAAGAGTAGTTGCGGCAGTAACGCTCATGGGCTTCCCATAGTTCATCTTGTAGAGCTGGGCCTCGAACTTCAGGTATCTGACCAGGCTCTGGGCATCTCCCACGCCGCCAGCGACTGTAACGCCAAGCACATCATCTATCTGGAATATCTTGTCCACTTCCCGGTTTGCTATGAAGTAGCCCATCGTGGCTCTCTTGTCGGAAGCCAGGATTATTCCATCGCTACAGACTAAACCCACTGTTGTTGTTCCTTTCAATGTTTTAGCTTCTTCCATTATACACACCTAATGGTCGCAGAAAAAGCAATACTATTACTGCATACATATTTTTAAGCCTTATGCTCTTTCTCCTCCAACGAATACTCCTCGGTTATGCTGAGCTTCTTTACGCCGCCAAGCAGGTCATGCAGCGAGTTGGCGAAAGTTGATTTGTTGATGAGGAAATCCACATCCTTATTCACTGATGCGGAGAATGTAATGCTAAGCACCCCTTCCTCAAGCTTTAAGCTGTCTGCCTTGAGGTTGAAGGTGTCCAGGATAGCCGTTATCTTGGAGTTGTCATCCGCCAGCTTCTCCTCAACCTTCAAGTCGTATATCAACTTCTCGCCTGCAAGCGGGTGGTTGAGGTCGACCATCACCCTTCCGCCGCTGACGCTCTTCACGGTCCCCTTCGAGCCATCCAAATCAAGCACAAGGCCGGGGAACGGGTCTATCTCCCTCTTCCTGAACTCCGAGAGGGGAAGTATCCTGACGAGGTTTGGATTCCTGCTGCCAAAAGCATCCTCAGGTGAAAGTTCGATTGATTTCTGCTCCCCCACGCCCATATCGCGCAGGGATGCATCAAGACCCTTTACGAGATTGCCTTTGCCGATTACAACGAGAGCTGGAGCGTATTTCCTCTTTTCATCGAATATGCCAGCCTCCTTGGCCTTATCCCCGAAAGTGGTGTCGAATACCTTTCCGGTCACGGCGCTTCTGCTGGTGTAGCTCACCTTTACGAAATCGCCATCCTTGAGTTTGTCCATACGAAAACCTCCAGTAATTTAATGTTTTGCTGTTTAAATCCTTATTTATGGAGAGGGACACTTTAATAAAAGTATTTACGCTGCTGCTCGTAGCGGCTTTCATGCTCGAGCTGTTCAGCATGCGCTCGTCAGTTACGAATACTCCATCCCTGAACAATACATCGCCGAACCCGGAGCCTTCCTTATACGGAACAGGCCAGACATCGGCAACCCTTCTCTCTTACAGGGAGTACCTGAACGTCTTCAAAACCGGGAGGGATCTGACGGCTAACTCCTCGCTAGGCGAGATCATGAACATAGATGGGGTTGGCTACCTTAACAGACAGGGCGGGGCGTTAATTGTCATCCTTGACCAGAGTTCCAACGCGCCTCTTATAGCCAGTGAGATAAAACAGAAGTTCCCGGACCTCAACGTAACCGCAGTGGGACAGTTCGAACTGCCACCAACTGTTGAATTCACAACTTCAGAGGGCAAGAAGAATGTCAGTATGAATGCAGTCATAGAACTTGAGGTAGAACCTGACATTCTTCCAGGCGACAATGTCACCCTGTCACTCATAGGGCTTGTATCTGGGGACAGCCTCACTGGAACTCCTCTGGCAAAGGTGATACCAACACCGGGGGAGGCCCTTGCGAATGCCACCATCAAAAACGCAACTTATGATTACGGGGCAGTTGCCATAATTCCCTGGGAGAGCAGAAATTTGGATGCGAGCAGTATAAGGGAGGCCCTCTCGGAGGAGGTCGAGAATCTTAGCGTGAATTACAGCCCCAGGTCTTTTGTTTTGGTGAATAGCCTTGATTCAGCAAGTGATGAAATCGTGAAGAAGGTTGAGAACCTGAGCTATGTTACGGGTGTGTTCAGCACTGAAGTTGATCTAATAAATGAGATGAATGATTCCGAAAAGCTTGGAAGTGATATAAAGGGAATTCTTGGAAACAACACCACCATTGATTACCCAAGCTCTATGATACAGATGACATTCCACTCCGAAAATCTTAGCAAGGATGGGCTATTCAGGAGTATTGGGTGGACGCCAGTAGTATACCGGATGGTATCCATTGAGGTTGGCGGAAAACTGAACATATCCGGAGTGGGGTATGACGTTCCCAGCAATACTACTTTTGACGAGATGCTTGTTGATTCCTATTCTGTTGGGCAGAAAATTGGCGTGTGGCTCAATACGGGAACGATAGGCAGAAGGATTGTGAGTTTGAAGCTTGATAGAATCGCAGAATAAGACACTTGCAAGCCTCCCAAGACACTGCCTGTGATGCAATTCCTTTTAAAGAGGGGATGAGCAATATAATAACTGGCAATGACGATACCGTCCCAGAGGGATACAATATGACCGACGGAGTAGCTTCGGAGCCACTATAGCTTCTTTCGGTCGGATGTATTACTTGACTTTTTACCTTGGTACTCGAAGTCGCTGAAGAATCCGTATAAAACTATGAACACGCCCAGTATCATCAGTATCTGGAAGAAAAGCGCGCTGTTCGGTATTTCGCGGAGTTGATGCACTGGTAGCAGGGATCCGCCTCATTCACAAACTGGGGTGAGGGGAGCGCACTGCATCCACAGACGAAATCATACGCCTTGCTTTCGAGCAGGAAGCCCACAAAGGAGAAAAGGAGACCAAGTATCATAATCTGGTACTTCATGTTAAAGGTATTATTTACGTTTCTTTAATAGGTTTACTGAATAAGACTTTAGATTTAACCATATGCCACTGAGAAGGAGCTGAACTCTCCCTTGAAATCATCCCACGAATGCTCAATCTTATCAACCCTGGCGGTTGGAGGCCCTTTCCTGCACCAGTCGAGCAGCGCCTCAAGAGCTTCTCTCTCACCTTCTGCAAGTATCTCAACCGAGCCGTCCCTCCTGTTCCTCACCCAGCCTCTTATGCCTAGGCTGAAAGCTTTCTGCTCTGCGCCAGACCTGAAGAAGACTCCCTGGACAATTCCATAGACCTCAACATGCAGCCTGGCTTTTGCCATGCCTTTTATATCATGCCGGATGTTTTATATTTCTTACGCGAGAATGCTATTTGGGAGGGATCATATGAAAGGTGAAATGAAGGCTATTATGAAGAAGAAGCCAGGTCTTGGAGCGGAACTGGTGACTGTTCCCATACCAAAGATAGGCCCGAGGGATATACTGGTGAAGGTTAAGGCAACCTCGATCTGCGGAACCGATTCGCACATATACGAATGGAATGCGTGGGCGCAGAGGAGGATAAAGCCGCCAAGGATAATGGGGCATGAGTTCGGGGGAGAGGTTGTAGAGGCAGGAAAGGACGTCACGTTTGTTTCAATTGGTGATCATGTCTCTGCTGAGACGCATATAGTGTGCAACAAGTGCTTCCAATGCAGGACTGGGCAGGCTCATGTGTGCCAGAATGTCAAGATACTGGGAGTGGACACAGACGGTTGCTTCGCGGAATACGTCGCAATCCCGGAGGAGAATGCATGGGTGAACGACAAGAAGCTTCCTCCGGAAATAGCGGCTATACAGGAGCCTTTTGGGAATGCTGTGCACACGGTCTTTGCGGAGGGCGTTGCCGGCAAGACTGTCGCGGTTTTCGGGCTTGGTCCGATTGGGATATGTGCTGTTGCCATATGCAAGGCAGCAGGAGCGGCACATGTGTTTGCGATTGGGAGGAAGAACGAGTACAGGCTGGACCTTGCAAAGAAGATGGGCGCGGACACTGTGATAAAGTCAAACGAGCAGGATGTCGTGAAGCTGGTGAAGGAGGCAACCGGCGGCTCCGGGGTGGATGTGTCCCTGGAGATGGCAGGCTCCCAGGAGGCGATAAGCCAGTGCTTCAAGGTGCTGAAGTTCGGTGGGAGGGTTTCGCTGCTTGGTCTGCCGCCGGATAAGATAACGCTGGACTGGGCTGATGACATAGTTTTCAAGGCAGCGAGGATTTACGGAATAGCAGGAAGGAGGATGTATGGCACGTGGTATACCACTGCGGGCTTGCTTAAATCGGGCAGGGTGAATGTTGAGCCGATAATCACGCACAAGTTCAAGCTCGAGGAGTTTGAGAAAGGAATGCAGCTTATGCATGAAGGAAAATGCGGAAAGGTAGTTTTATACCCATAGTGGAGGTGTGTTTATGGGAAGCAGACTTGGTTTCATAACGACGGAAATTGAGGGTATGAAGAGCAAGGGTCTTTTCAAGGTTCCACCCATACTGGGAGGCCCACAGGGAGCAAGGGCTGTTGTGAACGGCAAGGAGGTTATTAACCTCTCATCGAACAGCTACCTTCAGCTCACAACCAACAAAAAGATGAAGAAGGCGGCAATCGAGGCAATAAGGAAATACGGAGTTGGGACTGGAGCTGTAAGGCAGATAATTGGAACGATGGGCATACACGAGGACCTTGAGAAGAAAGTTGCGCAGTTCAAGGGGGCAGAAGCAGTGCTCGTGTTCTCATCCGGAGTTGCAGCCAACAGCGGAACCATACCTACTCTGGTTGCAGAGGGTGATCTGATAATAAGCGATGAGCTGAACCACGGAAGCATAATTGACGGATGCAGGCTCACCAAGGCGGAGAGAAAAATCTACCCGCACTTGAATATGGAGGGACTTGAGAATGTGCTTAAGGAGAGCAAGCACAGGAGGAAGCTCATCATCACTGATGGAGTGTTCAGCATGGACGGGGATATTGCCCCGATGGACAGGATAGTGGAGCTAGCGGAGAAATATGACGCGATGACATACGTGGATGACGCCCATGGCGAGGGAGTTCTTGGGAAGAATGGCAGGGGAATAGTGGACCACTTCAACCTGCATGGGAGGGTTGATGTCGAGATGGGAACATTCTCCAAGGCATTCGGGTGCATGGGCGGCTATATTGCCGGAACAAACGATTTGAGGAGCTACCTGATACAGAGGGCCAGGTCATTCCTTTTCAGCACGTCACACCCGCCAGCCACTGTGGCTGCAATAAGCGCTGCAATAGATGTTGCGCTGGAACAGCCGCAGCTTTTTGACAAGCTCTGGAACAACACCAAGTACTTCAGGAAGAAGTTGCAGAAGCTCGGGTTCAACACGGGCAACAGCCAGACGCCAATAATACCCGTCATAACAGGCGAGAGCTCTCTCGCGCAGCAGCTCTCTGCGAAGCTGTTCGAGAAGGGAGTGTATGTGAACCCGATATTGTACCCGATGGTTGCAATGGACAAGGCAAGGGTCAGGAACATAGTGACCGCAGGGCACAAGAGGAAGGACTTGGATTATGCGATAGGGGCATTCGAGGAAGTTGGAAAGGAGCTCAAGCTGATATAGTTTAGAAATAGTTATAAGGCTCAATTGAGCAAAAGTATATCATGAGCGGGGCATTGAAAGAGATTAAGCAAACACCTCCACAAACTGCGGAGAAACCAAACTTATTTCTAGAGGAGATAGCAAGCAGAGTTAGACAGCTCTCCCCTTCTGAGCTCAAGAGAATTGGGGAAGATAGGCCTGAGTATGTCCGCGAGCGTGTTAGAGAAAAAATCAAGGATAAGTTTCCACCCAACCTTTCTTTTGAGATAAACAGAAGAATCTATGGGGTAACCTACAACGAAGGTGTCAGGCCACTCAGCTCAACAGTGGTTAAGGCGTTTATCTACCAGTTGGATGTTGCAGCAAGTAGGTTTCCCACTATTGAAGGATGCGACCCTTACACGTATAGTGGTAAACAGCTTCCTATATTCGTAGATAAGGGAAGCGTAGGCCTATTCCAGTTTTACAATAGTTTTCAAATAAGAGTTGGCAGAGATGATATTGAGGACCTAGCTAAGTTTCCGAAAGACTATAAGGACATCTCCATGCAGATTCAGGGTGCTGCTTTTCACGAATTCATGCACATGCTTCAGGTTGACCTGTACCTGAATAATATGATACCAGGAGGGTCTGCAAGAGAACTCGTAAGCCAACTTGGCGAGTTTTTGTATAACCCGAAGGAGAATAAAATGGCGAATGATATGTTTAAAAAATTCATTGAAGGATTTAGGAAGGGCGAAAAAATCGGTTATCACGGCAACGATTGGATTACAATGGCGAGGATATTGCTCTGGGAGTATAGACAGCTAACTCCGAGCTTTTCAATTCCTGAATCTCGTGAAGCACAAATAGACCTCATTTCCAGACTGGATTCATTGTATGCAGACATGCCTCCGAAGCAAAGGGACGAAATTATAAAAAAATATGTGGTATTAAGCGACGAGGAAATAGAAAAACACTCGGCAGCTTGTTCAAAAGAGTTAAATCTTAAATTTTAGCTAATTCAAAAGGTATTTATAAGAACATTGACATATAGTATGTCTGGTTGAAGGGGTAGCTATGGCGGATGAAGGAGAATACAGCGAGGAGGATGCGGAGGGCCATTACAAGACTGGTAATGAGTACTATGAGAAGGGCAACTTCGACCTCGCGGTGGATTACTACAACAAGGCAATAAGAGCAGACCCCATGTTTGACAAGGCGTATTACAACAGGGGGCTGGCCTATGCCTGCAAGGAGGAGTACGACAAGGCCATTGAGGACATAAACAAGATGATTGAGCTGAAGCCGAATTTTGCTGAAGCATACTATATCCTGGGGCTTGCTTACGAGTACAAGAACATGCCCGACAACGCTATTGAGAACTACGACAAGGCGCTGGAGCTGAACCCAGACTTCAAGGATGCCCAGAATAGATTGGAGCTAGCAAAGAGCAAGAAGGAGAAGGCGAAGCAGGTTACCACAACGGAGCCTGGCACTCTAATGAAAGTTGAGTTCATAGAGAAGCCAGAGTTAAACTTCAAGGATGTTGCGGGAATGGAGCATGCTAAGGAAATCATAAACGAGCAGATAGTGTACCCATTCAAGAACCCCCAGCTGGCTAAGAAGTACGGAAAGAGCGCCGGGGGGGGCATAATGTTCTACGGCCCTCCCGGATGCGGTAAAACATTCATGGCAAAGGCAACTGCCGGCCAGTGCGATCTGAAATTCATACACGCCAGGATAAACGAAATTGTCGATATGTATGCTGGGAATACTGAGAAGAACCTGCACAGGGTTTTTGAGACTGCCAGAAAGAATAGTCCTGCTGTGGTCTTCTTTGATGAGATGGAGGCTCTGGGAGGCAAGAGGGAGGGGGATATGCAGGGATTCCAGAAAATGGCAATCAACCAGTTCCTAGCGGAGATGGACGGTCTTGAGAGCACAACTGAGAACATCCTAGTGGTAGGAGCGACAAACGCCCCCTGGGATGTGGATTCTGCCCTCAAGAGGTCCGGAAGGTTCGGCAAAACAATATATGTCGGGCTTCCTAACAAGAAGTCCAGGGAAGCCCTGTTCAAGCTCTACTCTAAGGACAGGCCTGTCAAGGGAGTGTGGTGGGGCAGGCTTGCCCGAGCCACTGAAGGGTATTCAAGTGCGGACATAAAGCAGCTTTGCGAGGATGCCGCAACAATACCTTGGAAGGAAGCATATGAGGGAAAAAAGGAGAGGCCGATTGCGATGAAAGACTTCATGAAAGCGATAAGGAAGAGGAAATCCACCCTCACCGAGTGGTTCGGCACTGTCAGGAAGCAGCTCGTTGGGAAGAAGGAGAAGGTTGTGCAGGATGGAAAAGAGCACTGGGTTGAGCACGAGAGCAAGCTTTCAGCTGAGGAGAGGCAACTTTACAACGACTTGGTAAAGGATGTCCGTCAGTATACTGAATGGAAGTACAAAATTCCGAGAAGGATAAAGACTGGATTCGCTAGGTGGGTTTTCTAGCTTATCCTGTCTATTACTTTAACTGCTCCTTTTATGCCAAGCAAGTCAACCATCACGTTCATGGAGCGTGTCATTAGGGCAAAGGCAACGCCCTCGTATGGGGGAACACCGAACAGGTAGAGTACTGCGGCAGTGCCTCCCTCCGACAGACCCATTCCGGCAAGCGTTGGGGCTGGTATGAACTGGAGCATTGTTATAAGCGGTTGGAGGAAGGCGAAGAAAATAATTTCTGGCAGCTGGGAATTCACCTGCATGCCAACGCTCTTCGCCACAAGCAGCCATTCCAGCGATTTCAATGCCCATGTTATGGAGAGGAGTACAGTTATCTGGGGGATGAATTTTCTCACAGTTCTGGAGTTCTTCTGCATGTCTGAAAGAAGGGAGTGGGCATGATCGCCGTAGGGAAGCATCCTTATGAAGGAGATGCTCTTGACAAACCTGCTTGAGAAAAGCAACAGCGCCATGAGCACTACCATTGCTAAGAAGATACCGAACCCTATTATCATCCCAACGAACTTCATCTCGCCCCCAGTTTTGTATGAGATGAGTTCCAGTATGTACCACATTGCAATCGCTCCCGTTATGCACTTGAAGGCGAATTCGAACAGTTGGGGGCCGAATATGGAAAGCATTGATTTGTGCAGTTTTATTTTTGAGTTGGCGGTTATGAGGAATGCGGTTGCGAAGTAGCCCGTCCTGCCAGGAGTGAAATCTGAGGCGAGCATCCCCGACAGGCCGGCCTCAGTGGAATCGGCCAAACTTATCTTCTCATTTAAACCATTGAGGAGCATTCTTATCCTGAACCCCATGAGGATGTTGATTGCGAGGTAGACCAGCATGGAGGCGAATAGGTAGAATAGATTGATCCTCCATATTATTGCCAAAACCTTATCAAAATCCGAGAGGTATAAAACAACAGCAATGGCAAGTAGAGAGACGAGAATTTGGAACAGGGTTGATTTCTTCATGTTAGATCGGTGGATAGCTTTAAGGTCTTCTCATTTTTTAAACTTTACAGTTATTAATCTATTGAAGGTGCTGGGGTAAGCATGAGCGGGGATATAGTGCAGAATCTAGAGCTTCTTTTCAAGAAATTCGTTAAGAAAGCTAGAATCCGCACCGATTGGGGAATTCTCGCAAGAACAGAGAGGTATCTTGCACCCTACGTGAATGTTCTAAGGAGCGAACTTAGTGCCTCAGAGTGGACGGTCCTGATAGCACTCTCCTCAATGATGGGTTTCATCATCCTGCTGCTTCCCGCGTATGCGCTTACCGAATCACCTGAACTCGCGCTTCTGTTCTCACTTATAGGTGCAATATTCATCGGTTATGTCTTCATAACAATACCGACAATGCTGGCGTTCATGAAAGTGGAGAGGATGGAAAGGGCAATGCCCATGTTTCTTTCCCACTTGACTGCAGTCTACGCTGATAGGAAGAATATGAGGGATGCCCTGCTCAGCGTAATGCCCATGGATTACGGCCCGCTTTCCTATGAACTGAGGGAATCGATCTCCAATTTTGAGGTGAGCGGAAATCCTATAACCGCCTTCAGGAGATTGAGGGAAACAATAAAATCCAGAAGGATAAACAGGGCTTTTGACCTTATAATCAAATCAATAGAGGGCGGCGTGAATGTTTCGGAGTCCCTCGGCATACTGACGAATAACATAACATCTGACTTGGAGGCGGAGGCAGAGAAGAGCAGCAGGATAGGGATGTCAACCTGGATGATTTTCCTCTCGTCATCGTTCTTCTACCCACTCTTCGCTGGAGTGGGCTACAATATCACTTTGATACTGGAGGGGCTGATGGGTGCGCCTCTCTACTCCAGTATAGAGAAGCAATTCCTGTTATTCAGCCTGCTCATGTACATGCTGATGGGAACTGCGCTTGATTCCATGTTCATAGGGCAGGCCAGATATGGCTCATTTAAGAGAGGATTGGTGATGGTCTTCCCGTTGATGTTGCTCATGGCTTGTGTTGTCTTCATTATTTCAATGAAACTTACTGGAATATTCGTGGGGTGAATATATGGCGTGCATATCGATTGAACTTGCAGTGGCGATGTTGTTCTTCGCTGGAGCGATAATACTCTTCAGGGAATACCAGAATATGAAGACGCTGAACGTTCTGGAGAAGGAGAGCGACGACTTGAGGGATGCAATATACGCACTGCAGAAGGAGGAGAAGAACTTCAGGGAGAAGGATTTCAGGAAGCTGCTGGGCGACTTCAACAGGATCAAGGAAAGGGCTGATGAAGCGGAAAGCGAGAATATAAGGCTGAAGAAGAATTTAGGAAACAGAAAATGAAGTGCTCAACCCGCTGCTGGGGTCGGTCACATTTACCGTCATAGGGTAGCTTGAGGAATCTATGGACACCTTCAGCCCATAGCTGTTTGAGAGCGAGTCTACTACTAAAGTAGCCCACTGCACCCTTCCTTTTTCATCAACATGCCTGTAACTCCTTGTTATTATATTTCTCGCAATCGCTATTCTGTCCGAATGTATCTCGGCAGACACCATGGAGCGGTAGTTCTTGCTGGCTATGTACTGCGAGTGCGAGCTAAGCAGAAATACGAAACCCAGCATGAAGACTGAGAGCACAAGCAGGCCTGCAAACCCTCTTCTCATCGCCATAAGCTCACCCGGATAAGCCTGCTGTCAGCTCCTCCTTTCAGCGGAATTATTACCGGGAACTGTTCCCTGCGCGTAAGCGGTGCGCTGCTTATCTGGACCGAGAATGAACTGGAGCCCTCTATATCCACATCTATCCTGCTCACTCCCAGCAGCTTGCCGTAGTTGTACAACCTCAGACTCAGCGAATTGATCTCCCCTCCCGAGAGGTATCCCTTGAATTCAAGCCCCCTGGCAATTGTCGAATATATCATCTCATCCTCATAGAAGGCGTTCACAATGTCATAGCCCGCCCTCTCCAGAGCCAGATCCCCCGTCTCATGCCTGTCCTGCGGCCATGCTGCAAACAGCGAATAGGAAAGAATAATTGCAAGGAATAGGGAGAGCACGCCGTCTATTATCATTGCCTGGGCTTTCTTAAGACTCGGCATAGTTCACCACCAGCTTATAGCTGAAAGTCCCTTGAATATTGTTGAATGATAGGGTATTCACTCCTCCTCTCAGACAATTGGAAACGTCAACCACTGCGTCTGGGTCAGGAGCGCAGTTATTCAGCTGCATGCTCCCAATCACTGGCAAGCTCGGGTCTGCGGTCTCGCTTGCCGGGGCGTAGTAGTTTATCACAAGAGTTGCATCTCCTGCCGCAATATTTGAACCATAACCGCCAGGCGTGCATGGAATGTTTGCTGGCTGCATGGTGATGCTTACTGTGTTCAGACCTGGTTTTACAACTCCTGAGGGATTTGCGGTCTTGACTCCATTGACATATACCTCCATTGAACCGCTGAGTGGGTGATTGTACAGCAATGCACCTGTTATGAAGCTTTCCTGGGGTATCTCGGCAGTGCCCTGCTGGCTGAAGAAGTTTGATGAACTGATTCCTGCCGAGCCCCCTCCGCTAGTACATGGGGAGATTTGGGAATACGCATAAGAAGCTTGCGCGCTTGCACTTCTATCCTCGTATCGATGGGCATCCGTTATCTCAAGCACTGCTGAATAGATGACCGCATCCTGTGGAAGCGAGAAAATCTCCGTGTGCGTGGAAGTGTTCTTCGCAACTACCTCCTTGTCTATGTTGAATGTCCTTACAAAACCGCTCGCAGGCGCCCTCGTGTCAAGGACTGTGAAATTAGTCCTCACAACCACTGACTCATTCGTTAGTGGATTCACAAGCACGCTTCCGTTATCATCCTGCGCCACAGCCGTGACGTTATAAACGCCTGCATTGGAGGGCACAAATGTTGATGTGATTGTGTGCGAGATGACCACTGTGACATTGTACTCATCCGAAACGGAGAGGGAAGTTTCATTGCCAGATGCGTTCACAACGCGTATGAGGAGATGCGGCACCTTCATCGGGTTGGGGTAGTTGTTCCATGCCGTGAGCTGTATCATCGAAGGCTGGTAGAGGAAGTACGGCTCGCTCTTTTTAATCTCGAGAGAAACCAAGCTGGCATTCGCGTACTCTCCTGAGCTTCCGGAGACGGGGTAGAAGCCCGTGCCGAAACTCTCATTGCTGAGGTATGAGAGCAGGCCAGTTGATGCGTTCTCCACACCTCCGCGTGTTGCGGAGTAGGCTCCCTGCTGAACCTTCATTATCTCAGACAGGCTCATCACTCCGGCGAGCACTACGAGCACAACTGCGGAGAGTATCAAAAGAAATTCTATAGAAGTCTGAGCTCTCACGGCCATACCTTCACCTCCATAAGAACGGACTGGTTGTTGACAAAAACCAATCTCCTAGCTGAATATACATTGACGTTGTCGGGCGCATAGCTCCCGAAATGCGCCTCGCCGATACTGACCTCAACTTTGTCCCTGAAAGTTGTGTTGAGCCTTACCAGATCCACGTTTCCTCCCGGGTCCACATACCTCTTCGCTATCATGTCTGCAATATTGTCGGCAACCAGGTTCATCCTCTCATCCGCTATGTAAACGTTGGTTCTCTTCTCAAGAATTAAAAAATTCGAACCGAGCAGCATCATGGCTAGGAAAGCGACCAGAATGGAAAGCATTTCCTCGCCGAATATCAATAATCCTTTCCTCATCCACTTCCCTCCATTACAAGGAGCTTGCCTCCGTCAGTTTGGGTCATATATACCCTTAATCCCTCAAGAGTGGTGCCTGCTGTTGTGCTGGCGGCAGGATATCCGTCAGGAGTTACTGTAACCTTGTTTGAGCTGAAGCTTATGCTGTAATCCACCTCTTTTGAGAAGCTGACTCCTCGGAGCTTATTCGGGAGCATGAGAGAGATTGAACAGCTGCCTTCCCTGCACAGGTTCCTCTGCAGCATGTCCGCTGAATTTGCTATCCTCTGCGCGAGCATAACTGATGCCATATTTATCTGGTTGCTCTCCTCGCTCCTCCTTATCTGCATGGTGAAAACCAAGGAGGATAGGAAGAGCAGCAGAACTGTCGCTATGGAGACGTACAGCTCTATGGATATCTGCCCTTTAGTACATGAATTCAACAATCACTTCACCCGTTTTCCTGCAATACATCCTTGCCACATGTCTTCCTCCAGATAGCGTGAAATTGCTGGGGAGGATGGATAACCTGTAAGGAGTCACCCTGTTGAGGTTCAATCCGCGGAATGTGAATGAGGTTATGTACTGACCATCAGCAATTCGCGTCTGGGAGTAGTTCGTCAGCCCATCAGGCACATATATCGATATTATCCTCTGAGAGCCCTCAACCATCACATCCGCATTCCCGTAAATCGTTTCAATAGAATCCGCGAACCTTGCTGTTGAAAGGGAGGGGCCTATGCTTCTGACACCTCCCTGCAATGAGTATAGCGTGAAGACGAGCAGCGTTACACCTACTGCTAATATGAGAAGGAATTCGACGCTTGTTTGTCCCCTCAGCATGGCATCAAGTGCTATTTGTATTGTTTGTCGAGTTTCTGAGCTCATTCAATTGTCCTTCTATAGCCTGCACTGGAGACTGACTCTTATTGTCTATTGTCACATTGCCCTGGGTGCTGGACCTGAGCTCTTTAATCGTTAAGAAAAGGCTTATCATCAGCAGCACAACAACTGAGATTAGCAGTAGGTACTCTATCGTGGTTTGGGCTTTTTTCAACTGGGGGCGTGTTTTCATGATCTCACCATCCGAAATATATTGGGGGGCGGATTATTTAAACTCTATACCTACAGTTTGGCGTACTTTTCCTTCATCTCCTTGAGCTTGCCGCAGGAAAACTCCCCCTCTGGACAGGTTCCCAGCTGGACACATGAAGGGCCTGCCTTCTCAAATATGACAGGGGCAACTTTCCTGCACTCCTTCGCCATCATCTCGGCAAGCTCTCTTATCTCCCACTGCGCCCTCTCACAGCATCGCAGGGAGAAGAAGTGAAGCAGCTCCCTGCCGTTCATTGTTATAGTGATTGTTGTCTTCGTGGCATTGGGGAGTATGTACCTCGCATCCTCAACCGGTATGCCAGTCCCTATGAGCTCATCATAATTCTTCCTTATTTCGGAAAGGGCTGCCTTGAAGAGCTTTGAAGCCTTTTCATCTGCTTTTATGGTTGCGGGAATTACGAATGCATCCTCTCCGCTTACCCTCACGTACCTCTGGCTCTGCTGGGTGTAGGATGCCATCCTGTGCCTGACAAGCTCGTGGGTGAGGGCCCTTGAAACTCCGGAAACGCTGAATGTGAATGAGACATGCTCCGTGACAGATGCGTGGCCGGATTTGACTATCTCCTTTAGCAGCTTCAGCGCCTTCTCCTTCGCCTCTGCCGAACTGGCCTTTTCAAGCAATTCCGCAGGAGAAATGCTGCTTCTGGAAGTCCTTGCTGCAGCTGCACACACCAAGTCGGGATTGGGAGTGTAAGCTATGAGTTTTACTTCCATGAAAAAACCTCCAAATACTCTTTAAAGGAGAAGATATAAAAATGTTGTAAGGGGCAATTAACTTGCGCGGGGGTGTCAGAGCCTGGTCTAATGAGCAGGGCTTAGGACCCTGTGCGCTTAGGCGCTTCGTGGGTTCAAATCCCTCCCCCCGCATAAGGTAATCAAATGAAGATTAGACACGCCACAGAAGACGATTTGGAAGAAATGGTCAGAGTGGATAGGAAAGCGTATGGGGAATATGGTGCAAGCAAAAAATTACTTTTTAAAAAACTATCAGCCTTTCCCCAAGGACTTTTGGTCGCAGAAGATAAGGGAAGGATAACTGGTTTTACAGTTTTTGAAATAATGGAGAAGGATGATGTGCCAGAAAATTTTTGCGATATGAAACTTCTAAAACCGATTGATGGCAGGTGGATGCATCCTGTCATATTCACCACTAAAACTAACTATAGAGATAAAAAATCGGATTCTAGACTTCTTTTGGCTGCTGAGAAAATCGCCAAAAGCCTAGGATGCGTAGAGTCATGCGTACCTCTAAGCAAAAACCATCCGTTTAGAGATAACGGCGCATTTGAATTTTGGGAAGATAACGGTTATGAGAACATTGGAGGGATAGAGTGGGTGCCTAACCCAAAAGAATCTGTCGAGTGTTACCTTTATAGAAAAAAATTGGGATAGTTGTATGTTGGAATACCGCACAGCTCTGCTACCCCAAGCCTGAGGAATATATAAAAAGAGTGAGCGCTGAAGGCACTCCTTCCATTCTTAAACTGCCTTCTTCGCTCTGATGTCCTTTCTCTTAGGCCTCAGATGCGTGTAGAAGCATTTCCGGCATCTCTTGGCTCCTCTAGGGTTCCTTGCCTTGCATTTCCTGCATATCCATATCTTGGATATCTCTGCATCAGCGAGTGGAAACTTCCCCATAAACATCACCTGGAGGTAAATATTTTGAGCATGCAAGTTTAAATTCGTATTTATTCATAATTTTATCTCTGAGCCCCGGTAGCTCAGTGGTAGAGCGAACGCCTTGTAAGCGTTAGGTCGCGAGTTCAATCCTCGCTCGGGGCTTTCAAAAACCTTGAAAGGTATTTAATAATCGCCAGTTAAAAGGGAAAAACGATGTGCGGAATTTTTGGCATAATAACTCTCAAGCCAAGAGCTATAGGAAAGGACCTAGTTACTGGGGGCAAGAGGCTCAGCTACAGGGGATATGATTCAGTAGGATGCGCAGTTATGTCTGACGGAAAAATAGACCTTAGAAAGGATGTCGGCAAAGTAGATGAGGTGAGCAAGAAGCTGAAATTCTCAGAAATGCACGGTGACAGGGGAGTGATGCAGCTCAGATGGGCAACCTTCGGGGCTCCTTCCAAAAATAATGCTCAGCCTCACCTTGACTGCGATGGGGATATGGTTGGCGCCCATAACGGCAATATAGTGAACACACCTCAGCTCAGGGAGCAGTTCATGAGGGAAGGCCACACAGTAAGGAGCACAAATGACGGGGAACTGTGCATACACGCGGTTGAGAAGTACTATGATGAAGGACACGATATGGTTGATAGCATAAGAAAGGCTTACGGCGATTTGAGGGGTGACTATGCATTCATCATATTCAACAAGGAGAAGAAGCTCTACGCGGTGAAGAAGGGCTCTGGGCTGGTTGTCGGAATCGGAAAAGATGAGATGTACTGTTCATCAGACTTACCTTCGCTTCTCCCTCTGACAAAGAAGATTATATTCCTAAGCGATGGTGAGATTGTTTCATTATCTCCAAAAGAGGCTAAAGTCTTCGGAGTTAGCGATGGAAAGGAGATAAAGAAGAAGATTAGTGAGTACAGGGAGAATGCCGAACATGCCAAAAAAGGCGGGTACGAGCACTTCATGCTGAAGGAGATAAATGAACAACCAGTTGCAGCTGAAGATTTGGTTGAGCTGCTTGACGAGTCGAGATATGCTGATAAATTCCTCGATGTGATAAATAGTTCTGACAAGGTTTTCTTCGTTGGGTGCGGCTCTAGTTACCATGCCTGCCTGCTTGGCTCCTACTACTTTGGGAATATAGCAAAAAAAGTTGTGATTCCAGTTGTTGCGCCGCAGTTCATCAGCGAGTATGGACATACGGTTGATGACAAAACCTGTGTTGTACTTGTGAGCCAGAGTGGTGAGACGAAAGACGTGATAAACGCGATGAACTATGCAAAAGAGAAGACTGATAGGATACTTGGAGTGATAAATGTGATTGGCTCAACTCTGATGAACTCCAGCAAAGTATATCTGCCTCTTGCTGCGGGCTATGAAGTCAGCGTTCCGGCCACGAAGACTTTTATCAACCAGTGCGTGATGTTCCTTTACCTTGCTAAGAAGATGGGGGGGGAATCGTGCGATGATATGAAGAAGCTTCCACCTCTGATCAAGGATACTATAGAATCAACAACGGATGATTGCAAGAGGCTGGCGGGATACCTGAAAAAATGGGATGATATGTACTGCTTGGGTTATGGATCAACATACGGGATTGCAAAGGAGGCCGCCCTGAAGATAAAGGAGATAACATACTCGCACTGCGAGGGGATGTATAGTTCTGAGTTTAAGCATGGGCCGCTCTCGGCGGTAAGGAGAGGTTACCCAGTAATGTTCATCAGCTCTCTGAAAGATGTGGATGTGATGGTCAGCCATATGAATGAGGTTACATGCCGAGGTGGGAGGGCCATATCCATTGCGGAGAAAAGCGAGAGTATGGTGAGAAATGCGAGTGAACTGATTGAGCTGCCGCATTCAACTGATTACTTCTCACCTGTGCTTGCCGCAATTCCAGCACAGCTCATAGCATACTATATGAGTGTCAGCAGGGGGATCAACCCGGACTTCCCTAGGAACCTGAGCAAGACAATTACGGTCGATTAAGCTATTTATTTTTATAATCTTGGTTGGAGGGATCATCGGCAACATATCAATTAACAAAGTGAGCGGGAAAGCCACATCCTTAAGGGGTGGGAGCATGTCACGGATATAAATATTGGGAGATATAGATGGTTGTAGAGTGATTTTTATGAAAATAGGTACCAAAACCCTCAAAGAAGGCTTTGCTAAGATGCAGAAGGGAGGGGTGATAATGGATGTCGTCACCCCAAAGCAGGCACTGATTGCAGAGAAAGCGGGAGCTGTTGCCGTAATGGCCCTGCATGCGGTTCCGGCAGACATAAGGGCAAGAGGGGGCGTTGCAAGAATGGCTGACCCTGCGATTATTGAAAAAATAATGAAAACAGTGACGATTCCCGTTATGGCAAAGGTGAGGATAGGGCATTTTGCTGAAGCGCAGGTGCTTGAAGAACTCGGAGTGGATATGATTGATGAGTCCGAAGTCCTGACTCCTGCGGATGAACAGTTCCACATAGACAAGAAGAAATTCAAAATTCCGTTTGTATGCGGTGCCAGGAACCTCGGGGAGGCTCTGAGAAGAATGAACGAGGGGGCAGCCATGATAAGAACGAAGGGGGAGCCTGGCACTGGCGATGTCGCTGAAGCAGTAAAGCATGTGAGGCAGATAAGCAGGGAGGTAGAGGAGCTTGTTTCATTCCAGAAGCACAGGGGGATGCTGAGGAGCAAGGCGGAAGAGTTCGGAGTTCCTTTCGCGCTGGTTGAGGAGACTGCAAAGCAGGGCAGGCTTCCAGTTGTGAATTTTGCTGCTGGCGGGATAGCAACTCCTGCGGATGCAGCGCTCATGATGCAGCTCGGAGTGGATGGAATATTTGTCGGCTCCGGCGTATTCAAGTCTTCCCGCCCAGAAAGGTATGCCAAAGCAATCGTTGAGGCTACGAGGAGCTACGGCAGACCAGAAGTTGTTTTGAAAGTCTCGAAGGGGCTGGGGGATGCAATGCACGGAATTGATGCGAAGAGCCTGCAGGATTCGCAGAAGATGCAGTTGAGGAGCCACTAGTTTTGCGGGTAGTTCAAATGAGGGTAGGGGTTATCGCATTTCAAGGCACTGTGAGTGAGCACATGCACATGGTTGATGCAGTGCTAGGCAGTGGAAGTGCCCTTGCGGTTAGAAGGGCTGAGGAACTTGATGATGTCTCCGCAGCCATAATCCCGGGAGGGGAGTCGACGACCATAGGAAGACTCATGCGCAATTCAGGTGTTTTTGGAAAGCTGAAGCAACTAGGTGATGGGGGTTTTCCCGTATGGGGAACATGCGCGGGGATGATTATGCTGGCAAAGGAAGGAGACGGGCAGGTGAGAAGAACGGGCGAACTTTTAGGACTTATGGATATGAAGGTGAAGAGAAATGCATTCGGAAGGCAGAGGGAATCCTTTGAAGAGGAACTGGAATTGGAAGGAATGGGTGAATTCCACTGTGTTTTTATAAGAGCACCCGCAGTTGAGAAAGTATATGGAAAATGCAAAGCCATTGCGCATCTAGGAAGATACATAGTTGCCGCTGAACAGGAAAACCTGCTTGCGACAGCTTTCCACCCTGAGCTGACAAACGACCTGAGGCTCCACAGGTACTTCCTTGAGAAGGCGAGATGAGTATATCTTTTTAAAGATGTTTTCGCAAAAAGAATGTGTTGTGTTCACAGGAGGTGTGTAGATGGCAGAATTAACCCCAGTAGAGCAGATTGTTTTGAAGGCATTGCAGGACATCGGAGCAAGCGATGAAAGCAAGATGAAAACAGCAGACGATGTTCAGAAAAAGTGCAACAGGCCAAAAGGGCAAGTTAACAACGCGCTTATGAGCTTGGTAAGCAAAGGGGTTGTCATAAGGAAGGTTAGGGAGAAGGCTGCTGGTTACTACTTGGTCAAGACAGGTTGAGTCATGAAAACGATAGTTGTTGGTGCTGGTCCCGCCGGGCTTTTCTGTGCATATGAGCTCGCCAAAGCTGGTGCTAAAGTAGTTGTGGTGGAGAGCGGAAGCGCCGTAGAAAGAAGAAGATGCCCAATGAAGAAGATGGGCTATTGCGCCAAATGCGAGCCCTGCAACCTCATCCACGGGGTTGGAGGGGCTGGCTTGTTCTCTGACGGAAAGCTTAACCTGGACCCGAGGATAGGAGGAGACATGCTGCAGTTCATGAAGGATGATGAAGCTCGCAGGCTGATAGAATATGTTAACAATGTTTTCAGCGAGCATGGGGCGAAGGGGGAGAAGACTACGATTGATGAGAGGGCAGGTGCTCTTATAAGAAAGGCCAAGATGGCTGGAGTGACGTTCGTACCGATCGTGCAGAGGCACATAGGCTCCGATATGCTGCCAGATGTTATAGAATCTCTGAAGAGCTACATGGAAGCTCTTGGTGTGGAGTTCGTACTCAATACAAGTGTGAGAGACATCGATGTGCACAATGGTGCTGCGAAGGGAGTTATCGTAGGCAGGAGGGTGATAAAAGGAGATTTTGTGGTGCTGGCAACTGGCAGGGGAGGGGCGCAGTGGCTTGCGAGGAAATGCATGCAACTTGGTATTCCAACGCAACACCAGCCACTTGACGTTGGGGTGAGGGTCGAGGTACCTGCCGAGATAATGAAGGAAGTTACCGATGTATTCTGGGACCCGAAGTTCTACATACAAACTGGCCAGTATGACGATTTTGTCAGAACATTCTGCACATGCCCCTACGGCTTTGTGATATCCGAGAGCTACAACAGCTTCATCTGCACCAATGGCCACTCGATGATATCAGTCAAGTCGGAAAATACCAACTTCGCCCTGCTTGTCAGAGTCGCTCTCACACATCCTGTTGAGAACACCACGGAGTATGGGGAGTCAATAGCAAGGATAGCCTCAACGATAGGCGGCGGCAAGCCCGTACTCCAGAGGTTTGGGGACCTGAAGGCGGGCAGGAGGTCGACCTGGGAGAGGGTAAGGAGGAGCTATGTCAAGCCCACATTCACATACGTCACCCCGGGGGATGTGAGCATGGTGCTTCCGGGGAGGATAATGGCGGACATAAGGGAGGCACTGGAGACGCTCAACAAAGTCATTCCGGGCGTTGCCGAGGATTCAACATTGCTCTATGCTCCTGAGATAAAGTTCCACGCGCTGAGAGTGAACGTGAGCAAGCAGATGGAAACGAATGTGAAAAACCTCTTTGCAGTTGGCGATGGTGCTGGGGTCTCGAGGGGGATAGTGGGAGCTGCGCTGAGCGGGGTTGTGGCTGCGAGAGAGATAATTAAGAGGTGCAGGAATGGATGAGATAGCTTTCTCCGCAAAGTACAAGGAATGGATCTCGATCAAGAAGATGGATATAGATGAAAAAACAACTCCGCCAGAAGTTGTGCACATGCTCTCGAATGTAAGAGACTTTATCTCAAGGAAGGCAAAGGGATGAGCTGAGTAAAGAGAAGGTATTTATCTTTTGTATGATTAAAATAATGCCTCTGGGGGGATGTGCTAGTCTGGTATGCTTCGGGGTTTGGGACCCCGCGACCCGAGTTCAAATCTCGGTCCCCCCACTTGAGATATACAACACCGAATCATAGCTCACCTTCTTAAATATTTAATCTTCTAAATATCTTGCTGAATTGTATGATTCCTGACAAGGAGCTTGAGAGGATAAGGAGTGATTTCCCAATCCTGAGTAGAGGAATCGATGGTAAGCCTCTGATTTACTTTGATAACGCGTGCATGAGCCTCAGGCCCAAGCAGGTAATGCAAGTGATGAACCAGTATTACGAGGAATATCCTGCATGCGCCGGGAGGAGCATACACAAACTTGGGAAGGTAGTGACTGACAGAGTTGCCGAAGCAAGGAAAACAATGGCAAAGTTCCTGGGTGCAAAGAAGGTGGAGGAGATAGTTTTCACAAGGAATACAACCGAATCTATAAATCTCATTTCGCACTCGCTTGACTTCAAGAGAGGAGATGCGGTGGTAACCAGCGATAGGGAGCACAACTCCAATCTACTTCCCTGGCAGTTCCTCTCTAAGAAAGCGGGTGTGGAGCACAGGGTGGTTTACTCCAATGATAATATGGAGTTTGACCTGGAAAGATTTGAGGAGGCTGTTGGCAAAGGAGTCAAGCTTGTTTCACTTGTTCACACTTCCAACCTTGATGGATACACCCTCCCAGCAAGAGAGATAATCAAGATATCCCACGAGCATGGTTCTCTTGTTATGCTTGACGGAGCACAGTCAGCCCCTCACAAGCAGGTAGATGTCAGAAGGCTGGATGTTGATTTTTTTGCTCTCTCCGGGCACAAGATGCTCGGGCCCTCGGGAACGGGAGTGCTTTACGGCAGGTATGAGCTCCTTGAGAAGCTGGAGCCTTTCATGCTTGGCGGGGATACTGTGCAGAGCTCCACATACGATTCCCATGTCCTGCTGAAGCCACCTGAGAAGTTCGAGGCAGGCTTACAGAACTATGCAGGCAATATGGGACTTGCGGAGGCAGCACGATATATTGAGAAGGTTGGAAGGGACAAAATTGAGAAGCATGAAAATGAGTTAAATAAATTTATCAGCGAGAGGCTTCTGCAAATCAAAGGCACCAGCATAATAGGCCCTAAACAGGTTGAACTCAGAGGTGGGGTAGTATCCTTCAACATTAAAGGGCTGAACCACCATGATGTAGCTATAATGCTTGATGAGAGCAATATAATGGTGCGCTCCGGGCAGCATTGCGTCCACTCATGGTTCAACGCGCATAATATTCCAGGATGTGTGAGGGCATCTTTATATCTTTACAATACGAAAGAGGAATCTGAGAAGTTTCTGAGTAAGGTTGCGGAAATTGCAAAATTGGGGTAAGTCAATGATTTTATGCCTTGTTGCAATGGTAATATTCGGTGTGCTGGGGATATTCTCGGCAAAGTACCGCGAGCTTGCGAAGGAGGCATTCGGCTGTGTCTTCAAAACGATTCAGCTCAAGCCATGCGACACCAAGCTTGACCAGAGAATAAAATCAAAGCTCATTGCAAAACTCATGAAGTATTCGCCTTGGCTTGCAAAGCTTACGTATAAAAATTTCTACATTCTCTCCTGGATCTTCACCTTGCTCTTCTTCGGCAGCATGGCTTACACCGCATACTCGTTATATAACTTGGCAGTTTATGGGAGCTGCAGCCCTGGCAGCTTCTGCATATTCAACCCAAATGCGAATGTTACGAAAGACAATAATGTCTGCAATATAACTGGTAAGTTCATTGAATTCTACGGTGCAGAATGCCCTCACTGCCAGAAGATGATTCCAATAGTTGCACAGGTTGAGAATGAAACGGGCGTGAATTTCGATAAACTTGAGATATGGCATAACGACACCAACAAGGATATCTACTTGATATATTCTGAGTACATAAACAGGGACTGCGGTTCTCTCGGCATACCTACGTTTGTAGCATTGAAGACGAACAACTCGATGTGCGGAGAAAAGACAGCGGATGAGCTGAAAACGTTCATAATTCAGAACGGCTAGGTTTCCAGACTCTTCGACATGACGTAGAAACTCTCTGCTCCTTTCTCAACTTCCCTTGTTATAACGAAGCCATTTCTCTGGTATAGTTTTATTGCGGGAAGGTTACTCCGTTTGACCTGCAGATATGCCGCACTCTTGCCTTCCCTGACTGCAACCTCGCATATTTTGGCGAGGAGGGCGCTTCCAATTCCCATCTGCCTGAATTCTGGGTCAACTGCAAGTCCCATCAGTTTCACTTTTCTTTCCATCAGCTTGAAGTCAGCAAACCCCGCGACAACTCCGTCAACTACGGCAACAAAGTAATCAAAGCCCTTGGAGAGCCTTTTCAGTATTTTAGATGGAGCTGCTCGGACATGCGGGAAGTGGTAATTTGTTATCTCGGAAACTCTCGCGAAATCCTTTTTCTCAATTCTTCTGATTAAAGGCTGCGAAAACGCGCTCATGAAATACCCTTTGCAATAATCTTTTAAGAGTTCGCTTTAAAATAACTCTACAGCTAATGCGCGAGGGGGTAGTATGCGAATAAAAGAATTGTTCCAAGGAATTGCAATGGGGTTAATGGACGGACTGATTACTCTACTAGGTATTATTGTTGGAGTCGGAGTAGCAACAGATGACACGAAAGTAGTTATAATCTCTGGGTTGATAGGCGGGATTTCAAACAGCTTCGGCACATCAATCGGCTTTTATACCTCAGAAAATGCAGAGAGGGGTCAGCAGATAGAGTTTTACAAGAAGAACAAGGGCGCTAGAAAAGACTTGCAGTACATTCACTCGCATTCGGAAATACTTGGCAGCACATTTCTAAGCTTTATGGCAGGGGCTTTAGCCATAATCCTACCGCTTCTTCCGTTCTTCTTACTGCATGATATAACAGTTAGCATGATCAGTTCAGTTATAATCTCTGCCATGCTACTCTTCATACTCGGGCACTATATTGGAAAGATTAACGAAACCGACAGGTTAAGAAGCGGATTGAAGTATGTTATTCTGGGGATTGTGAGTTCCGCTGTTGCTTTTATTTTGGGAGAAGTTCTGAGGAGTTTTATCGGGGGAAAGTGAGGAATCCGTTAGGACTAGATTCAAGAACAGCAAGCAATTATCTAAGTATTTACCGTAAGCTTTTAATATGAGTACACAAAAAAATATTGCATGGAAAATATGGCACCAAAAAAAATGTTCTTGACTAAAGGTGTAGGGAAAGATAGGGATCCTTTATCTTCTTTTGAGCGCGCCTTGAAAGACGCGGGAATCGAGAAATGCAATCTAGTGAACGTCTCAAGCATTCTTCCTCCCAACTGCGAGGTAATGCCACGTGAGCGGGGAATTGAGCTACTTAAGCCGGGACAGATAACCTTCGTGGTGATGAGCAGGAATTCATCGAACGAGCCGAACAGGCTCATAGCATCTTCTATTGGAGTTGCTATACCTGCCGACAGGTCCATGTACGGCTACCTCAGCGAGTACCACTCCTTTGGGGAGACTGACGAGAAAGCCGGTGAGAAGGCGGAGGATCTGGCTGCAAGCATGCTCGCATCAACCCTCGGCATAGACTTCGATGTGAAGCAGAGCTGGGATGAGAAGGAGCAGCTCTTCAAGCTCAGCGGAAAAATAGTCAAAACAAGGAACATCGCGCAGTCAGCAATTGTTGACAAGGACGGAATGTGGATGACGGTTCTTTCTGCTGCGGTTCTGCTTCTTGAGTAGTTTAAAGAAGGTAAATGTACTTGATGCTAGTCCAGGAAATCCTGCGGTGTGGGAGGCTCTTTCTTGTCTCCTTTCCTCTCCCTTATCTGCCCCACTATCTTGTCCTGCAAATCTTTGGGCAGCCTCTCAAACCCTGCGTGTTCATAGTACCAGAGTGCCCTGCCTTGAGTTGCTCCTCTTATATCATCCGAGAACCCGAACATGTCAGCAACAGGTACCTTTGCAGTTAGTGTCACAATTTCGTCTTCCTGCTGTATATCCAAGACTTGACCTCTCCTTGCTTGCACCTGAGCTATTATCGGACCCATGTATTCCTGAGGAGCCTGAACAAGCAGCTTCTGCTTTGGCTCGAGAAGAACAGTTCCTGCTATAAGCATAGCAGCGTATATGGGCCTCTTTATTGCGGGTATTATCTGGGCGGGACCCCTGTGAACAGGATCCTCATGAATTGTAGCATCTGTTATCTTCACCTTGACCCCCATCACCTTCTCCTTTGCCAGTGGTCCAAGGTTCACCGCTTCCTCAAAACCCTGCATGAGGAGCTCCATCACTTCATTCATATACTGAATTCCCCTTGTCATATCGATGAGGACGCACCTGTTGAAAACATCCTTGACATTCTTCGCCTCTTCCCTGTTCATTCCACCCTCTATGAAGACATCAACCAGTTTCTTTCCTTTGGGCTTTCCATCGGGAATCTCGCCCTCAACCATCTTCTTGTAGACTCCTTCCTCGAGGGGCTCAACAATAACCTTGAATTTGCTGTGCTTGTTCGGTGACTTGCCCTCAACAGGCCCTGCAGAACCGATGATGTTTTCCCTGTAGACCACGATTGGTTTTGAGGTCTCTATCTCAATCTTCGCATCCTTCAGCAGCTTGTACTCTATAATCTCCAAGTGAAGCTCACCCATCCCTGATATGAGGTGCTCGCCGGTCTCCTGATTTATCTCAATCTTTATGGTGGGATCCTCCTTCGCGAGCCTTCTGAGCGCCTCGACAAGTTTTACCAGATCCTTGGTATTCTTGGCTTCTATTGATTTTGTGACAACTGGCTCAGAGGAGTGCTTTATCTGCTCGAATGGCTCTATCTTCTCCTCGCTCACCGTCTCTCCAACATAAAGATTGCGGAGCCCAACGATTGCAGCTATATTCCCAGCCGGGACCTCATCCACCATAACCCTATTCGGCCCCATGTATACCCCAACCTGCTGGATTTTTTCAACTGAGAGAGTCGATGCAATATTCACTTCAACCCCTTTCTTTGCAACCCCTGAGAAAACTCTTCCGACTCCTACCTCGCCGGCATGCTCATCCATTACAACTCCGAATATTATTATGCACAGCTTGCCTTTGGGGTCGCAATTGATCATATCCTTCCCAGAAGTGCTGTTCAAATCGCCTTTCCAGAGAGTTTGAATTCTGTACTTCTGAGCAACTGCGGGGTTGGGAAGGTGAGTGATTACCATCTCAAGCAATACTTCCTCGAGAGGTGCCTTTTCAAGAAGCGATTTATGATCCTCAACGCTGCAGTACTTGTATATATCCTTGAAATTCAGCTTCGTCTTCTGCATACAGGGGAAGCTCAATCCCCACTTGTTGTAAGCAGAACCGAATGCTACATTGCCCTTCTCAACCTTTATGAGCCACTCCTCCTTGAATTCCTTGGGGCCATATCGAGTTATCAAATTATTTACTGAGTTTATTATCTTGACAAGCCTCTCATACATGTCTTCAGGCCCCAATTTCAACTCATTTATCAGCCTGTCAATCTTGTTTATGAAGAGAACCGGTTTTGCTTTCTCCTTCATGGCCTGCCTCAGGACAGTTTCAGTCTGCGGCATAACCCCTTCCACTGAATCTATGACAAGTATAACTCCGTCAATTGCCCTCATGGCTCTTGTGACATGCCCTCCGAAGTCTATGTGGCCTGGCGTGTCTATGAGGTTTACGAGGTAATCCTTTCCCCCATAGTGGAACCCCAGCGATATGTCTGATGCCTTTATTGTCATGCTCCTCTGCTGCTCTATCTCCTCCGAGTCCATCACTTTGAGCTCTCCTGCCAAATCCTTCGATATGAGTCCTGCACCTGCCACAAGCGAGTCAGTCAGTGTGGTTTTGCCATGGTCCACATGGGCGATTATTGCTACATTCCTTATATACTCTGGTCGGTACATGAGTTTCTGAATTTCTTCTACGACAAACTCCTTTCTGACCATAGAATCACCAAAAGAGATTACCTGGCGCTCCTAGCCATTCTCTCAGTCTCATCCCTCTTCTTTATTGCATAGCTGTTCTGGTCGTTCTTTGCAGCAAGGGTAATTTCATCCGAAAGCGCCTGCGCGAGGGTCTTCTTCTTATCAAAAGCACCCATAATTGCAGCCAGGCTGAGGTTCCTCAGCGCCATGTCTAGCCTCCTGCTGGCTGAAACATCAACGGCAACCTGATAGGAGACACCCCCGTACTGCACCCTTGTAGTATCCTCCCTTGGGGCAGTGTTCTGGATGGCATCAACAAGAACCTGCACTGGGTTGAATTTGGTCGCCTTTGCTATTGAGTCGAAAGCCTCCTCCACAATTTTCATTGCCTTGAACTTCTTGCCCTGCAGCCTTCCGTGGGTCCTTATAACTTTGCCTGATGTTTTCTCACCAGTGCCTCCCCTCATGAGCTTGTTCACCAGCCTCTCCACAACATTCACCTTCATCTTCCCGAACTGCTTGTCCCCGTGCCTGCCGTGGGAGTGCGGTATTGAAACTGGAGTCAGGTCAAGATACTTGCTGAGGCTTGGGTCAATGACCTTAACCTCTGATGTATCATATTTTCCGAAAATCTTTTCCATTGAAACTACCTCTTTGGCTTCTCCCTCTTTCCAACTCTCACGTCTTCAAGCGG
>Ga0315279_10000516_pt1 | contig 76290 bp, 77 predicted proteins | sample YL17G06_20_MG_FD_203694 | JGI IMG/M metagenome (GOLD analysis project Ga0315279, IMG submission 203694) | Sediment microbial communities from Yellowstone Lake, YNP, Wyoming, USA - YL17G06_20 | ecosystem: Environmental > Aquatic > Freshwater > Lake > Sediment | place: USA: Wyoming | collected...
TCCTGAGCCCCGTGCGCCTGCTCAGCTCTCGGGCGGTGAAGGCGGTCTCGAGCTTCTCGGGCATGAGCCCCAGATAGTCCTCTGGGCGGCTGAAGGTGCGGGAGCCGACGACCCTGAGCAGGCGCCTGTCAGTGGTCCTGTACCTCGTGCGGCGCCTCCCCCTCCACTTCACCTCCTGGTCCTCCTCAGTGTCGACGAGGGTGACCTCGAGGCTGAACCCCGGCGTCGTAAGCAGGTCCGGGGCGTAGACGAGCTCGTTGAAGAGCTCCTCGACGCGCCCCCTCCTCGGGCTGACGCGGCGCGTCCTCCTGCCCTCCTCACGCCGGACGATCCACCGCCTCTCGGCCACGGGGTAGACGACGTGGACCCTGTGGCTCTTGAGCAGTCTCCTTATCTTCTTCCTGAACTCTCCCTGGAAGTTCCCCGTCTGTATCTCTATCAGGCTGTCGCCTCGGACGATGTCCGCGACGTAGCCGGAGACGCGGCCCTCGACGATGTCGCCTGGACGCGCGTAGTGTTCCTTGAGTTGGTTGTGCAGGCTCTGCTCTGGCACGGATGGATAGGCACCCCGAGGGTATTTATGGAGCCCGGAGGTGTAAGGGTTAAGACCGGCGGCTCCCATCAACTTTATGAAGCGACGTATAAAAGGGCGGGGGACCTTGGAGGGGAGTCGACTTGGATCACGGTGACCTCGGGGAGTACGTGGGCAGGAGGGATTTCTCGAAGAGCCCAGAGCCCAAGGGAGGCGAAGCGACGCCCGGCGGGAGCCTCTACGTCGTCCAGGAGCACCACGCGAGCCACCTCCACTGGGACCTGAGGCTCGAACGGGACGGTGTGCTGAAGAGCTGGGCCGTGCCCAAGGGGCCACCCGAGGAGCCGGGTGACAGGAGGCTCGCCGTCCAGGTCGAGGACCACCCCCTCGACTATGGTGGCTTCGAGGGCACCATCCCGGAGGGCGAGTACGGGGCAGGCACCGTCAAGATATGGGACAGGGGCACCTACGAGACGTTGAAGTGGACCGAGGACAAGATAGAGGTCGTCATCAACGGCGGACGCCTCATGGGGCAGTACGAGCTGATCAGGTTCCGGAGAGCCGGCGAGAAGGAGTGGCTCCTATTCAAGAAGAAGCTAACTTAGCCATCGACCCGACTCCGGAGACTATATCTCATCCATCGGCTCGACGTCGATCCTTCTCGACCTCTCCTCGGGCTTCGGTTCGCGGACGAAGAGCATCACCATCGTCGTCCCTATCACGCCTAGGGCCGCGTTTATGAAGAAGGGTATCCCGAGGCCCGGGACGGCGACCCCCGCGACGTCGAAGGTCTGGAACCTGTAGAGGTCGTAGAGCCAGGTGCTGACGATGGGGCCGACGACGTCGCCGGCTGTGAAGGCGGCGCCGAAGAGGCCGAAGGCTCTGCCCCTGACCTTCGCGGGGACGATGTCCGCCCTGAGGGCTTGGAAGGCGGGCTGGCTGATGTTGAAGCCCATGCTCCTCGCGCTGACGACGACCGTCGCCTGCGTCGTGTCACCCGTGAAAGGCAGGATGAAGCCGAAGAACTGGCTGAGGTAGTTTCCGAAGCCTATCATGGGCTTCCTCCCCATCTTGTCGGCTAGGCGCCCGGCGACGTAGCTCGCGGTGAGCCCTATGAAGCCGCTGATGCTGAGGATGGCGCCTATCTCCATGGCGTCCATCCCGAACTTGTCGTTGTAGAAGAGGACCATGATGGGCATGATGAAGCCGACACCGATGCCCGAGATGAAGGCGTTGGCGAGCAGGACCTTTATCTGGCCCGTCAGCCCGATCTTGGGCTCAGGCCCCTTCCCGACGCCCCCAAGGTAGCTCGGGCGTGCGGGCTCCCTGACGAAGAGGTAGACTAAGGCGAGTGCTATGACGGCGAAGCCCGCGTCGACGAAGTAGGGCACCCTGTAGCTGTCGAGGAGGCTCAGGCCGAGGGCGTTGTTCGATGTCCACTGGATGACGCCGCCGATGAGGGGGCCTATGTTCCTGCCGATCATCGTGGATGCTACGACGAAGCCGCTCGCCTCGCCCCTCCTCTCAGGCTCGACCGAGTCCATGAGCAGGGCCTCCGCTGCGAGCATCGCGGCGCCGGAGACGGCGCCGTTGATGAACCTGATGGCCAGTAGCCACTCCCAGCTGGGGACGAGGCCGGTGGCGAAGCCGAAGATGATGTCCCCGACTATACCGAGGAGCATCAGGCGTTTGCGACCGTACTTGTCCGAGAGGCCGCCCATGCGGGGCGCCATGACGGCGAAGCTCAGCATGAAGCTGCTGGTGAAGATGCCTATGCTGGCGACGGTGGCGCCTAGGCCGATGACGTAGTTCGGGAAGAAGCTGAGGGGGAGCCCTACGGCTATCGACTCTATCAGCTGGACGGCGCCTAGCACCAGCACTGTGCCGGAGTAGATCCTCTTGGACAAACCTCGCCCCCAGCGGATTCCTATTCAGGATACCACCGACCATATAAATCTTCCATAGCCCACAAGGGCTGCCCTCCGGAAGTTCGAACCAGTCGACGCGGTGACCCTGGTATCCTCGTCGACGAGATGCTCAGGCGGAGAGTGAAGCCGCTGCGCGCGTGGCGCAGAAGGGAATACGATGTGAGGGATCAGCGATCTGCTCTTCGAGTTGCCCAGCGACGACTTGATGAAGATGACGACGATGTTCGGGAACGAGTAACTATGCTTTAACACGTCGCCGCTTCCGGGTAATTTTTAATTACGTTCTTCTATTCGTCTAAATCTGGAGAATCTATGAACCTCACCATCGAACCGCCCCGGACATCCGAGGAACTCCGGGAATGTGCGGACCTGATGTCCTCGATGGAGCCATGGATCACCCTGAAGAGGGACTACAGGCAATCCCTGGAGACGTTGACCGATCCCCTGAGCGAGGTGTACGTCGTCAGGATCGGCGGTGGACTCGTCGGCTTCGCGATCATCCAGCTCAGGGGACCCTTTGCGGGGTACGTTAAAAGTATCCTCGTTAAACCGGAGTGGCAGGGGAAGGGGGTCGGTAAGGAACTCATGGGGTTCCTGGAGGGGCGGATCTTCTCTGAGCACCCAAACGTGTTCCTCTGCGTCTCGTCCTTCAACCGGAGGGCCCAGGAGTTCTACAGGGGGATGGCGTATGAGGTGGTCGGGGAGCTGAGGGACTACATCATCAGGGGGCACTCGGAGATCCTCATGAGGAAAACCGTCTCGCCGATGGCCGACTTCAGACCAGATTAGAGTCGGAGCCACGGGGATAGAGGATAAGCTTCTTCCCCGCCTCTCCGTGCGTGCACGTAGGGGGGAGGGAGTGTGGTCATCGTCGCCGCCCAATGTCCGCCGATGAACCGCGGATCTCTTTTAGATGAAAAACGATATAGGGTTAGATCATTAAATTTTATTTGATATTAATTTTACTTCGGGAAGGAGGAGATTAGTATGAATAAGTGGAAGGCAATCGCCATCGTTTTGTTCTTCCTCGGATTTTCCTGGGGCATGGCGTCTCTGGTTACAATATACCTCATGATGGCGACTGCGCCTTAGGGCATTAACGCAATCTTAGTGATAACCCCGATGGCGGCAGTTTGGATAACCCTTTCAGCCGTAACATTGTATGGTGGCTATAGAAGCCTGAAGAAATCCAGGGTTACTCCGCCGCCTCGACGGATCATCAGACAGCCAACGATCAAGCCTGAACCCAGTGTCACGGTTCAAGCTGAAACGGGGGCTGATGCGATTGCTCAAGCGCAGGCGACGACTTTCGCTTCTGCCTTGAGGGGAGTAGTAGAGTATTCGAACATCGCCATAAATCTTCCAATGCCCGAGGAGACTTTGAAGAAGTACGGATGGCAATCCCTGGAGAGCTCCCGGCATTACACGATCGACGACGAGCCGCTCGTCGATAACCTCTCAAAACTGGTTAGCCTAGGACCCATCGCCGTGCCTTTACTGAAGGGTTCGATTTTAGCTGTAGCCGCGGGCGCTCGTTCCTCCCATCAATTCCGCAACGCAGGCCTATTGTGCCTAGTGATGGGGAAGATAGGCGGAAAAGAAGCCTGCGATGCGTTGCGCGATATATTTCTCATGCGCTCCAACGTCTATGAGTATCAGTATATTAGAGGGCAGGCAGCCCTCGGCCTGGCCCTGGCTGGGGATAAAGACGCAGCGGAACTCCTTTTTAATATGCGAAGAAAAGCTCCGCCTGGGATGGAGGCTCAGTACGGGTGGATAGCGAGAAACCTTGACGAAGCCATGACGATGCTGGGGGTTGAGCCCCCCGAGACCTGGGACAGGGTGGCCATGCAGTTCATCTCCGAGATCGATTCAGGGACGCCGGATTTCAAGGAGTTCGCCAGAAGACTCAGGAAGTTCAGCGGCGAGGATATCGGCGGCGCCTGGAACCAGGTCGCGTCCGAGTACTGGCGTAGAGGAGAGAAGTTGACGGCTCAGAGATGCTGGGTTGAGGACCTGTACTGGAACCCTTCCCCGGACTTCGTCGCGGCGTGGGGTCACCTTGAACTCCCCCCGGGCGCCCCCAAGAACCTCGAGACCGTGGAACGCCTCCGCAAGGAACTGGGTTCTATAATCGAATAGCCGTCTATTTTACATCATCGTTCAGGAAAAAGAGAGCCACGCGCGTCATGTGTGTGGAATAAAATTTTACCCCCTAACTTTCAACGTAACTGGATTTTCTATATTCAGAGGCATCAAATCCAGTACATTTTTGGATATAAAAATACAAAATAGTATAAAATAGTACAGGAAAATACGCCTGTTAAGCCGTTCCAGGGCTCCCGCCGCGGAAAGGAGACCGAAACAGGCTCAGAAAAAACATAGGGGGGTCCTCCTCTAATTCGTCTTCTAACCCCCGTCGAAGGAAACACCGACAACAAAAAAAATTTTCCCCATTATGAACAGCCACCGTACACGGGACTAGAGCCGGCTGAAGACGACGCCCAAGCCCCTCACACTCATCCACACGGGGGCTGATAAGCAAATATTTCAACGACCCGCGTGCGGTGAATCCCATTTTATGATAAACCATACGAATTGCGCTCAATTACCCTTCAAGCGCTAGGCTTATCCGCCTCCGTCCGAAGGATAACGAATAGAACGGGGCGAAAAGGACTCGAAGAGAATACGCCGCGTAAGCAAGAAAGCGATCTTCTCCCTGGCGGTGATAACCCTATTCGTGACCAGCATGGCCTTCACTCTTCTCAGCCAGTCCGCGAGGCCGCTGGTCGGCTCGGTCTCCGTCGGACGCGACGAGGCCTACTGGCAGAGCCTCAAGGGCAACTCCTCGACGCCGGACTCCCGCTACCTCGTCAACTACGCAGTAAAGGTGTCCGGCTCCTCCGACAGGCTGACCATAACTGACAAGACCAAGGCGAACATGACCCAGATCGTCATCACCCCGGAGTACAGCAACCTAAAGACGAGCTACGACCCCTCGAACGGGGAGATCGAGATCGAGTTGACCAAGCTCGTCGAGGGCGAGAATTACACGATCCAGGTCGCCTTTCAGGTGCCGCCCCAGGGCATGTTCGAGGGCGCGGCGCCGGAGACCACCTGCACGCCCGTGCCCGGCTACGGCTACAGCGGGAGGCTCAAGGTAGACATAGCCCCCTTCAAGCTGAAGGACGCCGACAAGCTGAAGGAGGTCGGCGTCTACAGCTGGTTCACGGTCCTCGTCACCGGCAAGACCATCGTGAGCTCCAGCCCCGCCGCGGACGCCCTCCCGCCGGACTACGAGGCAATATGGGTCTACGAGAGCCCAGCCGCCGAGTACGGCGCGCACACGGCGACCTACAACGTGACAATAACACCGGACGCGTCCGCGGGGGACGTCCTCCTCAGGACCTGGATCGAGGCAGACTACGAGAAGAGCTTCATGATGTCCTCGGACCCCGTTTTCGACGGCGCCGAGGCGTCCTTCAAGAACCTGGGGGCAAGCCACATCCTACAGTACGAGTACACGGTAGGCGGGAGTAACGGGCTCTAGCCCCGCATCTCGGCGTTCCTCAGGGCGAGTCCGACGCCCTCAGCGCGCGCCCGTGTCCAGGTTTCTGCGAAAAAATTTCCCTCTTATCTACAGCCACCGTGCATGGCGCTAGAGCTGGCTGAAGACCTCGTCCCTCAGTCGCTCCGCCGTCGACTCGATCTCCTCGACCCTGCTCGACATGGGGATGACGATCATCATCTTCATCCCGAGGTCGGCGCACTCCCTCAGCTTGCCGACGAGGACCTCCGGGGTGCCTACGAAGAAGTCGTCCCTGACCTCCTCGAGGGGCCTCCCCTTCGCCACCCTCGCCAGGACCGCCTCAGTCTCCGCCTCGCTCCTCGTCAAGGTGAATGTGGTGAAGCCTGAGAGGAAGAAGTCGCCCATCCTCTTCCCGGCGGCCTCGAGCTCCGGGACAAGCGTCTTCACGTAGCCACGGATGGCCATGAGGTTGCCGCTCCCGTTCATTCCGTCGGCGTACTTCGCGGCGATCCTTATCATCCTCCCCTGCCTGGCGCCGACGCTGACCCTCATCGGCCTCTGCACCGGCCCGGGTACGTTCATCGCCTCCTCGAGCCTCCAATACTTGCCCTTGAAGCTGAAGACCTCGTTGTCGAACATGCCGCGGAGTATCTGGACGGTCTCCTTGAGCCTGGTGACGCGCTCGCCGGCAGGCGGCATCCCGCGCCCCCTCCCCATCAGGTCGTAGCCCCTGTACTCCGGCTCGCTCCAGCCTGCGCCTACGATCGTCTCGTAGCGGCCGCCCATCATCACGTCGAGGGTGCTGATCATCTTCGCCAGGAGCGCCGGGTTCCTGAGGCTGTTGAAGAGGGTGATGTGGCCAAGCCTGATCCGTCTGGTCTCGGCGCCTATCCCGGTCATGGCCGTCCAGGACTCCGGGTAGGGCTCCCTCCTGTCGCCGGATAGCCCCTCGACGTGGTCGTTGAGGAAGACGCCGAAGAGACCCAGCCTCTCGGCGTGCCGCGCCAGCTCGACCATCGCGCCGTAGGTCTGGGCGGACCTGATGTAGAGACCGAACTCCATGGGGCTCCTAGGAGAGCCGCCGGCTTTAAAGCCTGCGCGGCGAACGCCCCTGACCCGCTCCACTATTTCCCAGCCTTATTCTTCAGCTGATCGAGTACGTACTCCCTGATCTCCCTTGGCTCGGGCAACTCGGCGATGATCTCACCGTCCCTTATGAGGGGCTTAAGCATCGCCTCCGTCTCTCCGCCGCAGGCGGGGCACCTCGGCCGGGGCTCATCGGCGGGCCTGACGGAGTCTGTGAGGCAGCTCACGCACCTCCAGACCTGCTTCCTGCCCCCGAGTTTCCCCCTCTTCGCGGACGGCCTCCCCTCCACCTCGACGATGTCGAGGGCGAAGTCGACGGTCGGCCCACCGCTGACCCAGGTGCCCACGCCAAAGGCGTCCGCCCCGGCCTCGCCAAGGGTCCTGACGCTCTCCTCGTCGAGTCCGCCCGAGACGAATATCTTCACCTTGTTGAAGCCGCGGATGTCGAGCTCCCATCGGACCTCCTGGATGATCCTGGCGAAGTCGCCCCGCCGGGAGCCCGGGGTGTCGAGCCTCACAGCCTGGAGCCGTTCCCCGAGGGTCTCAGCCGCCATGATCGCCTCAGTCTTCTCGTCGTAGTAGGTGTCGACTAGGGCGGTCCTCGAGATCCCCTCCGGCATTACCTCGTCGTAGGCCCTCCAGGCGGCGACCTGGTCGCCGAACGTAACGATCAGCGCGTGGGGCATTGTGCCCATCGCCGGTGCGCCCACGATCTCAGCGCCGAGGATGCTCGAGACGCCGTCCATGCCACCTATGTAAGCTGCCCTGTCGAAGGCGGGCGTTACGGCGGGGTGGATACGCCTTATGCCAAAGGCGACGACCTGCCGGTCGCCGGCTGCAAGCTTAACGTAGGCCGCCCTGCTCGCGACGCCCGTCTCGTGGCAGATGAAGCCGAGGAGGGGGGTCTCGTACTCGCAAAAGCCGTAGTAGGCGCCCTCCACCGTCATAACAGGCGTCCTCACGCCCGCCGGATCGTATGGGCTGAAGAGGCTACCCTCAGGCATTGAGTAGACGTCGACGGGCAGCCCCTCCAGAAGCCTGGCCACCTCCTCCACCCCGCAGAGCACGCCCCAAGGCTTGCCGTCCGGCAGGGAGTTGGTCGTCACCTCGGCGAAGACCCTCACCCTGTCCTTCCCCTTCGCCTCCAGGACCCTCTTCGTCCTGTCGAAGTAGACGTCCGTCGTCCTACCGTGCTTGATCTCTTCGCCCGTGGCTATGTAGAAGTCCCTCTTTTTCATGCTTTGAACCCCCTCTTGATGAGCTCCGAAGACCTAGTGATCTCGGCGCCGTACATCTCCCTCATGTAGGCGAGGGCCTGCTCCTGGAGCAGGTCACCGACAGCCTCGACGCAGTCCCGTGGCACCACGAGCCTGAAGCCGTAGAAGAAGGCGTCGGCCGCAGTGTGCTGGACGCAGATGTTGGTGACGAGGCCGGTCAGTATCACTGTATCGACGCCGAGCCTCCTCAGGAGGCCGTCCAGCCTCGTCAAGTAGAAGCAGCTGTACCTCGTCTTTCTGAGGTGGTGGTCGCCCTTAACCGGCTTCAGCGCCTCTACGACCTCTGCGCCTCGCGTGCCTGCTACGGCGTGGGGCCTCCAGACCCTGAACTCGCCGTCGTCCGCGGCGTGGGCGTCCGTGACGTGTATCACGGGCACACCGGCGCTCCGGGCTGCTCCGAGAAGCCCCCGAACCCTGGGGACTAAAGCCTCAGCCCTCGGCCCACCGTAGACGCCAGAAACGAAGTCGTTGATCATGTCAATGACGACGACCGCGGCACCCATAGAGATCACCGATCCGGAATGAAAGTGGAGCCCTGCGCCTAAAATATTATTAGGTTGAAAGCCGAACGGTGCTATATTGCCCTATATATTTTCTGTAATAAATCCTTATCAAAGCAGGAATCTAATTAGATGCAGGTGATGAGGTGTGGCGGAGTTCGTTCCGGTTATGGCGGCGAGCGAGGCGAGCTCCTACAGGGTCAAGTTCAGGCGCGCGGAGTTCCTCGAGCTGGTGGACGCCGCGAAGCCCAGGTTCATCTACAGGAGGGGGAAGAACCACTTCTTCGCCTTCGACGGCTTCCTCATGTACAGCCAGCAGTGCATGGACAACGACTTCGGCCAGAGGGTCATAAACTCCATAGAACTCACCAACTACCAGTGGCAGACCTGACACAACCCATTTTACGCCCAGAATAGCCCTCTTCTGGCTTTACCTCAGAGCGTCGACGTTTGGAAAACCTTTATACGCATAGACGCTGTGATCGGGGGTGCAATCAAGCAGCCTAAGCCGGTCAAAGGTTGAACCATAGATGAGCGCTAAGACCGTAATCGACGCCGAGGGACTCATCCTCGGGAGGATGGCGAGCATAGTCGCTAAACGGCTCCTCGCCGGGGAGAGCATAGAGCTGGTGAACGCCCAGGGCGTCGTCGTCTCGGGTAGGAAGGTGAACATCGTCGACGAGCACAAGGAGTTCATCTCCGTCGGCGGCCACAGGAAGGGCCCAATCCACTTCAGGATGCCCAACGCCATCGTACGGAGAACCATCAGGGGCATGCTCCCGTACAGGAAGCCGATGGGACGCGACGCATACAAGAGGCTCACAGTCCACATAGGCGTCCCCGAGGAGCTCGCCGGCGTGGAGAAGCAGAGCCTCACCGAGGCCCATGTTAGCAGGCTCAACCACAGGTACGTCACAGTTGGCGAGGTAGCGGAGCAGATCGGCTGGAAGAAGCGAGGGGTGTAGCGGGTTGTCCACTAAGAAGAAGGTAACAATGGCGACCGGGAAGCGGAAGACGGCGAAGGCGAGGGTCGCGATCACTGACGGCAAAGGCAGGGTCAGGATAAACAACGTCCCCATCCACCTCCACCAGCCGCAGATGGCTCGCGAGAAGATCATGGAGCCCATTATGCTCTCCGGAGAGTACACCGACAAGGTCGACGTCTCCATCCGGGTGGAGGGCGGAGGAACCCTCAGCCAAGCCGAGGCAGCAAGGATGGGCTTAGCCCAGGGCCTCGTGAAGCACACTAAGAGCAAGAGGCTCAGATCCACCTTCATAGAGTACGACAGGAACATGCTCAGCGGCGACGACAGGCGGAAGGAGCCGAAGAAGTTCGGCGGCCCTAGCGCCCGCAGTCGGAAGCAGAAGAGCTACAGGTAGGCGCACCCTATGGCACGCATAATCTCGCCTATGGTCAGCCGAGAGGACAGGGCCCGAGAGGGGCGCGGATTCTCCTTGGGGGAACTCAAGGAGGCCGGCGTAACCGCGGGCGAGGCTAAAGTCCGCGGCGCACCGGTCGACGCCCGCAGAAAGTCGACCCACGAGGAGAACGTCGAGATCCTCAAGGAGTGGTACGAGGACGCGAAGGCGAACAAGCTCAGGGTCCCCAAGCCGTTCCAGTTCTCGAAGGGACGGAGGGGGAGGGCTAGCAGGGGCCTCACCAGCGCCGGCCGAAAGGCCAGAGGCCTCGTCAGGGGCAAGAAGCGGGACTAACCCCCTTCGATCAGGTATATCTGCCCGAAATAGCTTTCCACACATGGCCGCATCCCTTCTCGATGAATAAGCGAGTCGACGTCGTAGCCCTCATCATCCCCAAGGAGGATGAGGTTCTGGTCGAGAGGCGGAGGCTCGACAGGAAGATCGACCCAGGCGCCGTCACCATCCCCGGCGGACACGTCGAGGAGGGCGAAACGTTCGAGGAGGCCTGCAGGAGGGAACTCAGGGAAGAACTCGGCCTCGAGTGCACCCGTTTCAGATACCTGGCTACGTACCTCCACGAGACGCCCTTCGAGGACCAAGTGACCCGATACTACGTCTGCGAGAACTGGACGGGAAGCCCAGAGCCCATCGAGGCGGCCGAGGTATTCTTCATCGGCAGAGACGAAGACGGGAAGCTCGACTTCGAGATAGACAGAAAGGCCTTGATCGGATTTTACGGGCATGAAAACGTGAAAAAGGCTTGAGGGCCCTACTTGAGGGTCTTCAGCGTCTTCTCGATCCGGTCAAGCGCCTCGTTGAGTATCTGCTCGCTCGTAGCGATGGTCATCCTGAGGTGCTTCTCGCCCTCCGGCCCGAACTTTGTGCCCTCTATGAGGCTGACCTTCGCCTTCTCGAAGAGAAGCCTGTGGAGCTCATCGGTCGTCATGTCGACGTCGAACCTTGGGAAGGCCAGGTATGTACCCTGGAGCTCAGGGACGGCGCAGCCCATCTCCTCCAGCCGCTTGTAGCATATCCCCCTGATGTGGTGGAGGTGCTTCATCATGTCCCGCTTCCAGTAGTCGGCGTGGGGGTCGAGGGTCGGCATAGCCGCCGCGTAGGACAGGGTCGTTGAGCCTCTCATGATCCCCTTGGCCAATTTACTCAGGTTCTCCATCATCTTCAGGTTGGTAGTTGCGAGGTAGCCGATCCTGAGGCCCGCGATGCCCCAGGTCTTGCTGAAGCCCCAGCTGGTCATCGTCAGGTCAGCGATCTCCGGGCCGAGGCTGGCGAGCGTGAGGTGCTTTCGGTCGTCGAAGACGATGTCCTCCCAGAGCTCGTCCGCCATCACCGTTATCTTGTGGTCGACGGCGACGTCCGCTATCCCCTTGAGCTCCTCCTTGGTCATGACGCGGCCGCTCGGGTTGTGGGGGTTGCAGACGAAGATAAGCTTCGTCTTCTTCGTGATCAGTTTCTTGAGCCGCTCCACGTCGAACCTGTAGCCCTCCTCCTCGTGGAGCTTCCAGTGGACCGGCTTCGTCTTCGTCGTCGTCGCCTCCACGGCCTCGAAGAACGGGAAGTACATCGGGTCTGTGACGACGACCTCGTCGCCCTCCTTGCACGCGTACTTTATGGCGAGCCACATCGCGGGGTTCACCCCCAGCGTGACCATCACGTTGTCCTTGGTCACGTCGAGCTTGTTCACCCTCTTGATCTTCTCGGCCATCTTCTCCCGCACGGGCGTGTCGAAGCCGTAGTAGAGGTCCTCGTCCTGGACGGCGTTGATGAGCGCCTTCTTGATGAAGGGGGCCGTTGGAAAGTCTGGGTCAGCGAGCCACATCGGTATGACGTCAGGCGGGTCACGGTGCCACTTCTCGCCGGGCGCCGCCAGCATCCCCTCGATGCTCGCAGAGTTGAAGATATCCTCGTTGTACATCTTCTATCACTTATACTGCAGAAAGGGGAGCACGCAGGGCTAATAACGTTTCTGCGGGACTGAAGAAAGGGCAAAAAGCCCTTTTGCGACGTCTCCGATCGATAACAATATATGGGTATCGGCAGACCTCAAGGGAGAAAAGGAATGAAGATTCTCCTTTACTTCGACTGGTCGGGGACTAGAAAGGAGCTGAAGGAGCATGACACTAAGCTGCAGCAGTCATGCAAGGAGACAGGCGTCGAGTACAACGGATTCTTCGGCTCGATGAACCAGAAGTGGAACTTCGTCTGGCTGTTCGACGCCAAGAGCTACGACCACTTCATGGAGATGACGCGGAAGGTCCCGCGTCCGCCCCAGATGACCCACTACATTACGGAGCTCCTCATACCCGTGAAGCTCCCCGAGTAGGAGCATGCTAGACTAGCCTGGCTCCGCCCTCGTCGACGCCGGTGACCACGGCCTCGTAGCCAGGCGCAGCCTCCTCGAGGACCGACGCGAGTCCAAGTGCATCACCCTTATCGACGAGGGAGAAGATCACCTCGCCGAATATCGCCATCGTCGAGGCGAACCCCGCCCCATCGGCCGCGTCCATCGCCCTCCTCATCCTCGGCGTTATCAGGCTGATATGCTCCGAGAACCGTCTAGAGAACTCCATGAACCGGACGGGGGTGAGCTCTCTTCCCAGCTCGTCGACGAACCTCCCTCCGAGCTCGTTTATCCTTCTCCTCAGGTCGGGGTTCGATAGCGCCTCCTTCGTCGATATCGGGGCGAAGTACAGGTAGACGACCCCGAGACCATTCGTATCGGGATACCTGACCGCCTCGCCTATGCCGGGCGCTCCGGGTTTGACGAGGACGCCGAAGCCCCCGTTCAATGCGGCGAAGACACTGCCGAGGCCGGTCCCGCATTCAATCTCTGCGACGTGGGCGACCTGGGCGGCTTCTACCCTGCTCAGCCCCACGCCTGCGGCCTCGTTCAGGGCTAGGGCTAGGCTGAGGGCGCCGCCCCCGCTGCTCCCGAAGCCTGCGCCGAGGGGCGTCTCAAGGGTGACTTCGACCGCAACCCTGAGCGGCCCCGGGAGGAGCGGTCTGAGCTTACCGAGGACGCTCTCGGAGACGAAGGCGGCGTCCGTCCTCCTCCCGTTTATGCTGATAACATGGCTGTGAACATCCGACGGCTCAACGGTCACCCTGGTGTAGACCCCCAGGTCCAGGCTTACGCCCGAGCCCCTCGCGCCCTTCTGAAGGGGGTCGGGGCTCTCGTCGCGTATCTCGAAGAGGCCTGTGAGGTGGCCGGGGGCGAAGGCGGTGGCTTCCTTCATCGTCCTTCGCCTAACTCCCGATGTGATGATGGGATAAGGGTTATGCTGGAGCCACTAACCCAGGGCGTGCTCCTCGGCGGGGAACCTCCCGGCTTCGACGTCCTCTATGTACCTAGTCACGGCGTCTGAGACGACCTGATTGAGGTTCGCGTAGAGCTTCACGTGTTCGAACTTGGGGCCCTCCTTCATCCCCAGCATGTCGTTTATGATGAGGACCTGGCCATCTCAGTGGGGACCCGCAGGATGAGCTACAGATTTTTTTAAAAGTTGGGGTCAGAGGCTCTTATAGTTGAATGGTTTCGAGGGGTCGGCTACCGGCGCCTTCACCTCGAAGAGGTCCGTGTACTTGAGCCCAGAGCCCGTGTTGAAGAGGACAACCCTTTCATCGCGGTCTACCTCGCCGTCCACGATCATGTGCCTCAGGGCTGAGAGGGTAGCTGCGCCCTCCGGGCACGGGAAGAGACCCTCGTTCCTCGCCATCAGGCCGACGTCGGCCATGATCTCCTCGTCTGTGACGGCCAGCGCCGTTCCCCCGCTCTCCCTCACCGCCCTCAGTACTAGAAAGTCGCCCAACGCCTTGGGCACCCTGAGGCCGGCGGCGAGGGTGCTCGCGTTCTCGAAGAACTCTGACTCCTCCTTCCCCTCCTCGTACGCCTTCGGGATCGGCGAGCAGCCTTCCGCCTGGACGGAGACCATTCTAGGGCGCTCGCTGCCGATCCAGCCCATCTCCTCGAGCTCGTCGAAGACCTTCCACATCCCTATGATGCCTGTGCCGCCGCCCGTCGGGTAGATGATCACGTCTGGGAGGTTCCAGTCGAGCTGCTCGGCGACCTCGAGCCCCATGGTCTTCTTCCCCTCGACCCTGTAAGGCTCGCCGAGGGTGGCGACGTTGAACCATCCCATCTCCTTGTTCCCCTCCCTGACAAGCTTGCCGGCGTCGGAGATGAGGCCCCTCACAAGCACCACCTTGGCTCCGACTACCTCGGACTCGACTGCGTTCACCTTCGGCGCGTCCTCAGGCATGAAGACGTAGACCTCCATCCCGGCGCGTGCCCCGTAGGCGGCCATGGCGCCCGCGGCGTTCCCGGCGGAGGGCATGGCGACGCGCCTGATGCCAAGTTCCTTCGCCTTGCTTATGGCTGCGGAGAGGCCACGCGCCTTGAACGAGCCCGTCGGGATTATACCCTCGTCCTTGATCCATAGGTCCTCGACGCCCACGACCCCGCCGAGCCTAGACGCCTTCGTCAGCGGGGTCCATCCCTCTCCGAGGGAGACTATGTTCCTCCTCTCCCTCACGGGCATCAGCTCGAAGTACCTCCACATCGAGGAGACGCGGCCGACGAGCTCCCGCTTCGTCATGGCTTCCCTCACCTTCTCGAGGTCGTAGCGGGCGAAGAGGGGCTTTCCGCACTTCCTGCAGACGGTCTGGATCTGGTCGGCTTCGTGGCGTTCACCGCATTTTGAACATTCGAGGTGCGTGACGTAGCTCAAACCCATCAACCAGAATACCATGTGGTGGGTTCAGGTTAAAACTACCGTTATTTCCGATGCGCCCAGGGAATCCTTTTACGGTGCCGCGACTAGATTAAACCATGTCAGAGGCCCTGGTGAAGGTCGGCATCGTCGCCCACTACTTCGGGAGGATAGGGGTCGCCGTGGTCGATCTCTCGGCGCCCCTAAAGGTCGGCGACAGGATCACGGTGAGGGGGATGAAGACGAGCTTGGACCAGACGGTCGAGTCGATGGAGGTCGACCACAGGCGGGTCGCCTCGGCGGGGGTAGGGGAGTCCATCGGCCTGAAGGTCGGCGGCTACGTCAGGGAAGGGGACGTTGTGTACATCTTCACCGCCCAGTAAACCTTTTAAACCCTGACTCCGCTCTAACCCCTACATACCTGTTCGGAGATAGACAAATGGGGTATCGTTTTATCGTGCCCCCGACTGAGGGGGAAGCGTAAATGGGGAATTGTTTTATTAGGTAAACCACCCCAGGCACCGAGCCGCTCCAGCAGCCAGACACGGCGGGGAGTACCATTCCATGAAAAGCGAGGGGCCGAGGGTTGGCTCCACGTCTCGCGCCGGGAGGTGGCCCCGTATGGTTGAGATGTCGGGGTCGAAGGCCTTCTGGAAGGCCCTGGAGAAGGAGGGGGTCAGCCACGTCTTCGGGCTCCCCGGGGGCTCAGTGATCCCCCTTTGCGACGAGCTCCTCAGCTTCGATCTTCGGTTCATCCTCGCCCGCCACGAGCAGGGCGCAGCACACATGGCCGACGGCTACGCGAGGGCAAGTGGCCGAGTCGGCGTCTGCCTCGCCACCTCGGGGCCCGGGGCGACGAACTTGGTGACGGGGATCGCGACGGCGAACATGGACTCGTCCGCGGTCGTCGCCTTCACGGGACAGGTGAATAGAGCTGTGATCGGCTCAGACGCCTTCCAAGAGGTGGACATAATCGGCTGCTCCGCCTCGGTCACGAAGTACAACATGCAGGTTAGGAGGGCGTCCGAGATCCCCGTGGCGGTCAAGGCCGCCTTCCACATCGCCTCCACGGGCCGCAGAGGCGCTGTGCTCGTCGACCTCCCCAAGGACATCACCATAGACGTCGAGGAGATGGAGTTCCCGGAGATGGTGCATTTCCGCGGCTACAAGGTGGAGGCAAAACCCGACACGAGGGAGCTCGAAGTGGCGGCGACGCTGCTCGCGAAGGCGCAGAGACCAGTGATCGTGGCCGGGGGAGGGGTCATCAACGCGGGCGCCTCAAGGCAGCTCGTCGCCCTCTCCGAGTACCTCATGGCGCCCACGGCGACCACCCTCATGGGGAAGGGCGCCTTCCCCGCTGACCATCCGCTCAGTCTCGGCATGTGCGGCATGCACGGCACGGTGGCCGCCAACAACGTAGTCCCGGAGGCAGACGTCCTCCTGATAGTCGGTGCGAGGCTAAGCGACAGGACGACCGGGGCCGTGAAGAGCTTCGCGCCGAACGCCAAGGTGATCCACGTCGACATCGACAAGACCGAGGTCGACAAGAACGTCGAGACGAGGATGAGGGTGGTCGGCGACGCCGGCCTCGCCCTCAGCGGACTTTTGGAGCGGGTCGGAGCGCTGAGGCCCAAGGCAGGCAAGGCCTCCATATGGCACAAGAAGGTGGAGGAGCTCCGCTGCGCCACAAACGGCAAGAACGGGAACGGCGCCAAGGAGGGCTACCTCAGGGCGCCGGACGTCATCAAGGCACTCAGGAAGGCCCTGCCGAGGAACGCCATAGTCACCACGGAGGTGGGGCAGAACCAGATGTGGGCGGCCCTCCACTACGACGCCTACGAGCCACGCACCTTCTTCACGAGCGGCGGCCTCGGCACGATGGGCTGGGGCTTCCCGGCGGCGATAGGCGCCAAGACGGCGCGCCCGGACGTCCCGGTAGTCGACATCGCCGGGGACGGAAGCTTCGGTATGACGGAGAACAGCATGGCGACCAGCGTCGAGGAGGGGATACCCGTCGTCGTCGTGGTGCTGAACAATCAGATGCTCGGAATGGTGGCGCAGTGGCAGCGCCTCTTCTACGACCACAGGTACTCGGCGGTGAAGCTGAGGGGAAACCCCGACTTCATAAAGCTTGCCGAGGCGTACGGCGCCGAGGGCGTGAAGGTGGAGACGATGCAGGAGTTCGAGGCTGCGGTCAGGAGGGCCATCGACAGCGACGTCTCCACTGTCATAGACGTCCCCATCGACCCTGAGGAGAACGTCTACCCGATAGTGCCACCGGGGATGGGGCTGAAGGACGCGCTCCTGGAGGTGTGAGGAGTGAGCGAGCTACACACGATAGCGTTCATAGTCGAGAACAAGCCCGGCGTCCTCTTCAACATCTCCAACATGTTCAGGAAGAAGAACTTCAACATCCACAGCATCAGCGTGGGCGCCATCCCGAACGCCGAGGTCGTCAGGATCACAATAGTGGTTCAGGCTGACGCCCGCGGCGTCTACCAGGTGGTGGAGCAGCTCGACAAGATGGTGGATGTCGTCGAGGTGAAGCGCCTCGACCCGATGAGGATCGTGAGGAGGGAGCTCGCCCTCGTGAAGCTCACCACGACGGACCCGATGGCGAGGGAGGAGGCCCTCACGTGCATCAACGACTACCACGGTCTCATCCTGAACATAGACCCGGACACCCTGATAGCGGAAGTGACCGGCGAATCCGACGAGATAGACGCCTTCCTGGAGCTGGTGAAGCCCATAGGCATCATCGAGTTCTCAAGGACAGGTATCACCGCCCTCGAGAAGGGGCGGCTCAGGCTAGAGAGAGGTGAAATGTGATGGTGAAGGTATACCACGACAAGGACATAGACGAGAAGGTCCTGAAGGGAAAGAAGGTAGCCATAATAGGCTACGGCAGCCAGGGAAGGGCGCAGGCCCTCAACATGCACGACTCGGGGGTCGACGTCGTAGTCGGCCTGAGGCCGGGCAAGTCATGGGAGAAGGCGGAGGCGGACGGCCTCAATGTGACGACCGTCATAGAGGCCGCGCAGGCGGCGGACATCGTGCTGATGCTCGTCCCGGACATGGCTCAGCCAGTCGTCTACGGGGAAGAGGTGGCGCTAGCCCTCAGGAAGGGAAAGACCCTCCAGTTCGCCCACGGCTTCAACATCCACTTCGGAGCCATCAAGCCGCCCAAGGACATCGACGTCATCATGGTGGCGCCGAAGAGCCCTGGCCCGGAGATGCGTCGCCAGTACGAGGCGGGCTTCGGGGTCCCAGCCCTCGTCGCCGTCCAGCAGGACGCATCGGGGAAGGCGCTCAAGATAGCACTAGCCATCGCAAAGGCCCTAGGATCGGGGCGAGCCGGCGTCATCGAGACCACCTTCAAGAACGAGACGGAGAGCGACCTCTTCGGCGAACAGACCGTCCTATGCGGCGGCGTCGACCAGCTCATCCGCAGGGGCTTCAAGGTCCTCACGGAGGCCGGGTATCCGCCCGAGCTCGCCTACTTCGAAGTCTGCAACGAGCTTAAGCTCATCGTTGACCTCATCTATAAGTCGGGTCTCGGCGGAATGTACCGCGCCGTCTCCGATACTGCGAAGTACGGCGGCCTGATGGTAGGGCCGAAGATCGTCGACGACCACGTCGAGGAGAACATGAGGAAGGCGCTCAAGGAGGTCCAGAGCGGCAAGTTCGCTCAACAGTGGATTGCCGAGTCCGCCGCTGACTCCAAGGAGTTCAGGCGCCTCATGGACGAGTGCGACGCCCTCGAGATCGAGAAGGTCGGCAAGCAGGTCCGGAGGATGTCGGGGCTCGAAAAATAGCCCCCATCCGACGGGCCGTGTATCGGATCTCAGCCTACAAACCTTTTTATGTAGAGTCACGGTGCTTTAGGTTACATCCGTTTAGGGAGGATGGACAATGGGGTATTGCTTTGTCGAGCCCCCTTGCGAGGGGGAGAGATGAATGGGGAATCGTATTCTCAGTTGACAGATTCCCGCAAGTGACCAAGGATTCCGGATCATCAGGATTCGATGCTGATCTGCTCTACCATGGGGGTGGACTCCATGCCTGAGATGACCGGCGCGGAGGCCTACGTGAAGGCCCTCGAGAGGGAGGGCGTCGAGTACATCTTCGGCGTCACGGGGGCGGCCATCATGCCCATCTGCGACGAGCTCCTCAAGTCGAGCATCCGGTACGTTGGCGGCGCCCACGAGCAGGGTTCAGCCCATATGGCCGACGGCTACGCCAGGGCGTCGGGGAGGGTCGGGGTCGTCCAGGCGACGAGCGGCCCAGGCGCCACCAACATCGTTACTGGGGTGGCGACGGCCCAGCTCGACTCCTCTCCCGTCGTCGCCTTCACGGGGCAGGTGCCCAGGAGCATGGTGGGTACAGACGCCTTCCAGGAGGTGGACATCATCGGCGTCACCGCCTCCGTGACCAAGCACAACATACAGGTGATGGAGGCGGCAGAGGTGCCCCACGCTGTGAAGGCGGCGTTCTACATCGCGTCGACCGGGAGGAAGGGCGCCGTACTCGTCGACCTGCCGAAGGACGTTCAGACCGACACGGCTGAGATGGTTTTCCCCGAGAAGGTCGAGTTCCGCGGCTACCATCCGAACGTCGAGCCGAGCCCCAACGAGATCCACTGGGCCGCGACACTGCTTGCCAAGGCGAGGAGACCCGTGATCATAGCGGGCGGCGGCGTCATAGCCTCCGGGGCATCGCGGGAGCTCGTGGGGCTCGCAGAGATGATCCAAGCCCCCGTCGCGCACAGCCTCATGGGGAAGGGATCTATTCCGAGCGACCACCCCCTCAGCCTCGGCCTCTGCGGCATGCACGGCAGGTACGAGGCGAACCAAATCGTACCTGAGGCAGACGTCCTACTCATCGTAGGCGCGAGGCTCAGCGACAGGACCACGGGAGCTGTCAACGGGTTCGCCCCAAACGCCAGGATAATCCACATCGACGTGGACAGGAGCGAGATAGACAAGAACGTGGACTCCATAACTCGTGTCGTGGGTGACGCCAGGCTCGCCCTCCACGGGATAAGGGAGAAGGTCGCCCTCCAGATGAGCGGCGACAAGAGAGACGAGGCGGTACTGAGAAGGATAGAGGAGTTCCGAGCACAGACATCTGAGCTGAAGTCTGATTCGCCTTTACCGGGCCCAGAGGTGATAAGGGCGATAAGGAGGGCGATGCCGAGGGAGAGCATAGCCGTCACTGACGTGGGCCAGCACCAGATGTGGGCTGCGCAGCACTACGATGTCTACGGGCCCGGCACGTTCTTCACCTCAGGTGGCTTGGGCACGATGGGCTGGGGGACGCCCGCCGCCATAGGCGCCAAAGCCGCGAGGAGGGATCTGGCTGTACTGAACATATCCGGCGACGGGAGCTTCGCCATGACTGAGAACAACCTCGCGATAGCCGTCGACGAGGGTTTCCCGATCACGGTCGTCATCCTGAACAATCAGATGCTCGGGATGGTCGCCCAGTGGCAGCGTCTCTTCTACGACCGAAGGTACTCCGCCGTGAGGAGGCCGATCCACCCGGACTTCGCCAGGCTCGCGGAGTCCTACGGCGCTGAGGGTGTCCACGTCGACTCGATCCGGGAGCTCGAAGCATCCCTCAGGAGGGCCGTGGGGAGCGACCACACCACCGTCATCGACGTCCCAATAGATCCGGAGGAGAACGTCTACCCCATGATCCCACCTGGGATGGGGCTCAAGGACGTCCTGCTTGGAGATGATTGAGATGACGCTGCAAGTAGTCTCTTTCCTCGTCGAGAACAAGCCGGGTGTCCTCTTCAAGGTCTCCAACCTCTTCAGGCGCCGCGGCTACAACATCCAGGGGATAACCGTGGGCACGATAGAGGGGACGGGGCTCAGCCGCATGACTGTCACAGTCGAGGCGGACAGCCGCATCCTCAACCAGATCCTGGAGCAGCTCGACAAGATGGTGGAGGTCGTTAAGGTCAAGAGGCTCGACCCCATCCGCGCCGTGAGCAGGGAGCTCCTGCTCGTCAAGCTGAGGACGACGGACCCCATGGCGAGGCAGGAGGCCCTGGGCTACATCAATGCATACCATGGCCTCATCCTCGACGTCGAGCCGGACATCCTGATAGCCGAGGTGACGGGCTCGCCGGAGGAGATCGACGAGTTCCTCAGGGACATCAAGCCCATCGGAGTCGAGGAGATGAGCCGTACAGGCGCCACAGCCCTTGAGAGGGGGATACTCAAACTCGTGTAACATATACCCAAGAAGTCGAGAGCGACGAGAAAAGACTCAAAAAGAGAGGGTAGGCCGGAGGGCCGAGAGGACACATTGAGCTCGCTTTTTTTAATGAAAAATCAGAGGTACCGTCCTTGAAACTACCTATCTAGATCGCCGCCTAAGCCACGCACTCGGTTTCTGAGGGTGACCTCCGAGGTTCCGGCTGCTGTCGCCACATCCTTCTGAGTCCTCTTCTCCTTGTTTTCGAGGCAGGCTAGATAGAGCGCGGCGGCGGCGACACCCCTCGGGTATTTCCCGGCGAGCCCCTTATGCTTCTTCGCCAACATCAGGATGTCAACCGCCCGCTGCTCGGTTCTTCTTTCGACGCCCAACTTGGAGGCTATGCTCGTGACGAACTTCATGGAGTCATCTATGGGCATCCTGAGGTCGAGTTCCCTCACGAGTATCCTGTAAGATCTGGCCACCTCGAGGTAATCCCTTGTGCTCGCCTTGGATATGTTCCTCAGTGGGCGGGGTATCCCGTTCATGCGGCAGACAGCGTATATGCTGGCGGCCACGAAGGACTCTATAGACCTCCCTCTGACCAGGTCCTTGTCCAAGACTTTCCGGTAAAGCTGGGCTGCCTGCAACTTGGCCATCTCGGAGAGATGGATCTGGGTCGCGACCCTGTCCAGTTCAGGCATGGCGATGCTGAGATTACGCGCCTGAGAGTCGTTGATCTTTGACCTATGATCGTACCTCCTGAGCCGGTTCATCTTGCTTAGAATCGCCACGTTGAGGGGCTTGCCAACCCCATCCTTTAAGCCTCTGAAGTTTGTCGAAAGGCCTCGGTCAAATAGAATGGGGGTTGTCTGCATCCCTGTCCTTGCCCTTTCATCTCTCTCGATTATAGTGAAAGCCCTCCATTCGGGGCCTGCGTCAAACATGCCCTCGGAGACTACGAGGCCACATTCGGTGCAGATCTCCTCTCCTGACTCTGGATCATCTACTAGATTTGCACCGCCGCACTTCGGACACGCGGATACCTTGATCTGACTACCCAACACCTTCGTTCCTCCATAACTACATGTTGTCGTTAAGGAGCATCCGAGGTTTACCATCAGGAGACTCGTCATCGCCCCCCTCCTCTGGTTCCACCGACCGAGGCTTCATGGTCACGAATACAGAGCCGCCGCGGTCAAGGCGCAGGAAGAACTCCTCGAAGTCGATGCCATGGGTCTCCCTCACCTCTACATCGTCCTCGTCCTCTCCGAGGTAATAGACGACTAGCTGGGTGCCCTGCCAGATGACCGTCGGCCACATCCGATCCTTGCTCTTGATGATGAGCCTCCTCATGCTCCCACACCCGAATGAAGCATGCGGCTCAGGGTTCAAAACATTGAATGTGTAACAAATGTTCGAGCAGATGATATGTAACATTTGAACGTGCAATTTATAGGAACCGCCTACACACTCATTCATTGAAGGAAAATTGGCACTCGAAAGGCTGACGAAGGGGCTAATGGATGTCGGTTTCGCGGAGGATGAAGCCGGCATCTATCTCTTCCTCTCCTCGATGGGGCCGACCCCCGCCCGGACGGTTGCTAGGAGATTCAACCTGAACAGGATGAGGGCTTACAGGACTCTGAAAGCACTCGAAGAGAGGGGGCTGGTTCAGAGGATCATGGGCAGGCCGGTGGGCTTCGTCGCGACCCCTCTCCAGGATGTGCTGGTTCGCCAGATGGACGGGTTGAGGGAGCGGCTCTCCGATCTGGAGACAAACGAGGTAAAGATCCTCGATGACTGGAGCAAGCTCGCCCAAGACGGGATGAAGCTGATCGAGGAGCCACGGTTCCGAATCTACCAGGGGAGGCAGCAGGTCTTCGACCTCCTCCAACAGATGTGCGAGAGGGCCGTGGACGAGATCTGCCTCGTGACCACCATGAGCGACCTGACGCGTCTCTCCATCTGGGGGATGGACGACAGGCTGAGGGAGCTGAGTCGGAAGGGCAAACGAATCAGGGTGCTCACCCAGGTCGATGCAACCAGCCTACCCGAGATCGAGGGGTACCTCAAGTTCGCCCAGTCCCGCCACATAGCCCTCCCCTCACCCATAAGATTCGCTATAATCGACGAGAGGGAGACCCTGACGACAGCAGCCATGGACGACTCCATGAGCATGACGACGCAGAATGACACGGGACTTTGGACCAACGCCCCAAGCTACGTGACGGCCATGAAGGTGTTCTACGACGCCGTCTGGAGCCTCGCGCCAGATGCAGAATCCATAATACGCTACCTGAAGACGGGGAGATCGCCGCAGGAGATAAGGATCTACGCGACCGACGAGGAGCATAAATCGTCCTTCAAAAGCATGGTCGAGAGATGCGAGAAGACCTTAGACATAATGGCGAAGAACATACCGGCCCTCCCCGTCCCCTTGAATGACCTACAGGCCGTAGCCGACAGGGGCGTGAAGATCAGGCTCTTAACGCATCTCGATACTGACAGCATAGACGAAGTGGCCAATGTTTCGAGCGGCATCCAGCTGATGGAGAACCCGGCCGAGACCGATCTCGGCCTAGTCGTGGTCGACGGCGGGGAGACCCTCATGAACATACCTTATCTGGGAGCCTCGGAGAGGACGGTGTGGTCCAACACGACCGCCTACGTCGGTACGATGATACAGGTTTTCGAGGACTACTGGAAGGAGAGTGAGCCCACCCACAATAAGATGACGCAGCTGATCCAGGCGAAGCAACTAGTAGGAGTGTCAGAGAAAATCAGCGAAGCCCTCAGGGAAAAAGGTTGGCACACAGTGACCGCAGGGACATTGAAAGGTGAAACGGGTGCGAGCTACGTTTTCGATGTGGTTGTAGAAGACCCTGAAAACATTGACAGACTTATTTACATAGATATGCTGACAGGAGAGGGCACATTCAATAAAATAATCGAACTGGGTGCGGCCTCTTCGGATCTTAAACCTGCGAGGCTTTTGCTGGCATCCCTCACGCCTTTCAAGGAGGAGGATACCAAACTCGCTGAAATCTATGGGATACGACTCGTCTACGCACCGGATACGAAGGAACTGATAGCAAGGATCACCCAGATCACGACTTCGATTTGAAAAAAGACTATTTTTCATTTATGCTTGACGTCGAAATTCCGTTAATTACTGTATTTCAATAGGTATTTATACATCAATTTTCAGATTATGTTGACCACCATGCTTCTCGACAGTGGACTTAAGACGTTTTTAGATGAGGTTAAGCTGTCTAACCACCTACTGCTGTTTTACGATTCTCTGGAAAGTAAGCGCCACATCCTCTACAATTACCTTAAGGACGGGTTGGGGAAGGGGAGGGGCATCGTCTATATCTGCTCGGAGGAGAAGCCCGAGGAGATTCGAAGAGGCCTAACTGCTCACGGGGTCGACGTAGAGCCGAACGAGCTGTCTGGAAACCTACTCATCAGAAATTTCGACGAGTGGTACATAGAGGACGGAAAAGTCGAGATCCTGAAGATCATCAATCACTGGAACGAGGCCTACAACAGGTTCAAGGAGAAAGGATTAGGGATGCGTGTCGCGGGCGAGACCTCGTGCTTCTTCGATCAGAACAAGGTCAGGGAACTGCTACGATACGAGTATGCTCTCCACAGGGTCATCTCCAACCCGATAGAGGTGCTCTGCGCCTACAATATACAGACGATCGTCAAGACAGGCTACACCGACATGATAATGCCCCTCGTCAGAGCCCACGGCAAGGCGATCTTCACGGCCCACGGCGGCAGCGTAGTCCTGGAGCCCGAGGCTGTTGAGGACACGGACGTAGAGAAGCTGTTAGAGATCGAGATCTAACCAAGTTTACAATCAGAGAACTTGACACCGGCCTCCTCATTTATTAGCCCTCAACCCACATTCACTTCCTGATCCTTAATGTGTCAACTGGTTGCCTACATTGGTGATAGGCCGATAGCCCCGCTGCTCCTCAAGGCTATGGAGCTCCAGGAGCCCTACCTCGGGGGGCACGCCACGGGGATGGCCGTCCTGGACAACGGCAGGCTCGTTGTCGAGAAGGGGCCGGGCCACGTCGCCAAGGCCAAGAGGACGACGGGGATCACGAGGCTGGAGGGCACGACGGGGATAGGGCACAGCAGGCACAGCTCCCTAGCCGAGAGCGACCCACGCTTCGACACTGCGGCGATGGCCCACCCGATCACCAACGACGATGGGACCATCGCCCTGATGCACAACGGGAACATCTTCAACTACAAGGAGCACTGGGCCCGGCTGAGGGAGGGGCACATCTTCAAGTCCCACAACCCGGACGTGGACGCCATCACGGACAGCGAGGTCGCGGTTCATCTTGTAAGCGACGCGGTCGCTGAGGGAGGGAGTTTCGAGGAGGCCCTCAAGGAGGTGATGCCGAAGCTCCAGGGCCAGGTCCTCCTCTGCCTCATAAGTGAGGATGAACCCGAGACGGTGTACGTCGCCAACAGGCATCAGCCGTGCTACGTCGGCGTCGGCGACGACGAGGTGATGTGGTGCAGCAGCAGGGTAGGCTTCGAGCCGATCGAGGGAGAACTGAAGAGGGTCTACCAGCCGCCGAAGAACAGCCTGTTAAAGCTGACGCGGGGCAAGGCCGAGACCCAGCTCCTAGAGCCAGGTTGGAAGGTGCCCGACCTTAAGATGGACAAGCCGCTTCTCAAGGAATTTATCATGAAGATCGTCTCCGTAGGCGAGATCGACTTCGTGAACCTCAGGGGAGCCCTCAATTACAACTGCTGGGCGAAGGTGCTCGACATCCCGCAGGACGAATGGACCAGGATGAGGAGGGGCGGCGTCGACATCGTCAACCCTCTGATCGAGACCCTAGACGAGCTCATCGAGGAAGGAAAAATCAGACAGAGGATCGACCCTAGGCTCGAGGGCGGCACGCTGGACACACCAAGGTTCGCCTACTCCCTTCGCCTGATTCCGTTTAACAAAGGTTTATATTTTTAGGCTTGCCTAAATTTTCGAGGAGCCTTGAGCGAGAGCATAGAGAAGTACCTTGAGGCCATATACGCCTTCAACGAGAAGGGGGAGACGGCGAAGAACGCGGACCTCGCTGAGAGGTTGAAGGTGTCGCCGCCGAGCGTGACCCAGATGACACGGAAGCTCGCCGAAGAGGGGCTGGTCACGTACGAACCCTACAGGGGCGTGACCCTGACAGGCAGCGGCACCGCGAGGGCCCAGAAGGTTGTGAGGAAGCACAGGCTCCTGGAGCGCTTCCTACACGACACCCTCGGACTGGACAAGGGGAAGGTCCACGACGAGGCCTGCAGACTTGAGCACAACCTCAGCGACGAGGCCGCAGCAGCCCTGTGCAGCTCTCTGAATAACCCGGCTAGTTGCCCGGACGACGGCAGGCCTATACCTCCCTGCACGCTGGACCACGAGGACTGCGGCCAGTGCAAGATGCTCAGGGAGGGAGCTGAGCCTCGGCTCCTCACGCAGCTCTCCAACCTCAAGCCCGGGGAGGAGGCCACCGTGGCCTTCGTCAGGGGCGGCAGGGCGGCCTGTCAAAGGATCGTCGACATGGGCCTCTGCCCGGGTACGAGGGTGAGGGTGGTGAACGCGGCGCCCTTCCACGGCTCGATAGAGGTGTCGGTCAGGGACACGGTGCTCGCGCTGGGAAGAAGACTCGCGGCACAGGTCTACGTCGAGCTGGAAGACAAGGAGACACCCGCCTTTCAGCCTCATGGCCCCCGCCACACGGTAGGTTGAGGAGGCTACACGCCTTGTCCAGCTGCCACGTTGAGGAAGGGTCGAGGGCGGTGATCAGAAAGGCGTCAGGAAAAACCATCACCATCGCCCTCGCGGGGAACGCCAACGTGGGGAAGAGCGTCATCTTCAACCAACTCACGGGCCTCCACCAGCACGTGGGGAACTGGCCTGGGAAGACCGTGAAGAGGGCCGAGGGCACCCTAGTACACGGCGGCTGCACCATCGACGTCGTCGACCTGCCGGGCATCTACAGCCTATCGACCTTCAGCCTCGAGGAGAGGGTGAGCAGGGAGTACATCGCCGTCGAGCACCCGGACGTCCTCATAGACGTCGTAGACGCCTCCTCCCTGGAGCGTAACCTCTTCTTCACCATCCAGCTCCTGGAGCTCGAGCCCCACCTGATAGTGGCCCTGAACCAGATGGACATGGCCGAGAAGAAGGGCGTCAGGATAGACGTGGAGAGGCTCTCCGCCATCCTTGGCGTCCCAGTCGTGCCGACCGTCGCCTCGAGGAACGTCGGGATAGACGAGCTCGTCGACGAGGTGATATCCTACGTCGAGAAGGAGACGCCTACGCCGAGCCCCCCGCCGTACGGGCAGGAGATAGAGGCTCGGATAGGGGCCATCGCCGATGCTGTCAGGAGGCTGGAGATCCCCTATCCCGCCCGCTGGGCAGCCATAAAGCTCATCGAGGGAGACGAGGAGGTGGAGGGCATCATCTACAGCCAGGCTCAACACCTGAGGGAGCTGGTGGAGGGGAAGAAGCGCGAGATGGAGAGCCTGCACGGCCACGATCCAGCCAGCGTGGTCGCCTCAGAGAGGTACGCGGCGGCGAGCCGGATCGCGGCCGAGGTCTCCGCCCACGAGGCGCCGAGGCCATCGATCTGGGGGAAGATAGAGGAGCTCACCGACCACCCGATCGCCGGCTACGTGATCATGCTCCTGGTCATCCTCGGCATGTTCTACTCGATATTCACCTTCGGAGACTACTCATCCACCCTGCTTGGGAGGCTGTTCGACTCGTTGAAAGCCGTTTACTTCGGCGGCCTCGGCGGCGGGCAGGTGGCGTCCTTCGTCTGGGGCGGCCTCATCGAGGGGCTGATAGCCGGCACAACAATCGCGCTCCCGTACATTATCCCGTTCTTCGTCGTGCTCTCGCTGCTCGAAGACTCGGGCTACCTCGCCAGGGTCGCCTTCCTCATGGACTCCGCCATGCACAGGATCGGTCTCCACGGGAAGGGCTTCATACCGTTGATGCTGGGCTTCGGCTGCAACGTTCCCGCCTGCCTGGGCTGCAGCATCATGGAGACCGAGAGGGAGAGGCTGATATGCGCCTTCGTCGCGAGCCTCATCCCATGCGCGGCGAGGAGCATCGTCATAATGGGGCTCGTCGCCACATACCTCGGCTTCGGCTGGGCGGTGGCCCTCTACATCATCGACTTCGCACTCATCTTCGCCCTTGGCAGGATAGCGTTCAAGGTCGCGCCGGGTGAACCAGTTGGACTCATCATGGAGATGCCCTCGTACAAGAGGCCCTCCCTGAAGCTGACGGCCCAGAGGACCTGGTTCAGGCTGAAGGGATTCGTCTACGAGGCGTTTCCCATAATGGTCGTTGGTAATCTCATTATCAGGGTCGCGGACATGGTCGGGCTCCTCAACCTCTTCCAGGGATGGCTGAGCCCGGTGACAGTCTCATGGCTCGGGCTCCCCGCCGCCACGGGGATCGTCCTGATCTTCGGCGTGCTGAGGAAGGAGCTCACCCTGATACTGCTCGCCTCCATCATAGGGACGACCAACTTCGCCCTGATCCTGTCGCCCGCCCAGATGTTCGTCTTCGCCTTCGTCGTCATGATCTACGTGCCGTGCTTGGCGACAATCGCCGTCCTTACAAGAGAATTTGGGGTAAAGAAGGCCGCTGTGATCAGCCTGACGGAGATAGCCTTGGCTGTGGTTCTCGGCGGCGTGCTCTACAGGGTCTTACTATTGATGGGCTTAGCCTAAAGGGTCCCATACTTATCGTAGACCTGCTTGAGCAGCGAGCCGGCCACGAGCTCCTTCTTGGTTACCCTCTCGCTGCTCACCCTCTCCATGCCTCCCTTCACAGCCTCCTCGATGACGACCTCAGGGACGACGACTATGCCGTCGACGTCGCCGAAGACGAGGTCGCCTAGTTCCACGTTGACCCCGCCACAGTTTATCCTACAGCCGTAGTCGATGGCGATACACCTCCCCTTTGACGAGATCGGCCTGGCACCCGCTGCGAAGACCGGGAACTTCATCTCCTCCATCTGCCTCAGGTCTCTTGCTAGGCCGTCGATGACGGCGCCCCTGGCGCCTCTGCACTTGGCAGCAGTCGAGAGGAGCTCCCCCCAGAGGGCGGCCTCTGTCGACCTGTTAGAGGCAACTACCATGACATCGTCCTTTCTCAGCCTGTCGATCCCCTCTATCTGGAGCGCGAAGGTGTCCTCCTCCGGCTCGTAGACGTCGGCCATGAGCATCGTGTGGGCGCGTCCCACGACGACGGAGCCTGGATATAGTGGCCTTATCCCTTCCCTCATCGCCTGGTGACGGAAGCCCATGCCGTCGAGGACATCTGACAGGATGCTCGAGGAGAGCCTCTCCCTGACCATTTCGTAGGGGACCGTCTTCACACTCATCAAGGTCAACTTCCTGAACTACCTTGCCCGTCGGCCATTTAATATCATCTTCGAGGCAGGTGATCCGAAGGAGCCTGCGGAGGAGGATGGCCGTGGCTTTAAAAAAAATGGTTTAAACCCGAAAGCTCTATAAGTGTTCAAAATATGCCTACGCTTCGTAGGCTCAATTACTGAAAGCGGTGCGGACCATGGAGAAGAAGCAGTGGCACACTAAAGGCGTAGAAGAGACGCTGAGAGACCTGAACGCCAATGAGAATGGCCTAAAGACGGACGAGGTCGAGGCAAGGAGAAAGACTTACGGGTACAATGAGCTTGTCGAGAAGAAGCGGATAACGCCGCTTCAGATCTTGCTGAATCAATTCAAGGACATCTTCGTCATGATGCTCCTCGTCGCCATAGTCCTCTCGGTGATCATAGGCTGGTACAAGAGCGCCGGCGGCGGCGCCCTTGAGGAGTACGTCGACGCCATAACCATCGGGGCCATAGTCGTCCTCAACGCCATCGTCGGCTTCGTTCAGGAGTACCGCTCTGAGAAGGCGATCGACGCGATGAAGAGGCTCGCTGCGCCGCGAGCCCACGTCCTCCGCGATGGGAAGCTGACAACGATACCGGCCAGGGAAGTGGTGCCTGGGGATACGCTGATCCTCGAAGCCGGCGACCACGTCCCGGCCGACGCGATCCTCATGGACGCTGTAGATCTGAAGACCGAGGAGGCCGCCCTCACGGGCGAGTCGACCTCTGTCAGCAAAAAGGTGGGGCCCGTCGAGGAGAAGACGCCCGTCGCGGACAGGAAGAACATGGTGTTCATGGGCACCCACCTCACCTACGGCCGAGGAAGAGCCGTCGTGACCGGGACGGGGATGAGCACCGAGTTCGGCAAGATCGCCGAGATGATGCAGAGCGTGGAGGAGGAGCAGACGCCGCTCCAGCAGAAGCTTGAGAGCTTCGCGAAGAGGCTGGGGCAGATAATCATAGGGGTCTGCGTGTTGATCTTCGTCATCGAGATCTTCCGAAGCGGCCTCCACATGGAGATGATCCTCGACTCGCTGATGGTCTCGGTGTCCCTCGCCGTCTCCGCCGTCCCCGAGGGGCTACCCGCCGTCGTCACCGTGTCTCTGGCGCTCGGCGCGAGGGAGCTGGCGAAGAGGAACGCGATCATAAGGAGACTCTCCTCCGCGGAGACGCTGGGCGCCGTGACCGTGATATGCTCAGACAAGACGGGGACCCTGACCAAGGGCGAGATGACAGTCCGGGAGATCTACGTCGACAAAAACATTATCGAGGTGACGGGGGTCGGCTACGAACCGAAGGGCGAGTTCCTCCTCGAAGGGAAGCCCATCAAGCCCGAGGAGGAGCAGGGCTTAAACCTGATACTGAAGGCGGCCACCCTATGCTCTAACGCCCAGTGCGACGGTAAGAGCGTCATCGGAGACACGACAGAGGGCGCCCTCATCGTCGCGGCCACGAAGTACGGCTCGATAAAGGAGGAACTCGAGAAGGAGGCTCCCCGCGTCCACGAGGTGACGTTCACCTCTGAAAGGAAACGCATGACCACGGTCCACAAGTCCGGAGAGGAGGGGCTGATCGCCTACGTCAAGGGCGCGCCCGAGTTGATCCTCGAACGCTGCACAAGTACGTTAGTAAGAGGCAGGATCAGGAAGCTCGACCAGAAGACGAGGAAGGAGATCATTGAAGCTAACGAGAGGATGGCGAACAAGGCCCTCCGCGTCCTCGGAGTCGCCTTCAAGGAGCTGGTAGCGGGCGAGGCTGGCACGCTCGACGACGAGAGACTTGAGAACGGCCTCGTCTTCATCGGCCTGATGGGCATGATCGACCCGCCGAGGGTGGAGGCGGTGACCGCCGTAAAGAAGTGCGATGAGGCTGGGATAAAGACCGTCATGATAACAGGTGATCACAAGATGACGGCGGTGGCTGTGGCGAAGGAGCTCGGCATACTGAAGGAGGGCTTGGTCCTGACTGGCTCCGAGCTCGACGCCATGGGCGATGAGGAGTACCAGAAGATCGTTAACAAGGTCAACGTCTACGCGAGGGTCTCGCCTGAGCACAAGATAAAGATCGTCAGGGCGCTGAGGAAGGAGGGGAACATAGTCGCGATGAGCGGCGACGGCGTGAACGACGCCCCGGCCCTCAAGCAGGCCGACATCGGCGTAGCCATGGGGATAACCGGAACCGACGTCACGAGGGAGGCCTCGGACATCGTCCTGGCTGACGACAACTTCGCGACGATCGTGAACGCCGTGGAGGGGGGCAGGACGATCTATGACAACATCAGGAAGTTCTCGTTCTTCCTCATGAGGTGCAACTTCGACGAGCTGGCCATAATCGGACTCTTTGCCCTCATGGGACTGGAGCTGCCGTTGACCGCCGGGATGATCCTCTGGCTGAACCTCGTCACGGACGGAGGACCCGCCCTGGCGTTGACGATGGATCCTCCCGAGAAGGATGTAATGAAGCGGCCCCCAAGGAACCCGAACGAGGGAGTGCTGTACGGGAGGTTCGCGTCGATAATCACGACCTTCATCCTCCAGTTCGCCTTGACCGGCGGCATCTTCTACTGGCAGTACTACATGTTGCCCGGAGCCCTAACGGCCGAGAAGCTGGCGACGGCGAGGACGATGGCGTTCATGCGTGCGACCCTCCAGGAGCTCTTCGTCGTCTGGAACTGCCGGTCGGAGAGGCACAACGCCTTCAAGACGGGGTTCCTGTCGAACAAGTTCCTCCTGATCTCGGTGGTAGTCTCGTGCGCCCTCACCGTCATCCTGCCGTACTGGGGCATATTCGGTATGGTGTGGCTGACCGACGTCGAGGACTGGGCGATCGTTATAGGCGCGTCCATGACAGGTCTGCTGATACTGCCCGAGGTCTTCTACGGCAGGAAGATCTGGCGGTGGAGGTAGAAGGGGGAAGGCGTCGAGCTTCCCCACCGTTTTTTTCTCCGGGCAAGTCGTGTTGAGATGAGTCATAGGAATGGCGCAGGCGCGCCATAGGCTTCTTCATCGTCTTATCCATGGTAGCTATGGATAAGGAGAAAAAAAATTTCGAGGCCAGTTAAGACCTGACTCTGCCTAAAGTATTATGACCGCTTAACTGATAGCTCTGAGGAGGTGTTATGGCGGGTCCGGAGGGATTCGAACCCTCGGCCAACGGCTTAAGAGGCCGCCGCTCTACCTTGCTGAGCTACGAACCCGCTCGCCAACACTCATACAGGAGTCCAAATTTAAATGTTTCAGCCCCCGCCAACCGGTCGAGGGGTTATCAAAAAGGGTTACTTTAGGATCTTTACCTTGGAGGCGTCGACGCCCTCCGTGAGCAGTTGGGTGAGGCTCTTGGCCTCGCCCTTCGCCAGGAGGATCTTCTGCTTCGCCGCGTCCGAGAAGTCGAAGGCGGCCACCGTGACCGGGTGGGTGATGCTGCCTGAGGCGAGGACCTTGCCAGGGATGGCGACGACGTCGCCCTCCTCGGTGTGCCTCTCGATGGTGCTCAGGTTCACGGACACCCTGCTCCTCTTCGACCTGCTAAGCTCCTCGGCTAGGGCCGCCCAGATGGGCTTGCCCGTCTTCCTGGTCGCCGCCTTCAGCTCCTTAATCGTCTTCTCAAGCTCAGGATTCTTCAAATGGTGGTCCTCCCTCTTCCGTCCCTTCGCCTTCCTCCTCCTCGTCGAGCTCGCCCGTGCCTACGGCGTACAGCTTGCGGCCGACCTCCTTGGGGGCCTCGAAGTCGAGTATCTCCTCGTGGACCTCGCCGCCCTCCAGCTTCCTGATGAGTTCCACGAGCTTCTCCTCCAATATCTTCACCGCCTCGGTGACTATCCGCTCAGGCTTCAGGGCGCCCGTCGACTCGACTGTGAACGCGAACTCGTCCTCCTTCATGTTCTCCCTGAGGGAGCCCTCGCCGATCAGCTTCGTGCACGACTCGGACCTGTTGAATGACTGGACGTCCACGACCTTGATCTTGTTGGCGCCGACCGGGATCACTGCCTTGGGGCACTCCTCTGCGCAGGTCTTAAGGAGCGTCTTGTCACTGGACGTGATCTCGGCCACGTTCTGGTAGATGGCCATTGATACCGGCGACCACTTGGAGTTGATCTTCCCCTTGCCCAGCTGTGCGTAGGCCTCGAACCTTATCGCCTGCCCAGGAGCCAGCTTCGCCAGCGGGATGTACTGGTTGACAGGCGTCGTCGCCGGGTCCGCGGAGACGATGTCGCCCGAGTACACGACCCGGATCTCGGTTCCCGCCTTGATGTCCATGGTCATGGTCGCCCTGCACTTCGGGCAGCCGAGCTCTGCGCCGCAGTCGCACCTCTCGGGCAGGACGTAGTTATCCAGGTCCGTCTTCATCGGAACCATGCCTATCCTGTGCGCCAGGACCTCGTCAGGGACGACGGATGAGTTGTCGAAGTAGAAGATGTCGTCTATCGCCATGGTTGGCACCTCGGCTATCATGGTGCGCCGTAGCGCGTTGGCTAGGGCTACGTCGCAGTCCTCGACCACGAACCTGATGACCTCGTCGCCGACGCCCAGAACCTTGACCTTCAAAGCGATCCCAGCTGAAGGCTTAAGGCCTTCTACCTCTCCTGCCGCCGGGCTTCCTCGTGCCGTCGTGGGGGGTCGGCGTCGTCTCCTCGATCCTGCCGATCCTGAAGCCGCTCCTGGCGAGGATACGGATGGCGGCCTGTGCTCCAGGGCCAGGGGTCTTCGACCCGCTTCCGCCCGGCGCCCTGACCTTGATGTGGATGGCGTTCACGCCCTTGTCCCTGCCCCAGTCAGCGATCTGCTGCGCCGCCTTCATGGCCGCGTAGGGGCTCGGCTTGAGCCTGTCCGCCTTGACGAACATGCCGCCCGTGGCGAAGCCGAGGGTCTCGGCGCCGGTCGCGTCGGTCATGTGTATGATCGTGTTGTTGAAGCTGCTATAGATGTGGACTATAGCCCATTTCTCTTCACCGCTCAACCTTTACACCTCCAGCTGCTTCCTCCACCGCCATCGCCCTACGGAGCGGATGATCCTTAGAGGCGTACGGGCTTGAGACCGCGTAGTCTAAGGTCCCCTCGTCGTCGATCCTGACGTGGTAGCTCGGCGCCGTCACCTTCCTCCCGGCGATCGAGATGTGGCCATGGGCGATGAGCTGCCTCGCCTGGAAGAAGCTCTTGGCGAGCCCCCTCCTGACGATGTAGGTCTGGAGCCTCCTCTCTAGCAGGTCCTCGACGCTTAGGGTGAGGACGTCCTCAGGTGTGCCGTTAGGCGCCACGAGCCCCATCTTGTTAAGTTTGCTCAGGAGCTCCTTCTGCCTGACGCCCCTCTCCTCGGTGCCGAGGGACAGGAGATCCCTCGCCCTGCGCCTCAGCTCGCTGAGCTGGGTCTTGACGCGCCAGAGCTCCCGCTTGTTGCGGAGCCCGTAGCCGCCTATCAGCTTCAGCTCCTCCATCAGGTTCTCGGTGTCGTAGGGGCGCTGGGGCGTCGTGTACTTCTTATGTTTCCTCTTAGGGTCTCCCATCTACAAGCCTTCTACTCTCTAGGTTGTTCCCGCTGTGCCTGCTTCAGCTGTTTCTTGCTGACGCCCACGCTGCGGCCCTTCCTCGCCGTGGTCTTGGTGTGCTGGCCGCGGACCTTTATCCCCCTCGCGTGACGTTCACCCTTCCAACTCCGGGTCTCCTTCATCAGCTCTATGTCTTCCTTGAGCCTGAAGTCGAGGTCGGACCCTAGAAGATGCAGGTCGTTCCCGGTCATGGGGTCCTTCCTCCTGTTGAGTATCCACCTCGGGAGGCCGCTCTTGATGGGGTCGTCGAGGGCCTCCTCCAGCCTCTTGACATCCGCATCGGATAGGTTCCCCATCCTCGTCGTGGCGTCGACCCCAGAGGCCTTTATTATTGAGAGGGCTAGCCTTATCCCGACGCCCTTTATCTCGCACAGGGCGTAGGGAACGGTCTTCGTGCCGTCCAGGTTGGTGCCTTGCAGCCTTACTATATAGTTGAATTCCCTTGACACGCGGAAATCTCCCAGCAGTGTGTAACGGTAAAGCATAAAAACATTATTAAAAGGTTATGGTAGCCGCTGATGTGGGACATACCTGGTCCCGGTTGGGGACGCATGTTCTAAGGAGACAAAAAAAAGTTGGTCCGGCCCCGCGTTTGGACCTCTCCCGGTTTAAAGTATGGTGCCCGACGGCCCCATCTTGACGTTGCCGTTGCTCGTCGAGACATCGAGGATGATCTTCACGGCGAAGGCGTCGTAACCCGTGGTCTGAGCCGACTTCTCCGTCTTGACGTCCTTCGAGTAGCTGAGGTTCGGCAGGCTAAAATCGATGGCGCCGTTGCTTGTCTTGGCGGTGAGCCTGTAGCCGGCGGAGGAGGGCGCACTTATCTCCACTAGACCGTTCGAGGTGGAGAGATCATAGCTTCCGCTGACGGTGCCGGCGATGGTTAAGACTATGCGGCCGTTGCTCGTCGAGACCTCCATGACGCCTGCCTCAACGCGACCCTCAATTCCACCGTTGGAGGTGCTGCCCGTAATGGTGTCGGCGAATACGTTGGTGAAGATGAATCTACCATTGGAGCTGGAGAGGCTTATCGTCCCTCCCTTGCTTATGCCCGTCAGGGTTATGTCGCCGTTGCTTGACCTGAGGCTGAGATCGATCTCGGAGGACGCCGGCAGCTTGACTGCGACCTCCACGCTGTAGGGTGGATTGAGCGTATTCGGGTAGTCGTATTTGAGGATGAGCTGCTGTCTCCCTCCGACTACGTCCTTGCTCAGGGAGACCATCATCTTCGCCAAGTTCTGGTCCGCCTCGTCCTGGGAGAAGCCCCTCGCCTTGATGACCGCTTTGACTTCGTACTCGTTCCTATCCCAAGTCGAGACAGTGACAGGCCCGTTGAAGCTATCGACCTTGAAGTAGACGCCGGGCTCCGAAGCACCGGTGAAGGTCTTAGTGTCTTGGGCTGTGTAGGGCCCCCAGCCTCCGATGTTTGACAGGCCGGTTATGAAGGAGAAGCCCTGGGTCATGAAGAGGGCTATGATCAGGCCGCCCGCTATGGAGCCGCCGAGCCTGTTGAAGGGTGTGCTGGGGTTGATCCATTTCATCAATCCGGAGAGGACCACCCCTGCACCGAAGATTATGAAGAGCCAAGCTATCATGTTCTGGCTAAGGTCTATGGGGTTGAAGACGTACCACCCGACGCCTATGCCGAGGAGGACCCCTCCGAGCCAGAGGGCTGATGATTCCCTCATCCTCTTATCACACGCCTCTCAAACAGTCTCCGGGATAAAAAGGTTGATTTCCCCAGAAATAAGGTCAGGAGGGTCGGAGCCAGAGGCGTTGTCGAAGGGGGTTTTCTAGAACGGCTCCTGGCTCCAAGGGATGATCTCCTCGGCTATCTATATCCTGTTGATGTAACTGGGCGGCTAATGAGGCGGTTACGTAGGATCTTCGGGCTAATTCCTCTTTATCGAGTCGCCGTAGGTGATCAGAGTGATGGTGCTCTTCACGTTGTCTAGGCGCCTGACGTGGTTGAAGACTACCTCCTTCACCTTGTCCATCGTGTCGGCCTCTACCTCGATTATGACGTCGTAGATGCCGTAGAGAGAGAAGATCGCCTTGATCTCATTGACCCCGCTCAGAGCCTTTATCACCTCTGCCTCCTTGCCGAGCTCCGTGTTAAGCAAGATGTAAGCCTTCAAGTCCGATTCCGATTTGAACTATGGGCTCCAGCCTTATATCTATTCACAATCCCAGCCACGTAGGCGCCGGATTTTCTATGATTTAGGACGCCTCTTCTTTTCCCGGGTATTATCCTGAGCCCTTGATCTTTGTAGAATGATGAAAAACGTATGTCGAGGAAGGTGAGCTTCGTGCGCCTCGGCCTCTTTGTCGGTACGATGTGACTGCCCGCCGTGTCGATATACGTGTGGCAGACCTTCGTCAGATAAGTAATCTGAGACCAGTATATACCCTCACAAGGATTCGGAGGGGTAACCTGGCTACTCGTGTCTCTGCCTCTTTACCAATCTCCAGTTTCTCCACGTATTTCTTGGCAGTGCGCTTCGTCGAAGGTGTCCCGTACGCCGGGGAGGCTGCTATTACGGCGTCTATCAGCGCGTTCTTCAGCTTCTTGTCGCCCCTGAGCATGACGCCCCTCATAACCGCCTCTGCGGACGAGGAAACCTGCCTCGGCCTCAGGGACAACAGGCTAGTTGATGTCTTGGGCTCCGGATAGTAGGCGGAAGGCGGAACCTGCTCGACCAACTCCACATCGAAGAAAAGGTTCGAGGAGAAGGTGAGCCTGCTGTACTCGGCGTCTCCCTCGCCGGCCAACAAGACCCCGGCGAACGAGGTTGAGACCAAGAGCGAAGCGGCTTTGAAGCTCCTGCGTGTGAGTCTCTGGATGAAGGCCTCGGAGATGCTGTATGGGAAGTTTGAGACAACTTTGTCGAAGGCGGTGAGCTCGACGATCAGGGCGTCTCCCTCAACGACCTCGACGTTTCTCAAGCCCCTGAGCCTCTCCCTCAGGATCGGGATGAACTTCGGGTTTTTTTCGACGACGTAGACACTGTGAGCCATCTCAGCGAGATGCAGTGTAATGTTACCGGAGCCTGGGCCAACCTCGAGGACGGCGTCGTCTATGTCTACCTCGGCGGCGTCGATCATACGCTTGATGATGTCGGCGTCGACGAGGTGCTGCTCGTCTTTCGAGGGGTCTGCCGCGACGCCGAACCTGCGTAGGAGCTCTACGGTCTCCTCCCTTAGCATCCAGCAGCCCCTAGAGTAGGTAGCGTGGCTCGCCCTTGACCGACTTGACCAGCTCAAGGGCGGACTCGACGTCCTCGTCAGCACCCTCGATCATCAGCCTCACGCTCCCCTCGGCGCCTGCGACGCCGCCAGCAGCGTACAGTGTCGCGTAGACTCCTGCCAGCACCTCGAGGGCCTCGATCTCGGTGACTATGATGCCAGTTATCGGCCACATCTTTGGCCCCTCGTAGTCGTCCTCCGCGGCGAGGAGATGGAGCTCGTTTATGTCCTCGTAGACGAGCTTCTCCAAGCCGACAGGTATGACGAGGTTGATCTGCTTCCCGATTATGCCGCCGAGGGCGGCTCCGACTGTGCCACCCTTCGGATCGCCTATCAGGACGCCCGCCACCTGATCGACGTAGTCGAGGGCGTTGGCTCCCTTGATGTAGACGTCCCCCTTCTTCATCTGCTCTATGGCCGTGAACCTGTTGAGCTCCTTAGCCACCTTGCCTTTCCTGAAGACTATGTCCGGAATCGCCTCCTCTTGGGGCGTAACCTGCTTCTCCGGGACGTCGGGAGTGGTTATTCCGCTCCTGTATCGCCTCTTATCGATCTTCTTCCCCATAAGCTCCTCGAGGACGTATGCATTGGTGGTGCCGGTCGCGACGACGACTATGCCGTCCCTCATCGCCTGCTGTACCTCGGGCATCGCGGCGACGCCCTTCGCTATCAGTCGCTTGGACTCTGCTACGGTGAGTACAACCTGCTTCTTCATAACCATCAGGAGGGATAGGATAGGGCGCAGTTAAAAAGGGGTCGCCGCTCCTATAACCCCTAATATTGGTATTCGGGAGAGTATTACGGATATGTCCCCGGCTCCTGAAGCCCCCCTCGCCAGGGTCATGAAAACCCTCTCGGACTGGGATTCATCCCTCAGAGACCCCCCCTCGAGCCAGCGGAGGCTGCTTGAGCAACTCCTTGAGGGCTACGCCAAGACGGAGTACGGAGAAATTCACTCAGCCACCTCCATCGACTCCGTCGAGGAGTACAGGAAGAGATTCCCGGCCGTCAGATACGTCGAAGTGGAGCCTTGGCTCAAGAGGGTAAGGGAAGAGGACTTCAAGGTCTTCCTCTACGAGGAGCCTCTGACCTGGGTTATGACGAGGGGGACGACAGGCAGGTCGAAGGTGATACCGGTGACCCCGAGGCACCTTCAGGACATCGTAAGGTGCGGCTCCAGGGCGGTCCTCAACTTCAGCATCAGGCAAGGCGGGCTGGAGCTCCTCGCGGGCGGCGTCCTCAACCTCCAGTTCCCCTCCAACACGGAGACGATGAGAACCGGCGAACGAGAGATCGTGTACGGCTTCAGCTCAGGCACCTATGCTAGGTTGAACCCGATGATGGCGGGGTTGAGCCTTGTCCCACGGCAGGAGGAGATAGACGCCCTGAAAACGGGGTTAACGGAGGCCGATTGGGAGCACCGATACGAGTACATCTATCAGGCAGCCAAGGACAAGGAGATCGTGAGCATAATAGGGGTGGCACCAGTTCAGACTGGTTTCGCCAGATACCTGAAGAGGAAACACGGTATCTACCCGAGGGAACTCTGGCAATTGAAGGTTATATACAGTACAAGCGTCGCCAAGATACAGACGAGGTACGCGTCGAGGCTCAAGGCAATGTACGGTGACGCCCCCGTCGTTGAGATGTACACCGCCACTGAGGGCGCCTTCGGCCAGCAGAGGGATGAGCTGCCCTACATAGTACCAAACTACGACGCCTATCTATTCGAGGTGAGGACGGGGGACGGCGTCAAGATGCTTCACGAGTTGGAGCGTGGCGAATGGGGTCGGCTCATCGTATCGACAAGCATCCTACCGAGGTATGAGCTGGCTGACCTCGTCGAGGGAATGGGAAAGAACTACTTCAGGGTCTTCGGACGAGACAGGCCCGAGGTCGTCCTAGAGCACCTGCTGTACAGGACGCTGTACCGTTGGTTCCTCTAGGGGCGCGGATTCCTGCCCCTCTGCATGACGCCGGAGAGGATGATGTAAACGCCTAGGACTATTATGATCACCGCCCACCAGTTCCTGATGTTGAATATCTCGCCCGCGCCGAGGAGAGCCAGAATCGCGCCGCCTATGAAGTAGCCCGATGAGACGTGCCAGTTGCTCGTCTTGACGTAAGCCATGAGGCCGCGTAGGATCAGTATCACTCCGACTCCCAGCACGAAGTATGCCCACCAGCTAGCCCAAGTTACGTAACCATACTCCCTTATGAGGAACGAGACGCCGAGCCAGAGTAGGATCAGTCCGCCCGTGAGGGCGCCCAGGGCCTTGTCCTCGTGCTCGCCTTTCTCGCTCTTCTCACTCTTCTCGGACTTCTCTCCCTTCTCATCCTTCTCCTGCTTCTCGTTCTTCTCGTCCTTTTCGTCGTGGCGCCTGTAGACGGGTCTTCCGACCTTCAGCGGCGCCTGGCACTGGGGGCAGTAGATATCATCCTCTTTGACCTCTTTTCCGCATCTTGGGCAGTATGGCATGTCATAACTCCCTTCTTATGGTAGGAAGGATAATTCGTCCTTTTAAAAAAGGTTCCTAAGATATTCCGTTTCAAGCACGGCTTTTAGGGACCCTTATCAACGCTACTAGGGCGGCCCCCGTCAGGATCAAGCCGGAGAGCGCCATCCAGCCAGCGTCGTAGGAGGCGGTAACGTCCCTGACGTAGCCGAGGAGCAGCGGCAGAGCCAACGCGCCGAGGGAGGCAAAGGTGTTGTTGATTCCCGAGTTGGCGCCAGCCGACTCCGCGCCGAAGAGTTTCGGTATTATTGTGAACGCCGGGCTCCTCACGAAGTTTATTAGCCATCCGAGCATGAAAGAGGCGAAATATATGGGAGCTCCGGCCGGACCCAGCATGAGGAGGCCCCAAACGTTCACTGCGAGGAGGCCGAAGGAGACGAGAAGCACTGTTTTCTCCCCGAACCTGTCGGACAGGACGCCGCCGGCGGGGTTGGAGACCATCCCCGCGAAGTTGAACAGCGACATCGCCGCGCCGGCCATGACCAAGCCGAGGCCGTACTCCTCCTTCAGCATCAGCGGCAGCCAGGCTATGAAGGTATAGTAGGAGCCTAGTCTGATGAACTGGACGAATGCGAGTACCCAGAAGGTCGGCAGCCTGAGGGGAGCCCAGAAGTCGCCCCCGAGGACGGGTACCGTCCTCTCCCCGTCCCTCAGCGTGGCCCATATGATCGCCGCCGCCACGAGTCCCGAGACACCGATGACCATCATCGAGAGCCTCCAGCCGACGAGGAGTCCGAGGAAGGGCGTCGCCCATGTAGCCGCCATCAGGCCCAGACTTCCACCTACGTTTAGTAAGCCAAGTGCTGTCCCCCTCTCACGCTCCCCGAACCAGCTTGCGACGAGGCGGACGCCGGGGACGAAGACACCTGCTCCTAGGAGGCCTGCGAGGAACCTCGTCGTCGCGGCCACAAGGAAGCCGGACGTAAAGCCGAACAGGAGGTTCGAGGCAGAGACGCCTACGACGCTGAGCGTCATCACCTTCCTGCTCCCGTACCTGTCTGCTAGGAGACCCCAGGGTATCTGCCCCAGTGCGTAGCCGACGAAGTAGGCGGACATCAGGGCGCCCGCCTCCGTGTAGCTCAGCGTAAGCTCCGCCTTGATAGCATCTAATATGTAAGAGTAAGAGGCGTTCATCACGGACAGCGCGGCGAGCCCTAGGAACCCTCCGAACAATACCCCGGGATAGCGGAGCAGCCCTGAGCCCTCACCAGCCATCCTCACTCAAACCTCTCATCCGCCTTAAATCGGCTTTGGCTCGATCTCGATCGTCTTCGAAGGCTTTCTCAGGGCGTAGATGGCGGGTAACGTCGGGAGGTTCAGCAAGGCGAGGAGCGTGAAGATGGTCGGATACGATAATACTCCGGCGGAGACCCCGGCGAGGAGGCTCCCAAGGCTAGCGCCCATGTCCCAAAAGCTCTCCATGTAGCCCATGGCGATGCTCTTCAGCCCCGGCGAGATGAAACTGGCTAGGAACGCCCACTCCGTGACGGCCCTCGCCCCCCAGCAAGCCCCGAAGAACGTCACTGCTAAGGCAAGGAGTATGAAGGAGTTGAAGTAGGCGAAGGCCAGGTAGTCGACGACGACGATTGAGAAGGTGGCGAAGAGGACGAGCCTATACCCGACCCTGTCCGAGACCCAGCCAGATGGTATTTTGATAAATGTGTTGGCGATGCCGACGAGGGCGTATAGGAGGGCCGCGTCTGTCGGACTATAGCCGAGTACCCTCACCACGTATATGGATAATAGGGTCAATAACAGGGTGTTTGATATCGAGTAGATGGCCCTGATGAAGGCGAGTATAGCCACGTTCCTGTCGCTGAACAGCACCTTAAGAGAAGTGAACAAGGGAACCTCGAAGTTTCTCAGGGCGTGGCCGGCGCTTTCTATTCCTCTCGTCGAGTAAAGGAGCAGCGCAAGCCCGGCAGCAGGGAAGACCGACGCAACGTAGAAGACGTCCCTGTAGCCGAGGCTTGTAACTAGGACCCCGCAGAGGGCGGGGCCGACGAACATGCCTATGGAGACTATCGTCATGTGCCTGCCAAGGGCGTCTCCCTGCCTTTCAGGAGGCGCCTGGTTCGAGTTCATGGAGGTTATGAGCTGGAAGAAGCTGCCTGAGGCTAGCATCTGCGTCGCGGGCACGAGGTAAAGCCAGATTGGGCTCGGCGCCAGCCCGATCACTATCAGGGCAAGGGTCTGGGCGAAGTAGGCCGCGGCGAGGAGCCGTTTCTCACCTACCCTCTTGGCGAGTAGCGTCAGTGGCATCCTGAGGACTATCAGCAGGGAGGACTGGAGGAAGATGATGAAGCCTATGAACATTATCGAGGCGCCGACGTCGAGGTAGTGGAGGGTGAGGATGGGCTGAGTCATGAAGAGCCCCATCTCGAACAGGAATCCCGAGAAGGCGATGCCGTAGAAGTCCCACGGTAGGCCGCCCCTCAGCCCACTTTTCCTCGTCAAGGCTTAAACAGGGATTGACGACCGGGAGAAAAGACTTTCGGAGCCATGAGAAGCCCAGTCGCCCCTGGGCTGCTTAATTAAAAAAGGATGAATGGAAAAACGGGGTCTAAATGACGACCTGGTGGACCTCGTCGGCCTTGATCAGCTTCTGCCAGCGCTCCGTGACGTAGGTCTGTATCTCGTTGACCTCGGCCTCGGTCATGTGGCGGAACCTGCGCTGCGGCTTAAGGTACTCTACGACGGGCTTCAGCTCCTTGGGCTTGTAGTTCAGCTTGAAGCTGGTGCCGTGCTCTATCTCGTAGAGAGGCCAGATCCCCGACTGGACGCCCGTCCTTGCGACCTCTATCGTCTTGGCTGAGTCGAAGTTCCAGCCGACGGGGCACGGGCTCTGGATGATGACCATCCTGAAGCCCTCGATGTCCCTCGCGTACTTCACCTTAGCTATCAGGTCCTCGGGGAAGGCCACGCTAGCCGTCGCTATGTATGGGACGTAGTGGGCGGCGAAGATCATGGGGACGTTCTTCTTCTGCGTCTCCTTGCCCCTACTCTTTGGGCCGATGGGGTTCGTGCTCGTCTCCGCGTACTTGGGTGTGCCGCTGCTCCTCTGGTTACCAGTGTTCATGTATGCCTCGTTGTCCTTGCAGATCACGAGGATGTTCTCGTTCCTCTCGGCCGCGGCTGAGAGACCTTGGAAGCCTATGTCGTAGACTCCTCCGTCGCCGAAGAAGCCTACGGCCTTGACGTCGGTTCTCCCGATGGCTTTCAGGCCCCTCGCTGTGCCTGTAAGTGAGGCGCCTCCGCCCTCGAAGACCGCTCCAGCCCTCGGGTGCTTAGTCACGGCGTCGGGGCAGCAAGGGATTCCATGCCTTATGACGTTGGGCCCTAGCGCCTTGAACGTCAGCCTTGAGGCAAGCGCCGCTCCGCATCCCTGGCAGGCGCTGCCCGGGACGATGGTCAGTTCCTCTAGGGGTACCTGAGCTCTCGTTATCCTCTGACTCATCTCATATCACCTCAAACCCACTCGACCAGGGGCTCAACCTTCTGCCCCTTGGCCGCCTTAAGCGTCTTCTCTCCGATTTTTATGATGTCGTCGACTCTGACCTCCTTGCCGCCTAGTCCAGCGTAGAATCCAAGTATCTGGGGTCCAGGCTGACCGTAGAGGGTGCTCCTCATCTGATGCCACGTCGGGCCGCCCATCCCCGGCTGACAGCTCCTGTCGATGATGCCGAAGGCGCCGATCCTCTTCGCTATCTCCCTGAAGTCGTTCCTGGGGAAGGGAAGGAAGCTCCTGATCTTCACGAGACCGACCTTCTTACCGTCTGCTCTGAGCTTGTCTACCGCGGACATCGCCGATCCCGCGATTGTGCCCATGGCGGTGAGGACCGCCTCGGCGTCGTCGATCCTGTACGGATCGATCATGCCATTCCCGTAGCTGCGGCCGAACTTCTTGGCCCACTCGGCGAATACCTCCTTGATGACGGGCTCGGCAGTAAGAGCCGCCTCGTGGTGGACCTGCCATGGCTTCTGGGGATCGGCGTCGCCGAATCCCCTACCGAACGTCGCCGGGTCTGCCTCGTCGGGCAGAATGCTCGGCATCGGCTTGTAGGGTGGAAGGAACTTGTCGACCTCCTCCTGGGCCGGTATCTCAACCGGCTCCGCCGTGTAGCTGAGCACGTATCCGTCGTAGCCGAAGGCGACGGGCAGACGTATCCTCTTATCCTCCGCTATCTTGTAGGCCATAACGCAGGTGTCTAGGATCTCCTGTGCGTTCTCCACGTACAGGTGGATCCATCCCTGCCACTGCTGTGACATGAGGTCGCTATGGTCAGGCTGCATTCCCTTGACACCTCTGTGGACGACCGCCATAACCAGGGGCAGTCTCTTGCTCGCCGTCTCCTGCATCGGGTGATGCATGTAGAGCAGACCAGGGCCGGAGGTACAGGTGAATGACCTGGCGCCGACGGCCGTGGCCGCCTGGACGACGACCTGACTCGTGAGCTCCCCCTCGACGTTGACGAAGTCGAAGTCGAACTCGCCGGCCGCGTACATGTCAGAGAGGTACTCCGTGATCGTGGTCTGTGGTGTGATGGGGAAGGCCGAAGCGACCTTGACCCTGGCGAGCTTCACGCCTGTGGCGCAAGCCTTGTTTCCGACCATTACTTCGTATGACATCCATTCATCTCCTCCTAGATCTCGACCCTCACCATCTCGATCGCCTTGACCGGGCACTCGTTGGCGCAGACGCCGCAGCCCTTGCAGACCCTCGAGATCATGTGTGGCTTCTTGTCCTCGCCCCACTCGAGGGCGTTCTCGGGGCAGAAGATCCAGCAGGTCTTACAGCCCGTGCACTTCGCCTCGTCGACCTTCGGTGTGAATACACGCCAGCTGCTGACATCCTTGAGGACGCCGTAGCCGCCGACGTTGAGGTCGACCTCAATTTTGGGCGCCTCCTTGACCTTCGCCTGGACCGGCCCCTTAACTAACTCGTAGCTCTTCTTGACCGCTGCGATGTTCATCTCGCCTACCCTGCCCGGGTAGTACTTCAGTATGGCCTTGTTGATGGATTCGACTTTAAGGACACCAGTGACCTTTACGAAGGCTCCGAGGATGGCCGTGTTGGTGATCGGTCTGCCGAGTGTCTCGAGCGCGATGCTCGTGGCGTCGACCGTGGCGATCTTTATGTCGCCGGCGAGCTTGCTGTCCTCAGGCTTCATCGGCGAGTTGAGCAGGACTACGCCGCCCGGCTTGACGCTGTCAGCGACGGCTTGCTGCGTGCTCAGAAGCGGGTCCATGCACAGGCTATAGTCTGGGTTGTGGACTAGCTCCCGCTCCCTGACACGCTTTTCGTCGATCCTGACGTAGGCTGTCAAGGGTGCTCCTCGCCGCTCTGTGCCGTACATTGGGATGGCCTGGGAGTACTTGCCCTCCTCGTAGGCAGCCGTGGCGAGTATCCTGGAGGCAGTGACCGCTCCTTGGCCGCCCCTGCCGTGCAACCTTATCTCAATCAATCGTTTAACCTCGCGTGATTCGTTACCTCTCTATCTTGACTTGATAAAAGAGTAACGATTCCGTTGCTATGCAACACCAAAGCATTTAAACCTTAGCAAGATGGACGGGCAGTTTAAGGTTTAAATTAACCAACGTAGATCAGTGTTGGACTCACCTTGATGGCGGAGAAGGAGCAGGGCTTCCGGAAGATGCTCGAGAAGAGCATCGTCGAGAACATACGCATAGAGCACCCTGTGGTCCTTAAGGGGCAGTACGAGACCGCCTACGCCCTCCTGAAGGACGCCCTGGACACCGGAATCACCCCCTGCCTCATCGGCCCGCCCGGCGTTGGCAAGTCCCTTCTGGCGAGGAAGGTCGCCGAGGATACTGGGAGGAGCTTCCACGAGGTCTTCTTCGACGAGAACGTCACCCCAAGCCGCCTCATAGGCTCCTTCGACCCCGCCCTGGTCGTCAGGAACGGGAGGAACGTCGCCAGCTTCGAGCCAGGTCCCCTGATCAGGGCCATGGTGGAGGGAGGCCTATTCGTCGCCCACGAGCTGAACAGGGCGACGGAGTTCTGCCAGAACAGCCTCATCAGCCCTCTCGAGGAGAGGCACTACCACCTGTTCCCCCTCGGCCTCATCAAGGCTCAGGAAAGCTTCGCCTTCGTTGCCACCCAGAACCCGATAGAGACCTCGGGGACCTACAGGCTGAGCAGGGTCCTCGTCGACAGGATAGGTTGCTGGATAAGGCTGACATATCCGACCAAGGAGACGGAGCTGGAGATCCTCAGGGAGAATACGCCCGCCTTCAGCCTACCCGTCAGCACCCTTGAGAAGATCTATGACATAGTCAGGGAGACGAGGGAGACTCCCTCGCTGGAGATACCCGCGTCCCCCCGGTCCGGTATCTACCTGACGCGCCTCGTCAACAAGTATCATGAGAGGTTCGAGGATGACAACCGAGCGATAAGGTTCTTCGCACCCGCTGTCCTCGGGAAGGAGATGAAGGTTCGCGAGGAGGGAAAGACGGTGGCGAAGGTCATTGAGGAGATCCTCGACAGGAGACTCGGCTAAGTGAAGAGCAGCACGGAGTTCCCATTTCACTACGCCCACTATTTCATACCCGAGTTCATAGAGCGGATGAGGGAGAGCAGGGACTGCCCAGAGAAGCCGAGCCCCCGCCAGACAATCAACATGGGGAAGCTCCTCCTGCCAATGTATATGAGGAGTGGCTGCCTAACCTTCGAGGACATACTTCACGTCGCTGTCGTTACTTCCCATCTCGACTGCCAGAATATCGCTGAAAAGATCGCCGTCGAGATCCTTGTATCGGCTGAGCCTGAGGACCTTGAGAAGGATAAGCCGTTGGAGGGAGATGAACTCCTCAGCCTCCTCTCGAAGATTCAGGAAGAGGTCAGTGTCGTCCCACACCCGCAGGGACACGAGCAAGACTACGTTGCGACCAACGCATCGGCAGCCGATGTCTTCACCCAGTATCAAAACAAGCCGGACATAGGCGTAGGCCCTGGCGAGGATAGGATCCTCAAGGCCGGCGCCAAGGCGATGCACGAGCGACGAGACGAGAGGACCCAGCAGATGCTCGCCTTGCTGCTGAAGGAGCGGCTGCTCAAGCTGGGCCGAGAGTTTGAGAGGAAGGAGGACTGGAGCAGACTATACAATGTAAGGCCATTTCAGCCGGGAGAGGACCCAGACCTCATCGACGAGGACAGGAGCCTAGATAACATCCTCGACTTGGGGCGGGAGATCAACGAGATAAGGTACGACGATTTCCTGATGCAGAAGAGGAGGAAGAGGAACAGGAACATCGTCTACATCCAGGACGTCAGCAACACGATGTTCTACGACTACGAGGGAATCAACTCCATCAACTATAGTGTCCTCAGCCTCGTCCCCCTCATGTGGGGGCTGCGGCGGGATAAGTATGGACTCATACTCTACGAGAGCAACAGCCACATAATCAAGGAGCTCACCGACGAGAGAGACATTGAGCCGATTCTCGAGGAGCTAATAGGCATGATAACTTCAACGACGACCGAGATGGAGAAAAGATTCAAGGGTACGACCGACTCTTCGACCTGGGGAGGGACAGTACCAAACAAGAGCCTCCAATGGGCGTACGATCAGCTCACAGAAGCCAGCGATCGGAGCGAGAGGATTTGCTTCATCTTCAGCGACTTCGTACTTACAGAGCCGGGAAAGGAGACCACAGAGAGTCTCCAGAAATACGCTTTAATCGAGAAAATGAAAAATGACGGAGTACATATTCTTGCCTGCGTCTCGCCCCTCGCCTACAAAGATATATTTAAGCCTTATACTATTTCCGCGATCGAAAAATTAAGAAAGATAGGGTGCCCCATCGTGGAGACGTATAGGCCAAGCACCTTTCTAGAAATGACTCATGCATTTATTGATGAAATGAACTGAATCATTAGCCATATTCTCATTCGATAATAATTTTAATTTAGCATAGCCGTTTGGCGATAGAAGTTGTTTTCGTCATATAATAAGAATAACAATTCTACTTAACTTATCTTAATGTAGGTTATTTTCATGTTGTAAAAAATTGTTATTTTGGTATTATTTGTTGATTGGATAGTGGTTCAAAACGTTGTTTTGCTTTCCTCTGGAGTGATATAGAGGTGGGAAAAGGCTGAGTCAGCTGTGGCTCCATGCCAGTGCTTTTCATCGGTAGAAATCAAAATGATGTCTCCTTTAGTAACCTCAACTTCCTCATTCTCCGTGGCCACGATGCCCTTGCCCTCGGTTACGAAGAGTATCTGCTCCCTACTATGGGTATGAAGTTTATTCCTAGCTCCCGGTGGGAATGTCACAATAGCGGACCTGAAGTCATTTGATCCCATTTCTGGGTATATCAGGGATCTTATTTTGACAGTCCCGATGAATATTCCACCCGACCTCTCCTCGGCTTTAACCTTCCCCGAACGAATAATCTTCATAGACTTACCCTCATATAGAGGAGGATTTGTGAAATTATAACTCCTACGAAAATTAGGTGGCATCATCTCGAAGATGTTTTTAATTAAACCAGAGAGAGTACATTTCAAGGTTCTCGGTATGTTCGCTGATCTGGCTCTCATCAACGGAAAAGTCGTTACTATCGATGAGGAGAAGTCCATCGTTGAGGCTGTCGCGGTCAAGTATGGTAGGATCTCCGCGGTTGGAAGCAGCGACGAGGTTGGAGGCTTCATAGGCGGAGGCACCAGGGTCGTTGACCTGGGGGGCAGAATGGTCGTCCCGGGCTTCATGGACTCTCACTGCCACATGGCCGACGTCGGTGCGGGCAGGATGTTGTTCGTCGACCTCAGTCAGGAGGCCGGCGTGAAATCGATAGCCGATATTCAGGTGAGGCTGGCAGATAGGGCCAGGAGTACACCGCCCGGAAAGTGGGTATTCGGTTATCAGGAGGATGAATCTAAGCTCGCTGAGAAACGCCACCCGACGCGATGGGAACTTGACAAGGCGACGACCACCCACCCGCTGATGATCTCGACGGTCGGAGGTCACTTCTCGATGGCCAACAGCAGGGTCTTCGAGCTCGCCGGCGTCAAGAAGGATACGCCGGATCCCGTGGGGGGCAGGTTCGACAGGGACCCCGAGACAGGGGAGCTTACGGGCGGCATCCACGAGAAGGCGATAGACCTGGTCAAGCCGGCGGGAGTCGACGAGCCGAACCAGATCCAGGCTTACGAGGGGGCAAAGCAGATCCTGGGGGAGTGCGCCGAGGTCGGCATCACATGCGTTTACGATACCGTGGACAGGTCTCAGGTCTGGGCGCTCATCGACCTTAAGAACAGGGGCGAGCTCCCGGTCAGGGTGAGAATGGACGCGGTCATCACCCTATTCCCTGAGCTCAACAAAACGGGCGTACACCAGGGATTCGGCGACGACTTGCTGAGGCTCTGCGGGCTCAAGTTCTTCTTCGATGGCGCCATCTCGGCTAGGACGGCCGCCGTCACGGAACCTTACCTTAACAAGCCGGGTTTCTATGGCGTCATGGCTACTACCAGAGAGATCGCGACGAAGACGATAATGGATGCATACGAGGCGGGCTACCGCATCTCGGCCCACGCCAACGGCGACATGGCGATCGCCATGTACCTGGACATAATGGGGGAGGCGCAGTCGAGGCATCCGCGGGAAGACCCGAGGAACAGGGACATCCACTGCACCGTCATAACGCCGGAGCTCGTTAGGCGCATCAAGGAACTGAATATCCTGCCGACGATCTTCGGCCCATACCCTTACTACCACGGCGACAAGCTTATCCCGGCTTTCGGGGAGGAGCGGCTTGAACGGATGTTCGCGGCCCGCTCATTCCTCGACGCCGGCGTCAAGATAGCGGCACACTCCGACCATCCATGCGCGCCATTCCCGCCGCTGATGGCTATCCACGCCCTCGTCAACAGGACCACCCGCGGAGGGAGGCCGATAGGGAGGAGCCAGAGGATCTCTGTGATGGAGGCGCTGAAGCTCTACACGATTAACGCCGCGTACCAATCCTTCGACGAGGGGAAGCTCGGCTCGATAGAGGTTGGGAAGCTCGCCGACATGGTCGTCCTCGGCCAGGATATACTGACCGTGCCGCCTGAGAAGATCATAGACACCCCCGTGGATATGACCATAATTGATGGCAAGATAGTGTATAAGAGGAAGGCTGGGTGAGGTCACAGATTTACCCTTCTGTCTTGAATCCTGTTAGCCGCTCAATGTTCCCGTGGAAGATAAGTTCAGTATCATCCTGTGTCACAACGGGCGAGGGCTCGGAGGAGAGGGCCTTCAGAGCGTTGTACTGATCCTCAAGGATGTTGTACCTGAAGCCCCTGGGGAAGAAGGTCGAGTCCGTGCCAAACAATATCTTCTTAGCGCCACCCGCCTTTATCGCCCTCTCGAATATCTTCTTTAGGTCGATGTCGTATGGCTGGTACCTCATCCAGCTGTTGCTGCCGCTGCTGTCCATGTAGACGTTGTCTGCCTGGTATTGCATAAGGAGGGCCTCCCTGAACCAGCCGGCGCCGAAGTGGGCTATGACGAAATTGAGGTCGGGGAAATCTCTGCTCGGGAGCTGGATATCTATCGGGTTTGCGTGGCGGAGGTCGGCCTCTCCGCCGATGGTTATGCCGAAGTGGAGGAAAACCACGAGCCTCTGCCTCCTCGCCTCCTCGTATACTGGGTAGACGGCCTCGTCGTAAGCGTGGTAGTCCCTCCACGAGGATGGGTAGAGCTTTATGCCCTGCAGCCGATCCATACCCGCCCTCCTCACCCTTTCGACAGCGTCCTTGTCGGAGGGGTTGATGTTGGCGTAGCCCATGAGACGGCCGGGGAACCTCTTCTTCGCCTTGAGGAACTCGTCGTAAGACTCTGGGCCTACCATGAAGCCGATGGCCGAAATCCCGTACCTGTCCATCTCCTCAACCCAATTCTCCGCCGCATCCCATCCCTCGTCAGGCACATCGATGGACTTCATGTCGGTCCTGGTCGTCGTCCGCTGCTCGAAGCTGCTCATGGAGCGTCCCCTCTCCGCCCAGGCCCTAATGGTGGCCGCCGTGAAGAAGTGGCTGTGCGCGTCCATCACCTTGACACCGACGTTCGACTTCATAGTCATCCCAGATTTCTACTCATTAGCTTCCCCCTTCCCAATTAATATTACTGATTGACGGGGCGCAACACCCCCCCTCGGAAACGTTTATGTGCCGTACCCGCGGTCGTCTTACCGTGAGATGCCTCCCAACAGTGCTCGTTCTGAATCGACCCTCGAAGAGCTCAGGAAACGTCTGACAGAGGAGGAGTATTACGCCCTAACCCGATCTGGTGGGCTAACCCTCGACACCGCTGACAAGATGACGGAGAACGTCATAGGCCTGATGCATGTGCCCGTTAATTTTCTGGAGGGGTTCCTCGTCAATGGTAAGGAGTTCATTGTCCCCATGGCCACCGAGGAAAGGGAAGTTCCCGTAATGGCAAGGAGGGGAGCGGAGCTGACGCGATCCACGGGAGGATTCTGGACCCGGAGCACAGCCGATAATGATAGGTCAGATCCAGGTTGTAGATATCCCTGACTTTGAAGAGGCGGAGAGGCGGGTTCTCGAGCAGAAGACGAGGCTACTCGAGGACGCAAACACCATTTCATCCACCCGGAAGGCGGTGGATCTGAGAGAAAGAAGTCTCGAGACGGCCGTCGGTCCCATGATGATCGTGGAGGTGTTGGTTGACGTGAAGGACTCCATGGGGGCAAACCTAGTAGACTCCATGTGCGAACTCATTGCACCCGCTGTTGAGGGCCTGACCGGGGGTCGGGTGAACATGAGTATCCTTTCAAACCTTGCCACAGAGCGGCTTGTAACCGTGGATGCTCTCGTTCCGAAGGAGGCCGTGGGAGGCGAGGACATCGTCGATCGCGTCGTCGATGCGTGCGCCTTCGCATCAGCAGACCCATACCGTGCTACGACTCAGAATAAGGGAATAATGAACGGCGTCTCGGCGGTTCTCCTCGCTACAGGCAACGATACTAGGGCGGTGGAAGCAGGTGCACATGCCTACGCTGCGATGAAGGGGACGTACAGGCCTCTATCAACGTGGGTGAAGACGCCGGAAGGCGACCTTAGAGGCTATCTTGAGATGCCGCTGAGCGCCGGTTTAGTAGGGGGGTCTGTCAGCGCTCATCCCGCTGCGATGGCGGTCCTGAAGATCCTCGGAGTGAAGCGGTCGACGGACCTGGCTGAGATCGCTGGAGCTTTGGGGCTCTCATGCAACTTGGCGCCCTCTTCACACTCGTCACCAACGGCATAAAGAGCATCAAACCCTGAGCGCTATTCGTCGTTTAGCGTATTGGCTTATTGAGGACGGAGTCCTAGGCGTCGAGCCCCACAATCTTCAGTAGCTGGGGTAAAGACGTTATCACGTAATCGGGGACGACGCCCTCAACCTTTTCTCCATCCCTGACCTTCAGCCAGACGGCCTTCATCCCCGAGGCCTTGGCACCCGCCACATCCGTCCTGAGGAGGTCGCCGACATGCACGGCCTCCGCCGGTGTAACCCTCAGCAGCCCGAGGGCTTTCCTGAAGACCCTAACATCTGGCTTACAGTACCCCAGTTCATCGGAGAAGACCGTCGCCGAGAAGAAACTGAGCAGCCCTTTCTCTGAGAGGTATCTCCTGATGACGGACCCAGGGGTGAGGCCAGTGTCGCTGATGATGCCGAGCTTCATCTTGGCGGAGAGTCTTCGAACCGTCCTCTCGACGCCGTCGTTTAGCTCAGGCGGATCTCGAAGGAACGCCTCGGCGAACTCCCTCGCCACGTAGGCCTTGACATTATCTGGCAGTTCAACTCCAAGCAGTTCCAGGGAGAGATTCAGCCGCTCCTCATTCGGGAGATGGCGGTGCTCCTCCGCCCAGACCCTATTGTAGTGGGCGGTGGCGGCTTCGTGGGCCTTCATGACCTCGTCGAGGGTCCTCAAGATCCCTTCTCCGAGTAGTGCTTTCCTAAAAGCCTGGACCCTTAGTTCAGTATAGTTCTTCTCGACGATGAGGGTGTTCCAGAGGTCGAAAGTCATTGCCTTGATCAAAGCCATTCAAAACAGCGTCAGCGCCCCATGTTTTAGCCGTTTCCATGAGGTTGGTGCGACCGCCGGGATTTGAACCCGGGTCATTGGCTTGGAAGGCCAAGATCCTGACCAGCTAGACTACAGTCGCCCGGGCTGTAGATTTTCGCCCGGTGGTTAAATGTTTAGCCCTCCACGGGGATCAGTATCTCCGTCGTCCAGGTCTCCTGGGCGTCCTCGTCTATGAATGAGCCGTAGCTGAGCCCGTACTGGTCTGGCTGATAGATCGCCTCGATGCTGCAGAAGCCGCCTGCCTGCTTCAGTCCCCTGGACTCCATGTACTTGGTGAGTTCCTCGTAGTAGTGGCCGATGTTCTTGGTGCCGGCGTAGACGATGAAGGCAGCCTTTATCTTCGGCAGTTTCTTCGTGGACACCCCCTCCACGGCCCTGTCGACGCCGATCATGACCTCCCTGCGGCAGCCCGGTGCCTCTTTCGGGTCATAGTAAATGATCATCGTCGGGTCTGTGGGCTTGGCTCCTTTGGCGTGTAGCTTGGCGTTGAGTTCTGCGAATGCCTCGGTGTCGCTATCGCCGGGCTTGAGGGCCTTGTATGCGACGAGCTGGGGGTCCAGAGTCTTGACGCCTATGTGGAGTATCACGCTGGGTCTCATTGTGACGGTGGTTTTTAACCGTTTCCGACGGGGTTACTCGAGCCTTCAGTACAGCCTGATGGGTCTCTCCATCCGGCTGAGGAGGACTATTGAGCTCATCGGCTGCTCGTCTACGACCTTGTAGCCCGACATCCTTGAGAGCTCCTCGGCGAACCTCCTTATCTCACTGTGCCAGGCCATCTCATCGTAGCCGAACCTGCCTCTCGCGGCGCCCACGCTCATCGCGGCCTTCGGCTCAATGTAGGTGGCGTTTGACCTCTCCGCCAGCCGCGCGTAGCCCTCGACGTTCCTCATGTTGAGCTTGGGGACGAGGGTGTGCCTGAGGACGGTCGGGCAGCTGAAACTCTGGAGCAGGTCGAGGGTCTCCATCAGCTTGTCCCACGCGCCGGGGATCATCGGCCTGCAGGTCTCCCTGTACGTCTCCTCGTCCGGGGCGCAGACGCTGACGTAGAGCTGGCTCGGCTCCTTGGTTAGCTCTTTCAAGACCTCGGGCCTAGTGCCGTTTGTGACTATGAAGACCGTCTTGAAGCCCTTTATGTTAAAGGCCTCGACGAGCTCGCCTAGCCTTGGGTAGAGCGTCGGCTCTCCCTCTAGGCTGATGGCGGCGTGGATCGGGCTGAGGGCCTCCTCGAGCATCTCCTTAAGTACATCAGGGCTCCCGCCGTAACCATAGATTAGATCCCTGTGAGCTTTAATGCAGCCCTCGACGATCGTCTCGGGGTCGTCGCCGTGAGCTATGGGTGATACTTGGTCCCAGCCTACGCCGATGGTCTCGGGCGTATCCCTCCAGCAGAAGAGGCAGCTCTGGGTGCAGTGGCCGAGACTCGGCGTCATCTGCAGGCATCTGTGGCACGGGACTCCATAGAACCTCTGCTTATAGCAATGCTCGGCCCCGCCTGTCTTGAGGCTTCTGCCGACCCAGTGACAGGTTTTAACGGCGCTGTGACCACCGACTATCTTGTAGCTTCGATTGAAAGAATCATTTGTCAACCTTTTCAATGTGGTCAAAGCCTTTCTAACAACAAGTAATTTCATATTGTTAAAAGAATTATCTTTTCGTACTCGCGAATGATATAAAAATTACAAAATTACATATTACAATAAGATGGTATTTGTTTTATGGCTCTTTATTCGCTAAAGTTTTATCTGAAAAGGACCCAATAATAATATATGAAGGTTGAAAAGAGATGAGTGAAAAAGAGGTAAGAAAAGTAACTCTACATACTTTAAAAACGATGAAGGCACACGGCAAGAAGGCTGTATTCTTAACGGCTTACGATTATCCGATGGCGAAGTTCGCCGACGACGGTGGAGTGGACATGATTCTAGTGGGAGACTCCGTAGGCAATACCACTCTTGGCTACACATCGACCATCCCAGTTACAATGGATGACATGATTAGGCACTCCCGAGCCGTGACTAAAGCTACCAAGAGAGCCTTCGTAATAGGCGATATGCCATTTATGTCATATCAACCCTCGGACGAGATAGCCATCAAAAACGCAGGCAGATTCATTGCTGAGGCCGAGTGCGATGCAGTGAAGTGCGAAGGAGGAAAAAGGGTAGCCCCGCGTATTAAGGCCATGGTCGATGCCGGAATAGTTGTCATGGGGCACCTCGGACTGACTCCGCAGAGCATAGCCCAGCTGGGCGGATATCGGATACAGGGCAGGACCGACAAAGAAATCGATATGCTAAAGGAGGACATATTATCGATAGAGGCGGCTGGAGCGCATTTCGTTTTACTTGAGGCGATGCCTCCCAGGGCCGGAAAAATCCTTCACGACGCTGTAAGTATACCCGTCTATGGAATTGGCGTTGGTCCTCATGTAGACGGCCAATTAGTCATAGTTCATGACATGCTTAGAATGCAGTCTGCAGAGATACTTAAGAAGCCGAAATTTGTCAAGGTATATGCCGACGTGGGGAAAATCATCACAGAAGCAATAACGCAGTACGCTAAGGAGGTTCGTGACGGAACCTTCCCCGCAGAAGAGCACTTCTATGAGGTAAGTTAAGACTATAGAAGCTCATAGGTATTTTTTTTAATATTTTTCATGTAGATACTATTAAATATGCTAATGATATGCACATTCAATCGCAGTCAATTTAAAATATCAGATCTGAAATAGATATGAGCCAAGTATTATCTATTTGTATTAAGTCGTAACAAGTTGAGAATCCTAGTTGTGGAGAATAGAATTATCTCACACTAAACTTGAGGATAATATTGGTCGAATAAATTGTACTGAAAAATTTCCAACAAATTCACGATATATTTAATGGAAAGTCTGGGAGGTGTAGCCTTTTTAAGTGATCGGCGTCGCCATTTACGGGCCTGTCAATAAAGTCCTATTGCCCGTAAAACAAAGGTTCGAAGGGATAATTGGTGGAAATTTGTTAAGCCTTATGGGGGGGCTCATTCCTCCATATACCCCATGTTTTTCAGGAGTATGTCAGTTCTCACGCGCCGCGCAGATGAGATGGGATTAAATCCTTTCCGGGGAGGTAAATTGTGATGAGTTATACGATCGATTTAATAAAAAAGTGTAAAACTAGTAGCCGTAGATCTTAGAGTACTTCTTGTCGAGATAGCTGAGGAAGGGCTTCACGGTCAGCTTCTCCCCGGTGACCTCCTTGATGAGGTCTGGCGGATCGTAGAAGTTTCCCTTCTGCTGCACGTTCAGGGCGAGCCAGTCGCCGACGGGCTTGAACTCACCCCTCTTCAACCTCTTCCTCCAGCCGGGGACGTCGCGGTTCATCTTCTTTAGGAACATGCCATCGTAGATGTTGCCTATGGCGTAGCTGGGGAAGTAGCCGTAAGAGCCGCTCGCCCAGTGGGTGTCCTGCATAACGCCCTCGCTGTCGTCCCGGACCTCGACGCCGAGGTACTCCCTGTACTTCCTGTTCCAGACGGCGGGGAGGTCGTCCACCGACAGCTTCCCTGCGAAGATGTCGCGCTCCATCTCGAAGCGGATGATTATGTGGAGGTTATAGGTGGCCTCGTCCGCTTGTCCCCTCAGCACGGTGGGGGCGACGCGGTTGACGGCGGCGACGAAGTCCTTGACCTTGACGCCTCGGAAGGGCTTGCCGACGATCTTTTTGAGCCTGGGCAGCATGTAGCTGAGAAACTCCGGGCTCTTGCCCACAACGTTCTCCAGGAAGCGGCTCTGGCTCTCGTGGATACCGTGGCTGCAGCGGTCGCCGACCGGCTGATACATGTACTCCCTCGGATAGTTTCTGTCGTAAACAGCGTGACCTCCCTCGTGGAGGACTGTGAAGAGGCTACGCGGCCACCAGATCTCCGTGAAACGCGTGGTGATCCGGATGTCGTCGTAGTAGCCGTTTGTGAAGGGGTGTTCCGTCTCGTCGAGGCGGCCCCAGGCGTTCGGTCCCTTAGTCTCGTAGCCGATGAACTCCATGGCCGCTTCGCTGATCTTATGCTGAGCCTCGACGGGGACGGGGCGGGTCATGATTGAGGCGTCTGGCTCGAAGCCCGACTTCTTCACCTTATTCATGATGTCGACGAGGCCGACCTTCAGGTCGTTGAAGATCTTGGTGATGTCGTCGGTCGATAACCCGGGCTCGTATCCGTCGAGGAGGGCGTCGTAGGGGGTCTTCGTCCCTTTGACCCTCATCAGGATCTCCGCCGACTTCATCCTGAGCTCGATCATCTTCTCGAGCTCCGGCTTGAACATCCCGTAGTTCTTCGCCGCCTTCGCCTTCTTCCAGACGTCGATGGCGACGGTCCTCTGCCTCGCGAGATCGGCGACGAGGCTCTCGGGGATCTTGGTGTTCTCGTCGTAGACCTTCTTGGCCAAGAAGAGGTTCCTCTTCTCGGCCGCGCCCAGCTTGGCGTAGTCAGGGTCGCTCATGATGGACTCTATGTGGTTCCCCCACTCGGGGTCGGTGACCATCTTGTGGAAGATGACCTGGAGGAGGGAGGCCTGTTGGCCGCGTAGTTTGATGCCGGCCGGGGGCATCTTCGTCTGCATGTCCCAGCTGATGACGCCCATCGCCGACTGTAAGACGTAGGCATCCTTACATCTGCCGAGGAACTCCTCATAGGTCTTCTTAATGTTGGTTGACATATCGTACTTTATTGGGTGTTAAGCTGTTTTATTCTTTTTGAATTGAGAGTTACACTTGAAGTCCCACAGTTGTCCCTCTGGAACCGTTTCGCCGCTTGGGTTGGTAGAGTGGATAGAAAAAGGTTGAAAGAAAAGAGGTGAGGCTAGTAGCCGTAGATCTTAGAGTACTTCCTGTCCAGGTAGCTCAGGAACGGCCTGATGTTCAGGGACTCGCCGCAGACCACCTTGACGAGGTCGGCGGGGTCGTAGAGGGCGCCCTTCGAGTGGACGTTCTCTACAAGCCAGCTCTTCACGGGCTGGAAGTTGCCCTTCTTGATCTCCTTCTTCCATCCTGGCAGGTCCCTCCTAAGCTTCTTGAGGAACATGCCTCCGTAGATGTTGCCGAGGGCGTAGCTCGGGAAGTACCCGTAGTAGCCTGAGGCCCAGTGGGTATCCTGCATGACGCCCTCGGAGTCGTTTTCTATCTCGACGCCGAGGTAGTCCTCGTACTTCTGGTTCCAGGCCTGGGGAAGCTCGTCGACCGTGAGCTTGTCGTCGAAGATCTCCTGCTCCATCTCGAAGCGGATTATGATGTGGAGGCCGTAAGTCACCTCGTCGGCCTCGATTCTGATCTTCGAGGGCTCGACGGCGTTGACCGCCGCCACGAAATCGGTCAGCTTCACGCCTCTGAGGGGCTTGCCGACGATCTTCTTGAGCCTCGGCAGCATGTAGCTGAGGAACTCAGGGCTCCTTCCGACCATGTTCTCGACGAAGCGGCTCTGGCTCTCGTGGATGCCGTAGCTGGCCCCGGCGCCGACCGGCTGGTACATCCAGTCGTGGGGATAGTTCTGGTCGTAGATGCCGTGGCCGCCTTCATGCATCACGCTGAAGAGGCTTGAGACCCACCTGTTCTCGTGGTAGTGGGTTGTGATGCGGACGTCGTCGTAGTAGCCGGTGGTGAATGGGTGCTCGGTCTCGTCTAGGCGTCCGCCTGCGTTGGGGCTCCTGGTGTCGTAGCCGATGAACTCCATCGCGGCCTCACTGATCTTGCGCTGCGTCTCGATGGGAACTGGTCTCACGATAATTGACCTATCCGGCTTGAGGCCAGAGGACTCCACCCTCTTCATCACGCCGATGAGGCCGTCACGCATCCCCGAGAAGACCTTCGAGATCTTGTCGGCCGTCATCTTCGACTCGAAGACGTCGAGGAGGGCGTCGTAGGGGGTCTTCGTTCCCTTAACCTCCATGAGGATGTCGGCCGCCTTCTTCCTGAGCTCGATCATTTTCTTCAGCTCAGGCCTGAACATCCCGTAGTCCTTCACCGCCTTTGCTTTTTTCCAGACGCCGACTGCTATGGTCTGCTGCTTCGCCATCTCGAAGACGAGCTCCTCCGGCAGCTTCGCCGCCTCGTTGTACGCCTTGCGGGCGAGGTAGACGTTCCGTTTCTGCACCTGGTCCAGGCTGCCGTAGCCGGGGTCCTTCTCGATCGCCTCGAGCAGCCTCTCGGTCCGGGGGTCGGTCAGCATCTTGTGCCCCATGACCTCGAGGAGGGCGAGCTGCTGGCTTCGGAGGTTCAGCCCCCTCGGCGGCATCTTCGTCTCCATGTCCCAGGAGACGATGCTGGCCGCGGACTGGAGGACTATAAGCTCCTTCGCCCTCGCCAACAGTTCCTCATAAGACTTCATAACAGAAGAATTTGTAGATACCATGAACATCTAAATTCAACATAGCTAATCCCGCTTTATTCTTTTCTGAAAAATGGTCTTAGTTGAGCCCACTGGACTCAAAGAAGCCGCATAAACGGGTGGTATAAAATGATACAAAAATGTAGGCGGGAGTAGACCCTCTGGACAATTCTGAGACGCCTTTCAAGATAAGGAGTCTTTCTCAAGCTTTGAAAAAACATAGGGGGGAGGGTCTTTTTTCCTCATAGATATAAGGGTTGAACGCGGAAGTTAGGATGGTTACGATGTATAAGCCGACGATGAAGGATGTCTTGGCTGCGAGGAGGAGGATCCAGCCATACCTGCTGAAGACTCCCCTGCACCAGTACAGCGCCCTCTCGGACGCGGTAGGCTGCGAGGTCCACGTGAAGCACGAGAACCACCAGCCGACGGGCGCATTCAAGATAAGGGGAGGCATCAACCTCGTCAGCCAGCTCAGCGCCGAGGAGAAACGGCGTGGCGTTGTCACCGCCTCGACAGGCAACCACGGCCAGTCAATCGCCTTGGCGTCGAGAATGTTCGGCGTGAGGGCGATCATCTGCGTCCCTAGGAACCCCAACCCCGACAAGGTCCGCGCCATAAGGAGCTTCGGAGCCGAGATAGTCGAGGAGGGGAGGGACTTCGAGGAGGCGAAGGGAAACGCCGAGAGGCTCTCCAAGGAACACGGGTACAGGTACGTACACAGCGGAAACGAGCCACACCTGATAGCCGGCGTCGGCACCATCGCCCTCGAAATAATAGAGGACCAGCCAGACCTCGACGCCGTCATCGTCCCAGTGGGTGGCGGCTCAGGCGGAGCAGGCGTCTCAACGGTCTACAAGGCGGCATCGCCAGAGACCAAGATAATAGGCGTCCAAGCGGAGAACGCGCCGAGCGTCTACCTGAGCTGGAAGAGCGGCAAGATGGAGACCACGGAATCTGTGAACACCTTCGCCGACGGGCTCGCGACGAGGAGCGCGTTCGAGCTTCCCCTCGAGATAATGAGGGAGTCTCTAGACGACTTCGTCCTCGTCTCGGAGGACGAGATGAAGGCCGCAATAAGGTTCTACGTCGAGAAAGCTCACACGATAGCCGAGGGGGCGGGGGCGGCGTCCCTCGCGGCGGCGATCAAGATGCGTGAGGGGCTGAAGGGGAAGAAGGTGGGGGTAATCCTCAGCGGTGGCAACCTCACCGCCGCCATGCTCCGCGAGATACTGAAGTAGGTGGCTCCATTGCTCGAGGATCTGGTCAGGCGGGTGGCTGAGGAACTCAGGGGGCGTGAAGCTGCCAGGGACGAGGTCCTGAGCCGCGCCAGGCGGATGAGGATGCTCTCAAAGCAGGCGATACTCCTCATCCACAACGATGCCAAAATGAAGGCCGCAGCCAACCTCGAGGATGTGAGAAGGCTGTTCGAAGAGACGAGGCCCCACGTTGAACGTTACCCGGAGCTAAACCACTACGAGGACGTCGAGGCCGCCCTCGAGGAGTACACCGAGGCCGCCATACTCCTCGGCCTTGAGACAAAGTCGACCTACCCTGAACCAGAGGATATAGGCGTCGGCCTGACAAGTTACTTGCTCGGCCTCTGTGACGTGCCCGGGGAGCTCAGGAGGGAGGCCCTGGACGAGTTGAGGACAGGCGACTTCGAGGCGGCCGAGGCCTACCTGAGGCGGATGGAGGAGATATACCTCAACCTCGTCTCCGTGGAGGAAGCCTCCCTCCTCCTAAAGGGACTAAGGAGGAAGCTCGACACCGCCAGGGGCGTCATAGAGAACACCAGGGCGGAGCTGACAGCCGAGGCCGGGAGGCGAAGGCTCAACGAATCCGTCAGCCGCCTATCAGAGAGGCTCAGGGAGCCTTGATCCTCAAGCCTTAAATTTCAGCCGCCCCATTTCATCTCAGCTAGACGGGAAGAATGGGACTATTGTGTATAATAGTCGAAGAATGAACATCTTCTGGCGCCCTCGTCTAGCGGAGCAAGAATTTCTGGAGGAAGAAAACGTATGAGCCCAGACAGTGATGGGGTAGTCTTCTACGACACGATGGCTAGGGCTAAGCGCCCCTTCCAGCCGATTGAACCAGGGACGGTGCGGATGTACGTCTGTGGCCCCACTGTCTACAGCGACCCCCACATAGGTAACCTCCGCAGCTTCATAGTCGGCGACCTCATCCGCCGCTGGCTCGAGTACAGGGGCTACGATGTCTTCATGGTGATGAACATCACCGACATAGAGGACAAGACCATCAGGGACTCGGGCAAGGCGGGGGTGCCGCTGAGGGAGTTCACAGAGCGCTACACGGCCTCGTTCCTACGGGGGCTCAGCCTCCTCAACGTGAGGAGGGCGACGACCTACCCCAGGGCGACGGCGAACATCCCCGACATGATCGAGTTCATCAAGGAACTCCTCGACAAGAAAGTCGCCTACGTCGCGGGAGACGGCGTCTACTTCGACATCGACAAGTTCCACGGCTATGGGAGGCTCAGCGGCGTCGACCTCTCCAAGGTACGGAAGACGGAGAGGGTGGCGAAGGACGAGTACGAGAAGGAGGACGTCCAGGACTTCGCCCTCTGGAAATCGGTGACTCCGGATGAGTTCAAGAGGGGCATCTACTACGAGTCGCCATGGGGGAGGGGTCGGCCCGGATGGCACATTGAGTGCAGCGTCATGAGCAGGAGGCTCCTCGGCGACACCCTGGACATCCACGCCGGAGGCGAGGACCTCGTCTTCCCCCACCACGAGAACGAGATAGCCCAATCAGAGAGCGTCACCGGCAAACAGTTCGTCAGGTACTGGATGCACGTCCGCCACCTCATGATCAACGGGAAGAAGATGAGCAAGAGCCTGGGCAACTACGTCAGCTTCGACGAGGTCTTGGCCAAGTACAACCCGGACGCCTTCCGATACTTCTACCTCTCGACCCATTACAGGAGGCCCCTCGACTATACTGACAATGCGATGAAGGGCGCCGAGAACTCTGCGGCCCGCCTGGAGAATACCCTCGACCTCGTGGAGGCCACGTTCAAGGGGCCTGACACGAACCTCGACTACGGTGAGGAGGAGGTGAGGCTCCTAGAGGAGGTGAAGCATCATAAGAACGCCTTCGAGGCCGCGATGGACGACGACCTCGATAGCCACACGGCCCTCGACTCTCTCCACGCCCTCTCGGGGGCGATCAACGGCTACATCGCCACTCAGTGCGACGCCGAGCCCGCGCTCGGAGCCAACAAGGGGGTTCTCCTCAAAGCTTACATGCCCTACAGGAGCCTCCTCGATGTCCTCGGCCTGTTCGAGAAGAGGAAGGGTAAGGAAGACGAACTGGTGGAGGGGCTTGTCAAGGCCCTGATCGACCTGAGGAACCAGCTCAGGGCGGCGAAGAACTACGCCTTGTCTGATAAGGTGAGAGACATGCTCTCCGAACTCGGCGTCATCCTCTCAGACACCGGTGGGAAGACGACTTGGAAGCTTAAGAAAACCTAGTCCTACATCGCCACAGACATAAGGGTCGTAGCCTTTCTCTAGACCGTGGAGCAGGCCTTCGACTTCTACGCCGCCCTCAGGGAGCTGATCTCCCAAGTGCCGGAGGGGATGACAACTACGCCTCCGGCACTGGCATCGGCGCTCGGCGACATACTCGCCGCGAAGGCGGTTATGGAGGCTCTCCGAAGGCGCGACATGGCTGATCTGCGAGATAGAGTATCTATTAAACCGGAGGTAGGCGAGTTCAAGAGTTTCACGACAAATAGGCCTCTTCAGCGCCTCGCACAGCTCCAGGAAGATAACTCGAGGTTAGTGATCCAAGAAGACCTTTTTGGCTCCGTCAATCGCGTGGCGGGGGTCGACGTAGCGTACGAAGGAGACGATGCCTACTCAGCCTGCGTGGTCATGGATGAAGGCGTGAGGGTCGCCGAGGTAGGCTACTTCAGATCGAAGGCGGTGTTCCCCTACATCCCCTCTTACCTCTCGTTCAGGGAGACTGAACCTGCGATAGGCGCCGCCAGGGAGGTTTCGGACTTCGACATCCTTCTGGTGAACGGGCACGGTGTGGCTCACCCGCGTGGCTGTGGCCTCGCCTCTCAGATCGGCCTGATCCTGGATGTGGCAACGATCGGCGTTGCAACAGGGATGCTCACAAAGGAGGCGGGGTCAGCTGGTCCCTCACCCTATCTTGTGCTCGACGGGCGGACAGTTAGCGCGAAACTAGGAACCAAAGGGAAGCCAGTCTACGTATCCGTAGGGCACAGGGTCCGTCTAGACACGGCGGTGATGATAGCGAGGAAACTCACGTCGGGTGTGGGCCTCCCTGAGCCCCTTAAGGCGGCCCACAGGGAAGCCCTGAGATTCAAGCGCCTAGGCGTTCCACCCATCTAAGTCTTTATTTTCTCAAAAGACGTGGAGGTATCAGTGTCTCCTATGAGCGGGTGGTCAACCTCTAAACGGTTCGCGGTCGACTGGGTGGGCGGTAGGGTTGCGGAGATGGGGGAGATGAGCGACACCATCTTCGGTTACGCCGAGCCGGGGCTCAGGGAGTACCGTTCGGCGAGGCTCCTCGTCGACTACCTCTGTCGTCAGGGCTTCACGGTCGAGGAGGGCGTCTCGGGGATGCCCACAGCATTCAAGGCCGACTGGGCCGAGGGTGGCCCCGTGATCGGCTTCTTCGCCGAGTACGACGCGACGCCGGGCCACTCCCAGAAGCCGGTCCCGTGGGACGAGCCGGCGGTCCCGTACGGCCCAGGCTTCACGGACGCCCACAACATGCTCGGCGTCGCCTCCTGCTTCGCGGCCGTCGCCCTGAAGGAGGCCTCCCAGAAGTTCGGCATCCCTATCAGGGTCAGGCTCCTGGGCACGCCCGCCGAGAAGCTCTGCGTCGGTAAACCCTTCATGGCCCGTGACGGCCTCTTCGACGGCATGGACGCCCTCCTCGCCTGGCACCCCGGAGGGCCGACGACGGTCCTAGGCGAGGTCTGGCCCCTAGCCTACAAGAGCATGCTCTTCAGCTTCGAGGTGGAGAGGGCTGCCGGCGGCCAGAGCGGGGACGTCAGCTACCCCGGCGCCCTCGACGCCGCCGTCCTGATGTACAACAGCGTCAACACGATGAAGGAGCACATGCCTGCCCTGATGCGGAGGGGAGGGAGCATCAACGAGTTCGTGATGACGGGCGGTCAGTGCACCGTCTCGACCCCAGAGTTCAGCCAGGTCGTCTACGCGTGGAGGACAAACAACTTCGCGGACCAAGAGGCGATCAGCGGCGTCGTCGAGAGGTGTGCCAGAGCCGCGGCCCTTGCAGTCGAATGCAAGGTTGAGCCTCGCCTGATCACGGCCGTCAGGACCGGGCTGCCGAACAAGACGATGACGGACCTAGTCATGGGGAACCTCAGGGCCGTCGGGCCGCCTAGATACACAGATGAGGACAGGAGATTCGCGAGGGAGATACAGAAGAACATGGGGCTCAAGCCGATGGAGCAGCCGTACAACCTTTCAATTGTTGAACCTGAGAACGCCTACAGCGCCTTCCATCCCGCCGACGACGTGAACGAGTTCACATGGCACGCACCGACGGCCCGCCTCTACGTGAGCAAGGCGTTAGCGCCCGTCCAGGGCTTCAGATATCCGAGGTGGGTCGAGTCAGCCCTCTGCGGCATGGGCGCGTCCCACAGGATGGGGGAGACCGCGGCGAAGGTGCTCGTCGCCAGTGCGCTGGATCTATTGGAAAATCCGAAGCTGCTCAAGGCCGCCAAGACGGAGTTCGCGGAGCGCCTCAGGACCCGCCACGAGAAGCCGCTTGTGCCTGAGGGGGTCAAACCTCCAGTGGAGCTACGCTGGCCTGAGTGGGTCGACAGGCCTGGCTCCGAGTGGTGGATTCCCCCAACGGTTTAAGTGTGGGCTCTGCCTCAGTGGCTAGAAGTGGAAGGATTGGAAGTCGCCGAAGGCGTCCATCAGCTCATCATACCCATGAGATTCAACCCGCTGGGGCGCACCTATTCCTACCTGCTCACCGACTCGGCGACACTGATAGACACCGGCGTCCCGGGGAAGGACGCCTACGCCGCCCTGGAGAAGCAGCTCGCCGAGAACGGCATCAAGCCCATAGACCTCCGGAAAATCATTCTAACACACCTCCATAACGACCACGTCGGCCTCGTCGAGCAAATCAAGCATTACTCACCAGCGGAGGTCCTCGCGCACAGCTCCGCCTTGGAACGCCTGAAGGAGCAAGCCCTACTCTACAAAAACATGTACGAGATGACGACATCCGAGCTTGAGACACTTGGCGGTGGTAACCTTCAGCAGTTCCTCAGCCGTTTCGAGCACTCTTTCAGGGAGGCGCCTGAGCCAACGCCAATAGACACGACGCTTGAGGACGGCGAGACTCTGAGACTCGGCGAGACGAGCGTCAAGGTCTTCTGGACGCCAGGCCACGCCCAAGAGCACATCTGCCTGTATGACGCCGACAGACGGATACTCTTCAGCGGCGACCACGTCCTCCCGAAGATCACGAGCCACATCAGCCTCCACACCTACCAGCAGGGTGACCCCCTAGCCGATTACTTGGTCTCCTTGAAGAAGGTGGAGAACCTTCCCGTGGATCTGGTCCTGCCCGGCCACGAGAGGACGTTCACGAACCTCCCTGAACGGGTACAGCAGTTGAAGACCCACCACAAGGCGCGGTGCGACGAGGTGAAGAGCGCGCTGAGGACCGGCGATAGGACCGTCTACCAGATCTCGTCGAAGATCTCCTGGGAGAGTCGGCCCTGGCCCTTCATGGACTTCTGGACTAAAAGGATGGCGGCGGCTGAGACCTATGCACACCTCGTCTACCTGAGAAACAGGGGCGAGGTCTCGGAGAAGAAGAGGGAAAAGGTTCTGTACTACAGCCTTGCCCAGGCGTTTAGCGCCAGACCTTGATCCCCTTCTCGTTGAGGTACTGGGCCGCAAGGTCGGCGATGTCAGGCGCCTTGAAGGGTATGTGGAGCGCCTTTATCTGGATGAGGAGGTCCTTGTAGCTGATCTCATCGACCTTCCCTTTCGCGGCGAACTGGTCGAGGATCGTCTGTGCCACCCTTTCAGCCACCCTGTACTTGGGGCTCAGCGTCCTGTAATGGTGCTTAAGTGCTCCCGCGATCTCGTCGGCGGAGGCGGTCTCAAGGGCCCAGACGGTCGGGCGAGGGCCGCCCTTGGATGACTTCACCTTCGATACCTTCAGGGCCGGCACGATCAGTCCCAGAGCGCGGAGCCTCTTCACCGTCCTATAGACGGTCGCCTCTGGCATGCTGAGCTCCGTCTGGAGCACCCAGGCGGTAGCCGCGCCGTGGAGGCAGAAGTAGAGGAAGCTCTCTGCGACGGCGGACGATGAGAAAACTTTCTCGCTGAAGCTGAGGAGCTCCTGGATGTTCTTCAGCGTCGTTGCGAGGTCGTTCTTCTCGTTCAGCAGCAGGAGCTGGCGGAAGACCTGCGTGTACTTGACGAAGTTGTTCTCAGCGTCGGCTCCGCCCCTCACCGAGCGGCTTTTATCGTCGCGCAGCGCATCTTTTAAGGGCATCACTCTAGTCAAGCGTCTCCAACTCCAGAACCGCCGTCGTTGGCGAAGAAACAACTTCGGCGATAAGCTTATAAGATTACTTGTTAACAAGTAAACAAGTAAACAAATAAACGGGTTGACAGGTAAACTTGACGCGCAAGACCGTAGCCATAAGGGGCCTCGACACGGGGCTGTACAACGAGGTCTTCTCCATGGCGAAGAAGGACGGCAAGAGGGTCAGCGACGTCGTCAACTCGGCGCTCAAGGCCTTCATAAACGGCGACCTCGAGGAACAGAACGGCGTCAAAAGCCAACCAGAGAACGTGGCCACGGGCAGCTTCATCCTCACCATCGAGGACGAGGGCGAGGCTTCCCTGTCGAAGAACGACATCCTGAACATAAGCAAGGACATGGGCCCCTTCAGGATCGAGAGCTCCGGTGATCTCATCTTCGAGAAGGACGTCGATGAGGAGGCGCTGAGGGGTATAGAGAAGATCGTCATAAACTCGGGCTCAGTCAGTGTGCCGAGGAAGTCGTACGCCCAGTTCCTTATTAAATGCCAGATCAAGGGTAAGCTAGAGAAGTATTGAGCGCCCCAGAGCTTGAAAGCCTCCGCATAGTCGGTGTGGAGGACGGAAGCTTCGAGGCCTTTCAACGGAAAAGGCTTCAGCATACACTTCTCTGCGCCGTCAAGATGTTGGGTGCCTCGATCCAGGAGGTCCTCCTGAGGAAAATCGAGGTCGACGGCAGGGACGCCACCGAGAAGCTCCTTGAGATGCTGGGCGTGACTGGTTGCGACGTTATTATCCTCGGCGGCGTGTCCTTCGCAGGCTTCAACGTGATAGATGCGGTGAGGGTTCATGAAGTGATCAGGGTCCCTGTGATTGTCTTCTCCGGGGAGAAGCCGGACAGCGAGTCCGTCAGGGAGGCTCTAAGGATCCACTTCGTAGACTGGGATGAGAGGTGGGCCCCCATCGCCGTCCTTGGGGAGGTATACTCGGCGGTAACGATGAAGTCGGAGCCCCCCGTCTACTTCGAGGTCGTCGGCGCATCGCCTGAGTGGGCCGAGACAGTGTTGAGGCACTCAGCCAAGCTGTGTAGGGTACCTGAGCCTGTCCGCGTAGCTGGGATGATCGCCAGAGGCCTCACGTAAGCCGGTTGAAGTCTAGGTTGAACGCCTGGTGGGTCTGGAGGTCGAAGATGGTCGCTACGCCCGTTGTCGGCATCAGGTTCATCCTCCTCTGGTAAGGAGTCTGGTCCTGCCAGGCGCCCGACGAGATCAGGGTCATACCCTTGTACTTCTTGGTCTCGTTGATGTGTATGTGGCCGGCCTGGAATATGTCCGGCACCGACTGTATCACTAGCCTATCAGTCCTCTCCGGGGCTATGGGCGCGTTCTGCCCGTACCTGGGCGCTAGGTGTCTGCAGCGGAGGAGGAGCTCCATCGCCGTGATGGGCCTGTGGAAGTCGTGGCCCGGCGTCGAGCCGAGGATGTCGTTCAACGCCGTGCCGTGGTCAAGTAGAACCTCGACGCCGTGAAGGCTGAGCCTGCACGGGTTCTCGAAGAGGTGGATCCGTTCGTCTGCGTAGAGCTCCTCTGCGTAATCCTTGGGGATGGGGGGCTGGGGGAGGCTCTTCCGTGAGGCGTCGTGGTTCCCGGGGATGATGACTATCTCCAGATAGTCGGGGAGCCTCGACAGCAGCTGCGAGGCGACGTGGTACTGCTCCCTGATGTCCTTGATGGTCAGCTCCTCGAGCTGCTCTGGATAGATGCCGATGCCGTCTACGAGATCCCCGGCTATCACGACGTACTTCACCCTCGAGGCTAGATCCCTTGAGGGAGGAGGGCCCAGCTCCAGATTCATCCAGCTGATGAACCTGTCGAAGAGGTCCTCCCTGAAGTAGACGCTGCCGACGTGAATGTCTGAGATGAAAGCTGCGCAGACGGGCTCATTCGCCCTCCTCGGGGCATTGGTGGGGATATCGGGCCAGATGAAGTCTTTGGCTATCAGTAGATCCTCAGAAAATTTCACGGCATCTACGCATATGACCTGGTCCTCAAGTACCTCGAGGCCCATCCTCATGACCTGGGGGTCCGTAGCCATCACGGATATGGTGTCGCTCCTGTCCTCGATCTCGATGAATAGGCGTGGGCCATTTGTCCTCTTCTCCGTGACCATCCCGATGACCTTCAGCTTGGTCTTCACGGGGAGCTGGAGGGCTCTGGCTATGGGCACGGCGTCCTTGACGTCGACGCGCCTCCGAAGGATGGCCTCGAGCCTGTCGAACCTGCTCTTGAAGTATTCCAAGAAGCCCTCCGCGTCCCCTGCCGGTTGGGCTACCTCCTCTTGTAGGAGCTTGAGCTGGGGCTCGATGTCCGCAGCGGGGGGATGTTTTGCCCTCGCCGGTGCGACCATCTGCTTGGAGGGCTCCTGCATCAGGGAGGTAAGGAACCCCTCGTCTAGCACGAACCTCGCCTCCGCGCCTATGTTGGCCTTTATGATGGCCTTCTCTATCAGCGCTTCCGCCTCGTCGTAGGGGAGGCTCCCCAGGAGCTTGTACGCCTCTGGGCTGAGCTGGTAGCCCGCCTCTACTATGCGGCTCAGAAGGGGGTTGAGGTCCTGGGACAAGAGGCTGGGCCCCGGTTCAGGTCACTTCGCCTTGGACACGTAGTCCTTTCTTGGCGGGCTGAAGCCCTCCACCAGTATCGTCGGAACGTCGCTGGTCGACTTCCACTTGTGTACCTCACCGCCCGGGATGGTCCACGAGGTACCTGGTAGAGTATTGAAGACTTTGCCTCCTGAAACCAGCTCGCCTGCTCCCTTGATGCAGGTGCCTATCTGGTCGTTAGGGTGGGAATGGTCAGCTATCATAGCGCCGGGCTGGGCCGTTATATAGCAAATGGTGAGCTTATCCGTTGTCCCCAGAATCACGATCTCGACGCCCTCCACCGGTGATAGGCGGGGGGCCTTGCCTACGCTGGAGCTCTTCATTTCACCTAATTCGTCTTGGTCAGGGAGTATAAAGTCTGTCCTCAGGTGGTTGCTTTAGCCATCTCTCCCCTCTGAAGTATGAGCTCCTTGATCTCTTTCCTGACTGAGTACCTGTAGGGCATACCGCTCGTGTTCCTGTCGATGAAGCCGCTGTCGTATAGCCTTTTCAGCATCCTCGCCGTGTGTTCCCTCGTCTTCTTTATGTGGTCCCTTATCTCGGGAACGGTCCCCTCGCCCAGCTCGACTATCTTGACCAGAACCTCAAGCTCGGTGTCGGTGAGCCGGTCGAAGACACTAGCCTGCTGGACTGGTATTGGTGCCTCTAGGCTGGGCGCCTGTACTGGTATCCTCGGGGTAGATGCCAGCCTCTGCAGCTCCTTCTTGAAGGATTCGACGGTGCTCTCGGTGGAGTGGACCTTGTCCTGGAGCCTCTTAACCTCCTCGAGCCCCTGAAGCACAGCCTCCTTCGTCTCCCCACTCGACTTGAGGGCCTCTGTTGCGGCCACCTTAGCCGTGACGGCATCATTCTTGGTCTCCTGGATTGACTGTTCGAGCTTGTGTACCTGGCGGGTGAATCCCGCGGTTATGGTTCCGACGGCGTCCTTGGAGCCCTCGTATTCCCTCTGAGCCATCTTTATCCTCCTGTAGAAGATCAGGGAGGCTGCTAGGGTGATGGCGAAAAGCGCGGCTGTCGTGAATATTAACTCCAAACCCGGCCCCGTCTGAGTACCTGATCATAGAATGATTTCGAACTTTTTTACTCTTTCCTATCATACTGACCTTTTAGGATAAAAAATATGAATTATCCTTGATCTGGATTCAAGGTTTTGAACTCATTATTTAATAACCATCATGTATCTAAGCTGTGAAACAAGTTGGGCTCCCGGAGCTATGTGGAGGCGGAGATCTACATCAACGGCAGGGTCCAGGGAGTAGGCTTCCGCCCCTTCATCTACCGCGAGGCGGTGAAGCACGGGCTCAGGGGGTACGTCATTAACCTTGGCAACGCCGGCGTGGAGGTCGCCGCGGAAGGCCCAGAGGACGAGGTGGAGTCCTTCCTCCGGGACGTAAAGGCCGATGCGCCTCAGGTCTCGGAGATCGAGGGGATAAGAGTCGACTACAAGCCTTACAGGGGAAGGTTTAGTGACTTCAGGATCGACAAGAGCAGGAACCACGACGATACGGTCTCGGGGGTCCTCCCGCCTGACATCGGGATCTGCCCCCAGTGCCTCGAGGATATGGGGGCCTCCCGGAGTCGTTGGTTCGAGTACCCCTTCACCGCCTGCGCCTGGTGCGGCCCACGATTCACGGCGATCAGCTCCCTCCCATATGACAGGGAGCGCACCCACATGCACCGCTTTCCCGTGTGCAGCGAATGTTCCCGCGAGTATCACGACCCGGCGGATAGGCGATTCGACGCGCAGGGGATAACCTGCTCAGTCTGCGGCCCACAGATGAGTCTGTACGACGCTAAAGGCTCGTTGGTAACTACTGTTGATGCCTTTGAGGAGGCGGCTGAAAGGCTTTTAGAGGGAAAGATTTTGGCTGTGAAGGGAATCGGGGGCATCCACCTCGCTTCCCTCGCCACAGACGAGAAGATCGTCGCCGAACTTCGGAGGCGTAAGAACCGGCCCTCGCAGCCCTTCGCCCTGATGGCTCCTGATCTGGAGGCGATAAGGGGCTTCGCAGACCTGACCTCAGAGGAGGTTCAGGCGCTCACGTCTTGGAGGAGGCCGATAGTCCTCGTCAGGAAGCATGGAACCCTACTGGCCGATGGCGTGGCTCCCGACCTTGCCCATGTCGGGGTTATGCTCCCCTATACCGGAATACATGTGGTGCTCTTCAAGCGGCTCGAAGCCCCCGCCCTCATCATGACGAGCGGTAACAGAGCGGGTATGCCGATGGCCATAACCAACGAATCGGCTATGGCGGACCTCAAAGGCATCGCCGACTACTTCCTTCTGCATGACAGGGACATAATCAATCGCTGCGATGACTCGGTCCTAAGGATAAACGATGGTCGTAGGGCCTTCCTTAGAAGATCAAGGGGTTTTGTACCGGACCCCGTGAGGATACCGATGAAGACCGGCGTCGGCTTCGCCGTCGGGACGGAGCAGGCTAACGCTGCCGCCGTCTCCGTGAACGGGAGGTGCTACCAGACCCAGTATCTGGGGGATATTACGAACCTGGAGACCCTCGAGTACGAGGAGAAGGCGATCTACTCGATGCGTGACCTCCTGAAAATCACACGTAACCCGGATGTGATTGGGTGTGACCAGCATCCGGGGTATATGACATCACAGTTAGCCGACATGATATCACAGGATACGGGTGCACTTGTAATCAAGTCTCAGCACCATCATGCCCATGTCGTTTCTGTCTGCGCAGAAAAGGGTGTTGCACCCGACGAGCCTGTGATCGGAGTAGCGTTAGATGGTGCAGGGTATGGCACGGATGGAGCTATTTGGGGTGGAGAGGTCTTAATTTCGACTTATTCAAACTTCGATAGGGTGGGGCATCTAGAGAGCATAGCTATGCCTGGAGGAGATCTTTGCGCCCTTTTTCCATATAGGTTCCTTATATCAGCACTAACAAAGGTGAATCTCGATGATGAGGAGATCCGTGATATCACAAAAAATCACGTTTTAAAGGGCTTACGGTACGGTGAAAATGAACTGGAAATCGTTCTAAAGCAGGCCCGAGAGAGTTCAACTATTAAAACAACGAGCTCAGGCCGTTTCCTAGATGCGGTGTCGGCTCTACTCGAATTAACCTATAGAAGAACCTATGAAGGTGAACCCGCGATGAGGCTCGAGTCGATAGCAATAAACGGCGATCCAAAAAAGATCGATTCCAAACCCGAAATCATCCAAAAAAACGGTAAATACGAATTATTAACAGCAAATACGTTAAATTATCTATCTAAAAACGTAAATAAATTTAAAAAAGAAGATATTGCAGCTTTCAGCCAATATTATTTAGCTAAAGGAATCGCTGAGATAGTTAATAGGGTTGCAGAAGAGCAGGACGTCAATAAGGTGGCTTTGTCCGGTGGTGTATTTGCCAACGCAGCCATAACAAAAATAATTTTTGATGAACTAGAAACTACTCTAAATGTGTTGTATCCGAGTATCACACCTGTGGGGGATGGAGGTTCGGCTCTGGGGCAACTCTGTATAGGATTGAATAGTGTGATGTGATGTGATATCACATGACTTTCAGGCTAGTTGGCTTAGAAAGAGCCCTTATTCCGGCCAATAACTCCTCCTCGAGTCTCTTTAACATAGCCGGAGAACGTCCCTCCTTTTTATCCTCAATGGTATCAATGTAATCCCTTAATTTCTCCGCCAGTTCCTGATATTCCTCAAAAGGCTTGTCGAAAACACCAATATAACTTAGCAAAACTATAGTGAAAATGGAAGATATAACACCCCCTCTAGCTTGAGCTAACGTACGACTAAATGAGCCTCTACTGACTTTTTCTTTCCGGAAAAGACATTTCTCGTAAAATGAGAGTTTTTTATCGGATAAAATGTCTGTTAGAAGGTCAATAATAAGTGTTTCAAATTGAATCCTCGTTAAATTGCTCTGTTTTAATAATAAATCAGCAATAGGGTCTTGAAACGTCTTATAGATAATTTTCTGGAGGTTTTCATCTGAGGTCATACCGTCTCACCAATTTAGTGATACCATCTGTGAAATAACTGGCTTGTATACAATTTTGTATACCCCAGCATAAATGCTTTCTAATAAAACGCTCTCTAGAAATATTGTATAATGAATTAAAAATAATAAATTTAATTATATATTTTATAATTATGCATAGTTTTCAAGAAACAAACCATTTAATCTACCGTCGCCACTAAAGAAATCCATGATAACCCTCCAAGACCTAACAATAGACCCAATCAAGGCAGAGAAAATGATCACGAAATTCATAAAAAAATCAGTCGAAGAAGCAGGATTAAACGGGGCCATCGTCGCCGTAAGCGGCGGGATCGATTCCGCAGTCGTCTTATCCCTCACCGTGAAGGCGCTGGGGCTGAAAAGAGTAACAGCATTGACACTGCCAGAGCGTGATATCACTCCAGTGCAGGATATAGATGATGTGATGCAACTTGTGACGGAGCTTGGGCTCACGTGTGATTGCGTAGATATCACGCCAACGCTACGTGTGATGAGGGAGGGCCTCCCCCTCTATAGCCCGTCGAACAGGGTCGCCTTCGGAAACGTGAAGGCTAGGACGCGGATGATAATAGTCTACCACTACGCGAACACCCTGAACAGGATGGTCGTGGGCACCTCGAACAAATCCGAGCTGTACACCGGCTACTTCACCAAGTACGGTGACTCCGGCGTCGACATCATGCCAATAGGGGACCTCTACAAGAACCAGGTAAGGCAACTGGCACTCCACCTTAATTTGCCTGAGCAGATAGTCAAGAAGGTTCCCACGGCGGGTTTCTGGCCCGGCCAGACCGATGAGGGGGAGCTGGGGATAGACTACGATAGTCTGGACCTAATACTGTACGCGTGGAGCAGAGGGTTTGAACCCCTCAAGATAGTAGAGGAGACAGGCGTCCCCATCCAAAAGGTCGAGATGGCCCTGAGGAGAGTGATGGGCACCGAGCACAAGAGGCGGCCTCCAACAATCTTAAGACTGAGCAAAGCACCCATCTAATCGCAATCAAGGAAGGCACGTGACCATGGGGCGCAGAAGGAAACAGGAAGTAAAGATCATTAAGAAGAAACTCCCCGAGTTCTACCTCTGTCCTAAGTGCGGCAAGAACACGACGAAGGTCACAGTTGACCACGACAAGGGGAGGGCGGCGTTCAGGTGCAGCAGCTGCGGCCTCAGGTCACAGATGGCCGTGGATCCGCAGACCGCCGATGTGGATGCCTATTGCATATTCGTCGACAAGTACTACGGCGCTGGGTCAGGGGAAGTCACTAAAGTTGGTTAAGAAGGTTGAGGAGTACATCCTCAGCAAGATCAAGGCCGACGGCGCCATTCACATGACTCTACTAGACCCGGAGAAGATCGGAGACGTCGACTGCGCCACAATCGCAGAGGAGGCCGAGAAGGGGGGGACCACCGCCATCATGGTCGGCGGCTCAACCCTCGCGTCGAGCCTCGAGCTCGACGAGGCGGTAAAGCGGATCAAGTCGAGGATCAAGGTGCCTGTCATCCTCTTCCCGAACAATATGTCCGGGGTGAGCATGCACGCTGACGCCATTTGGTTCATGTCGCTCCTCAACTCCTCGAACACCTACTATATCGTCGACTGCCAGGCTCTGTCCGCCCCAATGGTGAAGAAGTACGGCCTAGAGTCCATGCCGATGGGCTACATAATAGTCGGAGATG